>Ga0209515_10003991_pt1 | contig 20377 bp, 22 predicted proteins | sample Subgroupgradi54m_FD_187454 | JGI IMG/M metagenome (GOLD analysis project Ga0209515, IMG submission 187454) | Subsurface groundwater microbial communities from S. Glens Falls, New York, USA - GMW60B uncontaminated upgradient, 5.4 m (SPAdes)... ...
GAAACATCTATAGCGCGGAGGTGCAGGGCAAGCGCGTGCAGAGGTTCCGCAACATGAGCGGCATCTGACGGACCCGGGCACACCCAGAGACGCCCTCTCGTTGTTTTTTCCGATGTACAACGAGGAAGGGAACATCGAGCAGGCCGTCACGTCCGCGCTCGCGGTGCTCGCGGGCGTGGCCGATCAATACGAGGTGATCGTCGTCGACGATGGCGGCCGCGACCGGACGGGCGCAATCGCCGATCGTCTTGCCGCGGCGAATCCACACGTGCGCGTCGTCCACCATCCAGTCAATCGCGGGTACGGCGCCGCGCTGCGCAGCGGCTTCCAGGCGGCGACGTATCCCCTCGTCGTGCTCGTGGACGGCGATAATCAGTTCGACCTCGGCGAGCTGCCCGCGCTGCTGCGCGCAATCAACGGGCGTGACATCGTGAGCGGCTACCGCATCACCCGCCACGACCCCGCCGTTCGCCGGCTGAACGCGTTCATGTACAACAGGATGGCCAGAGTCCTCTTCCAGATTCCCGTGCGCGACGTCAATTGCGGCTTCAAGCTCTATCGCCGCGACCTGCTCGAGCGGCTGCTTCCGCAGCTTCGCAGCACGGGTGCGCTGATCAATGTCGAGATACTGGCGCGCGCACGAAAGCTGGGTGCGACCGTGACGGAAGTCGGCGTCCATCACTATCCGCGTGAGACCGGCCAGCCGACCGGCGGAAATCCCGCCGTGATTGTGCGCGCCTTCAAAGAGCTGCTGGAGCTGTGGCGTGAGCTTCGCTGATTCCCCTCTCGCGGACCCACAGGGTCCGCGCCGCATGTGGAGCGCGGTCGCATGGGTGGTCACAGCCATCATGGCCGCGTCGGTCTGCTACAGCGTGCTCCGGATCCCGCTGCAGGTCACGGACAGCCTGGTGCCGATGCTCGACGCGCAGCGCACCTCGTCCGTGACCGCAGCGTTTGCCAGCGGCGCCACCGACGCCAGCTATTTCCGCCCGCTGCGCGCGGCGCAGATCCAGGCGCTGTTCGAGCTATCGAATGGCCACTACTTCGCCGCGTTCAAAGGCTTCCAGGCCGCGCTGGTGGTGGTCGTGTTCGCGTTGTTCGTGCTCGTGCTCGAGGTGAACTCGCTCGCCCGTGTCGCCGGGTTGCTCTTCGCGGTCACCGTGCTGATGGGGCTGCACACCTTCAGAGGCACGGTGTGGGAGGCGTATCCGGTCAATCACTCGCTCGAGGTCGTCGCATTCTGCCTGCTCGCGCTGGTCCTGTCGCGATCGAACGGTGGAACGTGGGTTGACGTTGCGGGGTCGCTGACGCTGCTTGCCGCCTCGTTCACCGTCGAATCGGGCCTCCTGGTGTGGGTCGTCTTCGGCGCGGCATGGCTGACAGGTGCGCGAGGTATCTCGCGCCGCGGCCTCATCGTCGTGACAATGCTCGTCGCCGGGTACCTCGCCTTGCGTTTCGGGTACCTGCGCACCGGGGCTCCTGCGTTATCGGAGCGCAGCTCGGGGTTCGGGCTCCGGCAACTGGGTCCCGACGAGCTCCAGCGCCGCTTCGGCGCGTGGCCGTATGGGTTCTACGCGTACAACGTGATCTCTTCGATCCTGACGGTGCTGTTCTCGGAGCCTCGCGCGGGCATCTGGACGATTCCGGCGGAGCTTGCGCGCGGACGCATCGCAGCGGGCACGATCATCAACGTGGTGTCGTCAACGGTGACGACGGTGGTCATCGCGTGGTTCGTCGCGAGCCGTGCCCGGATGTGGAACCGTCTCGACTTCGAGCGCGACGACCAGCTCGTATTGGTGTCGCTCGCGGTGATCGCCGCGAACGCGGCGATCAGCTACGGCTACACCAAGGACGAAATCATGGGCCCCGGCGGCGTCTTCTACGCGCTTGCCGCATTCGTGGCCATCGCCGCTCTCGTTTCACGCGGCGCGGACCCTTTGAGTCCGCGAATGCCGCTCGCGGCGTTCACACTCGTGCTCGCGGTCACCGCGTCCGGGTGGGTCATGCGAACCGCGGGCCTGCACTATCAGATGAACCTCATCACGTTCTACGACCGCAACGAGTGGGTGTACGTGAACGACTGGCTTGTGAGGCAGCGATCGGCGCCGACCACCGACGGCGGCAACGCGCTCGTGCAGCAACTGCGCGAGGACGCGCTCGAACACACGACGGTGAATCCGTATCTGCTGTCGCCGCGTCTGGATCAATGGTTCCGATGAAGACGTCACGTGCCGATTGGCTGATCCTCGCCGTCGCGCTTCCCGCTGCCGTCTGGGTTGTGCTGACCGTCGTGTGGCTGGCAGGCGCAGCGGCTGGATTCCCGCGCGGCTTTGACGGGCGCACGATGACGCTGACCGAAGCGGCCGCGATTGCGAGCTACGCGGATGCCGATCGGCTGCTTCGAGGCGGCGCCGATCCGAACGCGCGTCTGCATCTTCGCGCGGGTCTCATCCGGAACCGCGAGAGCACGATGACACCGCTCGAGGCGGCCACGGGTGCAATCCGCACGGGCCCGGTCCAGATGCTTGTCGACCATGGCGCACGCATCGACGACCAGACGTTTTCCGTGCTCTGGTGCGCCGCGACGGCGCGTCGAAATCAGGACATGCTCAGATTCCTCGAATCGCGCGGTCAATCGAGCCTGTCGTCAATCGACTGCGTGACGGTTCGGCCGCTGTGGTGACGTACGAACGACACGGTACGCGCGTGCTTGCCGTTCCGCTTGTGTTCACGGCGGGCTTCCTCGCCTTCGCGCTTCTTGATTCCGTGCGACAGAACACGTCGCTGTTGCGAACGTTTCTTGTCGTCTCGGCGGTGCTGATTGTCTGGAATGCCCTGCTCCTGGGATCGGCACTGCGCGCGGGCCGCGCGCTCAGGCTGGAGATCGTCCTGCGGAAACAGCATTACCTGCAGGCGTGTGCGCAGGGTTCGGTCCTGCTCTACTGGGGCTGGTACTGGCGCCCTGTGTACGACGAGGCCTTCCTCATCGCGGCGCAGCTGCTGTTTGCCTACGCCTTCGACATGCTCCTTGCCTGGTCGCGACGCGACGCCTACACATTGGGCTTCGCCCCCTTCCCCGTCATTTTCAGCATCAATCTGTTCCTGTGGTTCAAGCCGGACTGGTTCTACCTGCAGTTGCTCATGGTGGCGCTCGGGTTCGCGGCCAAGGAACTCATCCGCTGGAACAAGGAGGGGCGGCGCGTCCACATCTTCAACCCGTCGTCGTTTCCGCTCGCGCTGTTCTCGCTTGGCCTGCTGCTCACGGGCAGGAGTGACCTCACGTGGGGTCAGGCCATTGCGAGCACGCAGTTCTACCCGCCGCACATGTATGTGATGCTCTTTCTGATCGGCCTGCCGGGCCAATACTTCTTCGGCGTGACGTCGATGACGATGTCCGCCGTGGTGACGACCTACCTGTTCGGACTGGCGTACCACGCGGCAACAGGAATTTACTTCTTCTACGATTCGTATATCCCGATTGCCGTCTTCCTGGGGATGCACCTGCTGTTTACCGATCCGTCCACCTCGCCCCGCACCGAGCTGGGGCGCGTGATCTTCGGCGCGCTGTACGGGCTCAGCACCATCGCGCTGTACGAGCTGCTCGGGACCGCGGGCCTGCCGACCTTCTACGACAAGCTTCTGCAGGTTCCGATCTTGAACCTCTCGATCATGTTGATCGATCGTGTGGCGCGTTCAAAGCCGCTGCGACTCCTTGACCCCGCACGGCTGGCCCGATGGCTGGCGCCGCGTCAGCGTCATCTGGCGTACATGTCGGTGTGGGCGATCGTGTTCACGATGATGAGCGCCGGGCAGGGAGTCGGCGACAGCCATCCTGGTCAATGGCTGCCATTCTGGCTGCAGGCCTGCGGGGATCAACGGCGATACGCCTGTCCGTACCTCGAGACCGTCGTCTCGAGCCGCTGCGACAACGGATCGGGCTGGGCATGTCATGAGCTCGCGATTCTTCAGGCCGGGCGCACCGGCGAGTTGGGAAGCGCGCCGCCGACGCTCGAGGACTACCCGATCATCCTGAGGGGCAGCAAAGGCCCGATCACCGAACGGAGTCCCGCGGCACTAAAAGCCCTCGCATGCCGCGAGGGCTGGCCCGGCACGTGCGAGCAGGGTGAACGCTAATTCTTGGGCGGCACTTTCTGGTTGTTGGGCGTCAACTCGTACGGAGCGCCCGTACCGGAGGAGCCGAGAAACAGCTTGCGTCCATCGGGGAACGTCAGGTCCCTGCCGTTGGCTCTTTTCAACCCGTTCTTCGCCTGATAGCCGTCGACGACGACCTGCGTTCCCGGCAGCAGCGATTCCTTCGTAAAGCCGCGCCGAAAGAGCACGTTGGGGGTCCCGGCCTCGAACGCCCAGTTCTCCACGGTTCCGTCCGGTTTCTTCACATCGATGTGGAGCCACACATGGGGGTTGGTCCACTCCATCTTGGTGACCGTGCCACTGAAGTGGACCGGCTTGTTCGCGTCGAATTCGGCGGCAAACGCGTGGTGTGCCCGCAGCGACACGGACCCTCCGGCGAGAAACAAACCTACACCGATTACGACAACCGTCAGCTTCGTTGGCATCATTTCAGCCCCTTCGTTTACTTTCCGTACCACTCATACAGTCGCTCGCCTGGCGGGACCTTGCGCCTGATGTCGACCACGATCGTCTCGCCTTCCCAGTGCTTGACCAGCTGCTGCTTGCGAAGATGTCCGTACAGGAACTCTTCCGCGAAGTCGATGCACGGGTAGTCGAGCAGCTGCATGTTCGGCTCGAGGCGGCGGTAGATCGGCATCGCGATTTTCCACGGACGCGTGAACACTTTCGGATCCTCGATCGTCGCTTCGTACCGGAAGGCATCTGCGGTGATCGGCGTGAACCGCTCCACGACATGCAGGGCGTCGCTGTGGAAGTTTCCAGCTCTGTCGAGCCAGGTCTTGTCGTTGAAGTTCGTCACGTCGACAACCAGCGTGTCCCCGTCCCAGCGACCGACCGAGTGGCCCATCCACGTGTCGTCGGGCGGACCCGCGACCTTATCAAGGTGTATCGTCCGGGCGGCATTCGAAAACGTGTAGGCCATCTGGATCTTCGTCGAGCTCTGCACGATCTGAAATGGATAGGGCATGTACATCGCGCGCGGAATGCCCGGCAGATAGCACTTGAGCTCCGGGTCGCGATCGATCCAGTTGGCCGCGTTCGCGGCTTTCCTGGCGGCGGCGTCCGGCGTGTACGGAATCGCGGCGTCGCCCTGCACGACGCCCAGCGATCCTGGAACTCCCGCCGCCGCGCCGAGCGCGAGTACCGGTGCCGCGGGCACCTCGGCGTAGGCGTACGGATAGACACCGCGCTGGGTCACGGCGCCGGAGCGCGCCTGATGGGCCTGCAGGTCCCAGTTCGCCTCGTTGTTCGCCTGCCACACGCCGCTGAAGTTGGGCTTGCCGTCCGCTGTGCGTCCCCCGCGCGAAGCCTGGCCCGCGGTGCGCGTCATCGACATGGTGATGACGACGCTTACGATGGCCGTGGTAATAACCGTCGCAATGAGAGAGCCTGTGAACCGGTTTCTCATGACGCGTCCTACTGTCCCGTCAGCGCATCCACGCCGCCTTCAGAACCGAAATCGGTCGCCGAGTCCTTTGTCGCTGGATTGGGACCGCGGCCTTTGGTGAACGCGTCCTCTTCGGCGCGAGCTCCGGCGAGCAATGCGGGCAAACCGTAGTTCCCCTCGTGACAGCGGGGCTCGTAATAGATCCGGTTCGCCTGCTCATCCTGCCTGCTCATTTCCTGCTTGACGGTCCACGCTTTCGTCCAGGTCGTCGGATCCTCGATGGTGACGGCATATTCGAGCGTCTTGGCGTCGGTGTGCGTCCAGCGCTCGACGAGGTGCAGGTTCTCGCGCGCGCCCATAAAATCGCTCTTGGGAGAGAAATTCGTGACGTCGACGACGAGCGTGTTGCCCTCCCAGTGGCCCCGCGAGTCGCCGAACCGCTGACCGATGGATGGCGGAAGATGCGGCCCCGCGTCAAGGGGGATGACGCGCTGCCATCCCTGTCCCTGGCCGACGTCATAGAAGATCGACACAACGTGCGGCGCCTGAACGATCCGGCGATAGCCGCCGAAGTCGGGCAGGACCGCGGCCATGCACCGCTCCGTCATGCTGCGGTCTTCCGGACCGTCGGAGCGATTCAGCCGTCCCGTGTTGTAGAACTCAGGGACCTCGGCCCGTTTCGGCGACGGCGGTCCGTACTTCCCGCCGGCACACCCGGGCTCGTGATTCTTGCAGGTTTCCGTGGCTTGCAGCAGCGCGAGCCGAAACTGACGGTCCGCGTCGGTGCGCTTCTTCGCCTCGGGCGTCAGGGCAGGGATCCGTCCATCTGGCGGATCCACGACCAGCGACGTTCGCTTGCCCGTATGTTTGATTGACTGGAACACCGCGTTGTACGCGCCGGCCACGTCCTGTTCGCTTCCGATCTGCACCCGCTGGTCTCGACGAAGAATGCCCGCGCGCTGTTTGTCGAGCTCGGCACGCTCCTCGTCGGTGAACAGCTCTTTGTTGGCGTACGCGGCCGGCCGCTGCAGCGGCGTCTGAAACTCGTCTGTCCAGATGCCTTGCAGGTCCGGGTCGCCCCACCCGGTTTTGGACGCGGTCCCGCCGCTGCCTCCGGACGCAGGGGCCACACCCGCCACGCCAACCGGCGCCGCCTTCAGCAGCACGATGACGGCGACGATCACCGCGACGACACCGAACACCTCGAGCAGCCGTCTCTTCATCTCATACCCTCCCGTGCTGTCCATCACGCTTCCTACACCCGGGGCGGCGTCGTGTCAAGGATTCACGCGCTGTGGTAGAAATGAGCCGCCATCGTGTAACGGAACCTACATCAGGAGGATGCATGCTGAAACATCTCCAGTTGATTGCCGCGTCGGTCGCCTGCCTGGCAATCGGCTATCTGGCCGCCGGCCCGCGGGTGTCGGCCCAGCAGGGGGTCACCTCGATTGCCGCCATACCGAACCAGAAAGGCGGGCAGGACGTCTTCGGCGCGTACGAGGTGGTGGAAGGCTGGCCGAAGGATCTCGCGACCATTCCGGGGCACGAGGGCTGGACGTTCGGCGCCGGGTCGAGCGTGTTTGCCGAGAGTGCCGACCGCATCTACGCAGTCGAGCACGGCGAGCTGCCGAACATCAAGCGACCGATGACGAAGAAGCTCAGTGACATGGGACCGAGCATCTTCTTTCCGATCGGCCGCCTGCCCTGGCGCGATACGACCAGCTCGAGCCCTCCGGGCAACGGCGGCAGCGGCCAGCTTGCTGAAGGCGGCATGCAGGCGTGGGAGCGCGCCGGGAACAAGATGGGCGTCGACGCCCGCTGGGAGCACAACATCCTCGTGTTCGACGGGCAGGGCAACCTCCTGCCGGATACGCAGAACTTCATGCAGTGGGACGCGCTGGAGCAGCGCCCGCACTCAATCACGATTAATCCGTACGACCCGGACAAGGCCGTCTGGTTCGTGGATGACCACAAGCACGTCGTGTACAAGTTCAGCCACGACGGCAAGACGCAGCTGGCGCGCTACGGCACGTACGGCGAGCCGGGCGCCGACGATCACCATTTCAACCGGCCGACCTACATCGACTTCTTCCCCGACGGCAGCTGGGTCGTGGCCGACGGCTACAACGGCACGCGCGTGGTGAAGTTCGACAAGAACGGAAAGATGATCGCGCAGTGGGGCGAGAAGGGCGCAAACAACACCGACACGCGTTCGAACTTCTTCAACAACGTGCACGGCGTCGCGGTCGATCCGGCCACGCTGCGCATCTTCGTCAACGATCGCGGGAACCACCGCGTGCAGGTGTTCGACAAGGACGGGAAGTTCCTCGACCAGTGGAAGTTCGGCGAAGGCCCGTCGGATGTCCACCTTGTTCACATCTTCGACGGGTCTCTGTGGGCGTTCGATCGCGGCACGAGCAAGATGCTCAAGTACGATCTGAACGGCCACTTCCTGTACTCGTGGGGCACGTGGGGCGATTTCCCCGGCGGCTTTTGGGGCGTCCACGACTTCAGCACCGACGCGCAGGGCAACTTCTACGTCTCTGAAGTCGACAAGGGAGGCGCGCAGAAGTTCCGCCCGCGTCCCGGCGTGAATCCGGCCTTCCTCGTGGGCAAGCCGGTTCGCAAGGCCTGGCAGTAATCGATCTCTAGCCGTTGAAACCGTGGTCGCGCGCGAAAACGATCGCCTGCGCGCGCGACCACACGCCAAGCTTGTCGAACAGGTTCGAGGTGTGATTCCGTACGGTCTTCTCGCTGATGGCGAGCCGTTCGGCGATTTCCGTGTTGCTGAGCCCCTCGGCAATCAGCGCCAGTATCTGCCGCTCGCGCGACGACAGATTGTCGAAGACCGTGTCGCGTCCCGCGCGCGGCCCCGCTCCCATGAAATCGAGCACCGCTTCGCGAAATCGATCCCATGCCGGCTCGTGCTCGAGCAGGATGTGATTGCGCGAGTCGAGCTCGACGAACTGAGCGCCCGGGATTCCAGCCGCCAGAATGCGCGCTTCTTCTATCGGGATCACCCGATCGCCGCGAGCGTGCAGCACCAGCGTTGGCGTCGCGACGCCGCCAAGTGAATCCGACACGTCCACGACAGCGCGTGCTTCGAGCAGAGCGGCTGCTGGATCTCCGGACGTGCTCTTGCGGCACAGCTCATTGAACCATTGCAGCTGCTCCAGGGTGCCATCCGGCACGAAACGTGACGTGAAGAGCTGCCGGAACGTCGGGTTGTCCTCTCCCCATCCCAGACGCGTCAGCTCGATAATCGCGCGGTACTGGCGCTCGTGTTCAGGGTCTCCGCGGTGAAACATTCCCCGCGCGTAGCCGCCGTAGAGAATCATCCGTGCGACGTGGTCCGGATGTCTCAGCGCATACTTCACGCAGGTCGCCGAGCCCTGCGAGATGCCGAGCAGCGTCACCGGCTCGCTCGGCCGCGCCGCATCGACGACGGATTCCAGATCGTCGACCCATCGATCGAGCGAGAGATCGTCGGTCTTCCACTCGCTCATGCCGCAGCCGCGCTCGTCGTAACGAATCAACCGTGCGTGACCGGAAAAGAATTGAATCCAATGACGCCAGACGGGACTCTCCCACTCGTATTCGAGGTGCGTCAGCCAGTTCGCCGCCTTGACGACGGTCGGGCCGCTTCCGGAATCGGCCCACGCCAGACGGGCACCGTCGGACGCTCTGAGGTAATGAACACGCTGGCGGAGCGTCGAAGTCATGGGGGCGGCGGCACCGGGACGTTTGTCCCGCGTGCGGCTCCGCGATTCTAGTCAAACCGGGACAGAGTTCCCATGGCGCGCCGCTGTTCGCGGAGCCATCCTTCGGGCGTTCTCAATGAGGAGGGAACGCCATGCTGCAACGCCTCCTGTTCTTCGCCTACGGCTCCTTCGCCTATCTCGTTTTTCTCGGCACGTTTCTCTACGCCATCGCATTCGTCGGCGGGTTTGCGGTGCCGACGCGTCTCGATGCTCTGGCACAAATGCCGATTGTTCCCGCGCTCGCCATCGACGCGGGACTGCTGACGCTGTTCGCGCTGCAGCACAGCGTGATGGCGCGCCGGTGGTTCAAGGAGCGGTGGACGCAGATTGTCCCCTGGACGATCGAGCGATCGACCTACGTGCTCTGCGCGAGCCTGGCCTTGCTGCTGCTCTTCTGGCAGTGGCGCCCGATCGGCATCGAGATCTGGTCCGTGCAGAACGTGGCCGTCCGAGCCGCGATTTGGACGGTGTTTGCCGCTGGCTGGACCACGGTGCTCGTCGTGACGTTTCTCATCAACCATTTCGATCTGTTCGGCCTGCGGCAGGTCTGGCTGCCGTTGGTGGGAAAGCCGTACTCGAGAATTCCGTTCAGGACGCCGGCGCCCTACCGGTTCGTGCGTCACCCGCTGTATTTCGGGTTCCTGCTGGCGTTCTGGATGACGCCGACGATGACGCTCGCGCATCTCGTGTTTGCGATCGCGACGACCGCATACATCGTGCTGGCGATTCAGTTCGAGGAGAAGGATCTCGCGGCCGAACATGGCGCCGCGTACGACGCGTACCGCCGGCGCGTGCCGATGTTGCTTCCGGGCGCGCGCCGGGCGGAGCTGTAACGACGGCAGGGCGCGCCTCGCCAGGCGCGCCAAAGGCGAACGATCTATCGAGACGAGGGCGCGTTGAGCTCGTCGTAGATGTCCGCGACGGCCTGCTTGACGCGCTCCGATTTGTATCCCTTGTACTTGTCCGTGAGGTTGATTGACGCCGCGGCGGCGTCCGCGCTCTTGCCGCCTTTGTGCGCGGCCTGCACCGCCGTCAAGAGATCAGCGGTGTAGCGCTGATACTCCTGCAGGTCCTGCAGCTTCATCAGCGGGCTGTGGCCGGGGACGACGGTGTCGACGTTCTTGATGGCTGCCAGCGCCTTGGCGAGCGTCTGCGGCCACTGGACGCCGCTGCCGCCGTTGGCGCGGTCGATGCGCGGGCCGTCCTTCCACGCGAAGATGTCGCCGGTCTGCAGGACGCGAAGAGCGGGGAAGTAGACGAACGCGTCGCCGTTGGTGTGGCCGGCACCGAAGTAATAGAGGTCGATCCGCTCGGCGCCGCTGCCAAACGACAGCGTGTCCTTGAACGTCCGCTTCGGCAGGAACACCGCCTTGTCGCCCTTGAAGGCGTCCATCTTCGCCATGTTCGTCTTCGTGTTTTCCTGCGCGATGATCTCGACGCTCGTGCCGAACTTGTCGTCGTTGCCGGTGTGGTCACCGTGCGTGTGCGTGTTGATGATCGTCGTCACCGGCTTGGTGGTGATCGACTTGACGCGATCCAGGAACGTCTGGCCCCAGCCGGCGAGCTTGGTGTCGACCAGGATTACGCCGCCATTGGTGATGAACACGCCGACGTTGCCGCCGCTGAAAGTGGCATCGTTGCCGGGCGTCGAGCTCGTCAGCACGTAGTAGTTGTCCGAGATCTTCTGGACGTCGATCACCTGCTTGGTCTGCGCCTGCTGCGCCGAAGCGACGATCGACAGCGCGCCGGCGACCAGCAATGCACTGAGCACGAGCATTCTCTTCATAGTCGACCTCTTGAAAGTGCTTGCCCCGAGCGGAGCGAAGCGAATCGAGGGAATCATACCCTCAGCTCGCCGCGGAGCACCGTCACGGCGCGGCCGGCCAGGCGTACGCGATCTCCGGCAAGCGTGACGCGCAGGACTCCCCCGCGCGGCGACGCCTGATACGCGGTGAATTCGGTCTTCCCGAGCCGCGGCGCCCAGTACGGCGCAAGCGCGCAGTGCGCGGAGCCCGTGACCGGATCCTCGTCAACGCCGGAACCGGGCGCGAAGAATCGCGACACGAAGTCGAAGCCGGGCGTCGATGCGCGGCTCGTGACGATGACGCCGCGGACCGGAAGGCGGCGCAGCCTGGCATGGTCCGGCTCGAGCGACCGGACGTCATCCTCGCCCGCCAACTCGACGAGGTAGTCGAACTCGTTGCGCGCGACGTGCATCGGGTGCGCGCCGAGCCCTTCGATCAAGCCCTCCGCCGGCTCCGACGGTTCGGCAACTTTGGCTGGAAAATCCAGCTCGATGAGATCGCCGGCGTGCGTCGCCGTCAGCGCCCCGCTTTTCGTGTGGAAGCGCGCGGTGCCGCCGTGCGGCAAAAGGCCTTCCTCGAGGAGCGCGTGCGCGGTGGCGAGCGTCGCATGGCCGCAGAGGGCCACTTCGATGGTTGGCGTGAACCAGCGGAGCGACCAGTCGCGCTCCGCGCCTTCGCGCCGGACGAACGCCGTCTCTGAGAGGTTCATTTCCGCCGCGACGTTCTGCATCCACCCGGCAGTCACGTCGCGCCCGTCGAGCAGGCACACCGCGGCCGGGTTGCCCTTGAACGCGGAGTCGGTGAAGGCGTCAATCTGAAACAGGCGCATGGCAGCGATCCTACGCCGCGCGGCTACGGGCAATGTGTGTCGAACAATGCGCGAGTGATCTCGCAGACGACGCTCTCTGATCCGTCGGCCTCACGCCGCCTGGTCGGTTAGAGTGCGAAACCCATTGGCGAAGGCTTGTCCGGTATAATCGCGCAGTTTTCGAAAGGTTTGTCCATGAGACAACTGCTGATCGCCCTTACATCCCTGCTCGTCGTCACGTCATCTCTGCACGCACAAGGTCGCGACGACCACGCGACGGAACGCGACGTCAGCACGGGAACGCCGTCCCCCAATGGGCTTGGGGTTGAGGGCGGCGTTGCGTACATCAATCCCGGAACGCCGGTACTGCGGGACTCGGAAGTGAACAGTCAGCCGATTCCACGACTGCCGGATGGAAAAATCGATCTGACGGGACCATGGGTCGGCGGCGGCACCGTCGCTGACATCGAGCGAGACGGTGGTCTGAAGCCTGGGGAGCTTCCACTGCTTCCATGGGCGAAGGAACTCAGGGACAAGCGCAAGTCGCAGGACGATCCCTACACGGCCTGCCTGCCGATGAGCGTGCTGCGGACCAATCCCTATCCGTGGAAGTTCGCGATGTCGTACACGGCGAAAGGGCTGTCCCACATCTACATCCTCCACGAGCTGATGGATGACGGCGCCCACCGTGTCGTCTACATGGACGGCCGCAAGCATCCGGCAGGTCTCATCCCCTCGTGGCTGGGACATTCGATTGGACACTGGGAAGGCGACACGCTCGCCATCGACACTGTCGGCTTCAACGACAAGTTCTGGTTCGATCGCCGCGGAACCCCCCACACCGAGCAGCTCCACATCGTCGAGCGATACACGCGGCCGAACTATGGCACGCTCGTCAACGACGTCGTCCTGGAGGATCCGGGCGCGCTATCGCATCCGGTCAAGCTGCAGTTCAAGTCGAGATTGATGCGGCCGGACCGCGAGACCGGCACCGGCGACTTGATGGAGTTCATCTGCAACGAAGACAACCAGTACGGATCGGCCGGCGGTTTCCGGCCCGGCACGGGCGCGGGGAATAAGTAAGGAAGGCGGACCTTGTCAGGTCCGCCTACTCGCAACCCATCGGCCGATTCGGACCACCCGGCACGCGGGCAGGTGCTCGGTACGCATTCGAGTAGGTCTCTGCATAGCGAACTCTGACGCCATCTTTGTCGAGAAATCCCATCGACTGCTGAAACAACCCCGGCGGGGGCGCGGTCGGCGGCACCGTTGCTTCGAGGATGTACAGGCGGTTCTCGTGCATGTAGATCGCCGCGAAGGTTCGCGACTTATCGGCGTTGGTGAGCTGGACGCGGCGTCCTTCAATCCGATCGCTGTTCGCGTACGCGTAATACGTCACCTTCCCATCTCGCTTGAGGACGTTCCACACCGCGTAGTCGAGCGCGCCGCGCAGCTCGCCGGCAGTCTGGTTCGTGCACATGTCGGGGTACGCCGTGCAGCCCTTGACGCGCGCGGCGTGGAGCGCCGCGGCGTTGTTGTAATCCACGACGGTGACCGAGAAGCGGCTCGGCCCCTGTTCGTAGACATGTACATGCGCCGGAAGGGTGAGACCGAATTCAGTCGGCCACGTGGTGTTCTGCACCTGCGGCTGACCTGGAAAATTGACCAGGAAGGCATCCGGCCGGCTGTAGTACTCAATCCACTCCTGCGCAAATGAGGGCGCTGCGACAAACAGGATCAATGTTGCCGCCGGAACAAGTCGAATCAGGCGCATATCCAAAAGTCCTCCATCCGGGGTTCCCAGCTTTGACAATGGGAGATATTACGCCTGATGGGGCGTACGGCGGTCGCGATAGGATTCCGGTGTGAATCGACAGGTCAAGGCGGTCGTCCGCGTCTCCAGCGGCAATTTCCTGGAGATGTACGACTTCATGGTTTTTGGATATTACGCATCGGCAATCGGCCGCGCATTCTTTCCGACCGGCAACGAGTACGCGTCGCTGATGTTGTCGCTGATGACGTTCGGGGCCGGTTTCCTCATGCGTCCGCTCGGCGCGCTCGTGCTCGGCGCCTACACCGACAAGCATGGACGGCGCGCGGGCCTGATCCTCACGCTTGGTCTAATGTCGATCGGCATCGTGTCGATCGCCTGCACGCCAGGCTACGCGACGATCGGACTGCTCGCGCCGCTGCTGGTGCTGGGCGGCCGTCTCCTTCAGGGTTTCTCGGCCGGCGTGGAGCTCGGCGGCGTGTCGGTGTATCTCTCCGAGATCGCGACACCTGGGCACAAGGGCTTCTACGTGAGCTGGCAGTCCGCCAGCCAGCAGGCGGCCGTGATGTTCGCGGCGCTGCTCGGTGTCATCCTGAATGTGACGCTCGCGCCGCAGGCGATGGCGAGCTGGGGGTGGCGCGTTCCGCTGCTCGTCGGGTGCGCGATCATCCCGTTCCTGTTCCGGCTCCGGCACTCGCTCGAGGAGACGGGCGAGTTCCTCGCGCGCCCGCGGCGGCCGGCGGCGTCCGAAGTCCTGCGATCGCTTGCCGCCAACTGGACGCTCGTCGCGATCGGCACGCTGATGGTGACGATGACGACGGTGTCGTTCTACATGATCACGGCGTACACGCCGACGTTCGGCAGCGCGGTGCTGCACCTGACGACCGGCGACAGCCTGATCGTCACGCTGTGCGTCGGCGCGTCAAACCTGATGTGGCTTCCGGTGATGGGCGCGCTGTCCGATCGGATCGGTCGTCGTCCGTTGCTCATCGGCTGCACGCTGCTGATGATCGCCACCGCCTATCCGGCGATGCTATGGCTCGTGGACGCGCCGACGTTCTGGAAGCTGCTCGCCGTGGAGCTCTGGCTCTCGTTCATCTACGGCAGCTACAACGGCGCGATGGTCGTCTTCCTCACAGAGATCATGCCGGTCGAGGTGCGCACCGCGGGCTTCTCGCTCGCCTACAGCCTTGCGACCGCGATCTTCGGCGGCTTCACGCCCGCCATCAGCACATACCTGATTCAGGTGACCGGTAACCGCGCGGTCCCGGGTCTCTGGCTGACGTTCGCGGCAGCCTGCGGATTGATCGCGGCGCTGCTGGCGCGGGCGCAGCCCGCGGCGGACGTCGCTGCTGAACGTGCACCGCGCGTGGCGTCAGTCTTTTCGTGAGCGCGTGGCCTCAGTCTTTTCGTGAGTCGTATCGCTCTGCGGCTGCGTCAATCAGCCGGCCGCAGATGTAGACGACCACGATGATGCCGAAGTTGACGAGGGTGACGGTCCATCCGAGCGACATTAGAAAGAATTCCCCAGGAACGGCAGCATCCGGCCGCAATACATGACCGCGACGAAGCTGAAGAGCGCAACCGCGCCGATCGCGCGCTCGCGCATGTGCGTGGGGCTTCCTGCTTCCATCTTCCACGCTGCCGGCCAGACCGTCAGGTAGAGCAGATCGGTTGCCGCGAGCAGCAGGAAGATCAGCTTCCAGTAGAACACCACGTTCGTCGTGTAGCCCTTCGGCGTCGCAATGTAGAACATCATTCCGCTCACTTCGTTCACGCCAAACCCGAACAGCGCCCATGGCAGCAGGCGGTGCAGCGACGGGTACGGAATGCCTGTGAACCATCCCATCAGCCGCAGGTTCGCGAGCAGGAGCACGCCGAACCAGAGAGTCATCCCGACGAAGTGCGCGCTCTCGAGCGTCGGCCACACCCACTGGTGGCCTCGCCCGTTGACGAAGAACGCCACGGCTGCGGCCGAGATCGAGAACGGCGATTCCGCCCCGGCGGTCGTCGGGTCGCTCAGAATTTCGGGATGCCGGATGCCGCCGCCGATGCTGGCTGCAACCGTCATCAGGCCGAGTGAGACGGCGGACAACACGAACACCAGCACGGTCAGGACGGGCGGGACGCGATGTGTTCGACGCCACCGCCACAGTCCGAACCACGCCGCCGCTCCGGTGAGCTCGAGGAGGATGAACGCGAGCAGCGCCGCATCCTCGTGGGCCTTGATGGCCTGCTGCGATATCCCGGCCAGTTTCTCGATGGCGCCCTGCGCCGCGAGGCCGGTCGTGAAGACGGGCAGCGTCATCACCGCGATGCCGAACAGGACGCCGAGCGCCGTCGGCTTCATCGTGTCGTGCTTCATCGTATCGCTGTCGCTGAAAATCGAGACGACGAGCAGGACGAACGCCACCGTCAGGCCGATGGTCGGAAAGTGATTGAGCAGCAGGTGCAGGTGCGCCAGGTTGCCCGGCGTGATGAGTTCTGACATGGCGCTACATGTATCCGAGGAGGCGCCCGGCGAAGATCGTTCCCGCCCAGAGCAGGGCAGAGGCGGACGCAAGCTGTCGCGTGGAGCTGCCGACCGCAATCGGGTCCGGGCCCTCGCGGTAAAGAGTCCGCTCGAGCCGTTTGAGCAGCGGCAGATTGATCGCGATGAGCAGCAGCTTGAACCCGAAGAGCAGCGACGTCGATTTCCGCTCGGGGTCGGCGATGAAGAGAAGAATGCCGGTCGCGAAGTTAATCCAGAACGCGGCCCACATGATGCGGAACAGCGGCCGCAGCGGTCCGATGGGAATCGTTCGAGCGACGCCGAGCAGCCGCAGATCGACGACCCACGCGCAGCCGACGAGCAGCATCATCCCGAGGGTATGAACCGTCAATACCGTCGGAAAGGCCCAGACACTTTCCGATTCACGAATCCACGTCGAAAACGCGCTGTCGTGCAGCGCGGTCATGTATGCGATCATCGCTACGATTTTCTGTTATGCGCGGTTCGCGCGGTGATGAGAAATCAGCGGGACGTGCCGGTCGCGGCCGTCTTCACGTTTGGGGGAACCGGAAACACCAGATAGGGATTATTCGTCTCCCACGTCTTCACTTCAATATCGAGAATCGTGCGGCCGCCTTGTTTGCGGACGATGTGGCCTGGCGATTTGATATCCGTCAGAACTTCTCCCCGATCTGCGTAATTGGAATAATCCGTCTGCGTCACCAGGCTGGCGAGAGTCGGGTTGTCGGCCCGCGTCTCGACTTTCGTCACGAGGTTCTTTGAGTCGAGGGTTGCCTTCAACGTGATCCCGGCGAGCTGCCCGCTCAGAGGGAAGGTGATGACCGTCGCGCCCGCCTCGGTCGAAACCGTCGCCTTGTCGCCGGCGGCCAGCGCAGCTTTCACGACGCCGTACGGAAGCGTCCAGAGCTGGAGCAGCCGTTCTTTGAGGGCGGCGCTCGCCGGAGTGGCGGTGCCCTTTCCGAAACCGGCGCCGACCTGCGATTCATCCCACGCGTAGGTCTCGCGCACGGTTTGTATCGTGTGCTGCGCGGCGCCGCCGTCGGGCGTGCGCGTCATCTCTACCCGCATGGCCGCGGGGTTGTAGCCGAGCGCCACGTGATAGTCCGTTTTGGCGGGCCGGCCGCCGGCCTCGCTTGTCCCGCTGCCCTGAAACTCCATCGTGTTGACGATGTCGATGCCGGGGAGCCGGGTGGTCGTGCTGCCGATGTCGGACCACCGCACCATGCCCAGCGCGTCCGCCACCGCGCGGAGCACCTTCGCGCGATCGGGCGCGCCCTGCGCGCGCGCGGATGGGATCGCGAGCGCGCCGGCGATCGCGAGAATCAAGGCCGTGCGAATCGTGACTGTCATGGCTAGTGATGTTCTTTCGTGACGGTGTGCGCGAGGTCCCGCTCGCTGCACGGCTGCGACTCCGGCAGCATGGCATTGGGCTGCGGATTGAGCAGCGCCACGCGCGGCGTGGTGGTCCACGGTTCGAGCAGGTAGTCCGGGTCCTCGATCGTTGCCGTCCACGTCAGCGTGTTTCCATTGCGGGTGAAGCGCTCGACGACATGCATGTTCTCGCCATGAATGTATCCGCCGATCTGATCGAACCAGGTATTGCTGTTGAACCCCCACGAATCGACGACGAACGTGTCGCCTTCCCAGCGGCCAATGCTTTCTCCGGTGTACGTGCCGTCCAGCTCCTGCAGCGGCGTGTGCTTGCGGCCGTCGGTCGGAATCATGCGGTACATCGTCTGCGTGGCGATCAAACCGCCCTGCCCCGGGTAGATGAACATCATGTAGGTCGGATACTGGCCGATGTACGACGGAATGCCGCCGCGAGGGATGCCCGCGGGCATGCAGTTGTTCGACGGGTCCTCTTCGTTGGCGTTGTGGTCGTTGTACTTCACCATGTCCCAGTACTCAGGCTTGTAGATCGGACGGTTAGAGCCGCTGCGGCGGAGCAGGGAAGCCGCCCGTTCTGCCTGTTCATTGTTCTGGGGGCGAGTGGTGTTGCGCGGAAAGACCGTGACGCGCTGCCCGCTGTGGACGTCACGCGCGACCGTGTCGCTTTCGATCGCGATGCCGTTGTTGGCGATCTGATTCGGGACGCCGTTCAGATTGTCGCCCAGCCCATTCCAGACGCCGGTGAAGTCCGGATGTCCGTCGGCCGTGCGCGGCGTCGCGCCGGCCGGCTTCGGCGGCGCGTTGGTGGCACGAAGCCCGCGCGAAGCGTCCTGCGCGAGCACCGCCGCCGCGACAAGGCACGACGCGGCAGCCGCGGCGATGATTCTACTGCTCACACGCATACGAACCTTTCCGCTCGTCAGCGCGTGGGCGCGGTTGGCGCCGCGTCCGGCGCGTCCGCGAGCAGTTTGAAGACGCGGCCGTCAGCCATCTTCAATTCCTGCGCAAGGCCGCTGTTCGACCCGTCGCGCGCCGCCAGCGCGATGACGGTCAGCTCGTCGCCCGGCTTCAGGCCACCTCGGTCAGCGCGGCTCAACCCGGCGCGGCGAAGGCCCGCCAGCCCGGTCATTTCGAACGCCCACTTGGTGACCTTCCCGTCAGCGTCCTTGACGTTGATCGTCAGGTAGGAGTGCGGATTGATGAACTCCATCCTCGCCACGGTTCCGCTGACCATGATGGTCTTGTAGATGTCGAACTGCGCCTGGATGGAGTGGTGTGCCGACGCGAAGCCAGGCAACACGCATAATGAAACCGCCAACAGCGCAGTGATTCGGACACGCGTCATATTGCCTCCGGAGATGGGACCGTGGCCGGAATCCTACACCTGCCAGAGTAATGAAACAAATTGACCCGACGAAACGCCCGATTAAGACGCTCGAGCGCGTGCTGTCGAAAGCCGGCGTCGGCTCACGTACCGAGGCGCGCAGCTGGATTCACGACGGGCGCGTGAAGGTAAACGGGAAAGTCATGCGAAATCCCGATCACTGGATTGACATGCAGCGTGACCGCGTGAGCCTCGACGGTAAGCCGCTCGAGGCGCGCGACCGCCTGTACGTCCTGCTCTACAAGCCGACCGGCTACCTGACCACCTACAGGGACCCCGAGGGGCGGCCCACGGTTTACGACCTGATTGCGGACGTCGGGACCTTTCTCTCCCCTGTGGGACGGCTCGACCTCGACACCTCGGGGCTGCTGCTCATGACCAACGACAACCGGTTCGCCGAGCGCGTGACGAACCCGAAGTCGCATGTGCCGAAGACCTATCTCGTCAAAGCGTCCGCGGTGCTGACCGATGAGCAGTTGCAGCGGCTGCGCGACGGGATCGAGCTGTCCGACGGTCCGACCCGGCCGGCGGACGTGGTGCGGCTACGCGATTCCGCCAAGTACACGCACGTTGAGATCACGTTGACGGAAGGGCGAAACCGTCAGATCCGCCGCATGGTGGAGGCTCTCGGCGCGCGGGTGCTGAAGCTGGTTCGCGTGCAGGTCGGGTCGATCGCCATCGGCACACTGCCGATCGGCAAATGGAGGCTCCTGACACCCGCCGAAGTCGCGGCGTTCAAATAAGAGGTCGGCTGATCTACCATCTGCCCATGGAATTCTCTCCACGAACGACCGCCACGATGCTTGCCGTGTTCGCCCTGCTCGCGGCGCTTCCCGCCGCCGCGCAGCAGCGAGGCGGGCCAGCCGCACCCAATGCGAACATCGACGACCCGGCGAGCAAGCCGACGCCGAAGCTCGCCGACGGCCACCCGGATCTCAATGGCTTCTGGGCGATAGGCCGCGGACCTGACACGCCGGTGAATAGCGAGTTCGGTGAGCGCAGCGCGTATATCAAGCGGGGCGACGCCCGGAACGCCGCGGCGCAGTACGCCGATCCGAATCAACCTCCCTACAAGCCTGAACTCAAGGCGAAGGTCGCCGACCTTGCGAAAAACGAGAGCAAGTTGGACACCGCCTTCTTCTGCAAGCCTGGTGGCGTGCCGCGCATCGGGCCGCCGCACTCGATCGTGCAGGGGCCGGGGATGCCGATCGTCTTTCTCTACGAGCTTGGCGGGGGCAACACGTTCCGTCTCGTACCGATCGATACTCGCACGCACGACCCAAACGGGATTGACCTGTACAACGGCGATTCGATTGGACGCTGGGAGGGCGACACGCTGGTTGTCGATACGGTCGGCTTCAACGAAGAAACGTGGATTGGCATCTACGGCTGGTTTCACAGCACGAAG
>Ga0209515_10003992_pt1 | contig 20370 bp, 19 predicted proteins | sample Subgroupgradi54m_FD_187454 | JGI IMG/M metagenome (GOLD analysis project Ga0209515, IMG submission 187454) | Subsurface groundwater microbial communities from S. Glens Falls, New York, USA - GMW60B uncontaminated upgradient, 5.4 m (SPAdes)... ...
GGCAAATCGACCCTGATCAAACATCTGGCCGGCGAACTCGCACCGCTCACCGGCGTGCGCACCGAAGGCAAGGGATTGATCGTCGGCTACTTCGCCCAGCATCAGCTCGAACAACTGCGCCCCGATGAATCGCCGCTGCAACACTTGCAACGCATGGAGCCGCGCGTGCGCATGCAGGATCACCGCGACTATCTGGGCAGCTTCGACTTTCGCGGCGCGATGGCCGATGCGCCGATTGCCCCGCTGTCCGGCGGCGAAAAATCGCGCCTCGCACTGGCGCTGCTGGTGCGCTGCCGCCCCAACCTGCTGCTGCTGGATGAGCCGACCAATCACCTCGATCTCGAAATGCGTCACGCGCTGACCAAGGCGCTGGCCGAATACGAAGGCAGCATGGTGCTGGTGTCGCACGACCGCACGCTGCTGCGCATGACCTGCAACGATTTCATTCTGGTGGCCGACGGCAAGGCCCAACCCTTCGACGGCGATCTGGACGATTACCTGGTGTGGTTGACCGAACGCAACAACGTAAAAAACACCGCGCGCAATACGGCCCTCAAGGATGCGCGCAAGGAACCCGCCGTCGCTACCACCGCCCCACAACCCAAGCCACCAGCCAACCAGCGTGCCTTGCTGAAGGAACTGGAGCAACTGGAAAAGAAAATGCAGCAGTGGACTGCGGAAAAAAACACCGTGGAAACACAACTCGCCGACCCGGCGATTTACGATTCGGCCAACAGCGGTGCATTACAAACGGCGCTGAAAAAACAGGCTGACCTAAGCAAACGTTTGGAACAGGCAGAAGAGCGTTGGCTGGAGATTCAGGCGGGGTTGGAAGGATAGGCGATACGGCGGGAGGCGCTGCGCTTTCCACCCTACAAAACTTGATGCGCCGTGTGCGCGGGTCACTTGGCGCTGAGCTTCGTGGGAAATCCTCAGCCCGGAGAGAGGGGGGCTTAACCAACGACTTGGCGCAGGCTGCTATGCGCTTAGTCGAGTGGCTACGCAGAGCAAAGCAGGGATGGCGCTTCCCGAATAAACCCGCGCTTCCATAGCGATCAAGTCGATGTCCGATCCTGACTGTCGCGCACCGCTGCCACCGCTTCCAGAAACCCCGCCAGCAAAGGATCGCTATCCATCAACTCACTGCCGACGGGATGAAACTCCGGGTGCCATTGCACACCCACCATGAAGCCGGTGCCCTTCCAGCGAATCGCTTCGACGATATCGTCTTCGTCGGCCGTGGCCTCAATCGCCAGATCGGCGCCGAGCTTGTCGATCGCCTGATGATGGATGCTGCACACACGCGCGCGCTCGATCCCCGGGTAGCGGCCTTCCAGCCAGCTGTCCGGAAGAATGCGCACGTCGTGCCGGTACAAATCGTACAAGGCGGTATCGAGATGCTTCATCGCATCCGGCCGCAGCGTCTGAATATCCTGATAGAGCGTTCCACCCAGCGCCACGTTGATGAGTTGCAAGCCGCGGCAGACCCCTAGCACCGGTTTGCCCTGCGCGATGAATTCCCACAGAAAATCGATTTCGTACAAATCGCGCACCCGATCCCCCGCCCATTCCGGTCGCAAGGGTTCACAGCCATAGCTGGTGGGGCTGACATCAGCACCACCTTGCAGCACCAGCCCATCGAGTTCAGCGACATAACTTTTGATCGACACTTCGCGGCGCCGCAAATCGCCGCCCGCTTCTATGGTCGGCAACATGAAGGCCAGCGCACCGTGGCGCATCACCCAATGCGCGATCGACTGTTCGAGATACAGCAAGGTCTTGCCACGAAAGCCGAGCTCAGTCGGCGGCGTATGCATCAACCGCGCCGAGATGCCAATGCGAAGACGTTTTGTTTGCATATTGAAAGCGGTGACAAGTGACAGGTAACAAAGGCGCGATCTACTCCCCTCCCCCCTCGCGGGGCATACGACTTTGCACGCGCTTTTAGCGCGTAGCAAATCGGAGCTCCCTTGGGAGTGAGGGGCTGGGGGAGAGGGGGTGCGACCACGAAGCACAGACTGTTGACCCGTGACCAAGGCGCGAGCATGCAGTACGTGCTTCGTAGTTTGGGTGTTGCGCTTGTCACCGAGCCCCCTCTCCCCCAACCCCTCTCCCGCGAGGTGAGAGGGGGGTAGATCGTGCACCTGTCACTGTAGTTCACCCGTGCCAAAGCAGCGCCTGCCGGCGCACTACTTCGGGCAATGAACGCTCTTTTTCCTGTTGTTGTAATACCCATTGCGCGTCGTTGCCGCGATGGCGCACTTCCTGGCGCAGGGTGGCGCAGGCTTCGTCGGCATTCAGTTCGTTGGCGTGATTCTCGATCGCGCGTAGCGTGGTCAGGATGTGATCGCGCAACAGGCTGTGTTCTCCCGTGCCGGGGTCAACATACGTGCCGTCCAGGCCAAAGCGGCACGCCTGAAAACGGTTGAAGGTATAGACCAGATAATCGTCCTCCTGCGGTATGAAGGGGCGCTCGATCGTCAGCCAACGGGCCAGCGCCTGGATATAGGCAGCGATCTGCGCAGCTTTTTCGACCGTCAACGGGGTATCCATCACACGCACTTCGATCGTGCCGAATTCCGGCTTGGGACGAATATCCCAATAGAAATCCTTCATGCTCTCCACCACGCCGGTGCGCGTCATCTTGCCGAAATAGATTTCAAAATCATTCCAGGTGGAGACAAAGGGCGCGCGCCCCGACAGCGGGAAGGCCGACACCGAATTCAGCCGGGCCGAATTGAAACCGGTATTCACACCCTGGACAAAAGGCGAGCTGGCCGACAGCGCAATGAAATGCGGGATATAGCGCGACAGACTGTGCAGCAGATGCAGCGCGTGATCCGGCCCCGGGCAACCGATATGCACATGCTGGCCGAATACCGTGAATTGCTTGGAGAGATAGCCGTACAACTCGGTCAGATAATGGAAGCGTGGCGCATCGAAAATGCGCTGCTGGCTCCACTGCTGAAACGGATGCGTACCGCCGCCGCAGAGTGCCACGTTCAGCTTGTCGGCACAGGCGGTCAAGGCATCGCGCATTTCGCGCAGTTGTGTGACCACCTCGTCGTAGTTTTGACAAATGCCGGTGGACATTTCGATCATGCTCTCGGTCATCTCCGGCTTCACATCGCCGGGAATCTTTTTCTTTTCCATCAGGCGCAACAGATTCTTCGCGTTGGGACTGAGATCGAAATCGTGCGTGCTGACAATCTGCAATTCCAGCTCCACGCCGAGGGTGAGCGGTCGAGACTGGGCAAAAGGTTCAAGCGGCATGGCGACCTCCTGATAGAACGTTATTCACGGGGATGACGCCAAACTACATATTCGACGTAAGCCCCAATTCAACGATGGCTTGATTCACTGATTTCCCCGACCCAGCGCAAGGCCTGCTGCGTCAGTAGCGGTCCGATCAATGCGAGGATCGCAATTGCACTGAAAACGATGGCGTCGATGCTCGCACTCAGGTGCGAAAACGCATCGCGAAATTCAAAGCTCAGCGCAAACGCCAGACCCGACATCGGCGCCAGGGCCAGGCCCAGCGCCAGGCCCTGCTTTGCCGTCACGCCACTGGGGTAGCTCAACAGCACGACGCCCGCAACTTTTGCCAGCAGCCGCGCACCCACCACAGCCAGGCCGATCAAGCCGCTGGCCTGCAGCGTTTCCACATCCAGCGAAATGCCGGTCAGGACAAACAGCATCACCACCATGACACCGCCCGCAGTACCGAAATGGCGCGGCCACAGCAGCGGACGATCCGACAGATGGCGCAGCAGAATTCCCGCCAGCAAGGGCACCAGCAAGGTGGACAAGCGGGCCAGCGTCGCTACCGAAATGATCACCAGCAGCACGGCAAACAGCAGTAACGCACTTTGTTCGTTGCGCAGATCGAAGCGGCGATTCAGAAAGCGCACACCCAGTGCCAGCAACATCGCCAGCAAAAAGGAACCGCAAATCAGGTACACCGTCGGCAGCACCGCATTCACCAGGTCGCCATGCACGCGCTGCGCCAGGTAGGCAATCAGAATCCTGGTCGCCAGCAATGCATAGATCGAATTGAGCGCCGTATGCATCAGCAAGCGTTCGGTGATCTGCCCGCGCGCATTCGATTCAGTGGTCACCCACAGCACGACCGCAGGTGAAGTGCAGGTGGCAATACACGCCACGGCTGCCGCCAGCGCGTCGCCATAGCCAAAGTAATGCAGCACGAGGAACACCGCACAGGCAGTCAACGCTGCCTCGATCAGGCTGGTCAGCAACAGCCAGGGATTGGCGCGCAACCATTTGAAATGGACCCGGCAACCGAGCTCGAATAGCAACAAAGCCAGGGCAATATCGACAATGATGCGCAAGGCTCCGCCGGGACGCAACACTCCAGTGGTCAGATTGCCGGCCCCGACCAGCAAACCGATCAAGGCATAGCCAACAATCCGTGGAATGCGCAACAAGCGAAACAGCAGTTCGCCGATCAATGTGGCCGCCGCCAGCGCAATGGCAACATAGAACAAACCATTGGGAACTGGCGGCCAGACAGGAAGAAATTCGAAACTGGGCAAGGCATTCTCCTTGATTCTTGTTTGACCAGGGAACACTGCAATGCAAAACCGATTCAGATTAGATCATGATCGTTCCGGAACAGGATAGCCTAAATCGGTCTGATAGAGACACTCACCCGTCACTGGATTCGCTCTGCAAGCTATGCTCTAATCTGCGCATGTCAAAAATCCCATCCAGCGCCACCATCGCCCTGATCGGCAAGTACAACGCACAGGGCATTATCGAGCCCTTGCGCGATATTGCGGCGGCACTCACCCAGCGCGGACATACCGTACTGATCGACAATGGCACGGCCACCCATACTCCGCTGCCGGGTTATCCCACCTGCGCCATCGAGGAAATCGGCCAGCGCGCGCAACTGGCCGTGGTGGTCGGCGGCGACGGCACCATGCTCGGCATCGCCCGCCAGCTGGCGGCTTATGGCATCCCCCTGATCGGCATCAACCAGGGGCGGCTCGGCTTCATGACCGATATCCCGCTGGCCAAGGCGCTTGAAGTGCTTGCCGATATGCTCGATGGCCAGTTCGAGTCGGTTCAACGCACCATGCTGGAAGCCTTGGTGCTGCGCGACGACGCCGTCATTTTCGAAGCACTGGCGCTGAACGATGTAGTGGTCAGCCGTGGCGCCAGCAGCGGCATGATCGAAATGGCAATCAGCGTCAACACCCAGCACATGACGACGCAACGCGCCGACGGCCTGATCGTTGCCACCCCCACCGGCTCGACCGCCTATGCACTGTCGGCGGGCGGCCCGATCCTGCACCCGCAGTTGGCCGGCATATTGATGGTGCCAATCGCGCCGCACGCCATGACCAACCGCCCGATCGCCCTGCCCGACGCCAGCACCATCGAAATCAGGATGCGCGGCGAACGCGTCGCCACCGCACATTTCGACATGCAATCACTGACCGAAATCCAGCCAGGCGATTGCATCCGCATCAAACGTGCGCAGCACCGCACGCAACTGCTGCACCCGGTCGGCTACAACTACTTCGCCATGCTGCGCGAGAAGCTGCACTGGAATACCAGCCCGCTGCTCGATGCGGAGAAATAATTTTTTACACCACGGAGAACACAGGGAACACGAAGCGAATTCATCCCCTCCCCTTCAAGGGGAGGGCTAGGGTGGGGATGGGGTTTGTCGCACCATGACTGACCCCCATCCCCCTCCTAACCTTAACCAGCGACTTTGCGCCGGTCGTTTGGCGCTTAGTCGCTGGTTATGCATCGCACTCCCCTTGAAGGGGGAGGGATGTTCTTCCCCATATTCCCCGTGCCCTCCGTGGTAAAACAAACAGCCTTTTAATTTTTGTCATGCTGCTCTCTCTCGCCATCCGTGATTTCGTCATCGTCGATACCCTGGAACTGGATTTCTCCAGCGGTTTCACCGTTCTTTCCGGAGAAACCGGCGCAGGCAAATCGATCCTGATCGACGCGCTTTCACTCACGCTCGGCGAACGCGCCGATACCAGTGTCATCCGCGAAGGCAGCAACAAAGCCGACATCTGCGCCACCTTCGCCACACCCGCCACACTGACCGATTGGTTGCAGGAACAAGGCTTCGACACCGAAGAAGGCACCCTGCTACTGCGCCGTGTGATCGAAGCCAACGGCCGCTCCAAGGCCTACATCAACGGCGCCACCGCCACGCTCACGCAACTGCGCGAAGCGGGCGAATTCCTGGTGGACATCCACGGCCAGCACGCACATCAATCGCTGCTGAAAAACGATGCCCAGCGCCAACTGCTCGACACCCACGCCGGCCTCGTCGACCTGGACCGCGAAGTCGGCCAGCACTTCCGCCACTGGCAGCAGCTCGACAAACAGATCACTCACTTGAAAACCAGCGCCGAAGCGCTGGAAAAAGAACGCGACCGCCTGCAATGGCAAGTCGAAGAACTTGAACTGCTCGCCCCACAGCCGGGCGAATGGGACGAAGTGCAAAACGAACACAAGCGCCTCGCCCACGCCGCCAGCCTGCTCGAAGGCGCGCAGACCGCCGTCAACACCCTGTCGGAAAACGACGGCGCCGCATTGGAACAACTAGGCAGCCAACTCGCCCGCCTGCAAAATCTCGCGCAATACGACACCGCCTTGCAGCCCGTGCTGGAAGCGCTCGAACCCGCCGAGATTCATCTGCAGGAAGCCGTGCACGCGCTCAACAAATATCTCGACCGTGCCGAACTCGACCCCGCCCGGTTGCAGGAAGTCGAAAGCCGCGTCGAAGCCCTGCACGGCGCCGCGCGCAAATTCCGCGTCACGCCGGACGAACTATCCGCCACACTCGAAATATTCCGCACCGAACTCGCCAGCCTGCAAGGCGCCAGCGACATGGCCGCACTCGAAGCGCAAGCCAAGGCCGCAGAAACCGCCTACCGCACCAGCGCCAAATCGCTCAGCCAGCAACGCAACAAAGCCGCGAAAGATTTGACCAAAGCCGTCACCGACGCGATGCAAACCCTCAGCATGGCTGGCGGCCAATTCGTCGTCGCGCTGAACAGTTGCGAGCCAACCAACCACGGCCTGGAACAAATCGAATACCTCGTCGCCGGCCACGCCGGTGTCGCCCCGCGCCCGCTCAACAAAGTGGCGTCCGGCGGCGAGCTCGCCCGCATCAGCCTCGCCCTCTCCGTCATCACCAGCGCCGCCACCCCCGTCCCGACATTGATCTTCGACGAAGTGGACAGCGGCATCGGCGGCGGCATCGCCGAAGTCGTCGGCAAATTGCTGCGCCAACTCGGACTAACCCGGCAAGTTCTCTGCGTCACCCACCTGCCCCAAGTCGCCGCGCAAGGTGAACATCATTTAGCCGTCAGCAAGAAAACATCCACCGAAGGAAAAACCCTCAGCCAGATCACGCCGCTGGATCGCAGCACACGTGTCGATGAGATTGCGCGGATGCTGGGGGGGTTGGAGATTACCGATACCACGCGCAAGCATGCGCGGGAGATGTTGGCACTCTGAGAAGAATAAACTCGGTCAGTAAGCCATGTACGTAAGACCCCCTCATACATTTTGGATCCACATGAAAAATATTTTCAGAACACATTTCTTCCATCAGACAGTCATTCTCATTTTCTCTTTGTTCCTCTGCATGCCAGCACAAAATACAGCCGGACAGACACTCAAGTACAACAATGAATCTGAAGTGTATGGGGCAGCGGCTGCGTCTCCCGAGTCTGGGCGCCAAATGCTGAGGAAATTGACAGCACTCTGCTCAAAGTATGGGATAAAAGCCAGCGCACCTCTTGCAGATGCGGTAGACAGTTGGGAGACTCGGCATGCGGCTTACTTGGAAGAAAACGCTCGAATCAAGCAGGAGCTTATTGCTTATGCCAATCTTCCTGCTACCAACAAGTCGGCAAAAGATTATATAAATAGAATGTTTGATGTCATTCTTCCTCAAGGCATTCAAGCCCAATTCCAAGCAATGAGTTTCCCGATTACAAGCGCACCTACGCCTGAAGCTAGTGGAAGCCTATGCAATGACTTTGCGGCTGCGATTAATGATGGCAAGTTCGATCTCAAAAGAAACGACCCAGTCGTGGCAAAGTTTCTCGATGACAGAATCGCAAAGAGCAACGCAAACAAAGAATTGCTCATAGGCAAGTGGCGACACAACGTCCTCATTCGCGTGATTGATGGGCACAGCACTGCACCACAGCACTTTAACGGGGAAACGACCCTGGAATTCAAACCCGATGGAACGTGGTCATTGCTCGGATCGAATAGTCGCTCAGCGGGTACCTATCGATGGGTTAATCATGACCGAATCGAACAGACGATAGTAGAGTCAAACTTGGCAATTCAAATTGGAATGGTCGCAACCAAGCAAATTCGAGTTGACGATGACCGTTTGAACATCACTGTGACCCAGTCTCGCGCAGACATGGAAAGGTATATGCCTCCAGCCACCCCCGGGGTGCGCCGTCCCAACGAAGTCACAATTATCACTACATTCTCACGGGTTACTTCTGAATAGGGAATCAAAGGGAATCAATGGGCTCAGGGAGTGCGCCGCAAACGGCGCACCGCTCGAATCAATAGGGTCGGGTTCGATCGATTTTTGCATGTGGGAGACACATAAAGTCATGTCCGATTTACCCCCGCTGCCAGAGACACGCCTGGGCCGCTATCGGCATTACACGGGTGGCGAGTACGAAGTGGTTGGCGTTGCACGGCACAGCGAAAGCCTGGAAGCGCTGGTGGTTTACCGGCCGCTCTACAACGACTCTGGCTTGTGGGTGCGCCCGCATGCGATGTTCTTTGAAGACGTTTTGATTGACGGTAAATTGCAACCACGGTTTACTCTGCTGCAAGAATAAACAACCAAGGAGTGACGATGGCGGCGATAGCAGCATGGATAATTTTCATCCTGGGACTGGCTCACATTGTGGTCGGCTTGATCATGTTCAAGACGCCGCTTGTGGAAGCGGTGCGCGATGGGTTCGTTGGAAAATTTGCCACTGATCCTGAACGTCGTACCGCCTTCTGGTTCATGATTTTCGGGCCATTGCTGGTGATGGGCGGCCATGTGGCGATTCATGCTGTGAATGTGGCCGATGCGGAACTGCTCAAGATCGCGGGCTTCTATCTACTCGCCATCGGCGCAATAGGTGGCCTGGCGCTGCCCAAATCACCCTTTGTAGTAGCGGTTCTCTTGGCTCCTATTTTTATCGCTGCGGGATATGGCTGGATTTCTTGATTCAACACTCGTAAGGTGGAAAAACGCAGCGCGTAGGCTGGGTTGCAAACCCAGCAATCAGCCTGCGAAGTACGCATAGCAGCGTCGTCAAGCACCACAGGTATGTATGTGCTGGGATTGCATCCCAGCCTACCCGTCTAGCGCAGACTCGTCACATTCAAAGGAGATCATCATGTCAACCAACACCGTCCGTTTTCACCGTGTACTGCGTGCGCCACCGGAGCGCATCTATCGTGCCTTTCTCGATACTGATGCCTTGGTGAAGTGGCTGCCGCCAAATGGCTTTACCGCCAAGGTGCATCATCTGGATGCGCGCGTCGGCGGGGGTTGCCGGATGTCGTTCACGAATTTCACTACCGGGCACAGCCATTCGTTTGGCGGCGAGTATCTTGAGCTGGTGCCGCATGAGCGGATTCGCTATACGGATCAGTTCGACGATCCGAACTTGCCCGGCGTGATGCAGACCACGGTCTCATTACGCGCTGTGTTTTGCGGGACTGAGTTGAGCATCGTGCAGGAAGGGATTCCTGAAGTCATCCCGACGGAGATGTGCTACCTCGGCTGGCAGGATTCACTCACGCTGCTGGCACAACTTGTTGAAGCCGAGATCAAAGAGTAATCCGTTAAGGAAACGCAGATTTATTCTGAAAATGGGTTCGCCGTCGTTCCTGCGAAGGCAGGAACCCAGTGTCTTCGCGGTGTTTCAATGCGTTGCATAGCCAACCGACTAGGCACGATAAAACCCGTGCCAAGTCGTTGGTTAAGTCGCTGGGTTCCTGCCTTCGCAGGAACGACGAATAAATCCGCGTTTCCTAAACTCCTGAAAACCCGATGCCATGACGCCGACACTCACTGCCTTGACCGGATTTGTTGCCTGGAGTTTGTTGTTGCTGGTGCTGATGGAAATCATCCGCGCCAAACTTGTGATGACGAAAGCCATTCCGGCCAATCAATTCCGCCCGGACAATGCCAATCTTTCTCCCTTCATGCAACGCCTTGCGCGGGCACATGCGAATTGCCTGGAAGGCTTGCCGATCTTCGGCGGGCTGATGCTGGTGGCGGTGTTGTCGGGGCAATCGGCTGTGACCGATCCGCTGGCTTATACGCTATTGGGGGCGCGTATCGTGCAATCACTGGTGCATCTCGCCTCGCTGTCGGTAGTGGCGGTCAACGTTCGCTTCGCGGCATTCGTTGTACAGATGGGGATTGCGGTGTATTGGGTGTTCGGTTTGCTCGCGGCATAGTGTGCACCTGCGCACTCTGCAAATACTCACACTGGCGTCAATGCCACGGCCTGGCCGGGAAATGCGCGGAGCAATTTTCCATCCATCGTCACGAGTCTGGTTTCGAGTTTCATGGCGAGCGCGATGAATTCGCAGTCGTAGGCGGAGCAGTCGCTGTCCCGCACCAGCTCAAGTACGCTGAGTGAATCCACCTCGTATTCCCTGCCTGCAAGCAAGCTCTCGGCTTCGCGTTGCAGGGTGTAGGCCTGCTCAAAACTCAAACTGCCACGCCGGATATAACCGGCCAGGATATTGCGGAACTCGCTGCGCCACAGGATGGGCGCGGCCCATTCGGGATCGTGTTCAAACAGGGCTTCGGCAATTTCCGTGTATTCACCGGGGAGGTAGAGATAGGCCAGGATATTGGAGTCCACGACGATCATGAACGGCCCTCTCGCTTGAGCGCATCGATGTCACGAGCGCGAAATTTCTGCGGCGCCAATGTCGCCCGCAGTGTACGTGCGCGCGCGAGTCGCTCTTCCGGAGCGATAGCCGTCGGCAACAGCACCGTTTCGAGACAGACTATCGCCTCGCTATTGAGGCTGCGGCGATGAATCTGTGCCGCAACCTTCAAGCGTTCGTACACAGTCTCTGGAATATTTTTCAGCGTCAGCGTGATGGACATGATGGGCCTCCAACCAATTTGGAACCATTATGGTTCCGCTGTGGGGCGCCGTCAAGAATTGTGAGTTTGCTGGGATTGCATCCCAGCCTACGGAGGTTCCACCTGGGTGGAGATGGGTTGCCAGGGCTGCGGCGAAAACCCCATCTCCATCCCGACCTTAACCAGCGACTTGGCGCCGGTTGCAAGGCGCTTAGTCGAATGGCTATGCAGAGCATTCCCCTTGAAGGGGAAGGAAAAAGGCGGCACACCCTCACGGCTTGCGATGTTCGCAATCGGTCTTGGTGCAGTTGGCGTAGAGGGCGAGTGAGTGTTCCTGCAAGACGAAGCCGCGTTCCTTGGCGATTTTGTGCTGGCGTTTTTCGATGTCGGGGTCGAAGAATTCTTCGACGCGGCCGCAGGTGAGGCAGACCAGGTGGTCGTGGTGGGAACCTTCGTTCAGTTCAAACACCGCCTTGCCGGTTTCAAAGTGGCTGCGCGCGAGCAGGCCGGCTTGTTCAAACTGGGTCAGGACGCGATAGACGGTGGCGAGGCCGATGTCCATGTTTTCCTGCACCAGTTGGCGATAGACATCCTCGGCGCTCAGGTGGCGCTGGGCATGATTCTGGAACAGCTCAAGAATCTTCAGGCGCGGGCCGGTGGCTTTCAGGCCGATGCTTTGAAGGTCTTCGGGTTTGGGGTGTTGGTGCGTCATTTCAGGAGTGTGTCGCCGTGCGGCGTGAGAACGCGAATCGGTTGAATTGGCTTATCATATACGAACTTGTCCCGCGTCAGCGGGTTGCAAGTCGAAATCCCCCGTGTGGGATATGACGTTTTCAAGCAGGGTGGAATGTGGCTGAGTGCCCACCGCCCGCACCCCGACCTCACAGAAAAGATCATCATGAAAAACATCATGAACCGGCAGCCTGTCAATACGATGAAACACTTCTCCCCGCTCCTGACGTTGTCCGCTTTGAGCCTGTGCCTGAGCGGTTGTCAGAGCCTGAACAAATACGTGCCCAATTTCATTTCCCCGCACAAGGTGGAAATCCAGCAGGGTAATGTGATCACGCCGGAACAGGTGGCGCAGTTGAAGGAAGGCATGACGCGCGACCAGGTGCGCTTTCTGCTCGGCACGCCGCTGCTGTCGGATATTTTTCATACCAATCGCTGGGACTATCTGTTCCGTCTGAAAAAGGCAGATCAAACGACCGAGGAATACAAGCTGACCGTGTTCTTTGATGAGAACCGTTTGCGCAGTTACACGACCACGCTGGATGTGCCCAAGTCCGACACCGCAGTGGCAGCGGCGGATGCGCCCCCTGAGCCGGTCGCCCCGGCACCGGTTGCAACGGTCGATGTCAATGCAGTCGAGGTCACTGCGGTGCCTGCAAGCCCTGCACCCAGTGCAAACGACACCGCCCCCGTCGCCGTCGCCACAGAAGCGCCCGCGCAGGCCACGCCGGTCGCGGCGGACGCAGCCAACGCAACCAACATTGACGGCGCAGCCGAGCAGGCCGCTGTGCGCAGCGTCATCGAAAGCTGGCGCGCCGCTTGGTCGGGTAAGGATGTCAAGACCTATCTGAGTCATTACGCCCGCAGCTTCAAACCCCAGGATGTGAAGCGCAGCGTGTGGGAAGTGCATCGCAAAATCGCGCTGACCGCACCCAAAACAATCAAGGTCACGCTGGACGACATCGAGGTCACCGTGCTTGACGCCGGTCACGCCAGCGCGCAATTCCGCCAGGATTACAAATCCGAGCGCCTGACCGAAGCCGGCCGCAAAACCCTGACCCTGGTCAAGGAAAGCGGCCAGTGGAAAATCGCCCGCGAACAGTTCAGTAAATAACGAATCAATACACAAGCTTTGTCATGTCGAAAATGAAAATTGCAATTGCCGGAGCCAGTGGCCGCATGGGCCACATGCTGATCGAAACCGTGTTGAACGACCCGGATGCGCAACTGGTTGGCGCGCTCGATATTCCCGGCAGCCCGGCGCTGGGGCGCGATGCGGCCGATTTCATGGGTCAATCCAGCGGCGTAAAGATCACCGCTGATTTGAATGAAGGATTGGCGAACGCCGATTTTCTGATCGACTTCACGCGCCCGGAAGGCACGCTGCAGCATCTCGAAGCCTGCGTCGCCAAGGGCGTCAAACTGATTATCGGCACCACCGGTTTCGACGATGCGGGCAAGGCCGCGATTGCCGCCGCCGCGCAAAAAATCGGCATCGTCTTCGCGCCCAACATGAGCGTGGGCGTGAATGCCGTCTTCAAACTGCTGGATGTCGCCGCGCGCATTCTGAATCAGGGTTACGACATCGAAATCATCGAAGCCCATCACCGGCACAAGGTCGATGCGCCCTCCGGCACCGCGCTCGGCATGGGTCAGGTCGTCGCCAATGCGCTCGGGCGCGACCTCAAGCAATGCGCCGTCTATGGCCGCGAAGGCGTGACCGGCGAACGCGATCCCTCCACCATCGGCTTCGCCACCGTGCGCGGCGGCGATGTGGTGGGCGACCACACGGTCTTGTTTGCCGGCATCGGCGAGCGCATCGAGATCACCCACAAATCCAGCAGCCGCATGACCTACGCCAACGGCTCACTGCGCGCCGCCGCTTTTCTGCGCGACAAGGCGCATGGCTTGTTCGACATGCAGGATGTGCTGGGATTGAAGTAATTTTTCACCACAGAGAACACAGAGGAAAACCCTGCTTTTGATGTTCTCTGTGGTTAACTTTCTTACACAACATGAACCAACCCCTCGGCCTGATGCATTTCTGGGAAAGCGGCGATGGCGTGACGCACGCCGTGGCGTATCTGTTGCTGGCGATGTCGATTGCCAGCTGGTACTGGATCTTCATGAAGTCATGGAATCTGTGGCAGGTGCGGCGCACTGCCTTGACTGCCTTGCCGCAATTCTGGGGTGCGCCCAGTCTGGACGCAGCGGCCACGCAACTGGCTGCCGCCGACCGCGAGCAACTGTTTGCGCCACTCGCCACCGTCGCCTTGCAGGCGGCGCAGGTACCACCAGCGTCGAACAGCCTGAATGCGAAAGTGGACCCATCCGACCTGATCACGCGGAGTCTGCGCCAGCAGATCAGCCGGGCGGCGGCGCAGCTTGAAGCGGGCATGACGCTGCTGGCCTCGGTCGGCAGTACCGCGCCCTTCGTCGGGTTGTTCGGTACCGTGTGGGGGATTTACCATGCGCTGCTGAATATCGCCGGTGCCGGACAAATCGCCATCGACAAGGTGGCCGGCCCGGTCGGCGAGGCGCTCATCATGACCGCGCTGGGACTGGCGGTGGCGATTCCGGCGGTGCTCGCCTACAACGCCTTCGCGCGCGGTCAGCGGCTGATCCTGGCTGAGCTGGATGGCTTTGCGCACGACCTGCATGCCACGCTCACCACCGGCAGCCGCGTCAGTCAAAAGTGAGACTGTGATGCCCTTCGGCGGATTCGATCAAAACCACCATCAGGCCCCCATCGCCGAAATCAATACCACGCCCCTGGTGGACGTGATGCTGGTGTTGCTGGTGATTTTCATCATCACCGCACCGCTGCTCACCAGCGCCCTCAAACTCGATCTACCAAAAACCGACAGCCCCGCCAGCAGCACGGCACCGCGCATCGTGACCCTCACGATTGACCGCGACAACGGGCTGTTCTGGAACGATGAAAAAATAGACGCTGCTCAATTGAAAGTCCGCCTGACCAGCGCCGCTGGGGAAAGCATCGTCCCCGAACTGCACTTACGCGCCGATAAAAATACGCGTTACGAAACCATCGCCGAAGTCATCGCCGCCGCGCAAAAGGCGGGGGTGCAGAAGATTGGATTTGTGACGGAGAAACAGTAGGCCACCCGAGCCAACGCGTAGGCTGGGTTGCAAAACCCAGCAATCAATCCGCGAAGTGATATTGCAGCGCCATCAAGCACTACAAATGTGTGCTGGGATTCCATCCCAGCCTACGAAAACGCGCGTAAGTCGTACCCGTAGGGCGTCGTATGGCGTTGCGCATCACTCAAATGGCCGACTGATTACACCAGCACAATCTGCTGCGATGGCAACGTAAAAAAGAACGTCGCGCCGACACCCACCTGAGCCTGCGCCCATACCTTGCCGCCGTGGCGTTGGACGATACGGCGCACGATCGCCAGGCCGGCACCGGTGCCTTCGAATTCCTGCTCGCTGTGCAGGCGGTTGAAGACACCGAACAGTTTATCGACGTATTGCATATCGAAGCCGACGCCGTTGTCGGCGACGTAATACGCTTCGCCGTTGAAGCCGATTTCGATACGCGGGTATTCGATCAGGCGGGTGAACTTGAGCGCGTTGGTGAGCAGGTTGACCCAGACCTGGCGGATCAGGGCCTCGTCGGCATCACAGCCCGGCACCGGTTTCATCACAATTTGATCGACACGATCCGCTGGCACTGTTTCGCTCACCACGTCGCGCACCATGCGCTCCATTTCAAACAGCTTGCGCTCCACCGGACGCAGTGAGTAGCGCGAGAAGCGCAGCAAAGCATCAATCAGCGCCGCCATCTGCTGCGCACTGGTACGCACCCGCTCCAGATAGTGCCTGCTGTCATCGTTGAGCGCCGCCTGATTTTCCTCGGACAGGAGCGCCGCGTAGCCGTCGATGGAGCGCAGCGGTGCGCGCAGATCGTGCGAGATGGTGTAGGCAAACGCCTCCAGTTCACCGGTTCTTTCCTGCACCCGTTCTTCCAGGGTCTGGTTGAGTGACAGCAATTCCAGTTCGAGACGTTTGCGTTCGTGGATGTCGGTCACCGAGCCGATGAAGCCGAGATATTTTCGATCGCTGGAAAAACGCGGCATGGCGGTACTCTCAACCCAGCGATGACTGCCGTCGTGATAACGCAAGCGGTATTCGATCTGCAACAGCTCACGTTCGCGGATCGCTTTCTGGAGGGTACGCTCCACCCGCGTCAGATCCTCTTGATGCACGCATTGCAGCCAGCCGTGCCCCAACTGATCGGCCAGCGGCAAGCCGGTAAAGTTGAGCCAGGTCTGGTTCAGATAGGTGCGTGCGCCCTCTTCGTCGCACAGCCAGATCAACACCGGTGCATTGTCGGCCAGCAGACGGAAGCGCGTCTCGCTCTCGGCCACGGCGCGCTCAGCCTGTTTGCGCACGGTGATATCGGTGCCGGCGCCGAGGTAACCGGTGAACTTGCCGTGCTTGTCAAAAATTGGTTCGCCGCTGATCGAAGCCCAGTGCAGTTCGCCGTCTGGCAAGCGGATGGCATATTCAAAGTCGCGGAACGGGATATGGTGATTGAGCTTGTCGATATGTTCGGCCCAGATGTCGGGGTCATATTGCACACCACCGATTTCCCAGCGCCGCAGGCCAACCACGGAGCGCTGGTTGAAACCGAAACGCGCCCACACTTCGTTGGAGGAATGCAGCAGGCGATGTTCTTCATCCTGTTCCCAATACCAGTCGGAAGTCTGTGCGGACAGGCGGCGGTGACGGTCTTCGCTGCGCCGCAGATTTTCTTCCGACACTTTCAGGCTCGCATGCGCACGCAGTCCGGCCATCACATGCGCCGATTCGAGTTCGGGCACCGACCAGGGTTGCGCCTTGCCATGGATTTCCTCGATCCACAGCGATAGGGGATGCTCGCCACCCGCCAGGTCGGCAGCAGAAATCTGGCGCTTGGGATCATGCCCCCAGATCACGTGATGCCGGTGTTCGGGGCGCAGCCAGAGCATGCCGCTTTGCCAACTGCCCGCCAGCGGGATGGCAATCATGCCGCTGGCGAGCGCGGCATGCTCGCTCCAGCCGGGCACCAACGAGGTGAGGTTGTCGGTCGCCAGATAATCCTCGGTGACCAGCTCGGTCTGCTGCAACCAGCGGATCAGGCGATCCTGCGCGGCGTCATCCGGCAGTTTTCCGTACGCGTATTTTTCCAGCGGATTCCAGTAGAGCGCGCCGATGGCATTCATGCTGCGCAGCAGGCTGTCGTCGCATTCAGGCAAGGCAGTTTCAAAACGCCCCTGGTGCTCCGATACGCTGTTGAAGACCGTGCGCGCTGCCTGCGTCAGTTGCTGACGCTCGGCGTCTTCATCCTCGCGCACCCGATCGGCAATCAGATAGCCCGCGGTCTGCGCCAGCATCGCGCACATGCGCCGCAAAGCGTAGGGCACGACCGCCACTTCCATGCCGTAACACACCACCAGCCCCCACAGCCGCTGATGCGCAATCACCGGCAGGATCAGGACACTGCGCACGCCCATGCGGCGCAAGTAGGACAGATTGCGCGTCGAACCGCCGCGCAGAATGGCGTACAGCAAATCATGCGGAGGTACCGTGCTCGGCAGGGTCGGATAGAGCGCAGTCGGCGGATAATCGACATCCTGGATATAACGGATTTGTCCGGCGGCGTAATAACTGCGCACCGCGAGCGACATGTCGGCCGCCGGAAACACCAGGCCGCGCAAGGAATCCAGCCCCTCGATTTTTTGCTCGGCAAAGACCATGCTGTTCCAGTCACGATCAAAGCGATATACCATCACACGCGAAATGGCCGTCAGCGCATGAATCTTCTGCGCCAGTTGCTGACATATCTCCTCCTGCGGCCCTGCCAGGCGCATCTGCACCTGCGTCCGCTCGACCCGGCGGAACCACGCGAGCTCGATCTCCGGGGTGAGCGCGCAGCAAGGCTCCAGTTCCAGCATGAGCTGATCGGCGTGACGATGTAATACGGCATCGAAGCTGCGCGTAGCGTCACGGCTCGTGGTGCGCAGATAAAACGGATTACGGTCGAGATCGTGGTGGTGCAGCAAGGCAGCGCGCAAGGCTGCCACCCCCTCAACCGCAATCACCGTATCGAGCGGCTGGCCCAGTATCTGGGTGGCAGAAACGGACAGCACTCGATCGCAGCTGAGGCTGACTTGCGCCACCATCAATCCGGGTTCATGCAATACCAGCAGCACGCCATAGGATTGCAGATTTTGGGCATCGAAACGCGGCAATAGCGCGGGATGTTCCGGGTGGGTCGGCGCGCTGCTACTGCCGCCATTCAAGAGCGTCGCTGCGGAAGAGGCAAGCTCAGAGTGAGGTTGAGCAGACCAGGGCATCGTCGTTGGTTCCGTCGCTCAGGTCAGCCAGTGGATCATGTCCTGCCACTGCTCACGGTCGCGTTGCACGCGCGATGGCGCCACATCGAACAGGGTCAGTCCGTGCGCGGCCAGTTGAATATAGTTTTGGGTATCACGCAAAAAAGCCAGTACCGGCAGCCCCAGCCCCGCAACAAACTGTTCCAGTTGATCGGCGGCGCGCGTGCGGCGATCGACGCGCATGCCGACTATCGCGATCTTGCGCTGCCGCACACTGGCGGGAATATGTTCAGCCAGGGCATGCAGGAATTGCTGGCTCGCCAGAATGTCGAACATCGATGGCTGAATCGGCACGACGATACGATCCGCCATATCAAGCAACTCCTGCAAACGCCAACCGTGCAAACCGGCGGCGGAATCGAGCACCACATGCGACACCCCCTGCGGCGGACGCGCAATATTTTTTGCGTCGATATCCCAGGTGCCAATCGGCGTGCAACTGGCCGGGCGGCGCTTGAGCCAGCCCAGCGCAGATTGCTGGCGATCAGTATCGCCGAGCATGACGCGCTGCCCCTGCGACGAAAAATAACCGGCGATATTGGTCGCTAGCGTGGATTTTCCTGACCCCCCCTTGGGGTTGGCAACCAGAATGATTGACATGCGCCCTCTTTGGCTCCGTTACGACTGTAATTTGAGTGCAAATGGTGCGCTGTCTGACCGTGAGCGTCAAGCACCTGAACCCGATTGGCAACAGCTCAGGAGGCTGTCGGACTGACTCATCAGTCAGGAATTTGGCGACACACCAAAGTTTTGCGGCGTTCCCTCACCCGGCACTTTGGGCCACCCTAACTCCTAGGGGAGCTCCGATTTGCTACGCGCTGAAGCGCGTGCAAAGTCGTATGTCCCGGGGGGAGAGGGTTGTTTTAAGCCCCTCTCCCCCCGGGAGAGGGGTTGGGGTGAGGGACGGTCTCGGCAAGAAGAAGTGTGATTCAAGTTACTGACTTATGAGTAAGACGACAGACTCCTGAACAACGGTGGCAGATGCCCTACCAACCGGCTTGCGCGGCCTTGCTCCAGTCAATGGATTGTTCGACCGCATCACTGAGACGATTGATCGCTGCATCCAGCACGTGTCCGGCATCGGTCGTGGCTGAGGTGGCACATCCCGCCCAGGCAAGCAAGGCCTGCGCCGCCGCCGAGGTATCGAACACGCCATGCAGATAAGTACCCAGCACCTGTCCGTCGGCAGAAATCGCGCCGTCCGGGCGGCGCTCAGGCCCAATCAGGGCAAAGGGCTGCCGCGTGTCGGCACCGTGGGTCTGCCCGTGATGAATTTCATAACCCTGCACGGGCGCATCGGCCCAACTCAGCACAGCCGATACGTTTTCCAGATGCTTGTCGCCCGCCAGTGTGGTGGCAACGTCGAGCAGCCCCAGCCCGGTGCTCTCTCCTGCCGCCCCTTCGACGCCGAGCGGATCGGCGATGCGGGTGCCCAGCATTTGATAACCTCCGCAAATGCCGATCACCTTGCCGCCGTAACGCAGATGCCGCTGCAATGCGGTCTCCCATCCTTGCGCGCGCAACCAATCCAGATCGGCACGGGTATTTTTTGTGCCGGGCAGGATGATCAGATCGGCGGCCGGTATTTCCTGCCCCGGGCCGATGAAACGAAAATCGACTTCTGGTAAACGTTGCAGCGGATCGAAGTCGGTGTGATTGGAAATGCGCGGCAAGGCGGGAACGATGACGCGAAATTCTCCTGTGCGCGTGGCGTTGATCCGCAGTGCATCTTCGGCGGCCAGCTCCAAACCTTGCAAATACGGCACCACGCCCAGCACCGGTTTGCCGGTTTTCTGTTCCAGCCAGTCCAGCCCCGGTTGCAGCAGCGCAATGTCGCCACGAAAGCGGTTGATGATGAAACCGCGAATCCTTTGCTGTTCGCTTTCACTCAGGCAGGCCAGCGTGCCGATGATATGTGCGAACACGCCGCCGCGATCAATGTCGGCCACCAGCCAGACCGGACAATCCGCCTCTTCGGCAAACCCCATGTTGGCGATGTCGTTGGCGCGCAGATTGACTTCCGCCGGGCTGCCCGCGCCTTCGACGACGATCCAGTCGTACTGCTGCTGCAAACGGCGATACGAGTCG
>Ga0209515_10003997_pt1 | contig 20353 bp, 14 predicted proteins | sample Subgroupgradi54m_FD_187454 | JGI IMG/M metagenome (GOLD analysis project Ga0209515, IMG submission 187454) | Subsurface groundwater microbial communities from S. Glens Falls, New York, USA - GMW60B uncontaminated upgradient, 5.4 m (SPAdes)... ...
CCGCACTCTCGGCGTCGTCGGCTGCGGGCGGATGGGAGCCCTGGCTCCGGGTCACCCCTCAAACTTGACCACTACCCGCTCAGTGGCCCGGTGGCCCAGTGACCAGTTTCAGCCTAGACCACTTGAGCCACTACGCCACTGGGCCGCTGTCAATACCGAACTCCTTGCGTCTTCGTGAGTTGCCGAAACGCCTGCTGTAAACGTTTGGTCGCCAGCCCTGGTTTGCCGCTCCCGATCACCCGCCCGTCAATCTTCACGACCGGGACGATCTCGGCGGCGGTGCCGGTCAAAAAACACTCCTGGGCGTTGAAGAGATCATGCCGCGTCAGCAGCTCCTCCCGGACGTCCACGCGCAGCTTCGCCCCCAGTTCCATCACCGTCTTGCGGGTGATCCCGCGGAGCACCCCGATGTACGGCGGAGGGGTGAGCAGCCGCTTGCCCTTGACGATGAACAAGTTCTCGCCGGTACATTCGGTCACATACCCGGAGGGCGAGAGCATAATCGCCTCTTCGTAGCCGGCGTTGATCGCTTCGATCTTGGCCAGGATGTTATTCAGGTAGTTGAGCGACTTGATCTGGGGGTTGAGCGCTTCGGGCACGTTGCGCTGCGTCGCCACCGTGATGAGCTCCAGCCCCTGCTCGTAGAGCTTCTTCGGGTAGAGCTCGATCTTGTCGGCGATGACAAAGACCGTGGGACGCCCGCACTTGCGGGGGTCCAGCCCCAAATCGCCCTCGCCCCGCGTCACCACCAGCCGGATGTACGCGTTGGTGAGCTTGTTGACGCGGAGGCTCTGCTTCACGATGTTGATGAGCTCGGCCTTCGTCAGGGGGATCTTCAGCATGATGGAGTGGGCCGACTCAAACAGCCGGTCGATGTGCTCGCCGAGCTTGAAGACCAGCCGGTTGTAGGAGCGGATGCCCTCGAACACCCCGTCGCCGTACAGCAGCCCGTGGTCGAACACCGACACGCGCGCCTCCTGGCTGTCCACGAATTTCCCGTTCAAGTAGATCTTCATCTGGGCAATCCTGTTGGGCCTGTTGAGCCCGTTAGGCCTGTTGCGCCCGTGAACCGGCCAACCGGCTCAACGGACACAACCGGCTCAACCATCATGTGACACAAACTCTCCGTCGCGCAGTGCAAGCCGCCGCTGGGCCAGCTGGGCCAGCGCCTCCTCATGCGTCACGAACACCAGACTCATCCCGTGCTGCCGCTGCAGCCCCACCAGCAGGCGAGCGATCTCCTGACCCGTGGCGGAATCCAGGTTGCCGGTGGGCTCGTCACAAAAGATCATCTTCGGCTCGTTCATGAAGGCGCGGGCAATCGCCACGCGCTGCTGCTCCCCGCCGGAGAGTTGATTCGGTGTATGGGCGGCCCGGGCGCCCAACCCGACCTGCTCGAGGCATGCCAACGCCCGTCCTTTCACCGACCCCCGCCCCGGATGGCCGTTGACCAACGCCGGCAACATGACATTCTCCACGGCCGTCAGCTCCGGCAGGAGATGATAGAATTGGAACACGACCCCGATGGTGTGATTGCGGAAGTGGGCGCGTTCTCGGTCGCTCATCCGCGCCAGCGACTGCCCGTTCCACAGGACATCGCCGCTGGTGGGCACATCCAGGCCGGCCATGAGGTGCAGCAGGGTGGATTTTCCCGCTCCCGACGGTCCGGTGATCGCCATGAATTCCCCATCACCGACGGTCAGGCTCACGCCCTTCAGGACCGGCAACAACACCGGACCCGTCTCATAGACCTTATGGAGGTTGCGCGCTTCAAGCATGTTCCGGCAGCCAGCAGTCAGCAGCCAGCAGCCAGCAGCCAGCCAAAAACGTACGTGGACATCCACGCTGATGGCTGATGGCTGATGGCTCACTCATATCTCAGGGCATCCACCGGCGCCAAGCGTGCGGCGCGCATGGCCGGATACACCCCCGCCAGCAACGCGAGCACCAGTGCCGCTCCGACGACGAGACACAAATCCCCCCGGTTGATCTGCGTCGGAATATGGTCGAGGTAGTAGATGTTCGACGGGAAGACCGCAATCCCGAACGTCCGCTCCAGCCAATTCGCCAGGGCATTCAGGTTGGTCGTGAGCAGCAAACCCGCCGCCACCCCCACCGACGTCCCCCCGACGCCCACCAGGCAACCCTGGTAGAGGAACAGCGACGCCACAGACCACCGGGTCGCCCCAAGGCTGCGCAGGATCCCGATGTCCTTGGTCTTTTCGGTCACGATCAGGATCAGCATCGACACGATGTTCAGCGCCGCCACCGCCACAATCAGGGTGACGATGATGAACATCACGATCTTTTCCATGCGCAGCGCCCCGAACAGCGCGGGGTTCAGCTCCATCCAGGTCTTCACGATGTACGGCGGGCCGAGCCGCGCGGCCAGCGCCTGCTGGACTTCGCCGGCCCGCTCCAGGTCATCCACTCGCACCGCAATCCCGGTCACCATCTTGGGACGTCCGAAGAGCGCCTGGGCGCGGGGAATCGTGACGCCAAGCAGCCCCGCATCGTATTCGTACATCCCGGACCGAAACACGCCGCTGACCACCAGGTCATGCCGGCTGCCGTCCGCCGGGCTGATCAACTGCAGCGGCTTGCCGACGCCAGCACCGATGGCCCGCGCCAGCTCGACGCCCACAATCACCTCATCGTCCCGCTGGGGCAGGTGGCCCAGGATGAGATACGCCTGCAATTGGCTGACGCGCGTTTCCCGTTGGACGTCCAGTCCCCGAACGGCCACGCCGAACGCCTGGTCCGGTCGGCGGAGGATCGCCTGCCCCATGAGAAACGGGCTAGCACCCACGACATGCGCTGTGGCGGCGATGGTCCGGAGCAGCGGTTCCACGTTCTCCGACAGGTCCTGTTCGGACAGGACGCTCAGGTGGGCATTGGTGCCCACCAGCTTGTCCTGCAGGTCGTGGTCGAATCCGCTCATGACGGCCAGGACGACCAGCAGTACCATCACGCCGAGGGCCACCCCGCCGACCGAGAGCAGGCCGATAAGGGACACGAATCGCTCCCGTCGGCGGGCCAACAGGTAGCGTAAACTTAACCACAACTCGTAGCGCATGGAAAATACAGCAGCCAGCAATCAGCAGCCAGCAATCAGCAAAAATCTTTCAAGCTGATTGCTGATGGCTGATCGCTGATTGCTCATTATTTGGCTTCGGGTTTTAACGTGGGAAACAAAATCACATCCTTGATTGAGGGCTGGTCCAACAAGAGCATCGCCAGCCGGTCCACCCCCATGCCCAAGCCTCCCGCTGGTGGCATCCCGTATTCGAGGGCCTCGAGGAAGTCTTCGTCAATGGTCCGGTGGAGGGTGGAATGCTTTCTTTCACCCTTCACCCTTAACCCTTCACCCTCAACCTGGGCTTTAAATCGTCGCCGCTGCTCGATCGGGTCATTGAGCTCCGAGTAGGCGTTGGCCACCTCCATGCCCCCCATGAACAGCTCGAAGCGATCCGCGATCAGCGCATCGCCCGGCTTGCTCTTCGCCAACGGCGACAGTTCCGTCCAGTAGTCCACCACGAACAGGGGCTTAGTCTGCGTCTTTGGCTCGAAGAGTTGCTCCACCAGGCGCACCATCTGCGAGCGGGACACGCCAGCGATCGTGACTCCCCGCTTGCTGAGCGCGGTCTGCAGGTCTTCCAGCGACGAGGTCGGCGCGAGGCCCAGTTTGCGCATCTCCTCGGCAAACGAGACGCGAGGCCACGGCGGCGTCAGGTCAATCGTCTGTCCCTGATACTGAACCGTGAGGGTCGCTAAGACCTCGTTTGCCGCCTGCGTGATCAGCCGTTCAACCAACTTCATCATGGTCGAGCAGTCGCCGTAGGCTTGGTAGGCCTCGAGCATAGTGAACTCGGGGTTGTGCCGCGTCGAGACTCCCTCGTTGCGGAACGAGCGGTTCAATTCATAGACGCGGTCAAAGCCGCCGACCAGGAGCCGTTTCAGGTGCAACTCCGGAGCCAACCGAAGGTACAAGTCCATATCCAGCGCCTTGTGGTGCGTGACAAACGGGTCCCCCGCCGCTCCGCCAGGAATGGCGTGCATCATGGGCGTCTCCACCTCGAGGAACCCCAGGCTCTCCAGAGTCCGGCGCAAGCTCGCCAGGAGCCGGGCTCGCTGCTCGAACACCCTGCGGACCGGCTCGTTGGCGATCAGGTCGAGATACCGTTTGCGGTATCGGACCTCGACATCCTTCAAGCCATGCCACTTCTCTGGCATCGGCTGAAGGGCCTTCGCCAGCAGGGTGAACACGTTCACGGCGATCGTCACCTCTCCGGTCTTGGTCTTCAACAACGGACCGCTGACGCCGAGGATGTCGCCCAAATCCAAGGTTTCAAAGAGCGCCCAGCTCGCCTCTCCCACCACGTCGCGCTTCACGGAGATCTGGATCTTGCCCGTCGCATCCCGGAGGTCCGCGAACGCCAGCCCACCATGGGCGCGAATGGCGCTGAGCCGTCCCGCGGTTGACTCGACGGAGCGCGTGTCCGTCGTGAAGCGTTGCACAAGCTCGCGAATGGATTCGAGTTTGCTGAAGCGCCGCTCGGTAAACGGAGAGACGCCCTGCTGAATAAGGGCGTCAAGTTTCTCGTGCCGGTTGGCAGTCTGCTCGTTGGAAGCCATGGGAATAGAGACGGTTAGCGTTTCATTATAGCAAAAATCGCCCAGCCAAGGCACCCCAGCAGGCATAGCCAGGCAAACCAGTCCCCCCAGCGGCGGTAGAGGCTGGCGGGATTCCCGACCGTCACCTCGCAGGAGGCCATCCCCGGTACAAAAAGTTCATGGCCGTCGGCGGCACGGACGCTGGCGAGCCACCGGCCTTTCGCATCGATGCAGCCCGACCAGCCGGTGTTGGCCGCCCGAACCATCGGCACCCGCAGCTCCACCGCCCGCAGGGTCGAGGCCTGGGCATGCTGGTAGGCGGCGGCTGTATCGCCGAACCAGGCATCGTTGGTGATCGTCACCAGCATCTGCGCTCCCCGGTTCACGAACCGGCGCGCCAGATCCGGAAACACATCCTCGAAACAGATGAGCACACTGAACGTAGGTTCAAGGCTCAAGGCTCGAGGTTCAAGATCAACGCCTTGTACCTTGGACCTTGCCCCTTGAAGCTTAAACACTGTCAGTTCTTGGCCGGGCACAAAATTCCCGATGGGCGGGAGGATGTCACGCAGCCACGGGAGCCAGGACTCGCCGGGGACAAACTCTCCAAACGGCACCAGGCGCAGTTTGTCGTACCGCGCCACAAGGACGCCGTCGGCGTTGAACAGGGCGGCGCTGTTGGTCGTCTCCCACGCGCCGTCATGGGCGCGTGCCATCGGAGCGCCCACGAGCATCGGCGTCTTCACCGACTGCACGACGGCCCGCACCTGTGCGGTCAGCGGCTCGTCCAACTCCAGATAGCCCGGCACCGCCGTCTCCGGCCACACGATGACCTGCGGGTGCCCCTCCGCCGCGCGGAGGGTCAGCTGGGCATACTGCGCGACGATCACGGGCTTGCGCGCCTCGTCCCATTTCTCATCTTGGGGGATGCTGCCTTGCACGACGGCGATGGTGACGTGCGAGCCTGATACCGGCTGGGCCAGGCGGTAGCGGCCGTAGCCCGCGGTCCCAAGCATGACGAGCCCCGCGGCGATGACCGCCGCTGCACGCCGGCCCGACGGGCGCCGCTCAAGAGCCGTGACCACGGCGACGTTCATCATCACCAGCACAAACGAGACGCCCCACGCGCCGGTGAGATCCGCCACTTGGAGGACCGAGGGCGCTGACGCCTGCGAGTAGCCCAGCAGGTTCCAGCCGAACCCGGACAACAGATGGCTCCGGAGGTATTCCAGGGCCACCCACGCTGACGGGAGCAACAACAGGTTCAAGGTGCAAGGTTCAAGGCTCAAGGAGAACCTCCGCCTCCCTGTGGCGTTCTTCCCTGTCCCCTGTCCCCCGTCCCCTGTCCCCAACAGCTGATGAGCCATCCACCCAAACGCCCCGAAGTACAACGCGAGGTACGCGCACAGCACAAGCCACCCGACGATCGCCATCGGACCCCCGAAGGGGGTGAGCTTCGTCAGCCACCACATGGAACCGAGGAAGAACGCCAGTCCAACGAGATACGACAGCCCGAACGCGCGACGGCCGGACGTCTGCCGCAACGCGACCAGCCAGGGCACCAGCGCCACCCAGGCGCACCACGGCTGGTTCCAATTCGGGAAGGCCACAATCAGGAGGACGGCGCTGCTGAGTGTCAGCAGCAGACCGCGGAGAGGTAAACGGGGAATGGCGATGGCGGGCAACCCAGCCACTCACGCGCCCGCGTACGACATCGATGCGAGCCCGATCATTTGCCGTGACATTTCTTGTACTTCAAACCGCTGGCGCATGGACAAGGCTCATTGCGCCCCACTTTCGGGCCGGCTCGCTGCACCGGCGTGCCCCTCGGCTCTGCGGCGGCTCGCTGAACCGGCTCGAACGCCGGCGCGGCCTGCTGAGCCTGCGCCTCCTGCGGAGGGGCGGTGAAACGATCGGACAGGCGGGAGGAGACTTCCTGATGGACTTCCTGATGGGGGGTGCGCGCAAAAACGCTGACGGGCTGGGCTTGCGGCGCCGCCTGCACGCGCAGGAGCATGACCAGCGCATCGGCCTTCATCGAGGCGATCATATCCTGGAACATCGCGTAGCCCTCATGCTGGTATTCGACCAGCGGATCGCGCTGGCCGTAGGCGCGCAGATGGATCCCCTCGCGCAGCGCATCCATCATGTAGAGATGGTCTTTCCATTTCGCATCCACCACCGCCAACAGGACGCTGCGCTCCACCTGCCGCATCACCGCATCGCCGACGTGCTGGACTTTCGCCTGATACGCGCCGCGGAGGATCTCGTCCACCTGCTCCACCAGCGCCTCGCGCGTGTGCGCCGGCAGCTCCGGGACGTCGGGCACCCCGAACTGCTTCGCCAGCAGCTGCCGCAGGCCGTCTCGGTCCCAGGCATCCGGCTGCAGCTCTTTCGGCGCCATCCCCACCACGAGCTCATCGGCGACGTCGCCGATGATCTCCTCCACCAGCAGCCGCAACTCCACGCCTTCGAGGATGCGCCGGCGCTGTTCGTAGATGACTTCGCGCTGGCGGTTCATCACGTTGTCGTACTCCAGCAGGTGCTTGCGGGCGTCGAAGTTCTGGCCCTCCACCCGCTGCTGCGCGGTTTCGATGGATCGGCTCACCCAGGGATGCTCGATGGGCAGCCCCTCCTCCCATTTGAACCATTTGAACTCCATCAGCTTGGCGATGCGGTCCGACCCAAAAATGCGCATCAGATCATCTTCCAGCGAGAGGTAGAACCGCGAGGACCCGGGATCCCCCTGCCGGCCGGCCCGCCCACGCAACTGATTGTCGATGCGGCGGGCCTCGTGGCGCTCCGTCCCCAGCATATGCAGCCCGCCGGCCCCCACGACCTTCGCGTGCTCCTCTTGGGCCTGCTGCCGGGCCAGTGCCTGCACCGCGCGCTTCTCCTCCTCGGACAACGGCGCGCCGTCGCTGGCTTCACGCTCACGAATGGCATCCTCCGCCAAGAATTGCGGATTGCCGCCCAGCAGGATGTCGGTGCCGCGGCCGGCCATGTTGGTCGCGATGGTCACGGCGGCCCACCGGCCCGCCTGCGCGACAATGTGGGCCTCCTGCTCGTGGTACTTGGCATTGAGGACGTTGTGCGCAATGCCCGCTTTGACGGACGCGACGGTTTGCGCCAGCCGGAGGAGATCCTCCAGCCGCCAGACGAGGACCGACTTTGGCGCCTGCGCCTTGACGGCCTCCAGCAACGTCGCGGCCGCCTCTTTGGTGATCATCGCGGGACGGCTCAACAGCTGCGCCAGCTGCGGCCGCAACGTCTCCGGCAGAGTCTCTCGTGTGAGTTCCTCGGACGCCCACTGGCAGATGGTCGCCAGGCGCTTCAAGAACGGGGCGGGCTCCCGCAGCATCCGGGAGAGGTGTTCGGATTTCTCGATGGAGATCGTGCCCACCAGGACGGGACGGCCCGCCCGATGGAGTTCCGCGATCTCCTCCACGACGGAGACAAACTTTTCGGCTTCCGTCTTGTACACGATGTCGGGGAAGTTGGTGCGGGCCAGCGCGCAGTTGGTCGGCACCGACATGACCTCCAGGCTGTAGATCTCATGGAACTCCTGGGCCTCGGTGACGGCCGTGCCGGTCATGCCGGCCAGCTTCTCATACATGCGGAAGTAGTTCTGGAAGGTCACGGAGGCCAGGGTCTGGTTCTCCTCGCGGATCCGCACGCCCTCCTTGGCTTCGATCGCCTGATGCAGCCCGTCGCTCCAGCGGCGGCCCGGCATGAGCCGGCCCGTGAACTCATCCACGATGAGGATCTCCCCGTCCTTGACCATGTAGTCGACGTCCCGCTTGAACAGCTCATGAGCCCGGAGAGCCTGGTTGATGTGATGCACTAAGCGCATGTTCAGTTCATCATAGAGGTTGTCCACCCCGAGGAGGTCTTCACAGCGCTTGATCCCGTCCTCATTCAGCGCGACGGTGCGCTGCTTCTCGTCCACCTCGAAATGGGCGTCCTTCTGCAGCTGCCCGACGACCTTATCGAGGCGGTAGTACAGGTCCGTGGACTCTTCCGCAGGTCCCGAGATGATGAGGGGGGTCCGGGCCTCATCGATGAGGATGCTGTCCACCTCGTCCACGATCGCGTAGTGGAATTCGCCCTGCACCAAATCCTCCAGACGGTGGCGCATGTTGTCGCGCAGGTAGTCGAAGCCGAATTCGTTGTTCTGCCCGTAGGTGATGTCCGCCGCGTAGGCCTCCCGCCGGCTCACCGGCTGCAGCTGGAGGAAACGCTCGGCCGTCTGGGTGAACGCGGGGTCGTAGAGAAAGGAAAGGGATTCCTCGCCCAGGCGCCGCTCGGCCGGGTCGACGCCCTGGATGACGCCGACGGACAGCCCCAGCGCATGGTAGATGGGTCCCATCCAGCGGGCATCGCGACGCGCGAGGTAGTCGTTAACGGTGACGATGTGCACGCCGCGCCCGGTCAGCGCGTTGAGGTAAGCGGCCAGTGTCGCCACCAGCGTCTTGCCTTCCCCCGTCGCCATCTCGGCGATCGTGCCCTCATGCAACGCGATGCCGCCCAGCACCTGCACGTCGAAGTGGCGCATGTTCACGGTCCGGCGGGCCGCTTCCCGGACCACCGCAAAGGCCTCGGGCAGCAACGCGTCGAGGGCGCGCTGCTGGATGGCGCGCCGCTTTTTCTTCAGCTGCTGCCGCTCGTCGGGATTCAGCTCGTACCACTCCGCGGTGTTGGACGCGGTGAGCGGCGTGTCGGCCAGCGGCTGGCGCAGGCGCGCCCGGAACTCGTCGGTTTTGGCCCGCAGCTCGGCGTCGGACAGCCGCTGGGTCTCGGGCTCCAGCCGGTTGACCTGCTCGACGGCCGGCCAGAACCGTTTCAGCGCCCGCGCGTTTTGCGTCCCCATGAGTTTCTGGATCAGCCACTTCACCATGCGTTGGCTCGTCGGCTCGTCGGCTCGTCGGCAGTAGGCAGTAACAATTCCACCATTAATATGTTCCCTTGCATCTTCCTAACGTTCCCTGTTGCCGTAGATGGGTCTACTGCTGACGAGCTTACTGCTTACTGCTGGTTTTCGTGCGCCACTTCAGATATGCTTCGATGAACGGATCGAGTTTGCCGTCGAGGACGGCCGGGGCGTTGCCGGTCTCGTACTCGGTCCGGTGGTCCTTCACCATCGTGTAGGGGTGCAGCACGTAGGAACGAATCTGAGACCCCCATTCGATTTTCTGCTTCGCCTGGTAGTCTTTTTCCAGCGCCTCTTCCCGCTTGCGTTGCTCCAGTTCATAGAGCCGCGATTTCAAGACCTGCATGGCCTTGGTCTTGTTCTGCAATTGCGAGCGTTCATCCTGGCACTGCACGACCAAGCCGGTCGGCAGGTGGGTGATCCGCACGGCCGAATCGGTCGTGTTCACCGACTGGCCGCCTTTGCCGCTGGAACGGTACACGTCGATGCGCAGGTCGGCGGGATTGATCTCGATTGGAACCTCCTCGTCGACCTCAGGGATCACATCGACGGAGGCGAAGGAGGTGTGCCGGCGTTTGTTCGCGTCGAACGGGGAGATGCGCACCAACCGATGCACCCCTTCCTCGGCTTTCAAGTAGCCGTACGCATAGGGGCCCTTCACGATCATGGTCGCGTTCTTCACGCCGGCCTCTTCACCGGGCAGCAGATCAATGAGTTCCGTCGTATAACCCCGCTCGTCGGCCCACTGGCGGTACATCCGCAACAGCATCTGCGCCCAATCGCAGGATTCCGTGCCACCCGCCCCGGAATGGATGGACACGATGGCGTCGCGGGCGTCCTGCTCCCCGCCCAACAGCCGCTGCAGCTCGACAGCCTCCAGCTGTTGCTCCAGGGTGGTCAGATCGCGGGCCAGTTGATCGAGGGAAGCGGATTCGGTGGGGTCAACGAGCGCCAGCAGCTCGTCCGCGTCGCGCAGACCCTGCTGAAAGGCGAGGATGGGCGCCTGGCGGGCTTTCAGGGCCTTGAGGGTCTGGATGGTGCGCTGGGCGCTGGTCTGGTCGTTCCAAAACTGGGGATCGGCCATGGCCTGTTCGATCTCGGCGACCCGGGCGGCCAGCTCATCAAGGTCAAAGATACCTCCGGATGTTTTCCCACCGGGCCCGGAGGTGCTGCGCACGATGTTGGAGCTCTTCGCGCATCATCGGCCACGCGTCCTTCTGTTAGGGATGACGAGAGAATAGAGCGTGAGGGTAGTCTAACACGGAAGGAGCGGGATGACAACGACAGGCGTCGCGGGGTAGTGTCTTAATTTCCTCTTCGACACCACAGATGGCACAGAAGCCACACAGAGCCACAGAGCAATTTCAGATGGGAAACGCTCTGTGCCTCTGTGGACGTTCTGTGGTTCTGTGGTGTAGACAGGGCAACGTGGACAGTACCCGTCGAGGCAAGCTCAGCCGTTGCGGCTGTGCTCTGCGAAGCGTTCGGCTTTCTCTTCCAACAGCTTCAGGAAGGCTTCGACCACGGCGGGATCGAATTGTTTGCCGGCGCCGTTGCGCAGCTCCTCCACGGCTTGCTGCAGCGTCAGGCGCTTGCGGTAGGGCCGGTCGGTGACCATGGCGTCGTAGGTGTCGGCGACGGTGAGGATCCGCACCGCAAAGGGGATATGCGCGCCTTTGAGTCCGCTCGGATAGCCGGAGCCGTCGTAGGCCTCGTGGTGATGGCGCACGACTTCGGCAACCCTGCCGAGCGAGCGCAGGGGCTTCAGGATGGCCTCCCCGATCACCGGGTGCTGTCGCATCAGCTCCAGTTCTTCCGGCGTCAGCCGCTCCGCCTTCTGCAGCACGTCGTCCTTGATGCCGATCTTGCCGACATCGTGCAGGAGCCCGGCGTCCTTCAGGATTTTCTTGGTGTCCTCGTCCGCGTGCATCGCGTCGGCGATGGTCGTCGAGTAAAAGCTGACCCGTTTTGAATGGCCGGCGCTGTAGGCGTCTTTCGCTTCAACCGCCAGCGCCAGCGCCATCACCGTCTCCAGGTACGTCCGCTCGATATCAAGGTTCAGGCGGTAGTTCTCGATGGCCACCGCCACCTGGGAGCTGATGTTCGCCAGTACGACTTCATCGTCTTCGGTAAACGGCTTGGCGACGCCGTCCCGCAGCACCGCGATCACCCCGAGGGTGCGCTCCTGAAGGTTGAGGGGGACGCACAGCACCGACGCTGCATGGTCCTCGCGGCCCTCTGGGCGACACAGACCCAGCGCCGCCGCGGAGCCCGCGGTCCGCATCGGACGTTTTTCCTTGGCCACCCGGCCGGAGATTCCCTCGCCCAGTCTCATCCGTGTCGCGGTGACCGGCTGCCCGCTCACGGACCATGTCGCTTTGGGTTCCAGTTCCTGCGCCGGCTCGTCGACCAGCATGAGGCTGCCCATCTGGGCGCCGAGGGCCACCGTGGCATTCTCCATGATGAGGCCCAACAAGCTGTCAATCCCCTGGTACGACACGATGGCGCTCCCGATCCGCGCCAGCAGCCGTTTGAGGAGGGCGCGCGAAGATTCCAGCTCCTGAATCTTGCCTTCGAGCTCGTGGGTCACCCGGTTGAAGGTGCGGGCGAGCTCGACGATCTCATCCCCGCCAACCCCGTCGACCGACTCCCCGAACTGCTGTTGGGTGACGGTCCGCGCCTGCTGGACCAGTCCCATGACGGACCCGACCGTCCGCTTCAAGACCACATAGCCCACGAAGATTGAGGCGATGATGCCCATGAGGAGCCACCGGAGGATGTCTTGGATGGAGGAATCGTGCACGTGCGGAAAGACGAAGGTGAAAAACGCCATCACGATCAACAACAAGGGGATAAACGACATGAACCCAAACACCAGCTCCACCTTTTTGGCGAGTCGCTGATCCTTCAGCGACACCGTCAACGGGCTTTGCCGCCGCTTGGGCATCCTTGTCCCATGTGTGCTAGAGGAATCGGTGTCTTCCATGGGTCGTACGAACAACATGCGGACGTATCGGCTCAAGTATACCTGATACGGCACACCATCGACTGACCCTTCCCGCCACGGCAGCCGACGGGCGGGCCCGGCTGTAGCGTCGCAGGCGTGTGGACCACCCCTGCGCACGCTCCTGGGAGAGCCGCCGACGCTTGCGTTGAGGACCCCACGCATAGCCGCCCAGCGAGCCGTCCGCGTTGACCACGCGGTGGCAAGGCGTCCGTTCAGGATCGGGGTTGCGCGTGAGGGCTTGCCCCACCGCCCGCGCCGCCTTCGGGTTGCCCAGTTGCTCCGCGACCCACCGATAGGACCGCACCTGGCCTCGCCGGATGCGCCTGACAACGGCGTAGACGCGCCGCTCAAAGGCGGTGGGCGGTCGTCGTCGGGTCTTGGCGCTCATGCCGATAGGGGGCTGGCGAGACGCTGGAGGAGCCGCTCGGCCTGGTGCCGACTGATCCGAGCCGCCTTGGCGACCGCTGCGGGCTCCGCCTGACGCAGACGGCGGACGGACCCGAAGCGCGATAACAGTGCCGCCTTGCGCTTGGGACCGATGCCGGAAATCTGATCGAGCTCGGAGCGAGCGATCGCCCGTCCCCGTATGCGGCGATGGTAGGTCACGGCGACCCGGTGCGCTTCATCGCGGAGATGCTGCACCAGATGCAAGACCGGCGAGGTCGGCAGCAGCACGATGGGATCACGCGTCTGGGGCACGAACAGCCGTTCAAATTGCTTCGCCAGCCCGACGACGGGGATGACGCGGCCCACAGCCTGCAGAGCCGTCAACGCCGCATTCAGCTGACCCCGGCCGCCGTCCACCAGAATCAGGTCAGGCCACGGCAGCTCCGTCGCCAGCGAGCCGCCGTAGCGGCGCCTGATGACCTCCTGCATCATCGCATAGTCGTCGATGCCGTGCACGGTTTCAATCCGGAAGCGCCGATAGTGGTCCTTGAAGGGTTTCCCATCGAGAAACGTGACCATCGAGCCGACCGCGAAGGCGCCAGCGATGTTGGACAAGTCAAAGGCTTCGATGCGACGGGGGACCGCGGGCAACTTCAGCGCCAGCTGCAGCTGTTCGAGGGGTCCCGCCTGCGCGCTCTTTTCCTTCGCGACAATCACGGAGGTCAGCGCCTGGATCTGGTCGCGAATGCGGGCGGCTTCCTCGAAGCGCCGGTCGCGGGCCGCCTGCGTCATCCGCCTGGAGAGGTCACGCAGGAGCCCGTCACGTTTGCCCTCCAGAAACGCCAGGAGATCCTGGACGATCCGCCGGTAGGCGGCTTCCTCTATATAGCCGGCGCAGGGGGCTAAGCACTGGCCGATGTGGTATTCCAGGCACGGCGTCTTGGGAAACGTGCGGCAGGTTCGCAGGGGAAAGACGCGGCGCAGAAACTGCAGGGCCCGACGCAGCAGCGCGGCATCGGTATACGGCCCGAAGTAGCGCGCGCCGTCGGATATGTTCCGCCGCGTCAGGAGCAACCGCGGAAACGGCTCGTTGGTGAGCTTGAGGAGGGGATAACTTTTATCATCCCGGTAGGCCACGTTGTACTTCGGACGGTGGGCCTTGATCAGCGTGGCTTCGAGAAGCAGCGCCTCGGCTTCCGAGGCGGTCGTGCGGACCTGCACATCCGCAATCTGCGTGACCAACCGCGCGATTCGCGGCGGCAGCTGCGTCGGCCGTTGGAAGTACGAGGTGACCCGCTTGCGCAGACTCAGGGCCTTGCCCACGTAGATGACCTGCCCTCCGGCATCCAGAAAGAGATAGGCGCCGGGCTGGTCAGGCAGCGCGGCGAGACGGTTTAGGAGAAACGCAGGCCGAGGGCGTTGCCGAGCCATTGCACGGTGGCGGACATTTCGGCGACGCGGAACGCCGCGCAGCCTGCGCCATAGCTGATGATCCCCCCGACGATGACGAGCAGCAACTTGGCCGTCGAGGGCATGTGCGTCCCAAGCCCCGTCCACGAGGCCCAGCATACCAGGCCCATCAGCAGGGCGGCCCCGCCCATCCGGATGAGCGGATCGACGAGGGGAGTCACAAGCGGGCGCTGCAGGCGGAGCTCGAGCTTCCGCAGGAGGCGCCAGGCATTGAGCGAGCTGGACAGGGCGGTCGCCAACGCCAGCCCTCCAACCCGCAGGGGCCCCACGAAGACCATCGCCAGCACGACGTTCACCGCGAAGGCCTCGGCCGCCAGCGCGACCGGTGTGCGCGTATCGTGGAGCGCGTAGAACGCGCCGCTCAGGACCTTGCTGGCCGAATAGGCGCCCAGCCCGACCGCTAAGAAGCCCAAGGTTTGCGCGGTCATCAGTGTCGCAGCCTGGTCAAAGGCTCCGCGCTGGAAGCAGATCCGGATGATCGGCGTCGCCAGGATCAGCAGCCCAACCGCCGCCGGCAGGCTCTCAAACATGACCTTCCGCAAGACCGACAGGAGCGTGCCGTGAAACGCCTGCACGTCGCGCAGGGCGGCGCGCTCCGACAATTCGGGCAGGCTCGCTTGGGCCGAGGCGGTCGCAAAGAGGGCCAACGGAAGTTGGACGAGGCGGTTCGCAAAATACAGCACGACCACCGCCCCCTCGCCCGCGAGGGTCCCCAGGGAGGCCAGCACGGTGTTGAAGAGGACGCTGATCTGGTAGACGGCCGCCCCGACGAGCCTCGGCGCCAGCAACCGCATCATCTGGCGTGAGCCCTCATGCTGCCAGACCCACCGCCATCGAAACCCCTGTCTCCAGGCGACGGGCAGCTGCATCGCCAGCTGCAGGACCCCGCCCAGCATCAAGCCCCACGCCAGCCCCATGACCGGCGGCGTCATGGACGGCGCCAGCCACAGGCAACTGGCGATCATCGCGAGGTTCAGCACAGCCGGTCCCAGGGCTGGCGCCGCAAAATGCCGGAGGCTGTTTAACAGTCCGCAGAAGAACGCCCACAGTCCCACCAGCGTAATGAAGGGAAAAAAGATCGTGGTTAAGCGGACGGTCAGCGCGAATTTTTCAGGGTCCGCCGCGAAGCCGGGGGCAATGAGCCGTACCAGCCAGGGTGCGGTGAGCATCCCCAGGGCCCCCAAGACGCCGACGGCGACTCCGATCCTGACGAAGGTCGCCTGAGCCAGACGCCAGAACTCCTGCGGAGACTTGGTGGCGCGGTAGGTACTGAGGACCGGCACGACGGCCGTGGTCATGGCGCCTTCGGCGACCAGATCGCGGAACAGATTTGGCAGACGGAAGGCTACGACAAACGCCTGGGCCTGCATGCCAGTCCCGAACAGCCTAGCGATCAACAGGTCCCGGATAAAACCCAGCACGCGGCTGGCAGCCGTCGCCAAGGAGATGGTCCGGGTGGACCGCGCGATGGTCGCGGGGGACGACAGCCGCCCCACCGGCTGGGCCACGACAAGTCCGTCAGGAGGGGACGCGGACACGGCGCACCGGCCTCTCACCACAGCTGTCCGACGAGCGGTCGCGCGCACGGCCTGCGGGGAGACGGTTGATCCCACCACCTGTCGCTTCGCCGAAGGCGATCCCTCGGCGTTAACGCCGAGGGGGCCGCTTCGCGGCACAGCGACAGGTGGTGGGGTTGACACAGCGGAGGCTTCGTGGTAGAGTCCTCCCTCGACTCGCGTCGCTCGTCCCTCGACAGGCGCGGAACGAACGTCCTGAGCGAAGTCGAAGGGTCAGCGAACCACAAGAAGGTATTCATGCCCATCAAGCACGGAGCCTTACGACAAATCCGGAAGACCCATAAGCGGACGCTGCGCAATAAGGACGTCCGTTCCGAGCTCAAGACGTTCATGAAGCGGATGAATTCGCTGATCGCCGACCACAAGCGGGACGAGGCGTTCCATCTGCTGCCGGTCGTCATGCGCAAACTGGATCAGGCTGCGACCAAACGGGTCATCCACAAGAACACCGCGTCCCGGACCAAGTCGCGTCTCATGCAGCGGCTCGCGAAGAGTACGCCGTCCGCGTCGCCGACGTCCGGGCCCGCTCACACAACCGCATCACGAGCGCCTCAAGCGCCACCCGCGCAAGCGGCACCTGACCGCGTTTGAGCCCCAACTCCAACTCCCAACAAGCCGACAGCGCGGCTTGCAGCCACGCCACGGACCGGCCGGCAAGCTCCCCGCACACCCGGTCGAGCTGCCAGTTACTGAGTCCGGTGAGCGTCTCGATGCGTTCCCGCGGAACACCCGTCGCAAGCCAGTGCGCCACCGTCAGCCATCGCTGCAGCTGCCAGACGAGCATGCCCAGGGCCTCGAAGGGCTCACGACCTTCCGCCGACTGATCCTGCAGCGCGCGCAGGGCGCCCGCCGCATCCCGCTCGGCGATAGCATGCACCAACGCGAAGCTGTCCGGCGGCGGTGGTGTCTTCAAGAACACCTGCACATCTTCCCGCGTCATCTGCGGCCGTGACCCCACCCAGCTGATCAGCTGGTCGAGGACCGTCCGGATCGCTTCCCGATCGGCTCCGCAGCCCTGCCACAGTTCGCGGACCGCCGAGGCGTCCACGCGCTTGCCGTGCCCTGCGGCGTACTGCATCGCCCACCGACCGACCTCCGCCTCCTCCGGCCAGGAAAACCGCTCACATGTCGCCTGCGAGGTCAGCGCGGTCAGGGGATGGTTGGGCGGCAGCTCACCCTCCACCAGCAGGATGAGGCACGTCGTGCGCGTGAACGTCTTCGCTTGGTCTTCCAAGAGGCTGATGCAGGTGCGGTCGAGCCGCTGCGCCTCATCAACGACCACCAGTCGCAACGGGCTCAGGGCGGGATACTCGCGGAGGAGCAGGCCAAGGGCCGCCGCGGAGAGCTGCGCGGCGTGCACCTGGTTCCGGTCGAGCAACTCGATGGCCAACGAGTGGGCCACAGCCGTAATCCGCTCGAGCTTCCTCGCACGGTCGGGGCCCAGTAAGATCAACAGCCCGCCGGATGGCGGGGTGGACGCGACGGCCATCACCAGTTTTCGACGGTTCGCTCAACCACGCGCCTGGCGAGGTCCTTGATGGCGCGGGTGAGCGCCTGCGATTCGGATTCGGCGTTCGTCCCAAGTTCGAAGTAGGTGGTGTCGCCGGTCAGGCGCTCCTCGTTCCACACGAGCGTATTGGTGTGCAGGTCATAGAAATGGACGTTGACCACGATGCTCAACCGCCACTCTTCCACCTGCGACGAGGCATCATAGCGCAGCGCGTCACGCCGGAATTCCACCAGTTCGCCTTCCAGGCGGCTGTCGGCCTTCTCCCCACTGGCTGGCCGCAGAATGCCGGTGAATTGAAAGCGGTTGATGACCGCCGTCGTGAGGTCCGCCTCCATCGCGTGCCGGTAGAGCGGGAACCGCTGATTGGTGGTGGTCAACTGCGTGAGATCGATGCGATTGGCGAAGGGCTGGACGAACACCGTCTTGAGGTGGCTGGGCAGCCCCGGCCGCGTGGTGTACCCGCATCCAGAAGGTACAAGGCACAAGGCACAAGGCACAAGGCACACCATGACACGCATGAACCTTGCGCCTTGAACCTTGAACCTCAGGATCATGGGGCTTTGGGTTGGAGGATTTGGATGCGGCTGACGGCCTTGGCGGCCCAGGACGTGTTGGGGTAGTGGTTCACGACATCCTGGTAGTAGACGAGCGCGGACTCGGGGTGCTTCCGGCGCTCGTAGAATTGACCCACTTGGAAGTCATGCTCAGCCCGACGCTCCCGCAGCACCTTCAGCCGTTCCACGGCCTCCGGAGTCAAATCGCTTGAGGAAAAATTCTGGACAAACCGCTCGAGCTCGTCCATGGCCTGGTCGGTCGGGTGTTGGTCATAGTCAGCCTTGAAGGTCCCCTTCAGGCTGGCCTGGGCTAACTGAAACCGCGCATCGTCCACCAGCGGGGAGTTCGGGTAGCGGTCGATCATCTGGTCGAAGGCGCTCACGGCCTGCTCGTAGTCTCCCAGCGCCAGATGGGCAATCCCCAGCTTATACTGCGCCAGCTCCCCGTATTGGCTGAAGGGCCCGTCGTCCACAAGGACCTGAAAGATTTCGGCGGCTTTATCGCGGGCGGGCAGGAGCGCGGCCGTGCCGAGCACCATGCGCTTCTTGCCGCTGAGGAAGTAGTTGCCAATTTGGTACATCCGCTCCAGGATTTCCTCGAACCGCGCCGTGGAAGGATACGTTTCGAGCGTCTTGCGGTACTCGAGAAACGCGCGATAGAAATCGCGCTCCTCTTCGTAGGACCGGCCGATGTAGTACTGCGCGTCGGGCGCCTCGTGCGAGTCCTTGTAGTGCGTGAGCAGTTTCTTGAACTCGATGCGGGCCCGGTGGTAGTCGGATTTCTCGAAGAAGCCGATCGCGTAGGCGATCTGCTCCTCCGGAGTGTCTTTGGCGGCGCCGGTCGGGCCGATCCACCCCGTTTGCGGCGACCAGACCCACGCCGCCTCCGCCGACACCGGCAGAACCGTGCACACCGCAACCAGCAGCACCCAGATGAACCGTCGTGGTGTCATGGGGTTCACCATACCAAAACCGTCTCGGAAAGTCAAAGCAGCTCCCTCGACCCCACACCACAGAACCACGGAAGGTCCACAGAGACACAGAAGATTTCTCTGTGTTTCCGTGGACATTCTGTGCCCTCTGGGGAAATTCGGGGGACAGGAACTGGATTGTTATTGCGGTAACTGAGCTACCCCCGATTCCATACTTAATGCCTGACCCCCTGTTTTTCCAGCTCTTCAATTAACTGATCCCCGTCACAGGTGAAGGGAGCGTGTCGAGTGACGAGTGGTGAGTGGGAAGAAAGGCGGGGGCGATGGGAGGGAGAGTGAGCGTAGCGCTGAAGAGAAGCATAAGGGGTGGCGAGGTCATGCGTTAGGCGGTACTATTTGATGGGACGGCACCGGCTTTTTTAGGATTCAAATCTCTTCAGAAATTTATTGACAATTAGAAAGGGAATAATCACCAATGCCAAGAAAAGAGAAACGGCAGCAAGCAATGGTTTTACCAGAGATAACTTGATTTGAGAACTTGAAACACTAAGAAGTATTAAAACTATCTGAACCATTAAATAGACCGCGATACCAAAAGGAACCGACGCCCCTAGAATAAATATGGTCCACAACAATCTTTTAGGGACACGTTTTTTTCCCATCGTGCCACTAGAGCTAATATTCTTCTTCGAAGTTTTTGATTGCATTCTGCAGCTCTCCATAGTTTTTTGCCCACTGGGCAAAGTCAATAATACCTTTCGCTTCTAAGTAAAAACCGCCCCCAATCAATCCTGTTCCCCACCATGGAAAGTATGGATAAGTAATAATGCCTATGGTAATCGCTGCCATTCCTATACCAACATAAGAGGCTCCCACCATAAACAATAGATTTGTCGTTTGTTGCTTATTCTGATTGGAGAAATTATCCCACTTCTGAAAATCGTCCGCAAACGCATTTTCAATTCCGAAGAGAAAATCAAGTGCGTCCTCAAGGCCGATACTTTGTTTATCTAAGCCGTAGGGATCGAGCCAGCGAAGCGGGTTATTGAATACATACGCATACAACCCAAACCGACCCCCATTTGCCATCAGACTTCGGGTAATGCCGGATACCATGCGATGAGGATTTCGCGCTAATCCGAAGGCCACAAGCCACATCTGCTGATTGTACCGAGTCCTTAGTTCAAATAGTCGTGGGTCGTCGGGCCCCCACGTCAGGGGGTCACGGGAGAGGAAGCGGCCAATGGAGGGGTTGTAATACCTGGCGCGATAGTAATAGAGCCCCGACTCCTGGTCGTATTCCCTGCCCGTGAACAAATACCGGTTGCCAAAAGCTGATTGTGGGATGACCGTACCGGCAGCATCCAGGATC
>Ga0209515_10003998_pt1 | contig 20352 bp, 14 predicted proteins | sample Subgroupgradi54m_FD_187454 | JGI IMG/M metagenome (GOLD analysis project Ga0209515, IMG submission 187454) | Subsurface groundwater microbial communities from S. Glens Falls, New York, USA - GMW60B uncontaminated upgradient, 5.4 m (SPAdes)... ...
TATTTTTTATGTCACAGATAATTCCCTGCTTATTTTTCTCATCTTAAATTTTTTGTATTACAGAAAGAATTGGTTCCCGCAATAAAAAATTATTTTGTGAGACTTCACGCTTAAGCTGTCCGAAAAATAACCGCCCGCCCCCCTGCTCCAATAAATTTGCAACTTCGATCTCAATCAACTCACCGAGTTTCTGGCGTGAAATAGGCATCTTTGCTTGAGAAACTACATCAATTATATGACCCTCTCGTATTGCCGCAATGAAAGCGGACGGACGATTCACGGTCGAGAATATATATACAAGATCTTCGGTTTTCTCGCCAATAAGGTTTTTCATACGCTTGCGATCTGCATACGAAATACTTTGATGATGAAAAATCGTTGTTCCGTAAATGCTGTGAAAAAGCCCAGCAGAACAAACATACTCTTCAGATTGCCATGAAGCGAGATAATTATAGGTACCTGTGAGGTGATCATAGAGCGTTCCCCGTTCATGCGGCACCTTGTCGCTATTGATCTCTTTAAGCAATGCCAGATACTCCGGTTTCATATATTAAGGCATATATACCTCGCATACCGGCAGAAGATGTTCTTCCCCGATGCCTAAGGTCATGCCAGGAATAAGGCGCACATGCCTCGTACGGGGCGAAAGCCATGACACTGCCCACTGAAACTCTTCTTCGCAAAAAGGGGCGGGCTGTATGTGTTCATAGCGGTTCTTCCATATACTATGATTATAAATACCGATAAGCGACGCGATCTTCGGGTTAACTATCTTTGCGATTTCCGCCGCTTCGGTGGGAGTAAAGATGCCCGCAGGCATAATAATGCGTTCATTATCTTTTTCCACGCGCTGGCTATGCCCGCCCGCGCTAAGGAAGAGAAAAGAAGGCGAAAGACCTTTAAGCCGTTCCCAGATGGGATCAGGTTTGCGGAAGAACGGATCTTTATTCGATCTCCCGTCTGCAATATGAAGTACGCTGCCGGAAGCAGACGTGATATGCCATGCAGTATGATAGGGTACAGTGTGCTCTTTTGCTTCAATCGAAAATGGACCAACGGAGAATGTATCACCGGGTTTTGCCGCGATCTTCTCAACATCACCGGGAAGCTTCGCGCGTATGTTTTCCTCCATCACCGCATTCGGCGCAGGATAACATATTTTTATTTTTTTCCCTTTTGCAAGAGAATTTTCGCATAACGCCCGAATATCTCGCGCAGGCGCATGATGCGGATGAAAGTGAGAAATAAAAATAGCATCCGGGGCATAGCGCTCCGTAGAATCCATATTTTGAGGAATTTGAAAATCAATGGTTTTAAATCCTCCGCCGAGACTCTCAATAATAGGCCGCTCAATTGTACTATCCGAAAACCACGGATCAAGAAATATCGAGTATCCTTTTTCTTCTATATAAAACCCCGCATGTGCGATAAAACGAATAAGCATATAGAGGTATCTTACGTCGCGTGATATATTATGGCAAGATCAAAAAAAACGCCGAGAAGTGCATTGCACTCTCGGCGTTGTTTTTTCTATAGACAGCACAGCTTACTTCTCGGCAACCTTTGCATCGCCGAGCTTGTAACTCTCGAGTTTATAGGACCTTTCTCCCCAGTCTTTGATTACAGACTGATACTTTACCACTCGTTTCGCTTGAGGCGAGTAGTAATAAGTTTCATTTTGCTCGTAGGGGTTGCTCTGCGCCAAAATGTAACTTTCTGCCTCAAGGCGGCAGACGACCATAGCTTGACCCGCAACGGTTATTGTTTCCGGACCAACTACCCTGACGCTGATCTTTCTCGTCCGAATTCCCGTATCTTCGCCTGCCCTGTTCCTCGACTCAAACTTGAACGTTTCCGTCCAGCTTTTTCCCTTAAACAGGGGGAAGCGCAGCATGGGTTTCTCATCACCCTTGAAAAGACTCTTCCCGCTGAAGTCGGTATTTTTCACCATATTGCCGTCAGGTGAAGCATATAAGTAATCTACAGAGGAGCTGCTTGCCCGCGTGCGCTTGTGCACGCTTAATCCGTTTTCATACTTCTCAAACTCGATTTTAAAATCGCCAAATCCTTCATTCAATACCCAGGCATCTCCAAGCGCGTACTGCGGCTGGAGCACCGGATTTTCCTTTGTACACACCTCTTGGGCATCTGCCTGCAAGATGAAACCCAAAATCATCGCTGCAACAACCAATATTACTTTATTCTTACTCATAGCTCACCTCGGTTTTTTATTGTAAAGATGCATATAGTTTATGTATGAAGTATACACCATATATAAAAATTTGTCAAATATAGGCGGAAATAAGCCCCCGTATGTCATTCCCAGCGTATGCGGGAATCTAGATTCTCTTCGTGAATAAAGGAAGGGTTTGGTTAAACCAAATGTGTCATTTGGTCGCCCGATTTCGCCCATGGCGAGATAGAGGGATTCCCGTTTTTTCGCCGAAGGCGGATCCGCCTTCGGCGGACACGGAATGACAACAGAAACGCATATCCGAGAGGGTGCAAAAAATGCGATTTACCTTGCTCTTTTTCCAAGAACATCATAAAGACAGCATGATGCCATTCTTGAGTCTCCTTGGAGTGCGCATGAAGCCCGGCTGTTGATAACGTATCTTGACGCGCAGATACGGAAAGCATAACGTATGAGTATCATTTCCCATCGTGTTCACGGATTTCTTCCGTTACCATATGAAGAAATGAGATAACTGCTGGAAAGAAAAGGGCAAGAGTAGAGGACTTACACTTCTCACGCACTAAAAATGCTCTACTCCCAGTCTATTCCTAGGCAAGCCAGATTTGGTTTGCTTTTTTATTTGAAAACTGCCATTATCGCTACCAGCAGGGCTCTTTTACAATTCAACAAAAAAGGGTAAAAAAATGCCAACATTGCAAGAGTTGATTAATGAACATCAAAACGCTCACAATGTGACTCCTTGGACGGGCACGTTCGCGGAGTATTTGCCCATGGTTATCGCAAATCCGAACCTGACGCAAAACGCTCACGCGCGGCTGTATCAGATGATACGGTCCCAAGGCGTCGAGGTTGATGCCGAAGGAAAAGAGCATTATGCTTTTTTCGAAAATGATCTTTTCGGCATTAACGAGCCCATTGCCCGCGTGGTGGAATATTTCAAAGCAGCGGCAATTGGTTCCGATGTAAGCAGGCGCATTCTTTTGCTTTACGGTCCTCCGTCATCCGGAAAAAGCCAACTTGTTATTCTCATGAAACGAGGCCTTGAAGAATTCACTTCTACCCCGGAAGGTGCGGTGTATGCAATTGCGGATTGTCCCCAGCATGAAGACCCTCTCAACTTGATCCCGCATGCCCTGCGCAAGAAATTTCAACAACAGGGAATCGTTATTAATGGCGAACTCTGTCCCCTCTGCGCCTTACACCTCCGGGAACCAATCGAAGAAGGCGGTTACGGCGGCAACATCAACAACGTGCCCGTCAAACGCATGGTATTCTCTGAAAAAGAACGCTGCGGCGTGGGCACATTTGTGCCGTCTGATCCAAAATCGCAGGATATTAGCGAACTTGTCGGAAGTATGGATCTGTCAACCATCGGAGATTATGGTTCCGAATCCGATCCGCGTGCTTATCGTTTTGACGGAGAACTCAATGTCGCCAACCGCGGTCTGATGGAATTCATCGAAATGCTGAAAGCAGACGAGCGATTTCTTTATGTACTGCTCACGCTTGCGCAAGAGAAAAACATCAAAACCGGCCGATTCCCACTGATTTACGCCGATGAATGCGTTATCTCGCATACGAACGAAGTTGAATTTAATGAATTCATGGGAAACAAGAAGGCCGAAGCGCTTCATGATCGCATGATTATGATTCGCATGCCGTATAACCTGAAAGTTTCGCAAGAGGAGCGAATTTATCAAAAGCTCCTCGCACCGACGACAGCAAATTTAAAATTGCACCTTGCTCCGCATATGCTCCAAATCGCCAGTATATTCGGCGTCATCACTCGTCTTACAGAACCGAAAGTAGCCGGACTTACCCGTCTGAAAAAAATAAAATTGTATGACGGTGAAGACGTCGAGGGGTTTCGCCAGAAGGACTTAAAGCAGATCCAAGAAGCGGCAGCTGCCGACAACGAAGGTATGGATGGCGTGTCGCCTCGGTTTATTATTAACCGCATCGCAAGCGCCCTTATTAAGCCTGACACAAAATGCGTCAATCCGATTGACGTGCTGCGCGCCCTTAAAGAGGGGATTGAAACTGCAGGCAACTTTAAAAAGCTGGAACGGGAATCCTACGTAGGGTTCATCGCCGAGACGCGAAAAGAATATGACGAGATCGCCCGCAACGATGTACAGAAAGCGTTTTTCATCTCCTTTGAAAAAGAAGCTCTTACTCTGCTTGACAACTATCTCGATAGTGTTGAGGCTCATCTCGATCATACAAAACTGACTGATCCCATCACAGGAGAGGAGATTTCGCCAAACGAGACGCTTATGCGCTCTATTGAAACAAAAGTACAGGTCCCCGAACATGGCAAAGAAGCCTTTCGCAATGAAATATTTCGCAAAGTGGCAATGGCAAATCGGCGCGGTGAAAAATTTGACTACACCACGCACGAAAAGCTTAAAACAGCCATCGAAAAACAGCTCTTTGAAGAGCGGCGCGACACGATCAAGCTAACCATTGCCTCGCGCAATCCGGACCTTGAACAGCTTCGCAAGCTCAACGAGGTAGTCGAAACGCTGATAACACGAGAAGGCTACTGCACGGCATGTGCAAACGAACTCCTCAAATACGTTTCGAGTTTGCTGGCACGTGAAAAGTAACTCACTTTAAATTACGAAATACATCTCTCTGCTGTCATTGCGAGGAACGAAGTGACGAAGCAATCTCAACCTCGAAGTATATAGATTGCTTCGCTTCGCTCGCAATGACACCAAGCGCATACCCGCGAGGGTACAATATTTGGGGAGTTTCGTAATTCAAAATCCAACAGACAAAGGAGTATGCGATGAAAGAGAATGAAAAATTCGCGGCTCGCCTCGCCGAGCTTGAAGCCCTTGCACGCGAGCAGGGGCTTGATTTTTTCCCGATTAATTTTGAGGTCGTTCCATTTGATTTTATGACAGAAGTCGCCGCATATGGACTCCCTACGCGCGCGCGGCACTGGTCGTATGGAAAGGTATACGGCGCACAGCGCCTGTATGGAGAAATGGGGCTGTCTAAAATTTATGAAATCGTACTTAATAACGATCCGGGGTTTGCATTTCTGCTTGACAGCAATCCGGAAATTGCAAATTTGCTTGTCGGAGCGCATGTTTTCGGACATGTCGACTTCTTCAAAAATAATGCGCTCTTTGCCAACACCAATCGTCGAATGGTAAACGATGCCGTCACGCACGCATTGCGCGTGGACAACTATATTGAACGCTATAGCCTTGATACAGTTGAACACCTTATGGACATAGGATTTGCGCTTGATCGGCATATTGACCCCCACATGGGAGTCCACAGGAACTTATACCCTAAAAGAAAAATTGTTGAAAAGGAGCAAAAAGACCTGCCGTATGCGGATATTATTGGCGATACAAAACCAGGCGTAACATACGTCGTGGAACACGATCGTCTTCCCCCGCATCCGGAACATGATTTACTGTGGTTTTTAATTAATTACGCAAAAATCGAAGAATGGCAAAAAGATGTGCTCGAGATCATACGGCAGGAGTCCTATTATTTTTATCCGCAATTCCTGACAAAGATCCTCAATGAAGGATGGGCGAGCTATTGGCATGCCGAGCTTTTCCAAAAATGGGAGGGCGCCAATAGCGTCACACCTGACGAAATGATTGAGTTTGCGCGACTAAATGCCGGCGTGGTAAATCCCGGAGGAAGATTTCATCTCAATCCTTATTTTCTCGGGTATAAAATCCTCGTGGATATCGAACAACGATGGGATAAAAAACGTAAAACATGGCTCGAGGCGCGGGCAAATGGTGAAAAACCCGAAGGGTCGCTCCCGCTCACGGGCAGAGAGAAATTGTTTGAGGTCAGAAGAACCGAAGATGACATTTCCCTTATCTCTAATCACTTGACACGGGAACTCGTAGAAGAGCTTATGCTCTTTACCTACGGTGAAAAACAGTTAGGCAGATCACCAAATCCCGGACAAAAAAATGGGCACATAATATTTACAAACCGTGATCATGAGGCTGTTATCAGCTCGCTTGTGATGCCGCGGTATAACTACGGCGTTCCGCAAATTTTTGTAAAAAATGTTATCAGCAATAGTCTGTATCTCGAACATGTAGATCGTGCGACATCATTCCTTGATCGGGCATTCGCAGCTCAAACTCTCAAATATATTACTGAACTATGGAAATCTCACGTCTATCTAATTACAAATGACGCACAAGGCAAAGAAGTGCAACTTACCTCGCCGGTCACATAAATCAAAAACATAAAAAGGAGCCTAAATATGGAACAGCTTCGTATGGCTGATATGGGAGACGCATGGGATCTTCGTAAGCGCGGACTTCAAGATAGTCAACGCCACGATAAACGCGTCAGAGACGCAATAAAGAAAAATCTTCGCGAATTGATCGGAGAAGAGGCAATTATCACGTCAGACGGAACAAAACGGGTAAGAATCCCTATTCGTTACCTTGAACAATATCGTTTTAAATACGGCCAGCCCCAGCAGCACGTGGGACAAGGCGAAGGCAAGCCCGGTGATATACTTGGCACATCCGGTCAGGGAAATGGTCCTGGCGATGGACAACAGCCAGGAGATCAACCGGGCGAGCAAACCTACGAAGTGCAAGTTGATCTCGAAGAATTAACGCGGATGATGCTTGATGACCTCGCTCTTCCGTGGCTTGAAGAAAAGCCTCACCGTCAAGTTGTATCCGAGTCGTTGGAATTTACCGATCTTCGCAAAAAAGGAGCAATGGCAAACCTTGCCAAACGCCCGACTCTTCTTGCGAACCTCAAACGCAATGCCGCGCGCGGAAATCCAAAAATCGGAAATTTCGAAGATTCTGATCTGCGGTTCCGCAAATGGAACATTCATCACGAATACCATGCAAACGCAGCTGTGTACATGCTTATGGATCGCAGCGGATCAATGACAACAAGCAAAAAATATATTGCAAAAAGTTTCTTTTTTTGGATGGTGCAATTTTTGCAGCTCAAATACGATCATGTTGATATGGTCTTCATTGCTCACGACAGTGAAGCTGCGGTAGTGCCGGAAAAAGACTTTTTCGCTATTTCCAATAGCGGCGGAACCAGATGCTCTTCCGCATATCAAGCAGCGCTCGCGCATATAGAACAACACCATCCGGTGGATCAATGGAGTACATATTTGTTTCATTTCTCGGACGGTGATAACCTTCCCCCTGACAATGAAATATGCAAAAATTTTGTTATCAAACTTCTGGATATATGCGCAATGGTAGGCTACGGTGAAATCAGATACAAAGATGATGCATCATTTTATGGATGGATCGGGCACGGTATGTCCGCATCAACTTCATTGCAAGTCAAATTGAGGGAAGTTCTTCATCCGCGGCTCGTTATTGCAACCATTGCACATAAAGAAGAGCTGTATAAAGTTTTGGAGAGTTTTCTTAACAAGCCAGAACAAACCGCAAAACTTTGAGGGGAAGGAGGTATAGAGCGTATCCCTGTGAGGATGGATGATATCCATATTTCTTTTCCGTAACAATTTCCTGCCCTTCTCTCTGTGAGAAGGGCATTTTATTATCAAGCGACCGAGAGAAGAGTAAAACCTTTTGGTTTTACTCTTCCGAACGAGCGCAGGTAATAAGTTGCTTATTTCCGAGTGAACGCAGGAAACAAAGTAGTCTTTCTTTTTCTCGGAGAAAGAGGTACTACTCCTGTGTTAACTTAATTTTTTCATGCCCATTATAAATTGAAAATTCTCATCACCACGGGTATTGGAATTAAATTAAGAGGATATCGTCATGCAGCCAGAACATATTGCTTTAAAAACCCCTTGTTGTTCGGAATGCAAATCTTCCCATTACGTTATCCCCATTATCTACGGACAACCGACAGAAGAACTGCTCCAGCGATGGCGCAAAAAAGAAGTTGAACTTGCCGGCGCTCTGGTCATGAGTGCTCTACAGCCGCAATGGACATGCACGCGGTGCAAGATATTCGTTAATTGAGGCATAGACCCTACGTAACAGCAAATCGATATCTAAAGATCTCGTGTGACGGGATCTTTTTTTATAATGTGCACATGTGTATTGTTATACGAGCATGTCAGAGAAGGAATTTGTCTCATGCACAGAGAGTTGTGTTAGTTTTCTGAATTCGCGTGGGAGAGGTTTGACATCTTAACATCTTATTGCTATGAGTAATGCAGAACAGTAACAATAGAATATTCCGTACTCAACAATATGCCAGGAGATAGTAAGATGACTATTAACTTGTCCTCTGATCGCCATAGTACCGCATACAACACGCTTGTTTCCCGCATTGAGGAATTACGAAAGATTGTCATGGATCCCAATAGGCTAAGCCTATATCCCATAATCACGCAACTTTTACAAGACGCCGCCGCTCTTGAAGACCTTTACATACAGGGGATGCGTGATGCAAGCACGGAAACGAACAATCTCACAAACAAGTTTCAACAGCGCCATAAAGCGCTCATGGCGCGATTCATAGAGGCGCAAACACGTGTACAGGCAATAGAACTTCAAGCGCAAGGCCCCGGCAAGTTTGTCCGCCATGCCGGATATTATGAAGTCACAGACCTTCTCGGCGAAAAACATCAAGTCGCGCTCGCTGATGTTCGTGATCAGCGAGGGGTAGAAGGTCGCGTTCCGGTGGAAGATCCGAACATTGATGTCACCAACGTTCAGTTCGGGCAAAAGCTTCTTCTGCTGGGTACTGGGGCCCCTGGTCCAATCATGGCTGTGCTTGATGAATTCGACACTTCCGGACGTGAAGCAAACGTTGTCGAGATAATGAACACAGATCATCAGGGAACGCGCGTAATGCTGTCCTTTGGCGATATGCAGGAAAAACGCGTATGCTGGCTTGCGGCAAACGTCGCGGATAAAGATATAGACGAGGGCTCGCGCGTAGTTGTCGATCCTACTGGCACACTGGTGGTCGAAGTATTGCCCGAGCAACAGTCCTCTCGATTTCTTGTGGATGAAATTCCTACAACCACATTCGCGGATATTGGCGGACTCGATCATATTGCCGCTGAAATTCAGCGCGATTTTATCTGGCCTATGCTTTATCCGGAGAAATACGCCATTATGGGACTTCCTTCGCCCCGCGGGTGCCTTCTCTCGGGCGCTCCCGGCACGGGCAAAACCATGATCGCGCGAGCAATCGTCAATCTCATGTCCGAGCAGATTGAGAAAATGTCTGGCGTTAAAGCAACTGGACATTTCTTCCATATCGGCGGACCCGAGCTCCTCAACAAATGGGTAGGCGAAACTGAATCTCATATGCGAGAAATTTTTGCGCAAGCAAAAAAAATCGCATCTCCGACAAGCCCGGTCATCATTTTTTTTGATGAGATGGACTCGCTCTTTGCCCAACGGGGAAGCGGTATTTCATCCGATGTCAATCTTACCAACGTACCGCAGTTTACTTCTCTCATGGATGGACTCGAGAGCCGCGGCAATGTGATTGTGGTAGGCGCATCCAATCGCGAAGAGTTGATTGATTCCGCAGTCTTACGGCCGGGTCGATGTGATAAAGTGTTTCGTATCCCCCGTCCTGATGCCCCGTCCGCAGCGCAAATTTTTGAAAAATATCTCCTGCCCGCATGGGGACAAATAAACCCGCGATATGATGTGGATGTGTATACCCCTCTTGATAAGAACGGTCGTCCAAAATCGAAACAATATCATTTCAAAAATGACCCCCGCAATGTGGTAACGTATCTCATCGAACGGGCGGTGCAACGAATGTATGATCCCAACATGAAGAGAAACGAATTCATCAAACTACAGCTGGTGAATGCCGACGGCCGGCGAACCTCTAAAATCATCCGATTCGGCGACCTCGCTTCCGGATCCATGATTGCAAATATTGTGGAACGAGCGAAGAAGTTAGCGCTCTATAAGCATATCGTGCATGAGATGCCTCTCGGTATAGAGATGAAAGATTTATATATTGCGATCGAAACCGCATTTGCCGAGCAGCGCGCGCCCAAGACATTACAGGATATGCATCATTGGCTCTTGATCGAAGGTCAGAGTGAAGGAACTTTAGTAGGTATAAACTTTATTGATCATGCCGCATCGGATATTATTCCTTCAAAATCTGAAAAAGATTTAGCAATCTCCCTGGCTATTCAAGCCGAGGAAGAGGAGGAGGAATTTTAAGAAAATTTTAAAATAGCTTAAAACCCTGTGTAGCGTAATTGCTATATAGGGTTTTTTATATGCATCTTGCGGGAGAAGAATTTATCCTATATGCTTTTGCTATTAAGAACATTGATAATTCTATATTAAAAAAGGAAAAAGCAATGCGTGATAAACCCGTTATTCTCGGTCTTGAAACCGAATATGGTATATCCGTGTATAATGCATCAGAGACAGATACTTTATTCGCGCCCTATGATGTGGTGAAAGCAGTCAATGATCTCAACATTCCCCTTATCGACCGCGGACTTGAAAGCATTGACACCATCGAAGAGCATGAAAAAATGGAAGCTGAAGCACGGCAAAGATTATTCGAATATAAATATGAAAATCGAGTAGCGATTCTTAGAAAAGCTTCACGAGCTCTTCGCCAACGGCTTGGCTGCAGCGGATATATGCTTGAAACAGGAGCTCGATATTATGTAGATATGCAGCATCCGGAATATTCAACACCCGAGACAGAAGATCCCCGCACTATTGTGCTTGTTCAAAAAGCCGGAGACTTTATAGTAGAGGAATGCAGAAAGCGCGCCGAGCATCGTATGCGCGTTCGCACAGGGAATCGCGATCTCGCGATTCATATCCATCGCAACAACAGCGACGGCAAAGGAAATAGTTATGCGGGTCATGAAAATTATTCCTTGAGTCCGAATTTGTTTGATGAAATAATGTATTCTAGCGACCACTTCGAAGCATCAAACACATTCAGGGGTTCTTCCGTAATTCAATCCATTACCAATACTGTATTAAAATTTCTGGTCACGCGCTCAATCATTATCGGATCAGGAAAAGTCGGATTTGAAGAATACGAACCTGCCTCATATCAAATCTCCCAGCGCGCTGACTTCATGATGCAGCCGATTGCCGCATCAACCGTGTATTACCGCGGCATCATCAACACGCGCAACGATCCGCTTGCCCGCTATCGTCTTATCCGCCGTTTTCATACCATTTGCGGAGACTCAAATATGTCCGAGCTCTCCATTTATCTTAAATGCGGTATTACGGCACTCTTTTTTAAAATGCTTGAACAAGGATATATTCAGAACTCCTCCGGTAACCTGATGACGGGACTGCGTAATTCAGTGAGCGCAATGCACGCCGTATCACGCGATCTTACGCTAAGACAAAAACTCCCCCTTGCTGACACAACGTTCACTACTGCCCTGCAAACTCAAGAAGAGTACTGCGAGCTTGCAAAATCATATGTCGAAAAAAACCAGTTGGCGCCTGTATGGACCGATGTAGCAGAAAAATGGGAAGCGGTTTTGAATGGCTTGAATGGTGATCGCTTGAGCGATCCATGGGCAAGCAGTCTTGACTGGGTTGCGAAAGAACGGTTTCTCAAGCAGTACCAAAAACAGCATCACATTGATAACCCCGTAGATATTAATTGCCAAGCAATTGCCCTCGCGTATCACAATACAAATCCTGACCGAAGCATTTACGAGCGCCTGCTTAATAATGGAAGAATAAAGCGAATCGTATCGTCTAAAGAAATAAACTCCATGATACATGAACCGCCCGTCGACACTCGCGCGTACCTTCGCGGAAAACTTATTCAACAATATGCCTCACATATCACTGATATTGGATGGGATTATGTCGTCTTTACGAACAATACAGTTCTTCAGATGAATCATCCTCGTAAAGGCACAAAGGATCAGATTGAACCGCTCCTTGCGGATCACCCTTCTTTTGAGATATTCCTTGAAAGAATCTCTCATCTTTTCACGACAGAACCGCTTGAGATGTCTCACAACAGATGGATTGACAATATTGGAGACATCGACTAATCTGCTGATATGCTATAAATTGATCCTTTCAAAAACACTACTGGCAGGTCTCATGCCAATCACGATCAGGAGAACCGTTCGTTATGTCAGAACAAACACAAATTCAACCGAAACGCACAGACGAATCCGTACAAGAATCTGTTCAAACCCCTGAACAAGTTGTTGTAGCTCACGGCGAAGAAACCATCTTTGATGATGAGATTTTTATTGATGATCTCATCGAAGAAGCCCGCGACGTTGCGAAAAATTTTAAACAAAAGGGCGGTCAGTAACAAAAAACGCCCCCTATTCATCTATGCCATCTTCTTTCGAAGATGGCATTTTTATTGACAATCATTTATTTATAATGTACGTTATGTCCAATACGAACCTTGTCAATTAAATCAATATCAAAGGAAGAATCCATGCTAGAGCAAGAGATTTCAGTGATGCCGGCTCCTCTCGCGCCTGATCTGCTTAAGCGTACGTGTACGCAAGAAGAAATCGACATATTGGCAAAAGTGCCAGACACACAAGGATCAATACTCAATGATTTATTCATCGGCATTGACCAGCCCCGATTTCGACAAGCACTCGAACTCGGCCTCCATGTGTCGTCAAAGAAACATATTTTTATCGCGGGATTGAGCGGTCCTCGGGCGCTTAACGCAATAAAAACGTTTGTTACGAGCTCTCTTGTGTCCTCTCCTAAAAAACCCGCTCCACCTCAAGACTGGTGCTATATCCACAATTTCGATAACCCCCTTGAGCCCATTGTCATCCCGCTCATCAAAGGAAGGGGATTAGCGTTTAAAAAACGCATGCAGGAATTATGTGAACGACTCCAAGAGCGCATTCCCGCAGCCCTTGTACGGGATGAAATAGTGTCAGAGCGTCAAAGGATCACCGTAAGCACCGCAATGTGGTGGGAATCAATACGTTCTCAAATTATTCAACAAGCTAAAGACCAGAGCGTGTGGATATCGTTTGAGGGAGAGTATCCATCTGTTGGATTAGTGTCACAAACCGGACGCGAGATCCAAAGAGAAGGCAGAACAATTACGCCCCTCATGGAGGTAACAGAGCTTGAAAATCTTCCTCCAGATCAGCACCATGAGCTCGTCGAGATCCGAAATTATTGGATACATCAGGTTAATATGGCAACCGTTGAACACGAGCGCCGCATGCGCGAAATGCAAAATGCAGTTGATGAGCTTAACCGACGCGTAGTCGGTGCAACCGTTGATGACGTATTTAAAAATGTTCGACTTACATCCTCTGAACATGCGACATCCTACGGACAAAAGCTCAAGCAGTTCACTGTTGATAACTTCGGCATCTTCATGCCAAATAACCAGCAGCAGCCTCAATCGCCCCACTATAAACCGTTTCTGCCATGGACAGTGAATGTCTTGGTTGATAATACAAATCAAGACATCCCGCCCGTAGTAGTGAACTACGACGGCACATTTGAAAGTCTTGTCGGCAGTATCAGACGAATTGCAGGCAATGGAGGCGTGATCTATACCGACCACACAATGATCACCGCGGGATCGCTTGCCGAGGCAAATAATGGCTACCTCATTGTTGATGCGATGAACGTATTACGCAGTATGGGCTCCTACGAAATGCTCAAACGCGTATTGAGCAACGAAGTAATAAAAATAGAAGATCTCATGTCATTTATCTACGGTGGCGCATCAATTATGCCGCTTCAGCCAATGCCTATTCCTCTGAATGTAAAAGTGATCATGGTCGGATCTCGGTATATATGGAGCTTGCTCGCGTACCATGATCCGCAATTTTTAGATCACTTTGAATTAAAAGCCGAAGTCACCCCATCAGTAGATTGGGTTCCCATGGAAGCCAGCGCTCTTGCCCACTGGATGCGCCATTATGCCGCACATAAAAAGCTTTTGCCATTTCAAGATACTGCACTTCAGAGGGTTGTGGAGCATGCAAGCCGTCTTGCAGATAATCAGCACCAGCTCTCTACGGATTTCACACAGCTCGAACCGATTGTGTGCGAAGCGTCATATCTCGCGCAAAACGAGAATGTCGAGCACGTCAGCGCCTCTCATGTGCGTGAAGCTCTTGAGAGAAAATTTTATCGCTCGAATCTATACGCTGAAAGAATGCAGCGCATGATCTGCGATAAAAAAATCATTCTACCTCTCAAGGGTGAAGCTGTCGGCCAAATTACGATTCTTGCTGTCAGTAATTTTGGCGATGTAGAGATCGGTTTTCCCGGACGAATGACATGTGAATGGTCGGCAGGAAAACCCGGTTTTGTCAGTATCGCAAAAGAGTCAAACATGGCCGGCGACACTCTCAAAAAAGGTGAACTTACGGTGCAAGGATATCTGCAGAGCTTATTTGCAAAGAAATATCCTCTTGCGCTCAATATCACCTACGCCTTGGAACAAACCTATAGTATAGTTGATGGCGATAGCGCTTCAATGGCGCTTTTCTACTGCATAGTCTCTTCGCTTTCCGAAGTGCCGATCCGACAGGACATTGCGATCACCGGATCGCTTTCCCAGCGCGGGGAACCCCAAGCCATCGGCGGTGCAAACGAAAAAATCGAGGGATTTTTTGAAACTTGCGCGATGATCGGACTCACGGGCACTCAAGGCGTTATCATTCCCGCGTCAAACGCGTCAAATCTCATGCTCAACGACCGTGTCCTTCATGCGGCGCGTGAAGGCACGTTTCATATATGGGCAATCAATAGCATAGCCGAAGGCATGCGTATTCTTATGGGAAAAGAAGCAGGCGAGCGAAATACCGATTTCTCGTTTACCCCGGACTCGGTCTATGACCTCGTAGATAAACAACTACGGAATGCCGCTCTTAATGCCCGTAATTTCTTTGCGCAAAAAGATGATCTTCTTATTTAAAACCGAAAACCCCTGACATGGCTACGCCATGTCAGGGGTTTTATATTTAAAACTTACGCATCTGGAACTTCTTATTCCCCTCCTAATATAGGGGAGGTTAGGGGAGGTAGTTGCGAAGAGTACCCCCCCTAACCTCCCCTATGCTAGGGGAGGAACCAGACGCGTAAGTCCTAACCTTATTCATTATGAATCATGCGCATCATCGTATTTATTTTTTGTTGAATGAGCGGGTGATCATGTAAATCAGGATCTTCTTTTAACATATCTTTTGCCGCTTTTCTTACGTCCCGCACGAGTTGAGGATTAGCAAGGGCCGCCATGGCGATAGAAGAGATACCCGATTGTTTCGTACCAAGAAAATCACCGGGCCCGCGGAGCCGAAGATCCATTTCCGCGAGCTCAAATCCGTTTGTTGCCCGCACCAACGCATTGAGACGAACAGATGCCATGCCGCGCTCGCTTGGAAACAAAAAACAATATGACTGATCAGCTCCTCGGCCTACGCGACCGCGGAATTGATGCAGCTGCGCCAGTCCAAAACGCTCCGCCCCTTCTATCATCATCACTGTTGCATTTGGCACATCCACGCCGACCTCGATCACTGATGTAGCCACGAGTATGTCAATCTTGTTGTCTCGAAAATCATTCATAATGCGTGCTTTATCTTTGGGCTTCATTTTCCCGTGGAGCATAGCGACATTGAAATCAGGAAACGTAACGCGCGATAATGTCTCGTGTTCGGCAATAACGGTTTTTACTTCAGCAGTCAGAAGCGTTGCTTGGATTTTTTTACCCGTCTTGGGAGCGGACACATCGTCGGTGACTTCAATGCGCGGACAGACGACAAATACCTGCCGCCCTTGTTTGATTTCCTGACGAATAAATTCATGGACTTCAGCCCGCGTTTCGGGATTTATCACTCGCGTGGTAATTGGTTTTCTGTTTTTTGGCATTTCGTCGAGCACCGATACATCAAGATCGCCATAAATAGTGAGCGCTAATGTACGAGGTATTGGCGTTGCGGTCATTGAGAGAAAATGAGGATGTTCAGCAGCCGAGCGATGGTGATGCAGAAGCGCTGCACGCTGTTCCACGCCGAAGCGGTGTTGCTCATCTACGACGACCAATGCGAGGTCGCGTATACGGATATTTTTTTGTAAAAGCGCGTGCGTTCCTACGAATACCGAAGATTCTTTAGGAATGCGCTTTTCTGATGCCGTATAGACGCCCACCTTAATATCAAAAGGGTTGAGAAGTTTTGCGAGCGTATCTGCATGCTGGCGGGCAAGCAGTTCAGTCGGAGCAAGCATACAGCCGCGTTTGCCTGCGCCTGCCACAAGCAAAAGAGCGGCTGCCGCCACAACAGTTTTTCCGGATCCCACGTCACCTTCAAGCAGGCGATTCATAGGAACCTGCTTTTCCATATCCTTTATAATCTCCCAGCTTGCCTTACGCTGGGCATCAGTGAGCGCAAACGGCAGAGAACCGACAAATTTCTTGATACGGGTAATATCGGCGGGAATTGCTACTGCGCGATTTTGTTTGACCATCACGCGCTCCCGCAATGAATAGAGCTGAATAATAAAAAGCTCTTCAAATTGCAATCTATGCATAGCGCGATGCATGTCATTGAGACTGCGCGGCATGTGTAAAGAATATATGGCATCTTTTAATTCCAGCAAATCAAAAATCTTTCGCATATCAGGCGGCAATGGATCTTCCATGGTGTCCCGCAATGTGATATAAGACGAGATTAAATATCGCAGCCAGCGCGATGTCATGCCGCGCGTTTCCGGATACACGGGCACCAATCTTCCGGTATGAAGCGGTGCTTGAGATCTTGCAATTGCTTGAGAAGAAATTTTTTCATAACTTGGATTCTGAAGCGTCATTCCGTTTTTGCGAAGTTCCGCTTTTCCCGAAAGATTGACGGTGTTTCCCACTGCAAGTGCGCGCAAAAGATACGGCTGATTAAACCATACCGCTTTAATTATCCCCGTATCATCGGCAATTGACGCCTGAATCAGCATAGTGCCTGAAGTTTTTGTGCGGAATCGGGAAAGCGTACGAATTGTTCCCTGTATGGTAATCACATCTTCGGAAATAATATCAGCGATCTTTTTTATGTTTGAAAAATCTTCGTAGCGAGAGGGGAGATACATTAAAAGATCCTTAAGCGTATGAATACCTAGACGTTTCAATGCAGGCACGGTCGCGCGCGAAACTTTTGGCATCTGTTCAATTAAGGTATCAGGTGAGAGCATAGATGTTAAGACTTATGTGTTTGATTATCTCACGTCATCTTTTTGTCATTGTGAGGAGGCTTCCGACGAAGCAATCTCAATCTCGGACTATAGATTGTTTCGCTTCGCTTGCAATGACATCGTCAGAATATTTTTTTATAGCCTCACTTAACTTTACGCATTCCCGTACAATAAAAAAAGCCCCTCATCCGGAATATGCACGGATGAGGGTAATATGGAGAGCGTCGCCTTTGGTCGCGACTGTGGTACGCCAGTTGAACTGGCGTAGGGTTACACTAGCATGGCAATCAGATGAGCGGCGGCGGCTCCGCCGAACACATAGAGCAGACCAGCAAACGCCAGAACAAAGATTGCGCCGAGAGACAGGGCAATCCATGCCATAGGGTTCGTACTGTCATCCGACTGGAAAAGCGTAAGCGCCTTCATATAGACAAGCACCGCGTTCGCCAGAAGAAACAGACCCAATAGAAGCTGAACAACATGAGCAGACATTTAAATCACCTCCCTCCGAGGATGTATTTGGGACACATGAGTCCCAGTCCTGCCCCCCGCGACGAAGAGCAGAGAAAAAGCGCACTATGCGCACTTTCTCTGCTCTTCGTCTTGAAAAATAACTATTTCTATTATAAATTACCTCCGCAAAGACACAAGAAAACTGTGGATAACTTTTTATTTCAGAAATCATATACAATCTTGTGCAATGATAATTATGTTTGCACTGCAAGATTTCTAGAGTTGAGAAAATTATGTACATAACAAAAATCACCCCACATCAGGGATGATTTTTGCGTCCGCAATATCTTTGTCATTTTACTTTGTCTCGCTAAAACGGCCGGCACTTATTATTTGCAATCGTATAGTCCACAACACGAACCTGTTGGATACAGGTTTTATAGCCAAAAATTGCGTTGCCGGAGACTACGCCTCCTTCGGTAACAGCCACCTTTCCCAGGATAATAGCTGTGTTAGTGAGACCATCACCTGCAAAGCTATTACCCGTAATACTAATGCCATAAGAATAAGCTTGTGTTCCAATGGTAATAGACGTAGACTGCGCAGCGGTCTCCTCAAAATAGTTCCCTGAAATGTTTAGTCCTCCTTCGGTGTAGCTAAGGACAATGGAACCCTGACCATTTCCCTCAAGAGTATTCCCGACAATATTCCATCCGTTTCCGCTACCGGCAATATTGATTCCTACACCCCAATTTCCCTGGATATGGCTATTGGTGATAGAAATGGCATGGTTCGTATTTTGTTCTTCGGTTTTTATGCCGTCTCCGTTTCCATAGGTAATTTCCGAGTCAGTAATGCGTGTTACAATGGTCCCGCAACAGGGAGATGTGCCGCCAAGGACAATACCAGCGTCTTTCCAGCCCTGTCCCCCGCCGCCAGTCGCGTATCCGCGGATTTTAATATCTTTTATTACTACATTTCCAACCTCACGAAGATGGATTCCCCGATTACCTGTATTGGACCACAACGTAAAGTCGTGGATTTCGATATCTTCGAGAATATTTTTATAATTACCTTCAGGACTGCTAAGCGAATCAACAAGGATGGCATCTCCTGTGCCTGTATATATCAACGTAACGCACTGTTTGCTGGTTCCGCGAAGCGTGTAGCGACCGGGGGTCTTTGTCATGTTAATGGTGTTGCTAAAGCTGTACCATCCGCACGGAAAGACATAGTCAATCTCTGGAGCCAAGACACCAATTCTCGTATCCCACCCAATCCATGGACTTGCCTGCGTACCAGTGCCTCCCGTAGCAAGGTCTGATATCCGAACGGTATTGGGCTCACCCCCTCCTCCCCCGCTCGGCCATGTAGTCTTACATACTCCCGACATACACAGCCCCGTAGAGGCATTAATCTGGCCGTTGACATCAAGTTTGAAATTTGGATTCGTGATCCCAATCCCCACATTAGTCCCATTGTCATAGACAAGAGACTGTCCTATGGAGCTAGCGCTCACTGACTTGGTGAGATAGTTTGCGGGAGCGGTATTGGTGAAAGAGCCCCCTCCTCCCCCTGGCCAGCTCGTAATACAGTTTGATCCGATACAAAAGCCTGTGTTACTGCCGATGTTACCGGTGGCGTTCAATGTTCCATTCACATCAAGACGATCCCAGACACTGACAGAGCGTACACCGCCAATGCCGCCTGAACGACCGAGGATCATAAGGGTGTTGTAGTCCTTTGCATTCTCTATGGCTGCATAGCCTGCGGTGTTTCCAAAGCCTGTGTGATTATGGAGGATGTTGTTAAAGTAGATGTCGGAATTAGTATTAAGAGAACCACGGACGTAGGTGTTGCCGTCAGTGTAGGGGAACCATGAGTCTGCTCCTGCTACGGGAGAGTGGAGAGAACCTGTAACCGTAAGGTTTCTGAATGTGGCATCACCTCCTGGAGTCGGGGTAGGAGTAGGATTATTTGCCTTATCCAGATAATCCTCTACGCTCCATCCGTCTGCTCCGCTGTCATAGTTTACATTCCACCACCAGTAGGAGTCGGCAAAGGTAGGGCCTCCGGTGATGGTGCCTAAAGAGTTGATTGGTTGAGTTCCTAGAAGGATGCCTCCTGTTGAGGGGGTTGCTCTGACGTTGAGAGCGGCATTGGTCTTTACTCGGTCGTTGAGGTTGAATTTGGTGCTCACTATTGCAGTCACTGTCACGGTAACAGGAGTTGCTAATCATGTGTAGCTGTTGTTTGCAAAGAGTCTGAATTCGTATGTTCCTGCAGTAGTAGGCATGGTGAAGGTGCAGGAGCCTGATGATTTGGGAGTGGCACCGGGAGCTTGAGTGCAGGGAGTGCTTGAATCGTATGTCCAATTGACTCTTGTACCACCGTCTGGGGTTCCTTGGGTAAAGAGGGAGATCCAGTCTGATACCGTAGGGGAAGAAACTCCTGCCCATGATACGGTGATAGTGCCTCCTGATGAGACGCTTGTGGGAGAGGCGGTGAGGGTTGCGGAGGTGGGAGTAGGAGTGGGGGTGGGAGTAGGAGCGGTGGAGAGAA
>Ga0209515_10003999_pt1 | contig 20347 bp, 15 predicted proteins | sample Subgroupgradi54m_FD_187454 | JGI IMG/M metagenome (GOLD analysis project Ga0209515, IMG submission 187454) | Subsurface groundwater microbial communities from S. Glens Falls, New York, USA - GMW60B uncontaminated upgradient, 5.4 m (SPAdes)... ...
TACTTGGCAAGAAAAATTTCGTTGGTCTTTTTTTGTGGGAGGGATTTTTATTGGTTTGGCTGCCGCCACGAAACATGTTTCTGGAAGTTTTGCTATTTTCGTTATTCTTGCCGCCTGGTTATTAACGAATAAAAAATCAAACTCTGCAAGAATTAATTTTGTAGTTATAGGCGCACTGGGCTGCTTGGCTGGCTTTTTATTGGGCCACCCTTATGTGTTGGTGGATTTTAAAGAGTATTGGCAAGCATTTAGAGCAAGTATCGAAAGTAGCATGAATTTTTCTGAACCCACCGATGCTGCTTACCCGGGAGGAGGATTGCAATTTTATTTTGGCGACGCATTGTTTTATGGCCTGGGACTGCCTTTAATGATATGCGTTTATCTGGGATTAATGTTCGCTTTCTTTAAGAGGACCAAGTGGGATTGGTTTTTTGTGTTAGGTATGATTCCCTACCTGGCGATTCTTTGCCACTCTCCCTGGAAATTGGTTCGCTGGATGGTTGTGGTGACGCCAATTTTCGTGATACTTGCCGCTAGGTTTTTAGTCGAAGTTTTTCGATCTAGGAAAGTTTTATATAGCGTGGTTGGCGCGATATCCCTTTATACGACTTTGTATTCTTGGAGTTACGTGTGGGGCATGCATAAAGAAGCGGTCCACGTTGAAGCATCGGATTGGATCATGGAGCATGTTCCGCGGGGTAAAAGCATTGGCGTTTCCACGGTTCCGTTTGCCTGGCATCCAACGTTGGTTATCCAGGAATATTTTTATCCTCAAGGCGATCCCGCCAGGAGTGGAAAGCCAAAATTCTATACGGTCGAAAGCCTGGGTTTTTCTTTGGAGAATCTTGAAAAGCTAAAACCCGAATACATTGTTTTAAGCGATTTTGACTATTTACCAATGCTTCGCTTGAAAAAACAGTTTCCCAATATGCACAATCTGCCTTTCTTAGAAGAGGTCTTTTATGGCGGTAAATACCGACAGGTTGCTTCCTTTGGTAGGCGTCTGTTGCTTTGGGGAGTTCCCTTAATAGGTGGAACCTTGCCGCATGACTGGCGCTACCCTTTTCCAGAGATAAAGGTATTTAGACTCAATGTAAATCATCCCGTTACCGCTATCGATTAAATTAATCAATGACGTTTTCTGTAGTTGTTCCGGTGTTTAATGAGGAGCGGCGAATTGCCAGAACATTCGCGGCAATGGAAAAATTTTTGGCAACCTCCGGCGTAGAGAAAATTGAAATTATTTTTGTGGATGATGGCAGCGGAGATAAAACGGTGTCTTTAATCCAGAAGTTTAACCCGGGATGCGAAATTAAGGTTATTTCTTACGCGCCCAATCGTGGAAAGGGTTTCGCGGTGCGACAGGGGATGCTTGCGGCTGGTGGTGATTACGCCCTTGTGTTTGATGCCGACATGTCCACGTCGATGGATGAGTTTCCCAAGTTTTTGCGACTGATTTCGAATGGAGCTAGCGTGATTATTGGGACAAGAAAGGCCGGCGGCGCGCAGATTAAAAAATACCAACCGTGGTATCGCAGAAAAATGGGAGAGACGTACACTGCCTTGGCCAATTTTATCTTAGGAATGGAAATTTCGGATTTTACTTGCGGGTTCAAGTGCTTTTCACGCCAAGCGCGTGAGCGTATTTTTAAGGCCGCCTGGGTTGACCGCTGGAGTTACGATGCTGAAATACTTTTTTTGGCCAAGAGATACGGTTTTCGAGTAATAGAAATTCCTGTGAGTTGGGAAAACGACGAAGATACGAAAGTTCGCTTGGGGAAAGATACTTTCGAATCGTTCAAAGATCTCATCAGAATAAGATTCCGTGAATATCCGGATCAATGAAAGGCTGAGTTAATAAATCGCTCGTGTCGGGACAGGAATAATTTATCAGATATATTCTTTCCGCAACTATAAGCTAGAATCTATTTCGTTGCGACCCCTTAGCCCCCATCGTCTAGAGGCCTAGGACGCTGCCCTTTCAAGGCGGAAATCAGGGGTTCGAATCCCCTTGGGGGCATGAGTTTTGGTCCCGATTATATCGGGGCCAAAACTCATTGTCTTAAGGGGTGAGAACCCCTGCGGGTTCGTAAAACCAACAAGACCGAGACGTGATTGCCGGAGGCAAGCACGAATCGGGCGCAGTTGGTTTTTCTCGAAGTCCCAGCTTAGCTGGGACTTCGAGCATCCCCTTGGGGGCAATTAAAGTAATCAGTTATCAGTAAACAATCATTAGTGAGAAGAGTGAATTTAAAGGCGAGTTTGTTAAACGTTGGTTTCTCTGGTAGAATTAAAACATGAAAAGTTATCAATTCACTGCTGTTATTTGGAAAGATGGTAAGCATTATGTTTCTCGATGTTCTGAATTGGGCGTAGCTTCTTATGGCGCTACTCCGGAAAAAGCTCGCGGGGCTTTAGGGGAAGCTGTCGAGCTTTATCTTTCCAATGCCAAACGATTAGGCCTGCTAGATGAGTTCAGAGGAAATTTTCAAAGCGATCAAAAATACGTTTCTTCCCTTAACATCGCCGTTCCTTGAGCAAACTCCCGTCTCTTTCATCTAAAAGGATTATAAAAGCGCTTCGCGAGGCCGGTTTCGTTGAGGCTCCCGATCGGGGCAAGGGGAGTCATAGAGCTTTTGTTCGTAGCGATTCGGATAAAACACGTTTAGTTATAGTTCCGCTTGGCAAAGATATCCCTCGGGGAACCCTGCTTGCAATCTTGGAACAAGCGAGTTTAAGCAGAGAAGAGTTCTTAAGGCTTCTTTAATATCGAGTTCCTGCCTAAATTATGACCCCCCCACCTCTTTTGACCCCAAGCCTTCGGCCTGTCACAGAATTTTGTTCGCAAGATTTTGTGATACGTCATTGGTCAAGAGAAACAGGTGGTTTAATGGAGATGCGTGTGATTCGACTTGCTGAGGTTTCCGTTTCTAAAATTTTTTGTGCCAATGACGTAAGGTCAAAAGAGGTGGGGGGGTGATCACCATTCGCAAGATGCACAAAGAATTTGGCAATCAAGTTCTTTTCCAGGACGCTTCGCTTCAAATTAACGACGGCGATCGTTACGCGCTGGTTGGTCCTAACGGAGCGGGCAAGTCTACGCTGTTCAAAATGCTTTTGGGGGAAACTCAGCCCGATGACGGGGAAATCCAATTGCGCGGGGGCGTCGTGGTGGGATATTTACCTCAAGAAATAGCTTCGTTAAAAACAGAAACAGTGCTTGTGGAAGCGCTATCGCAGTGTCCGAGCCCCGATGGGCGCGCGCAGGCCAAAGCCAAGGCGATACTGATGGGATTGGGGTTCAAAATTACGGATTTTGAGAAAAGCGTGAGCGCTTTAAGCGGCGGCTGGGCCATGCGGGTCGCCATAGCCCGGCTGTTGGTTCAGGAGCCGGACTTGCTCTTGCTTGATGAGCCGACGAATCACTTGGATCTTGACTCTCTATTTTGGTTTCAAGATTATCTTAAAAATTATCCGGGCGCGATATTTCTCATTTCTCACGACCGATCCTTTATTAACGCGATTTGCCAGGCTATCGTGAGCGTTCAAGATCGTAGCCTGAAAATTTATTACGGTGATTACGAATCCTTTGTTAGCACAAGAAACGCGGAACGTGAAAAGTTGGCATCCGCTTATCACCAGCAGCAAGTGCAAATCGACCAAATGCAAGAATTTATCGATCGTAACCGCGCCCGGGCTTCGACCGCGAGTCGCGCCCAGAGTATGATCAAGCGATTAGAAAAAATGGAGCGCATTGAGCTTACGGCGGAAACCAAAAAAGTAAAAATTCGTTTTCCTCAGCCGCAAAGGGCCGGCGTGCGAATTTTGACTCTTAAGAATTTGAGCAAATCCTATGGTTTCGTGAAGGTTTACGAGGGGCTTAATTTTCAAATTGAGCGGGGTTGGAAAATGGCCTTTGTGGGGCACAATGGCGCCGGCAAATCCACTCTACTTAAGCTTTTGGCGGGCGTAATTCCGCATGACTCCGGTGAGCGTCAACTGGGTATTAACGCCAAAGTGGGTTATTACTCACAGCACCGCGCGACTATGCTCGATTTAAATAAGACGGTTTTGCAGGAAGCTTCAGAACATACCCAAATAGGCCAAACAGAACAAATGGTTCGCACCGTTTTGGGAACATTTTTATTTCCGGGTGATATGGTCTTCAAAAAAGTAGGTGTTTTAAGCGGAGGGGAAAAAAGCCGCTTAGCGTTAGTCAAGCTGCTCCTTGATCCGCCCAATGTTCTTTTAATGGATGAGCCTACCACGCATTTGGATATGAACAGTGTCGAGGCTTTAATCGTGGCGCTTCATGAATTTGAAGGTACGCTTTGTTTTATCAGTCACGATCTTTATTTCATTAATTCACTTGCTAATCACGTTGTTCATGTGGATGGCGGGAATCTTACGGTTTATCCAGGAAATTATGAATATTTCCAGCGACGTCAAAGCCAAAAATTGGCTGAAACTAGGGAGCTTCATCCGGAGAAATTGCCAACATTTACCACTCCCGCCATTAAAGGTGATTCGCGTCAAGAGCGCTTTCAAGAACGTGAGCGCCTTCGGCGCCTAGAACGGCTAACGGCCGAAGTCGCCTCATTTCAGGAGCGTATCGAAGTTCTGGCCAGGAAGCTCGAAGATCCGAGTATCCACGAAAACTATCTCCAGGCTAAGACTATTGGTGAAGAAATTCAAACCTTGCAAGTCCAATTGCAAGAAAAAAACGCCGAGCGTGATCGCTTAGCCAAATAGTTTTTGTTAATTAGTAGTATTTGCTTTGCAAGGGCGCGTAGCTCAGTGGTTAGAGCGTCCCGCTTACACCGGGAAGGCCGTGGGTTCAAGTCCTACCGCGCCCACTCCCGCACCTTTTGGCTACAGCCTTTATCTGAAATCGTTCGAAATATGAAATAATAGGAATTCATGCACGCAACACCTTTAATCATGGGTCTTCTGGCGGGTGGCACTATTTTCCTTGGTTTGCCTATTGCCGTCATGACCCAGAGTGAGAAGCGCCGCGGATTTCTTATGGCGGTTTCGACGGGTATATTGGTCTATCTGTTCATGGAAATTTGCGCTAAGGCGGTAGATGGACTGGAAGATCTCTTGAATTCGGCGATGGCGGATTACCCGACTTGGGGGGATTTCTGGTTTTACACTGTTTTGTTCGTTCTTGGTTTCGCGACCGGATTGCTGGGGTTGGTATATTTTGAGAACCGTTTTATTAAGCAAGGCAAAGATGAACTTTTGCCCGGCGCGAGAGCGAGAAGGATCGCGCTTTTAATTGCCATTGGCATTGGCCTTCATAACTTAACCGAGGGTTTGGCCATTGGAGCGGAATATTCTTGGGGTGAAACAAAATTGGCGTTGCTTTTGGCTCTGGGATTTGGTTTGCATAACGCGACGGAAGGTTTTGGTATCGCGGCTCCCATGGCGGGCCAATCTCCCGGCGCTTCCTACTTAATTGTCTTAGGATTGATAGGGGGTTTACCCACGTTCCTAGGCTCTATCATTGGGAGCGTTTGGACGTCTAAACCGCTTGAAATGTTTTTCTTGGCCATGGCCGCCGGCACTATCCTTTATATTATCGGGGAACTTTTACATATTGGCCGTCACCTCAAAGGCGAAGCGCTGGTGGAGGTTGGCCTTTTGGTTGGATTTATGGTTGCCTTTGCTACTGAGATGTTAGTAATATCTCAGGGAGCAAGCTTCTGAAGAAATAACAATAAGGAGATATATATGCCAGCAAAAATGACACTTTCAATACTTAAGGCCGATGTCGGTGGATACATTGGTCATAGCGGGTCTCATCCTACATTGGTAGCGAAAGCCAGAGAAGAAATGGCGAAAGGCAAGAAAAGCGGCGTATTGACCGATTATTGCGTGCTGACTTGCGGTGATGATTTGGAACTCATTATGTCGCACACCAAAGGCGTATCCAACAAACAGGTTCATGCTTTGGCTTGGAGTACTTTTAAGACATGCACGGAAGTAGCTAAGGAGCTCAAGCTTTATGGCGCGGGACAGGATCTCTTAAGCGATGCTTTTTCCGGGAACGTTAAAGGTCTGGGCCCTGGCGTAGCCGAGATGGAATTTGTTGAGAGAAGAAGTGAACCGATAATTGTTTTCATGGCGGATAAAACTTCTCCCGGCGCTTGGAACCTTCCTCTTTATAAGATGTTTGCCGATCCGTTTAATAGTCCCGGACTTGTCATTGATCCGGCTTCTCATGGTGGGTTCACGTTTGAAATATTGGATGTTGAGACCAATAAGACAATCAAATTGAGCGCTCCGGAGGAGACATACGACTTGCTTTTGCTTTTGGGCTCCATTAGCCGTTATATGGTGAAGGCGGTATACCGGCGAAGTGACGGGGAAATCGCGGCCGTTGCTTCGACAGATAAACTTTCCTTGATCGCCGGCGCTTATGTTGGTAAAGACGATCCCGTGCTGGCTGTTCGCTGCCAGGCAGGATTTCCGGCAGTTGGAGAGGTGCTCGAGGCTTTCGCATTCCCGCATTTAGTTGAGGGTTGGACGAGGGGCTCGCATCACGGGCCTTTAGTTCCTTGTTCTTTTGAGACCGCCAACCCTACTCGTTTTGATGGTCCACCCAGGGCCATTGCCGCCGGTTTTCAGCTTGCTAACGGTATGTTTATTGGTCCGGTGGATATGTTTAAAGATCCTTCCTTTGATTGGACAAGAAATCAGGCCTGGGAAGCCGCGGAGTATATGAGACGACACGGGCCTTTCCAACCGCATCGCTTGCCCTTAGAGGATATGGAGTACACCACACTTCCCAAAGTGATGGAAAAGCTTAAAGATAGGTTTGTTTCAGGAACTAAGACCGCGTCCTCGCTTCCGGGCGGCAAGGTTTCTGCCAAAAAAGCCGCGGCTTTAGCTGAAATCGACTGATTTTCGCTTAGAGCGAATAAAAGCCTAATTCTTGGAAAAGAATTAGGCTTTTTATTTTTTAGAATAGGTACGCGTATCAACGCCGGGGTAGCTCAACTGGTAGAGCAGTCCCTTCGTAAGGGAAAGGTTGGAGGTTCAACTCCTCTCTCCGGCTAGCAGAAATTCTTCATTCTGTCATCGCGAGGGCACAGCCCGTGGCGATCTCATAGAGAGATTCTTTATGAGATTGCTTCGCATGAAGCTCGCAATGACAGAATGGGGAAGTTCTATCGGCTACCGAGTTTATCCAATAACTCTTTTTGAATTGCTAATATAAATCGTGTCAAACGCTTTGCGATTAGAAGATTCTAAATTCACGACCCGCTTTTTGCTTTGGGGTCTGCCCCTCGCCTACCTCTGCATCGTTGTAACGTTTTATCTGCACACCTACGATTCCGCTCAAGTTAAAATCACCGTGGCCCAAATGGGCCTGTCCGCTTTATTGGGTATATGGCTAATGGAAAAAATCGAAGACGGGCACCTAGGTTTGTCTAGGGAGTATTTACCTGTTTATTTGCCTTTTTTCGCCTTTTTGATATCCGGAATTTTTTCATTTATAGTTCTGGCTCCCTTTAAGTGGATTAGCCTCGATGATTTCATAAGAAGGGTTCTCTACATGAGCGTATCTATCATGCTTTTTGATCGTTTGCGCAGTCTTCAGGTAACAGAGAGAATTCTAAAAATTCTCATATGGACGTTGTTCATCGCCTGTTTTTACGCCTTTTTACAATTTTTAGACAGCCGATTTTTTCCGCCGGGTCCCGAGACGATAGGGGCCGATATTTTTGTTTGGCGTCAGGCTTTTGGAACGAGAGTATTTTCCACCTTCGGCAACCCCAATTTCTTCGCGGATTATCTAGTTTTGATGGTTCCAATTATTTTATCTTGGGCAATTTGTAAGAAAAGTTTTCCGGCTTGGTGTCTGCTCGGTTTGACGCTTTTTAATATTGTTTTAACCGAAACTAAGGGCGCTTGGCTGGGTTTGGCCGTCACTTTGTATGTCTGGATCAACCTTTACGGACTGTTTATTCCGGGCAGTATCGCGGAATTTGTGAAGCGGCGGCTGGTCTCCGCTTTGGTGACGTTTATTGTTGCCTTCACGCTGATTGTTGGCATGTCTCCTTATTTAAATGTCCACTCTATTCCTTTTCGTGTTTTCACTTGGCTGTCTACCTTTGAAATGATTAAGACGCATCCTGTTATAGGCACGGGCATTGGCAGTTTCAAAGTCGTTTATTCCGCATTCAGACGCCCTCATATTTTTCATTTGGAAGACAAGCATAACACCGAAACGGACCATTCCGAAAATGAACATCTGGAAGTGCTTTTTGATGAAGGGATCGTGGGTTTTGGAATTTACATCTGGCTTATATTTACCGTTACCTATTTAAGCGCGAAGGCTTTAAATCGTTGGAAGAAATACAGTCTTAAAGAAGAGCCTCGGTCCCACTACTTGATTGGGGTTTTGGCGGGATGGCTGGGCATGTTGGCTCATAATAATTTCGACGTGAGCATGAGATTTGTTTCAAGCGGCATTTACATGGGTCTGCTTCCCGCGTTGGCCGTCAGCATCGCTTTAAGCGACCGAATATGGCGTCAATTGCCCGAGCCGTCCGCTCCCGGCTCGGTTTCCGCCGCGCCGCGTTGGCGCGCGGTTTTGCTGACCATCGCTAAACTTTTGGCCGTAGCCGCGATCGCCTTTGTCGTTGTTAACGTGCTTCGGGGCTTTTATCCGATTCAAACCCTGCATTTGATGGATCATCCGGGAAACAATGTAATGCTTGCTTTAGCCTGGATATTTTTTATCGCGCTCATGGGTGGAGGCGTTTTTGCCTACGTTCGAACCGTTTGGAGCACCAAGAGTCTCTGGGCTTGCTTTGTTCCGGTAGCTCTCGCCTATCCTATGCTTTTCTTTTGGGGCTGGTTTTCCGGGGATGTCCATCACAATCTTGGCATTGTGGATTCTAAAAATAGAAACTGGAAAGGAGCCATCGCCAATTATACGGAGGTGACCAGGCTCAATCCCGGCTACGCCATGGCTTATTATTTTTTGGGCAATGTTTTTAATGATCGTTTCGATATGGCCAAGCAAAATGTGCCGGAGTGGGGGGATCCTCCCGGAGTCGCGCGTACGGACTTTGATCGCGCGCTGGGGGTCTACGAGTTAATTCGAACCAAACTCGCCCCCAATTACGTTCAAATGCATTTTCATGTCGGGAACTTGTTTCTGCGCAGGGCCGAATGGGGCAAGTCTAATGGTGATTCGCCGGAAAAAACGAAAGAATTATACGAAGAGGCTGTGCGCCGGTACCGCCTTTATGAGATGATCGATCCCGTGTTTCCTGAAAATTATTATCGTTTGGCGTTTGCTTTATCTCGCTTGGGCCGCTATCGAGATGCCGAGGAAGAATTGAAAAAAAGAATTCTCGCCTTGCCCTGCGCCGGGCATGGGCATTTTGGCATGTATTACACGCACCTTTATCCCGAGGATTTTATGCAATTGGCCAACACATACTTAATTGCGGGAGATTACAAACGCGCGGTGGCAACCTACAAAGATTATTTGAAGCACATTAATCCGGGACAGCCGCAGATTGAGAGTAACTTGAATATGCTTTTGACTCATCGCGAGGCTATTATGCAGCAAATGCGCGCCTTGGCTCCCGCCAATGTTCCCGCCGCTTCCTTCCAGGTGGAGCACCCGGTTCGTAAATAACAGGTTTAAGTGGGATTTTTTCTAATTGTCGCGCACTTTGTCTGCCCTCTGGTTTTTTTTACTAATTTCACTCGCAATCCTTACCAAACTCAAATCAATCTTTTTAATGTTACGCTCACTGTTTATCTAGTGGCGGCGGTTATTCGCTATTTTTTAGCGAGTTCCCGCTCTAAAGGGCCTAAAGGCGAAACATCGCCCGACATACTGCCCGGCCGCTTTATTTTTTTACCCTTGCTCGTTTTCGCGCTTGTGCTGGTAGCCAGTTCTGTCGTTTCTTATTTTGTTCATCCTCCATTTTTTAGAAGCGCGATTATTAGCGAAGGTCTGCGCGCCCATACTTTTTTGTTGGTTAATGTCATGGGCGCGTTATTGGTTGGTTTTGGGCTGGGCGCGTCGATCAAGCCCAAGGATTCAGAAAAAAAATTATTTGACCTAGACATGCCCGCCCTTTGGGGGGGATTATTTTTTGCCATTAGCTGGCTGCCATACCACCAGCTTGCTCTGAGCGATCCCCCCGCGGCCGCTGATTCCGTGTTTGATTTTCTCTGGGATCCTTATGGTTTTGCGGTTTGGGCGCTGGCTGTTTTGTTCTTTATGTTTCGCCGGCGGCGCTCCGGCGTTCGCTTGATTGTGACGCTCAATTTTTTGGTTGGCTTGCTTGCTAGCGTTTACGGGATCGGTCAATATTTTGGCTGGGACGCGGTTTGGCCGCACGCTTTAAATCCCTACGGTGCTCGCGCGATATCTACCTTTGGCAATCCTAATTTTCTTTCTTCGTATCTGGCTATTTTATTTCCTTTGGCTGTGACAGGTTTCTTGGTAAGCGCGAAGTTTAAAGACAAGTTGATGTATGGCCTTTTCTGTTTGATTTATGAAGCGGGTTTGTTAGTTACCCTAACGCGTTCCTCTTGGCTAGGGGCTTTTGCGGGCGCTTTGGCGGTGGTGATCGTGCTCAAGAGTTATTGGAGTGAGATTCGCTTCAAGCGCATCGCCTCAATTCTTGTTTTGGCGGCGGCTATTCTTTTTTTCGCTTGGCCCGAGGGAGCGGGGGGATCTACTCCAACACCGCTCAGACGCGCTTTGGAGGCGCAAAAGACATTTGCCGCCGGGGCAAAGGAGGTAACTTACTCAGCCTCTTTCCAAAGATATCTAATCTGGTCCACCATTTGGAAATTCACGCAAGAAAATCCGCTTTTGGGTAAAGGTTGGGGCACACTTGAGCTTTTTTTTCCTTTTTATCAAGGTGAGCTTTTGTATCAAGAGCGTTTTCGATCTCAACGTACGCACGCCAACAACGCGCACAATGAAATTTTCGAATTATTGTCCCAGGCCGGTGTTCTCGGCTTGGGCGCTTTCTTGTGGTTTTTAACGACCTTAGGGGTATGGCTGTGGCGTAACATCAAAACCATCGCGAGCAAGGAGTCACGGTTTTTCGCAATCGGTCTTGCGGCCGGGACGCTTGCCATGCTGGTGGATAATCTTTTAAACATCACGCTTCATATCACCATCCCCGCTTATTTATTTTGGTCGAATGTAGGTTTACTAATCGCTTTAGTGAGCGCGGGGATGCCTGTGAAAGTGATCCAGGAGAAGAAACGAGATGTTACCCGCGCGCGGCGACTAGCCTTGGGTTTAGCCGTGCTTTTGTGCGTGTTTATCGGTTATGAAATCACGAGGAGAAACATTGGCCAGTGGTTGTCAGAGTTTTATTACTTTCGCGGTTTTTCCTTGCATCGAGGAGGAAAATTTGATTTGGCGCTCGATCGATTGCTTAAGTCCTATCATTATTTTCCCATGGAGGTGAACAAGAATTATGAACTCGGCAACGTCTATGCTCGTTTAGGGGATCGCTCAAAGGCTTTATGGGCTTATGACGAGGCTTTGCGCGCGAACGCGGGTTATGATGAGATTTTCTTTAATAAGGCGGGAATGCTTTTAAATGAAGGGCGTTACGGTGAAGCGATGGCAAGTTACCGGGTCAGTTTGGCTATCAATCCCTTAAATCGTTCGGCATATGCCGCTCTAATTTCGATATTACTGCGAGATACGCCGAGGTATGGAGAGTTGGCGATCACAATGTTGGCGCGGGGTTTGTATTTTTTTCCAACGGATTTGGATTTCTTGAACAATTTAGGTTCTCTCTACACGGCAAAACAAGAGTATCTGAAGGCCTCGGAATATTTTTTGAAGGCCTTGGCCATTAATCCGGGGTACAGCTTCGCGCGCAATAATTTAAACTTAGTCGTGCATAGTTTGCTCCGGGCGCGCGATTTGCCGGGCGCCAAGACGGTCGTCAGCGCGTGGCGCGCGATTGATCCTTCGATCCCACCCATAAAATAAGTCCGAGAGCTTCCCATTAATTTCTATTGCGGATTTGTCAAACTACTGCTAACCTAATAAGGCGAAGGGATTTAGTTATTTGCAGAAAGCGAGCAATCGCCGGAGGTCAAGGAGTGTGTTGATGAGCCCGAGTTTTGCAGTTGCCATGATTTTTAATTCGCGATACTATGTACAAAAAAGTACAACTGCAAAACTCCCCACAGGGCTCGCGACGCTGCCACTCTGTGGCAGTGTTGCGAGGGGTCCTTGGCCTGAGGCCCAGGACCCACCGAGTCCCGGAGGGACGAGGGGTAATCCGGGGCGAAGCCCTTCCCGCCTCTGGCGGGTGAATTCCCCAGCTGGGGAATTCAGGATGAGGGGGAAAGTGTACGCGATTTTAACTGCCTGTTTATTTTTATTAAGTGATAGTGGCATCGCTTCTGCCGTTAAAGCCAAAGACCGTTACACGCTAATCCAGAAGGCCGTCCATGACTACGACAAGGGACGCCTTGAAGAATCCATGGAAAAGTTTATGGAGATTTTAAGGGCCGGGGGAACCGCTGACGAGGTGGCTTTGGCGAAAGACTATCTCAATCGCATTACCCTTAAAATGGGTGGACATGAGCCCCAGGGTCCTGCCGCGGCGTCGCCAGTGGTTGGAGCGGATACACCGCCCTCCGTTACTTCACAAACGGAGTCCATTCTTGCCGGTGAAAGCCCTCAGGGTAAACAGTCCGAACCCCCCAAAGAAATCCAGGTTACCCCTGAAGTCTTGCAAGAGTATTATGGCCGACGATTTCGCTCGCTTCGTCTTGAAATGTATAAAAAATTTCAAAGCGATAAAAATTTGCAAGTTATCATGAAGGGACCGGACAAAATTTTGGCCCTTAAAATACCATACGGCAGTCTTTTTGAAACCGGGTCAAATTTTAAAAATCAGTCCAAAGGCATTTTGACTGATTTAGTGGCTTTGGCCTATGTTCACCCCAAACACCTAATTAGAATTTATCCCGGATTCACGCAATCCCGCGCGTCATTAGGAGATTTGCAAAGAGCCACGGTTTTAGGAGGCTACTTGGCGACCAAGGGCATCACTGCCGAACGCGTGGAGGTGGAATTGGAATCCGCGAACGATTTTAAGCTCAATGATGACGCGTTCGCTAAAAGTCTCGCCAATGTCTTAGTGTCTCGCGAGGGCACTTTAATCATTGTTTTTGAGGAATTTGCGGACGATGCCAACGTTAATTATTTTCTAACCAAGTACCTTCCGCAGAGAGAAAATAGCAAAGAATACCCCGCGCTTGCTTTGGGTGTGAGTCGAGAACTACTTGATACAAAAATAGGTGACGCGGCTATTATCGAGCTCTTTGCCAATAGCAATCCCGTGAATTTGGCGGAGTGGAGTTTGAAAATTATTTCCGCTCAAAATGAAGTTGTTTTTTCTCGCGGTGGGCATAGCGCTATTCTTGAAAGCTTTTATTTCGAGGGCAAAAAAGACGCCGGAGGCAACTTTGAATTCTTACCGGCGGGCAAGTATGAGGTGGCAGCTGAGGCACTCAATGCCGCCGGGGCCAAGGTAAAAACAACGCGTTTAATTGAGATCGTGAGCGCGCCGGAGGCGCCTGTTTCCAATGTTAACGTGTCAAAATCGGCTGAGCCCATTCCTGTCGCTAAAAATTTAAAAGATGATGGCAAGAAAACAAAACATAACGCTAAAGGGAAAAAGCAATCAAAATCAAAACTCCATCAAGCTGTGGCGAAAGTACCGGCGGTTCAGGGCGTTACAGAGGTGGTTCAAACACCTACGAAACCTGCCGGTGAAAAATTAGAGGGCGAAGTCCTTACTTACAAAGTAGTTTTTGACTCGAACGCGGACAAAGTTCCCGCTACCCAGATGTCGACATTGGAACAGTTCGCTCGGGCGGCAAAACTATATCCTTTGCAGCACTTTAGCATCATTGGTCAAGCCTCTCCCGAGGAGAAAGACTCTAATAATTTGGCTCGTAAAAGAGTCGAAAACGTGGCGCATATTTTATCTTCCAAGTATGGATTAGATCGCGGACGCCTGAATTTGACCTGGGCCATCGGCGAAAAGGATAAGCGTGAAGTAGAGATTTTTGTGGAGGAGTAGAATATGAGACCTTCGGTCCCTTGTCATTCTGATTCCTATAAATTACATAAAGAAAGAAGAATCTCTAAGAGAAACAGGTCCTTCTTCCTTCATGGAAAACAGTGGAGTCAGGATGACAGTCCCGAAGGGCAGTCCTGCGCGCAGTCGCAGGGCGGTGCCACTGGTGGTTTCACGTTGGTTGAAGTTTTAGTGGCGACGGTGATTGTGTCATTAGCCTTGGCGGGAATGGCGAGCGTTTTTGTGGTGAGCTCAAAGCAGGGTTCGGAATCTACCAATAAGATGGCGGCTTCTTTCCATGCGGGTGAAGTTTTGGAAAAGCTTCAAGCATCCGTGGCGGATAATCCAAATTTATTACGAGGGTCCTCTAGCAACCCTGTTACAGATCCGACTACCCAACCAAACCTCTACAGTCCGTCCTGGCATGCGGGTTGCGATGACAATGGGGACGGGGTAGCCGATAGAGCCTGTTATGTCTTAGAAGGTTCCGCCGCGCCTGGAATTACACATGTATACGATAGAGCTTCTCTGCCTGCGGATTTCACATCTAAATACAATGGGCGAATAACGTATAGAGTGGTAGACAATGGTGTCGCTGGTTCACCAATACGTTACGCGGTTACCGTTGATGTTAATTGGACGGAGGCGAATATACGGTGAGGGCTAGAGGATTTACGTTAGTTGAAATGTTGGTGGCGGTTTTTTTGGCCGTGAATGTTTTTGGCGCGGTTCTGATTGCCTATACGACCAGCGTTCGCTATCTAAGCAACGCGCGCAGTAAGCAAACCGGAAACTCAAATGGGCAGATGGCTTTAAATTTCATGGAAAAGGAATTGCATAACGTTGCTTGTACGGAGACAGATCCCGCCGTGTTCGATTGTTCCCAACTCCCATATGATCCATTGCCGGATAATCCGCTGGATACGGGCGAGACATCATCGCAAAATCGGTTGTTTGGAATAGTGAGGTTGCCCGGCAGTTACCGAGTATTTTGTTTTTGTCGGCGGCCGATTGACAACACTTTGCATTATGTTTCCAATAGCACTTTGGCTTCCGGCTCTTGTGTTAGTGATGACACCTCTTGCCCAAGCGCTTGGCAGACGGTGGCCTCCAATATTCAATCTTTGGCGGTGACGAGGCCCAGCCCAACAACGGTTCGCATTCGCGTCACTGTTAGCGAGGGGACGGCCGGGGCTACCACTTTGACAAGGGATTTCAGATCGAGCGTTCATATTGCGGGGGCGGAATAATGGTATTTTTTAGGCTTCCCCAAACCGGGGCCTGTCACCGGTCCTGCCCCCACCCGACGCCGGGAACCCTCCCATGTCTTTATTTTTTGGGACTGGGTATCCCCAATGTCGGGATTGGTTCAGGATCGGTACCACCCGTTTTGGGAGGCCCTCGGTGTTTTGGACTAGAGTGGTAAAATGTGATACGAAATGCGAAAATATAACAGTCAGCTCGATATGGGAAGGAGAGTATTAAAGGGCGAGAAGGGTTCGGTCTTGCTAGAGGCAATGATTTTCGTGGGCCTCATTGCCTTGATGGCGGCCGCGATCTTGACGCTCAACCTGGGAGGGTTTATCGGTTCCGCTAACGTTTCAACCAGTCAGCAGAATAAATCTGACGCCATGAGCGCTTTGGCTCAGGTTTATAGCGATTTGGCCGTTTGTGATCCCAATGCTGATGGGACTTTTGACGTCGCGACCCCTTGCGGAACTATAGGCTTTGTCGGCCCATCGGACACGAGGACATACGCGCTAACCAATGGGTCTACTAGCCGCAATATTAGCGTGACCATTGCTTGGAATACCTTGGTGACGCCAAATCGTTATGACATCAGCATTACGCCGCAATAATTATGATCAAAAAACCATTTTTTTATCACTCCCTCTACATCGATCCCAAAGGCCTACATTGGTTGATGCTCGAGAAAACCAAAACGGGTGTTAGAACGGTTTACAAAACCTCGCACACCTTCGCTCAGATTTTTGGAGACGCCACCTTCGCCGGTCAAACCTTATCGGTGGATCCCATTGCCGCTGCCCAAGGTGGCGGCCCTATTGTCAACTGGTTGCAGGCCGCGCAGACTAAAAAAGTTGTCGAGGATTTCTTAAAGAAAAGTCCAATCAAATCAAAAAATCTGTCCGTTTGTTTTTCTGAGGCTTTCTCGGTGTTTAGGTTTTTTAGCATGCCTAAAGTCGAGAAGATGTATTGGAAAAAGGCGATTCCCATCGAGGCTCGCAAATATGTTCCTTACCCTTTGGAACAGTGTTACTGCGATTGGCGCGCCGTGGAGCTTAGCGTGGAGGGCAAGCCTGTTCTGGGGGTTCTATTTGGCGCCATGCGCAAAGAAATTTTTGGGGCGTTGCAAAATTTAGTTCAGGGTCTCGGATTTGACGTGGCTTTGATTGATTCTTTGCCCTTCGCCATGTCGCGATCGGTTGAGCATTTAGGAGCTGTTTGCAAGCCTCCCATAGAAATCGCGAAACAATCCCTTTTAACCGTCTATCTGGATTTGGAACAAGTCCAGCTCATGCTTTTGCATCGGGGAGTCCCCGTGCTTTCCCGAAGTATTTATCTTGCCGACGCTTCCACTCGGGGCAGTTTTCTTTTAGAGAGAAGAAAACTGGATTTACAAGCCACCATTGATTTTGCGAACCGCCAGCTCGGGATTAAACAGCTAGATAAGATTTTGCTCATTGGCTCGGCGGGTTTAGATGAAAGCAGTCTTAAAAACTGGGCCAGCGGTTTGTCGGAAGAGTTGGGTATTAAAGTGGAGCTTATCAAGCCTCTGCAAACCGCGGTATCTATGGGCAACGAGAAAGAACCCAAGCCTTTGGTCTTGGACAATTGGAGTGATTTAGCGGGCTTCGGCCTGGCGCTCCGGGGAATTTCAACGACATTGGAGGCTCAAGAATTAAATTTAGCCGCCGCGGCATTAGAGGTGCCGCCCAAAAAAATAGCTTTAAAGAAAATTTGGACGGCGGGCGCCTTAGTTTCCGCCGCGATGCTGGTCTTTGGAATTCTAAAATTTAACGAAGCCAATAAAATGGAAGCACGGGCCGAGCAAGCAAGAAGCCAAATCGAAAATAGTTTTCCTGAAGTTAAAGGCAAAGACGCCGCCACGCTTAAAGCTTTAATTGAAACGAAGCAATCGGGCGCCAGAGCCTTGGCGATTATGGCCCATGGCGATAATCGGATTTATTTGACGCCCATGCTGATGAGTCTGGTGGATAATATACCGCTGGAAGCTTGGGTTGAAGCGGCCGACTATAGCGCGGATCGCGGACAGGAGTCCGCGCTATCGGGTGTTTTGCCCACGGGTAGCTGGAAATTGCGAGGTAGAGTTGAGGTTTTGGGTAACCAGCAGGAGTTCACGGTAGCTCAGAATTTTTTTAAATCCCTTAAAGAAAGTCCCGCGATGAACAAGCGCTTTCCTCAGGGAAATATTTCTATCAAGAAAGAAGCGAGCGCGGCTTCCTCGGAAGCGGCGCCCGGCAATACCTTAGCGAAAGGCTCACTAAATTTTAATATGGAGTTTAAAAGCAATGGCCCAATTCAACCCTGAAAAATTAAAAAATTGGCTGTACGAATGCGGCTTCGAGCAAGGCCTTAAAGATAAAGATTTGCAAAAACCTTTTATTATTTTTGGGGTAGTGTTACTGGGTCTGTATTTTTGGATTTCAATGAGCGGGCGCACCATCAAGACGGTTCAAAATCAAATCGTAGAGGAACAGAATAGGTCCAAATTGGTCGAAGATTACAATATGGCTTTGCGGCAGTGGGACACTTTGGGCCGGGATATCTTTGTGCCCAAGGCAACGGACAGTCGGGAATGGGTTCAAAAGCAGATTACCGCCTTCGCGGCGGAATCCGGCGTGGAGGTTATCGCGCTGGAGCCCGGCAGTCCTCAAAGCGCGGGATCGCTTACTTCAGAACAGTCTAAATTAACTTTGCAGGGAAGTTATCATCAAATAGGCGGCTTCATCGCTAAGATTGAAAATCATAAACCCTTTGTGGGAATTTCAAATTTTCAATTCGTGAAGGCAAATAGTGATAATGGTAATCAGGGTAATAAGTCGTTGACGGTCACATTAACTTTATTTGTTATTAAGGAGGCGCAAGTTGTCGGGTCGAGGGGTTAACCAATGCGGAAAGTAGGGTTTCTCGAGGTCGGTATATTCGGCAGTTCTTTGCTGGTGTTGGGTTTGGTAATTTGGTTTATCGCGTTAACGTTTTTTGGTTCAAGGAATGAGTCCGAGGCTAGGCTTTTGGTCGCCCTTGGTCCCGCGGCAGCTGCCGTTAAGCCTCTTCAGGGGATAATTCCGCCGCCCGCGGTAGTAACAATCCCTGTCGCGCCTAGCGCGCTCCAAGAAGCGCCCAAAGAAAGCCCGTTGCCGGCCGCGTCAGAGCAGCCAGGCCCAGAAGTTCCCCATTCTGTCATTGCGAGTGAAACGAAGCAATCTAATCAAGACGATTCTCTTATGAGATCGCCACGGGCAAATGCCCTCGCGATGACAAAGGAGAACATTCGGGTAGGTTCTGAGCCGGGTCCAGCAATAGCACAGCCACAACAGCAAAGGCTTTCCCAAGAGTCAGGGCCGTCATCATTGTCGCCACAACCCCAGCTGTCCCAGCAGATTTCCAATGCATCAGAAGTTCCCGCGCTTAAGCCGCGGGCGCCACAACCAATTTCCGCTACGCCCGAAGCGTCCGTTGTGAAGCCTCAAGAGAATGTGCCACCCGTTGCGGTTGCCGAGTCTCAGGTTCAAAAAGAAGTCCCTGCCGTACCGGAGCAAACAGCTCTTGATGTCAAGAAGACGGAAATTCCGCCCGAAGCAAAACAACAAGAATTGGCGGCTGTCGATTTTAAGCCCGCGAGTTTAAGGGATCCCACTCTTAGTCCCGAGGAATCTCGAGCTATAGAGAAGCGCAGGAAGGAGCAGGAGCTTAAAGCCAAGAAGGAGCACAAAGTGGTCGCTGAAGCAAAGCGAGTTTTGAATCCCTTTGAGAGTTTGAAAAGAAAAATTGAAGTGCAGGGCGTGTTGCATAGCGATGACGGTATATTAGCCATCGTCAATAATCAAATATTGCACAAAGGCGACGATATTTTTGGAGCCCGCATATTGCAGATCCTTGGCAATCGAGTGATTTTTAAGTATCAAAATAAAATATTTGAAAAAAATGTTAAACAATAGGGAGGATTTATGAATCGTTTTAAGTTTTTAGCGGCTATTTTCGTTTTGTGCGTGGTTGGTGAAATTTCAGTGTTTGCTGAAGGCGAAGTCGCGGGCTTAACTCCGGCGGCAGGGGTATCTCAAAACCAAAATCAGCAAACGCCGCCCTGGTCAAGTTCATTGGCTTATTTTTTGTGGCAGCGTCAGGATTTTGAGGCTCAAAAAAAGCAAGACTTTACCGCTATGCTTGATCGTCTGCTCGGTCCAGGCCGTGCCGCCGTGCATATCGCGACAAAGTGGCCTGACTTTTCGGCATCTCCTTCGCCCGCGATCGAGCCCTCCCAGATTACCGCTACCGTTGTCTTAGATCCTCACGTGAACGCTTCTGACGCTAAGTTTATTCAGGATTTGGCTGTGCGAGTGTTGGATCTAAAGGTCGACCCTCAAAGCCGAGGGGATCGTTTGGAAATTTATCAGCTGGGGTCTGAAAGTTTTGCTCATGAACTCTTGTATTCTCCGGGCAATCTTTTTGAACTAATTAAGTTTTTTGTTTTGATTTTGTTGGCTTTGGCCGTAATCGCGAGCGTGACGCGCTCAACTCGGGAACTTAGTACTTCTCTTCAGCGTATCGCGACCGAGAAGAGAACACATGATATTGACGTTACTTTATCGCCTAAGGTGCCGACCTCAATAAATGCCCCGCAGGCGCGCGCTCGATTTCAAACAACGATGTCGACACCGATGTCTCCTGAATCGGCCCTCATCCCGGCCTTAAGCCAAGTAGACTCTGAAACCTTGGCCCATGTATTAGAAGAGGAGAGCTCTCGTTCCATCGCGCTTTTTATAGCGACATTAGAGCCCGATATGGCGAGTAAAGTTCTGGCCAGTCTTTCATCGTCCAAGCAGGAAGAGGTAGCCATTACTCTAAGCCAAATGGAGTCTGAGCCCGACCCGCGCGAGGTTGCCCAACTCCAAGCCCAAATTCACCTCAAATTACGAAAGATACTTCTTGAGAAAAAATAACCCGAAACCAAAAATTTATCCCAATTCTGTCAT
>Ga0209515_10004001_pt1 | contig 20339 bp, 19 predicted proteins | sample Subgroupgradi54m_FD_187454 | JGI IMG/M metagenome (GOLD analysis project Ga0209515, IMG submission 187454) | Subsurface groundwater microbial communities from S. Glens Falls, New York, USA - GMW60B uncontaminated upgradient, 5.4 m (SPAdes)... ...
AATCCGCTGGCGCCGCGGATGGCCGAACAGGCGGCCATTGGTCAGGATGTCATCGATTTCGCGGATTCCCTCGCCATCCCGCGCTTCGCGGTCGCGGGCTACGACTGGGGCAACCGTGCCGCGTGCATCGCGGCGGCGCTCCATCGGGACCGCGTGCGTGCCGCGGTGTTCATCGGCGGCTACACGATCCAGGACACGTTCTCGCCGCCGCAGCCGCTCTCGCCGGAACGGGAGCGCGCCCTCTGGTATCAGTGGTACTTCAACACCGAGCGCGGCCGCATCGGCCTGGCGGCCAACCGTCGTCCGCTGTGCCGGCTGCTCTGGGAATTGTGGTCACCGACCTGGCATTTCACCGACGAGACGTTCAACCGGACCGCCCCATCGTTTGACAATCCCGACTTCGTCGATTGCGTGATTCACTCGTATCGCCATCGGAACTTGAGCGCGCCGGGCGATCCAAGATTCGACGCGATGGAGCGGCAGCTGGCACGACGTCCGGCGATCGGCGTGCCCTCGATCGTGCTGTATGGCGCCGACGACGGCGTGGGCGGTCCGCCGCCTGCGGATTCACCGGCCGAACGCGCGGCCTTCACGTCGCTGGTGGACCGCCGCGTGGTCAGCGGCGCGGGACACTTCCTGCCGCGGGAAACACCTGACGCGGTGTCATCGGCCCTGCTCGAGCTGCTCCGCTAGCAGCGGCGCGAAATCTAGGGCGCGAGCAGAGGGATGTCCTTCACCGGCGGTGGCGTCGGCCGCGACTGCAGGAACGCGTAGATGCTCGCGAGATCCTGGTCGGAAACGACCTTCGCGGTGAACGGCGGCATGTCGCCCGCCGGATTTCTCACGTAAGCCGCGAAGCGCGGAAACGGAATCGGGTTGGGACCGAGCCGCGGCCCCTGCGGCCCGCCCTGCGCATCATTCACGTGGCACTCGTAGCAGCCGTTCTTCTTGTAGAGCGCCGCGCCCGCATCGGCGGGCGTCGCATCAGCCGCCGCCTTTGCTTGAGGCGGAGCGGCCGCCTTGGTGTCGGTTGGCTCGGAGCTCTCGCGCTTCGGCGGCGGAGCCTGCCGCGGCGGCGGAGCCTGCCGTCGCGGCGGTGCCTGCGGCGCCGGGCGCACCTGCGCGGCGACGGCTGTCGTGACCAGCATCAGGATGAGCGTGATGACAAGCCGCAGAGACTCAGAGACACAGAGAGACTTTGATTTTCTCTGCGCCTCTGCGTCTCCGAGGCAACGTGAGGTCGACATATCAGCCTCGTTACCGGACCTGTGTGACGACGTCGACGACCGCCGGCTCGCCGCGCTTGACGACGGCAATCGCGCGCTTGAGGGCGGGACCGAGATCGACCGGGTTGTCGATCGGGCCTTCCGCGTAGACGCCCATGCTCACCGCGAGCTTCGCGTAATCGATGTTCGGATCGGTGATCTGGCTGCCGACCGCGCCGCGATCGACGCTCCTGTTGCGCGCGTTGCACATCCGCTGCACGTGCATCAGCTCCATGTGATACGCGCGGTTGTTGTTCATCACGCTCAGGAGCGGGATGCGGTGATGCGCGGCGGTCCAGAGCACGCCAGGCGCGTACATCAGGTCGCCGTCGGTCTGGATCGCAACCGAGAGGCGGCCATGCTTCTTGTTCGCGAGCGCGCCGCCGACTGACGCGGGCGCGCCGTAGCCGATGCCGCCACCCCCTGCGTGGCCGAGCCACTGGTATGGCTTGTCGAAGTTCCACAGCCGCCGCGGCCAGCCGCCGAGGTCGCTCGTGTAGTAGCTCGAGACGAGCGACCAGTCTTCGTTCTTGATCTGCGCCCACAGCTCCGCGGAGAGCCGGGCGGTGCTGACCGGACTGGCGTTCCACGCGTAGCTCGCGTTGACGCGGGCGCGATCCGCGGCGACGCGGCTCGCCTCTGCAAGCTTGGCGCTGCGCTCCTGGAAGACCCGCTTCCGGTCCGCGGTCGCGAGGCGCTTGACCGCTTCGATGAGCGACGGCAGCGTCGCCTCTCCATCCGCGGCGATCGCGAGGTCCACGTCCTGCAGCCGCCGGAAGTCCTGGTAGTTCGCGCGGACGTAGAGATCGCCTGTGGTAACCGTGATCATCTTCGCGCCCGCCTTCGTCCGGGGTTCGGTCGAGCGATGAAGCTGATCGCGCAGCGTGTTGACGCTCGCCCAGAAGTCGGCGACTTCGAGGCCGACGATGAGGTCGGCGTCGCCGACGGCGGCCGCGGCACGCAGGCTCTGGTTGAGCGGGTGCCGCGTCGGGAAATTCATGCGGCTTGTCTGATCGATGACGCCCGCCCCGACAAGCTCCGCGAGCTCGACGAGCAGCTTCATCCCGTTCGGCGTGCGCGCAAGGCGATCGACCACGAATACCGGGCTCTCGGCGGCCACGAGCATCCGCGCGGCCTGCTCGACGGATGCGGAGTCGCCCTGCGGAGGGCCCGGGACCGGCGTCTTCGGAATGGCCGGGAGCTTCCCGATGTCGACGCCCTGCTCCTGCAGGATGCCGTCGAGGACGAGGACGACCGGCGCCATCGGCGGCGTGACCGCGAAGTTGTACGCGCGCACCGCCGACTCCGCGAAATGCGTCAGCGACCACGGCGTGTCGTCCCACTTCGTGAAGTCGCGCACCATCAGCGCGGCATCCTGGACGCCGTGATACCACTCGGCCGGACGCCGGACGGCGGCATCGTTGTAGTTGCCGATCACCAGGTAGACCGGGACGCGATCGCACCAGGCGTTGTAGAGCGCCATCGACGCGTGCTGCAGGCCGACCGTGCCGTGCGCGGCCACGAGCATCGGCTTGCCTTCGGCCTTGAAGTAGCCGTGCGCCATCGCCACCGCGGATTCCTCGTGCATGCACGTAATCATCTCGGGGGCATGGTTGCCGCCGTAGTTGATGATCGATTCGTGGAGGCCGCGGAAACTCGAGCCGGGATTCGCCGCGACGTACTCGAAGCCGAGCGACTTGAAGACGTCCAGCATGAAGTCGGAGCCGCTGCGCTGTTTGTCGCCGATGACCTGGACGTCGCCGGGGCCGATGGCCTCGCCGGCAGCGGTCATGATCGGGGTGGTTGGGGCTACTTGGGCGGGTAGGGCGGGTGAGGCGGGTGCCGCTGGTGCGACGGTTTGCGCCTCACCAGCGGCGGTTCCGATCAGGGCCGCGGCGCTGGCAAGCGCTCCTTTCTGGAGAAATTCGCGGCGCTGGATGAACGTCCGTTTCGTATCCCTCAGGCGGGCCATGGCGCACTCCTCTGGTGTGAGTCGTGCGGATAGTACCACCGCGAGGCGCGCCGTTCAGCGCGGCGCGTTCGTCGAGGAATGTGTGGCTAGTCCCACACGGCCTTGTTGTGCATCCCATCCTCCTTGGCTCACCGGAAGACCGCGTCGGCCGCCGATGTGCCGCAACGCTGTTGCTGCTGCAGAGCGGAGCAATTTCGAGTCCATCTCAGCCTGACGTTCGCAAGGCATTGCGAATCAATGGCATCGGCGAATCGACCACCGGCGCAGGGCGAGCGGCAAGGCGCCGCGTGTTCCGTGATGGCTCATCCCCGCCGTGGTGATTTGTTCCCAATCGCATGAATCCCGGCAGATTCTGGCGAGCGCGATTCTATTGTCGTGTTCCGTCACGATCCAGCCCATGTGACGTGACGGGACATGCGTCCTCGACGCACCGTCTGAGGGACGATTAGAAGCGGTATTGCCCCCGTGATGAGGAGCCGTAAAGAAATTCTCAGCGCCGTGGTCGTGTTCGTCACGTCGGGGCTGTTGGCCTGCACGGCAACCGCGCCGTCGCCGGCGACCGGGCTGACAGGCGTCGTGATGCGCGGGCCGATTACGCCGGTCTGCCGCGTGGATGTTCCCTGCGACGCGCCGTTCAGCGCGGGATTCACCGTTCAGCGTGCGGGGCAGCGCGTTGCGCAATTTCAATCGGACGCATCAGGACAGTTCACGGTCTATCTCGCGCCCGGCACGTACACGGTCGTGCCGAACGCCGACGCCCCAATCATCTCGCCGTCGTCTCAGGTGAAATCCGTGACGGTCGCCGACACCGGACAGCTGACAGTCGTCCGACTGGCGTTCGACACCGGAATTCGCTAGCCAAGACCGGCCGTCACAGGTATTTTCATTACCATGGTAATATACAATTTATGGCGATGGCGCATTCACGGCTCACCGGACAGGGACAAATCTCGGTGCCCGCCAAGGTCCGCCAGAAGCTCGGCGTCGGTCCAGGTTCTGTACTGGAATGGAACGATGAGGGCGACAAGGTCGTCGTCCGAAAAGCCGGTCGTTACACCTCGGAGGACATTCACCGATCGATTTTCCCGAGAGGTACGCAACGGAAGAGAATCGCGGAGATGAAGGCCGGGATTCGGCGGCACATCAAAAAGCGGCATGCGCGCCGTTGATACGAATGTGCTCGTCCGCCTTGTCACCCGCGACGACGCCAAGCAGGTTGCCGCAGCCGAGTCGTTCGTCACCAAAGGTGCCTGGGTGCCGCATTTGGCGCTCGCGGAAGCGACCTGGGTGCTGTCATCCGTCTACAGCCGGGATCCGGCCGCGATTGCAACCGCTGTGGAGATGCTCATTAGTCACCAGCACCTGACCCTGCAGGACGCGGACGCTGTTGCGGCCGCCGTCGATCGGTTTCGACGACGTCCGTCAATCGGCTTCTCGGATTGCCTGATGCTGGAGGTGGCGAGGAAGGCAGGCCACGGACCCCTGGGTACCTTCGACCGCGATCTCGGAAAGCTGGACGGCGCACATCGATTGTGATGTGCCGACCGAACTGAGACGGTCGGGGACACCGGCCAGCTGACGGTCGCCCGACTGACGTTCGATACGGGACTCCGATAGCCGCACGCGTAGCGACAGATTCGCTTGGTGACTGGGCTACTCTGCGAGTTCGCGCAGGGCGTTCTGATATCGCTTGGCCGTTTTCGCGGCCACGGTGAACTGATCTCCACGCCTGGAGAGCAGCAGGTACAGGACGAAGCTCAGGCCGAAGGTGACGAACCAGGCATAGGTGTAGAGCGAATCGAGGAACGTCGGATTCGCGACCTGGCCGCCTGGTGTCGTTGCCGCCCGCAGGAATCCGGGGACGACAGGCAACACGGCGAGCACGAGCGCGATGACGGCGCGCGGGTTGACGCCGCCCGAGTAGGTATAGCGCCCGTCAAGCTTGAACAGATCGACGGTCGATAACTGCCGGCGCCGCAAGATCCAGTAATCCGCAATCAGGATCCCGCCAATCGCGCCCATCAGACTCGAGTAGCCGATCAGCCACGTGAAGATGTAGGCGGCCGCGTCGGCGTACAGCTTCCACGGCAGCATCACGATGCCGATGACGGCGGTGATGAGACCGCCGATGACGTAGCTGATCTGCTTCGGCGCGAGGCTGGAGAAATCATTTGCCGGCGACACCACGTTCGCCGCCATGTTCGTCGTCAGCTGTGCGAGCAGGACGACGAGCGCGCCGAAGATGATGACGGGCGCACTGCCGATGCGCGCGATGAGCGCCACCGGATCCCAGATCGCTTCGCCGAACAGCACGATGGTGGCGCTGGTCACGGCCACGCCGATGAAGGCGAACGCCGTCATCGTGGCCGGCAGGCCGAGGGCCTGGCCAAGCGCCTGCGACCGCTGCGAGCGTGCGTAGCGCGTGAAGTCCGGGATGTTGAGGCTGAGCGTCGCCCAGTAGCCGACGTTCGCGGTGAGTGCCGCGGGGAAGAGCCGCCAGAAAGGCACGTGCGATGTTTGAAGCCGCACTGATTCCGAAAGGATGTGACCGAGACCGCCGCCGCGAACGATGGCCCACCCGAGCAGCAGCGCGCCTCCGCCGAGCAGCAGTGGCGCCGACCATCCTTCCAGCTTCTTGATGCCTTCGAGGCCGTTGACGATGATCCAGACCTGGATCGTCCAGAAGATTGCGAACGAGATCCAGATACCGGCGGCGAGGTTCGCCCATGCGGGCGCGGCGGCGATCAGCAGCGTGTTGAGCGCGAGTGCGCCGATCCACGTCTGGATGCCGAACCATCCGCAGGCGACGAGCGCGCGCAGGATCGCGGGGATGTTCGCGCCGCGGACGCCGAAGCTGGCGCGGCAGAGGACTGGAAACGACACGCCGTACTTCGTCCCCGCATGTGCGTTCAGGATCATCGGCAGCAGGACGATCATGTTGCCGAGCAGGATGGTCACCATCGCCTGCCACCACGTCATGCCTTGCTGCATCAGGCCGGAGGCGAGCGTGTAGGTCGTGATGACCACGCTCATCCCGATCCAGAGCGCGGCGATGTGATAGGTGGACCACGTGCGCCGCGAGAGCGGCGTCGGCGCCAGATCGGGATTCCAGAGGGGGCTGCCGGAGAGGTCCTCGGTGACCTCGACAAAATCCTTTACATAGTTCATCGCTCGGCGGCGGCTTCTGCCGCGGCGTAGCCTTCGGCGTCATAGCCCCCGTGATAATCCTTCGCGCCGGGCCTGCGGATCTTCGAATGCGTAACCACGCGGTCGCGGCGGGTGCCGCGGAAATCCTCGAGCGTGTTCCAGCCGTGGCGGTCCATCGATTCGCGCATGCCGGAGATGAGTGACTTGATCACGCTCGGACCGATCGCGTGATCGAGCATGGCCGCCGTGCACACCTGCACGGTGCCGCAGCCAAGCAGGAAGTAATTCAGCGCGTGCGGGAAGTCGGCGATGCCGCCGATGCCGGAGAACGACTTGTCGGGAAACGCCTGCGTGAGCTGCGCCATCTTCGCCATCGACAGCGGAAGAATCGCCGGGCCGCCGAGGCCGCCGCTCGAGACGAGGCCGTCGACGTTCATCTCGAACTCCAGCGTTTCGGGGTCGATGGGCGGCAGCGACGGGAACGTGTTCGACGAGACGATCGCATCCGCGCCGCCGAGAAACGCGCCGCGCGCCTCGACCACGATGTCGGTCGTGGACGGCGTGAGCTTCGCCCAAACGGGAACGCGCGCGACCTCCTTCACGACCTCGGTGACGACCGAGATGAGCTCGGTGTCCTTGCCGATGTTCGAGCCCATGTCCTTGCGGTCCATGTGCGGGCAGGACAGGTTCAGCTCGAGCGCATCGGCTCCTTCGTCCTGGCACGCCTTCGCGAGCGTCTGCCAGTTGGCCGCCTCCTGATCGCTGCCCGAGCCCGCCATGATCGACGCGACGAGGATGTGCTTCGGATACGCCTTCTTGATCTTCGCGATTCGCGGTACCCACCAGTCGAGCGTCTTGTCGGAGATGAGCTCCCAGTTCCACGACGAGTGCAGCACGGCGCCGGGGCGCTTCTGCATCGAGAGGCGCGCCGAGTCGGCGTTGGCGCGCATGAACTTGGTCTTCGGGCCGTCGACGTTGACGACGGGATGCAGGCCGATCGTTTTCGTGACGACGCCGCCCCAGCCGGCATCGAACGCGCGCATGATGTTGCTGTCCGACTCGGTCGGCGGCGCCGACGACAGCAGGAACGGGTTCTCGAAGCGGAGGCCCGTGAACGTCGTCGCGAGCTGTGCGGGCATGGGTGATCCCCCTTTGGGAAACGGTGACTATATAGCAGAATCGCCCGGTAGGGCGGACCTTGTCAGGTCCGCCGGAGGTTCCATGCCCCGTAAACTCATTGGCGGTCTCATCCAGGCCGCCGCCCCCATCACGGATCCCGCGGCGCCGATCGACAAGGTCCGCAAGGCGGCGATCGACGCGCACATTCCATTCATCGAGGAGGCGGGACGCAAAGGCGTGCAGGTCCTCGGGCTCCAGGAAGTCTTCAACGGTCCGTACTTCTGTCCGTCGCAGGACGCGCATTGGTACGACATCGCCGAGGCAGTGCCAGGGCCCACGACTGAGCTGATGGGCGAGTACGCGAAGAAGTACAAGATGGCGATGGTCGTGCCCGTGTACGAGCGCGAGCAGGCGGGCATCTACTACAACACCGCCGCCGTGTACGACAACGACGGCACCTATCTCGGGAAGTACCGCAAGAACCACATCCCGCACACCTCTGGCTTCTGGGAGAAGTACTTCTTCAAGCCTGGCAACCTCGGATATCCGGTCTTCCAGACGCGATACGCAAGGGTCGGCGTCTACATCTGCTACGACCGCCACTTTCCTGAAGGCGCGCGGCTGCTGGGGCTCAACGGCGCCGAGATCGTGTTCAACCCGTCGGCGACCGTTGCCGGTCTCTCGCAGTATCTGTGGAAGCTCGAACAGCCCGCGCACGCGGTCGCCAACGGCTATTTCATGGCGTGCAGCAATCGCGTCGGCACCGAAGCGCCGTGGAACATCGGCCGCTTCTATGGCTCATCGTATTTCGTGGATCCGCGGGGGAACTTCCTCGCCGTTGGATCCGAGGACAAGGACGAGCTCGTCGTCGCCGAGATGGACCTCGACATGATCGAAGAAGTCCGGCGCGTCTGGCAGTTCTATCGCGACCGTCGTCCGGAGACCTACAACGCGATGGCCGAACAGCTGCCGTGAGCACGCTCCTCATCAAGAACGGGATCGTCGTCACGGCGACGGATCTCTACGAGGGCGACGTGTTCGTGGACGGCGAGAAGATCGCCGCGATTGGATCGTCGCTGAAGATGAACGCCGATCGCGTCATCGACGCGAAGGGCAAGTACATTTTTCCGGGCGGCATCGACGTCCACACGCATCTCGACATGCCGTTCGGCGGCACGACGTCGGCTGACGACTTCGAGTCGGGCACGATTGCCGCCGCGCACGGCGGGACGACGAGCGTCGTCGACTTCGCGATTCAGTACAAAGGCCAGACGCTTCACCACGCGTTGGAAACGTGGATGAAGAAGGCCGAGGGCAAGGCGGCCATCGACTACGGCTTCCACATGATCATCACGGAGCTCTCCGATCAGGTGGAAGGAGAGATGGACGCGCTCGTCCGCCAGGGCGTCACGTCGTTCAAGCTGTTCATGGCGTATCCCGGCGTCTTCATGCTCGACGACGCGACCATCTTCAGGGCGCTGCTGCGGACGGGGAAGAACGGCGGCACGATTTGCATGCACGCCGAGAACGGCGGCGTCATCGACGTGCTCGTCAAGAAAGCGCTGGCGGAAGGGAAGACCGCGCCCAAGTATCACGCCCTCACCCGGCCTGCGCGCGCGGAGGCTGAAGCGACCCATCGCGCGATCGCGCTGGCCGAGATCGCCGACGTGCCGATCTACATCGTGCACCTGTCGGCATCCGAAGCGCTCGAGATGGTGACCGAGGCGCGCGATCGCGGGCTTCCGGCGTTCGCCGAAACGTGCCCGCAGTATCTGTTCCTCTCGTACGACAACTACGAGGAGCCGGGATTCGAGGGCGCGAAGTACGTCATGAGCCCGCCGCTGCGGCCGAAGGACACGCAGGAGCGGCTCTGGCGCGGTCTTGCGTTCAACGACCTGCAGGCGATTTCGACGGATCACTGTCCCTTCTGCATGAAGGAGCAAAAGGTGCTCGGCAAGGGCGACTTCTCGAAGATTCCCAACGGCGCGCCGGGCATCGAGACGCGCATGAGCCTCGTCTACGACGGCGGCGTCCGGACAGGCCGCATCTCGCTGAACCGCTTCGTCGAGCTAACCTCAACGTCGCCGGCAAAGATTTTCGGCCTCTTCCCGCGCAAGGGGACGATCGCTCCGGGCTCTGACGCGGATATTGTGGTCTTCGATCCGGAGAAGAAGATCCGCCTCTCCGCAAAGACGTTGCACATGAAGGTCGATTACAACCCGTACGAAGGGCGCGAGGTGGTCGGCGCGACCGACACCGTCATCTCGCGCGGACGCGTCGTCATCGACGGCGGCAAGTTCGTCGGACGCGCGGGAGCAGGATCATTCATCAAGCGAGCATCGCGATGAGCACAACAACCGTACGTGGGGCGGGTCCCGCCGAAGGCGGACCCGCCGGGAAAAAAATGACTGGCGAAGAGATGATTGCGCTCTCGAAGAAGCACACCATCTCCGAGTGGGCGGCGCAGGGCGCCGTCGATCCGATTCCCATCGATCGCGCCCAAGGCATCTACTTCTACACGCCGGAAGGAAAGCGCTACATCGACTTCAACAGCCAGTTGATGTCGGTGAACATCGGCCACAGCGATCCGCGTGTGGTGAAGGCAATCCAGGAGCAGGCCGCTCGGCTCTGCTATGTCGCGCCAGGCCCGATGACCAGCGAGTCGCGCGCGCGCCTTGGCGCGAAGCTCGCGGAGATCTGTCCCGGCGACATCGACGTGTTCTTCTTCACCAACGGCGGGGCCGAGGCCGTGGAGAACGCGTTCAAGATTGCGCGCGCCTATACCGGCCGCTACAAGATTCTCTCGCGGTATCGCTCGTATCACGGGGCCACGGCGGCGGCGATGGCGGCCACGGGCGAGCCGCGCAGCTGGGGGCAGGCGCCGCTGCCAGGCATGATTCATTTCCCCGACTGGTACCACGGTGTTGACCGCGAACAGGATTCCGCGGAGGTGGCGCTGCGAAACCTCGACGAGCTGGTCATGCTCGAAGGGCCGCAGACGATCGCCGCGATCATCGTGGAGTCAGTTACCGGCACCAACGGCATCCTCATTCCACCGGACGGGTACATGCAGGGCCTGCGCGCGCTGTGCGACAAGCACGGGATCGTGATGATTGCCGACGAAGTCATGTCGGGCTTCGGGCGCACCGGTGAGTGGTTCGCGATCAATCACTGGAAAGTCGTTCCCGATCTCATGACGATGGCGAAGGGGATCACCAGCTCGTACGTGCCGCTCGGTGCCGTCGGCATGCGGCAGAAGATTGCCGACTCGTTCAAGGACAAGATGTTTCCCGGCGGGCTGACCTACAGCAGCCACGCGCTCGCGTGCGCCACGGCGCTCGCCACGATCAAGGTCTACGAAGACGATGGATTGATCGAGCGGACGAAGCGCATGGGAAAGCTGATGGCGGAGATCCATGCCGACCTCGCGAAGCGGCATCCATCCGTCGGGGCGGTGCGATCGGTCGGACTCTTCGGCGTGATCGAGCTGATTCGGAACCGGAAGACACGGCAGCCGATGGCGCCGTTCAACGGGAGCTCGCCCGAGATGGCGGCGCTCGGCAAGTTCTTCCGGCAGGAGGGGCTCTTCACGTTCGTGCGGTGGAACTACTTCTTCACCAATCCGCCGCTCATCATCACCGAAGACCAGCTGCGTGAGGCGTTCGGGATCATCGATCGCGGATTGGAGATTACCGACAAAGCTGTTACGTAAGTCGATGCAGCGTTCACTGATGACGAGCCACAGAGGCTCAGAGACGCAGAGATAGTTTCAGGCTGAATGGCGGTGCTGGCGTTGGCGTCTCCGCTTCCGGTCCGACAGAAAGTCGAGCAGCGCAATAGTGCCGCCCAGCAGCGCGATGGTTCCCAGCGCCAGGAGTGCAGGTGTCATAGGGTCCATCACTTCCTCCTGCCGAAGTAGAAACACATCCCGAACGCCAACAGCCACAGTGCAATTCCGCCGACGACCCTGGCCACCGAAAAACGTCCCTGTCCGAGGAAAGGGCCGAGCACGACGGCCCCGAGTACCACGTTCGCGGCATCCGGCAATTTGTCAGAGAGCAGCCGCCGCTGATCTGGAGTCAAGTCTAGCATCGTCGTTTGTTAGACTTCGCGACAGCTACACTTGCGAAAAGTGATCCGACCGGGTTTCATTGATGATTTGCACCACGGAACTGACTTAGAGTGCAAAATATGCGCGGTCTTGATCGCGACGAGATCGCAGTTTCGACCATCTCGCGGATCGAGGTGTGACGTTTCGGGCGAAGGTCCCAACTACCATCGATGAACTGCTACACGCACGCGAACCAGCCCGCCGTCGGCATTTGCTCCATTTGCCAGAAGGCGATCTGCCACGACTGCGTGGGGCGCGACGCGCCTCGGCTCGCCTGCCGGGACTGCATCGAGCGCGGATCGGTCATGTTCGGCTTCGAATACAGGTCGTCCGCGACGATTGGCACGTGGCCGCTCGTACACATCTGCACGGGAATGGACCCGGTGACCATGCGCCCGAAGGTGGCGAAAGGCGTCATCGCGATCGGCAACATCGCCTTCGGCGGGCTTGCGGTGGGCGGTCTTGCGGTCGGTCTTGTATCGATCGGCGGACTGTCGATCGGTCTTGCGTGTGCGTTGGGCGGCGCGGCGCTAGGTCTCGGGCTGTCGGTCGGCGGCTTCGCGGTTGGATCCGTGGCGGTCGGCGGCGCGGCCATCGGCTTCAAGTACGCGATTGGGGGAGGAGCATTCGGACCAGCCGTGATCGACGGCCGTCACTGCGACGAGGCCGCGCGCGATCTGTGGACGCGATGGCTCGGCCCGCGGTCGCTCCCACCGCCGTGCAGTCAGAATCCGTTCAGACTCATCCAGTAAGCCTCAGAACGCAGAGCGAGACCGAACGTCAGCGGCATTCACCCGGAGGACAACTGGCCCCATGGCATCCAAACCCGACAGCGTTGGCCCCGAACACATCATGCAGGTCGGTCTCGGTTTCTGGGCATCGAAGACGCTCCTGAGCGCGGTCGAGATGGAATTGTTCACCGAGCTGGCGAAACGTCCCGGCCGTCTCGACGATCTTCGCGAGCGTCTGAGATTGCACCCCCGCGCCGCGGCCGATTTTCTCGACGCGCTCGTCGCGCTCGGATTCCTCGAGCGCGAAAACGGCGTCTACGCGAACACGCCTGCGACCGATCTGCTCCTCGACAAGGGCAAGCCTTCCTATCTCGGGGGCATGCTCGAGATGGCGAATCATCGGCTGTTCCGGTTCTGGAACGGCCTGACCGATGGACTGAGAACCGGCGTGGCGCAAAACGAGTCGAAGAGCGGCGATCGGCCGTTCTTCGCGGCGCTCTATGCCGACCCTGCACGGCTCAAGGAATTCCTCAAGGCGATGAGCGGTTTGAGTCACGCGGCCAACATCGCGATCGCCGAGCGGTTTCCGTGGCCGCGTTACCGCACCTTCGTGGATGTCGGCACCGCCCAGGGAGATCTTGCGGTGCAGGTCGCCAGGCGGCATGCCCAACTGACCGGAATCGGCTTCGACCTGCCTCCGGTCGGGCCGATCTTCTCCGAGTATGTCGCAGCGAACGGGCTTTCGGACCGGCTGCGCTTTCAGCCGGGCGACTTCTTCGCCGATTCGGTTCCTGCCGCCGACGTCGTGATGATGGGCCATGTGCTGCACGACTGGAACCTCACGGAGAAGCGCCAATTGATCCGGAAGGCATTCGATGCCCTGCCTGCCGGCGGCGCGTTCATCGTGTACGAGACGATCATCGACGACGAGCGACGACGCAACGTGTTCGGGCTGCTCATGAGCCTCAACATGCTGATCGAGACGCAGGGCGGATTCGACTACACGGGAGCCGACTGCATCGGCTGGATGAAAGAGGCCGGCTTCAAGGACGCCTACGTCGAACATCTGGTGGGACCGGATTCGATGGTCGTCGGCTTCAAATAGCGCGCTCGGCTTAGAACGCGTAGCCGACGCTGAAAGTGAGCGGAATCTTGACGCCGGCGTTCTGCGTGAAGATGTTGCCGTTCGAGTAGTGGTTGATCTTCACGCCGACGTTGAGATTCCTGTTCCTGCCCGCGAACCAGCCAATCCCCATGAAGTCCTGGAACGTGAAATGGCGGCCCGTGTTCAGGTCGTCGAGGATGACCCTCGAGATGTAGGTCGGCCCGGCGAGCGAATAGGCGAAGTAGAAATCCGCCGGGCGCGTTCGCAGCAGCGTGAAGCGCAGCAGCGGGTACAGCGACAGCGTGTAGAAGCGGTCGCTCTTCTGCCGCGTCCTGTAGAAGCCGGCGCTGGCCCCGACGTCGAGCGCGAAGATCTTCCGCGTGTGAAACACGTTCCGCTCGTAATGCGGCGCCACGCCGAAGTCCACTCTCGCGTTCCCGCCCCAGAAGATCGGCACCGTCTTCGAGACGAAGTCATTGACCGAGTACCCGGTGCCCGACGAGTACTCCACCGCGAGCAGCTGTTCGGGGAAGATGAAGCCGCCGCTGCGGTTCGCTTCGACCTGCTCGGGCGGAAGCGGCCGCATCGTGTAACGGAAGCCGCCCGAGGTGAACACGCTGCGCGGCTGGCTGAGACTCGACTTGCCGGGTGAATAGATGGCGCCCGCGACGAGATCCCATTTCGGGTTGGCGTGATATTCGACGCCGCCGCCGACCAGCAGCGAGGGAAAGTGGGCGTCGGTGATGGCAGGCGTGCCGTTGATCTGGAACCCCGTGCGGCTCGTGATGCCAAGCCCGCCTTCGCCGTACACGGCCGCCCGCCCGCCCACCGGGACCTGCGACGTCATCGTCACGCTCCCGAAGTTCACGCGCACGTGATGGCGATCGGTGCGGCCGTTGATGTCGTGGTAGGCGACATATTTCACGGGGCGCATGTAGCTGCCCTGTACCGAGAGGTATCGCGTGAACTGGTGGCCGAACAGCACCACGCGGACGGTGAGGTGCGGCGTCTCGATCGAAGTCGTGGTGAAGCCGGGCTGGAGCTGCTTCGGCGAGAAGAGGTAGTCGACCGCACCGACATTGATGCTGAAGTACGAGTTGGCGAGCGCCGCTGGATACTGCGTGCGCGTGTCCTCCTTGGCTTGCGCGCCCAGCGGCGTCTGTAGGCAAAGAAGCATGCCTGCTACGAGGAGGGAAAGAACACGGGAAGCGCGAAGGCGGATCAATGCGTGAGGGCGTAGAGGAAGGCGTCGATCCCGAGCGCATATCCTTTCGGCCCGAACGCCATGAAGTAGCCGGGGTCGTCGCCTTCACGCTCCCACGAATCGCCGATGTCGGTGTTGTGCGTGATCAGGACGATGATGCGACCCCTTCGATCCGCGATCGCGCGAAGATGCGGCACGGCGCTGTCGGTCCCCTGCTCGGACGTGCGTCCGCCGGAGCGCATGTAGAACCCGATATTCGGGATTTGCGGCACGTCTCGTACCTCGAACTGCGTGCGGAAAATCGGGTGGTCGGCGGGAATATCGAAGATCGGATACTCGTCGGCAGGGAAGACGTGCCGGATCTCCCGTACCCAGTGATCCCACTCGTACGAGCCCCAGAAATCGTCGGCCCACAGGAAGCCGCCCTTGAGGAGATACGTCCGAAGATTCAACGCCTCCGCATCATTGATCGACGCGGCGCCCGGTGCCGACAGGATGACGACCGGACACCCGAACAGCTCCGGACCGCCAAGATTGACCAGCAGATGGTTCGGCTCGTGCTGCCCGTTGAAGCTGACGTTCGCCTTCGTCAGCTCGGAGAACCGGATCGAGAAGTTGATATCGGCGCGCGGATAGTCGGTCCGCCAGCTCCCATCCCTGCCGTCGGGTGATTGCCGGTAGACGATGCGGCAGTAGTGGAAGCGGCCGTCGAAGTCCTGCGGCGTCGCAATGCGGCCGGCGCCGTACCCGAAGAAACCGCCGCGGCCGAACTGCGCGTACGCGACCGTAGCGGTCAGCGCACAGACCGCCGCCGCGATCGCGAGCACGTGCCGCCGGCGGGTCCATGACGGACGCATCGCTGAGAGTGTAATGCGATATCGTAACGGCGTCGGCGTAAAGGGAGATGTCATGAACACTCGAGCCATCCTGCCGTCCGTGGTCGCGGTGGCGCTGCTCGCGAGCGGCGCGATTGGACAGGAACAGTCAGCTCCGCGCGCGACCGTCATCGCCGGCCGCTCCAAGATCGCCACCAAGTACGGCATCGTCGCGGCCAGCCAGCCGCTTGCCGCGCAGGCAGGCGTCCAGATCCTCGAGCGCGGCGGCAACGCCATCGATGCGGCGATTGCGGCCAACGCGGTGATGGGACTCGTCGAGCCACACTACAACGGCATCGGCGGCGATCTGTTTGCGATCTACTACGACGCGCGGACGGGCAAGCTCTATGGCCTCAATGCCGGCGGATGGGCGCCGGCCGGACTCACGCCCGAGTTTCTGAAAGCGAAGGGGATCACGCGGATGCCGGGCAGCGGCATTCACACCGCCACCGTGCCTGGCGCCGTCGCGGGCTGGGACGCGATGCGCACGCGCTTTGGCAAGCTGCCGATGGCCGATCTGCTCGCGCCGGCGATCTACTACGCGGACGAAGGATTCCCGGTCACCGACGTGATCGCGGACTACTGGGCCCGCGGCGCCGCAAGGCTTGCGGCGGAACCGCTCGCCGCGCAGACATTCCTGCCGAACGGACACGCGCCGCGCGCCGGCGAGATCTTCAAGAACCCGAGGCTCGCAGGCACGCTGCGGCTGATTGCGCAGAAGGGCGCCGCCGGTTTCTACGAAGGGAAGACCGCGGAGGCGATCGTGGCGATCTCGCGCGAGAAGGGCGGCGCGATGACGCTCGCGGATTTGAAGGACTACAAGCCCGAATGGGTCGATCCGATTTCGACGACCTATCGCGGATGGACGGTCTACGAGCTGCCGCCGAACACGCAGGGCATCGCCGCGCTCATGATGCTGAACATCATGGAGCGCTATCCGCTCGCCGAGTACGGCTTCCAGAGCACGAAAACGATGCACGTGATGATCGAGGCGAAGAAGCTCGCCTACGCGGACATGCTGCGCTACGTCGCCGATCCTCACTTCTCGAACGTGCCGGTCGCGCCGCTCCTTGGCAAACAGCATGGGATCGACCGCGCGCGCCTCATCGATCCGCGAAAAGCCGCGTGCGATGTCCAGCCGTCGACGCTGCCGGGACTGACGACCTCGAACGGCGGCGACACGATTTACCTGTCGGTGATCGATCGGGCCGGGAACATCGTGTCGTTGATCCAGAGTCTCTACTCATCGTTCGGGAGCGGGATCGTTCCACCTGATACCGGCATCATGCTGCACAACCGCGGCGCGCTGTTTACGCTCGAGACTGGCCATCCGAATCTGGTGGCGGGGCGCAAGCGTCCGCTCACGACGCTCATCCCGGCATTCATGTCGAAGGGCGACGTGAAGATCGGCTTCGGCATCATGGGCGGCTTCAACCAGGCGCAGGCGCACGCGCAGTTTGTCTCGAACGTCGTCGACTTCGGCCTGGACGTACAGGAAGCGCTCGAGGCCGGGCGCTTCACGAAAATTTCGTTCGATGGGTGCGACGTCAACGTCGAGTCGCTGGTCCCCGCAAAGACGCGCAGCGAGCTTGCCGCGCTCGGGCATCAGATCACCGTCGTCGCTCCGCGCAGCGGGACGTTCGGCTACGGCCAGGCGGTGATGAGCATCGGCGCCGGCGTCCACTTCGCGGGCTCTGAGCCACGCCACGACGGGGAGGCCATTCCGGAGGCGCCGCCGGTGTTTGCCCCAAAACGTTAAGCACAGGTATAAGCTGATCGCTGCTATGCAGCGGGGTTTCCTTTGCTCGATCGTGCTGGTCTGTCTCTTCGCGGCGCGCGCCGCCGCGGCCCAGGATCCATTCGATGCCGAACGGCACTCCGCGCTTGCGCAGGTAGCGTGGGTCGAGCAGGCGTATGCCGAACGGCTTGGCCCGCACGGCGCCGACTGGCGCGCGCGCATCAAGTCCGAAGAACCGGCGCTGACGAAGACGCTTGACTGGTTCGCGCGCAACGCCGAAGGCGATCAGGCGCTGCGCCTAGCGGTACCGTTGGCGTACTTCTGGAACAACGACGGACGCGCGGCCGAGTCGCGCGAGCTGCTCACGAAGATTCTGGCGCTGCCGAGCGCGGCGGCGCCCACGGCGCTCCGCGCGAAGGCGTTGTACGACGCGGGACTGATCGCCTTCAAGCAGCGCGACCAGGCGGTGTCGCGCGCCCAGAACGAGGAGAGCCTTGCGATTTCGCGCAAGCTCCAGGACAAGGCCGGCATGGCCACGGCTCTGATCGGTCTGTCGCGCTGCGCGCTGCGCGACCTCGATTACGCCGGCGTTCGCCGCTACTCGGAAGAGGCCGCCGTGCTCCGGCGCGGTCTCGACGACAAGCGCGGGGAAGGGACGGCCGTGCACATGCTGGCCGCGATTGCCCGCATGCAGGGACAGTACGCGCGGGCCGCCGAGCTCTACACGTTCAATCTCAATATCAGCCGCGACGCAGGGTCGCAGGCAGGCATCGCCGGCGAGATGTTCAACCTTGGGTACGTTCGCGCGCGGCAGGGAAAGATCCAGGACGCGCAGAAGCTCTTCACCGACAGCCTTGGAAAATATCGCGAGCTGCAGGACGAGGCTGGTGTGGCGTACAGCCTCACCGGGTTTGCTGCGCTCGCCGTCGAACGGAAGCAGCCGACGCGCGCGGCGCGGCTGTACAGCGCGGCCTTCGCCATCCTCGATCGGCTCGGTATCACGTTCGACCCCGACGACCAGCTGGAAATCGACCATTACTCAGCGAAGCTGCTTGCATCGATCTCACCGGCTGCTTTCCGGTCGGCGACCGACGAAGGGCGGGCCCTGTCACCCGAGCGCGCGATCGCGCTGGCGCTCGGCGCGCCCTGAGTGATCGATCAACGTGTTTGCGCGCCGAAGCGCCCGTGATGGCGCGAAGCAGCTCGACATCCTCTACGAAGATCGCCTCCTGCTGGTGCTGAACAAGCCGGCGGGCCTCCTGTCGGTGCCGCTTCCTCGGAAGATGGACGCGCCTTCGGTCTACGATTACCTCGAAGCCTACCTGCGGCCGAGCAAGCGCCGCCCGTTCGTCGTCCATCGCATCGATCGCGACACATCCGGCGTCGTGCTCTTCGCCAAAGATCCGCGGACGCAGCAGGCGCTCAAGCGGCAGTTCCTTCGCCACGAGCCGGAGCGCGTCTACCTTGCGGTCGTCTACGGACATCCGGAACCGAAGGCGGGGACGTGGCGCGACCATCTCGTGTGGGATCGCAAGGCGCTCATCCAGAAACGGACACACCGGCGGGATCCCGCAGGCGCCGAGGCCGTCTGCGACTACCGCGTCGTCGAGGAGCTCCGCGACGCCTCACTGATCGACGTGCGCCTGCAGACTGGAAAGAGAAACCAGATTCGCATCCAGGCGCGGCTGCGCGGACACACGCTGGTCGGTGAGCGGCGGTACGTCTTCGGCCCGGATGCGCTGCGACCGATCGACTTTCCTCGGCAGGCGCTCCACGCGTATCGGCTCGCATTCCGGCATCCGGTCGATGGCCGCGAGATGCGATTCGAAGCGCCGCTGCCGGACGATTTCAGCGCTCTGCTCGTCCGGCTGCGGGCGTCATCCTAATTCGTTCCCACGTCCGCGACGGCTCGGCTCAACTCCGCGATGTCGACCACTCGGTTGTCCGCCGGATAGTGAATCGGAATGATCCGGTTCACATCCAGCTTCAGCCGCTTGATCGTGCTCACCAGATTCAGCGTGTACGGGCTTGCCGGCTGCACGACCGGGGCGTTCTTGTCCGCGGGCGGATTGAACGCATCCGCCTCGATGAGAATCTTCTCCTTCGGCAGATACGCGACCAGCAACCCCGCGTTGTGACCGCTGCCCTGCAGATGGTCCAGCTCGATGACGTGGTTGCCGTCGGTCATCACCTTCTTCTCGCTCACCGTCTCGAAGGTCGCCTTCCTCGGCGTCTTGGCGAGGCGATCGGGATTGAGCGTGTGCGGCGCGGCCCACACTTTCTCGTAGTACGCCTTGTGCGCGTCGTGCGTGACGATCGTCGCGCCCTCCGCGACGAACGCGCGCAGGCCGCCGGAATGATCGAAGTGCTGGTGCGTGTTCACGACGTAGCGAATCGGCTTGTTCGGGATCAGCCGCTTCGCTTCGGCGATGACGGCGTTGGCGCGCTCGTCGTTGGTGGCGCCTTCGATCACCACGATGTAGTCCTTGAAGTCGACGGCGACGCTCGCGTAGCCGCCGAGGATCAGATAGACGCCATCAGCAAGCTTCTCGGACGGCGCGCCCGGCGTGGGTGATGCGGGTGCCGCGGCCGCCGGCGGTCCACCGGCGCGACCCTGCGCCTGGATCGTCACCGGCGCATTCGGCTTCACGTCGCTGACCGCGAGGTCGAGGATCGGATAGCCGCCCTGCCGCTGCACGATGTGCATGGGAAACTTCACGCCCCCGAAGTCCTTGTAGTCGCTGTAGACCGCCTCGAACAGCGTGTCGCCCAGCACGGGGTTGTCGATCCACGTCTCGACGTGATCGACCATGTTCTGATCGTTGATGTATCCGTTGACCGCCGCCTTGTTCTGACCGGTGAACGAGACGACCGTGTACTTCTTGCCGCCGACGGTCTGGGTCTTCGCGGTCGCGTTGTTCGACACGGCCGCGCGCAGGAAGCCCTGCGGCAGCATCCAGAGCTCGAGCTGCTGCACCCACGGCGTGTTCGCGTTGACGACGATCGTCTGGTTCTGCGGCTGCTCGCCGCGGACCGGCTGCTGGCCGCCGCCGCGCGGCGGGTTTTCGCCCT
>Ga0209515_10004002_pt1 | contig 20339 bp, 20 predicted proteins | sample Subgroupgradi54m_FD_187454 | JGI IMG/M metagenome (GOLD analysis project Ga0209515, IMG submission 187454) | Subsurface groundwater microbial communities from S. Glens Falls, New York, USA - GMW60B uncontaminated upgradient, 5.4 m (SPAdes)... ...
GTATTTCAATTGCTGCACTAGGACCCGCAAGGTTAATGTGAACGCTCATAAGATAATTTTTTATTAATGCTGGATTTTCTTTCAGTTTTTCGTTTAAAATGGAGAGAAATTTTCTAAATAGCGCATCGGCTTCGCTTATGGAACCATTTACCATAAACGATCTCGGTGGAGCGGACAAATTGCGCCTAGGATCATCGTCGCGCAGATAAATCACTAACTGACTCATTTTTTTGCCTCAAAATAACATCCTAACTAAATTGTAATGAGGCGGGTCAAAAAAGCAACTGCTGAAAACAAATGGAATTGGCGTCGATTAGGAGAAGGGTTTTCATATCGTTAATAAATGATAACAAAAATAGCGACGAGGTCGCACTAGATGAAATCATTTTTGAAAAAATCTTGGGTTTTTGAATATTTAAAAAAGAAAAAGCCGCTGCACAGATTTCGTGCAGCGGCGGAAGGCCAAGGGCCAAAGGATCAAAACGGATTCGAGTGATCCGAAACCCAAGAGCCGAAGCTACTTGCGGACGGCAGCAAAACGATAGTCCGAGTGCCACCTGCTGTCGAAGCAGCGCAAGTCCAGGTCACGCCTGTCGGCGGCCCCGCAGAGGCCCGCGACGCTGCGGCTGCCACCCCAGTGCCGCCACACGGAACCAAGGGCAACGATTGGGAATTCACGCTGCTTCTCGGGGTAAGTTTCGGCAAAAGCCTGGAGTTCAAACACGTTGGCCGGACGAAAACCATCCTTGTCGAGTTCGCGGATGACCTCATCCGAATCCATCGTACGGTTGAAGTGCTTGAGCTCGATTACCACATCTTCCTTACCGCGCTTGGAGGGCGGAATTGGGAAGTTCTTCTGGTTGATGTCGGAGTTCTTCCAGTCATAGCGGCCGGCCGCGATCATCTGCTCCAAGGTCAGCGAGTAGTCGACTGTGACGCGGAAGAGGTTCTTGGCTTGTTGCATGACTTCGGCCAAAACACCCGCAATCTTCTCGACCAGAGCATCCTGCGCCTCGCCGTCCTTCACAAGCTCGTGAATCTGCTCGTAAGAGACGCCTTTCTTGCGGAGAGCCTTCGAGAGCTTGCTTGTCAAACTCCCAATCCAACCGGCCCCCATCATCATTGCATCCTGCTTTGACATCGCTGTTTCTCCTTTTCCCGCTCATCCCTCGGTCCGATTAACGTTCAATCGGACTCCCAGATGTGCCGGTTAGTTACAGCTTCTAGAGTATATATACAATAATAAGAATAAGCTCTAGAAGCTGTAACTAAGCCCGCAAATATTCATTATTTCAAAGTACGGCTTAATTATACACCAAAAAGATTATCCTGTCAACAGTCGCTCGTTTTCTTTTTTGCCGTGCAAGAATTTTATGCGAATCGCGCTTTGGGGTAAAATATTTTTTATTTTATCGGCCCACTCCACGAGCACAATGTTTTTCGGATCGGAAAAAATTTCTTTTATGCCGAGCGCGGTAAGCTCGCGCGGATCTTTTATGCGATACGCGTCTATGTGATAAAAGTGGGAATAGGTTTTAGGTTTTAGGTGTGAGGTTTTAGAGCGCAACACAAAACGCCTGAAAATAATAAAGGTTGGGCTGGTTGTTCTTTTTTTCAGCCCCAGTCCGCGCAAAAATCCTTGCGTAAAAGTTGTTTTGCCGGAGCCAAGGTCGCCGGTTAGGGCAAAAACCAGCGCGCCCTTTCGCGTGCTTCTTTTCGCGTATTTTCGCGCCAACCCTTCCCCAAAATTTTTAGTTTTTTCCGAAGAAAAACTTAAATGGGTTTTCATCTTGTTAGAACTATAAATGCTCAACCAATTCTTTTTCCGCCTCAGAACTGACAAGGTCTGGGAGCCGTTTGCCGATATATACCATGTGTTTAAAGATATAATAGCGAAAATAAAAACATAAAGACACGCCCTAAATTAAGAGTGGACGATGTTTGAAGGGTACTAGCCGAGAGGGGCTCTCTTGATCTATTTTTTTAAGTCCTCGCAGCCTCTGCCCTGAGTCGTTCCAGTTGAGAAATAGCATCGTTCGTCGCATCAACGGCGCCACCCATATTAATTTTCTTTTCTATTAAGCCCAAAAACAACCATCGAATTATTGCTTCCGTACCAATATTGCCGTATTTTTCGAGCACTTGATTCCGCCTAAGGAGTTTCTCATGTTTGTCGGTGCCCTCCATAAGCGCCTCCGCCTTCAAGTCCTCAACCATTGCAAGTGCTTTACCATAATCCTCGGCGGTAGGTTCACGCTTCAAGTTCTCGCTCAAGATTTCCTTCAATTTTATCCGCACAATATTGGCCTCCTCGCGAGCTTCCTCGGGGCTTAACCGATTATTTTCTGGACTTTCGCCGGCCATTGGCATGCTTTCCTTCATGGTTTTAGATTACTATGGTGGTAGAAAAAATCAATGAGTAATTATTCGTTGATAAAAACTAAGAAATAACTTAAACCAAGTCCCCCCTCCTTTTCACTCCCATGTGGTCATACGCCGCCGGCAAAACAATTCTGCCCAAGTGCGAGCGCTGTAAAAATCCCAACGTCATAAGATACGGTTCGTAAATTTCTTCAATTACCCCGCGTTCTTCGGAAAGCGCGGCGGCAAGCGTGTTGATACCAACCGGACCGCCATTAAATTTATTGATTATTATCTCGAGCAATCTTCTGTCTTGTGGCTCCAGTCCCATTTCGTCTATTTCAAACATTCCAAGGGTTTGCTTTGCTCCTGTTTCGTCCACGATTTTTTTATGATTAACTTCGGCGTAGTCGCGGGCGCGCTTTAAAAGCCGGTTCGCGACTCTCGGCGTTCCGCGGGATGCTTTTGCCAAAATTTCAATCGCCCCGGGATTCGCTTCTATTCCAAGTATTTTTGACGATCTCAATAAAATTTTTTTAATATCTTCAATGCCGTAATAATTAAGCCGGAAGGTCGCGCCAAATCTTGAACGCAATGGATGCGAAAGCAGATTTTCTCTCGTAGTTGCCGCAACCAAAGTGAATGGGGGCAGATCCAAACTAAGAGTTCTCGCGCTCGGCCCCTTGCCTATAACCAAGTGAAGCTTTCTTGATTCCATCGCCGGATAAAGAACTTCTTCTATCGTCGGGTTTATTCTGTGTGCTTCATCTATGAAAAGAATTTCTCCTGGTTCAAGGTTTGTCAGAACCGCAGCCAAGTCTCCCGCCTTCTCGAGCGCCGGACCCGAGGTTGTTTTTACCCTTGAGCCAAGTTCTCCGCCAACAAGATACGCAAGTGTAGTTTTCCCAAGTCCAGCGGGACCGGAAAAAAGAAAATGGTCGGAGGCCTGTTTTCTCTGCTTCGCGGCATCAATAATTACACGAAGTCCGTCTTTTATCTTTTCCTGGCCGACATATTCACCCCATTCTTTGGGGCGCAAAGCAAGGTCAACGCTTATGTCTTCGTTTTCTTTTATATTCGCTTGTTTTTTTGTTTGGGGTTTGGACATTTCTATTAAAAATGATGGGGTTGACAAACTTGCAAAAGTATGCTATCATAAGGCCAGAATACAGCAGTGTCAAGCTGCTTCAAATCTGGGGGCACGGAGGGACTTCCAGAACCAGGATGGCCTGGTTCCGGCTGGGTCACTCCTCGAAGTCGTTCCAAATTCTCTTTTTATAAAAGAGTTTCATCCGTCCCGCTCTTTTGGGGGTAAATCCTCCAAAAGAGCGGGACACGCCCCCAGATTTGAGGCAACTCAGAACCCTATAAATCTATCTTCCCCGTCGCCCCCTCAACTTCTTCAAAAGAGGTAACTCCTTGAAGAGCTTTTAATATACCGTCTTCTTGCATCGTAACCATTCCTTGTTTTTCTGACAACCTCCCCAGGGAAACCTCGGAGGATTCTTTTAATATCGATTCTTCTATTTCCGGATTGTCTTCAAAAAATTCGAAGATGCCGACCCTTCCTTTGTAACCGATGTTGTTGCATTTTTCGCAACCCACGGCTTCATAAATTTTATATACGTTATATTTTGACCGGTCAACACGAGCCGGAAGATCTTTTAAAAAATTTTCTATTTTTACGCGCAGCTCCGGAGAAACAACTTTTTCTTTCTTACAATTTTCACAAAATAATCTCACGAGTCTCTGGGCGATGATCAAATTGAGGGCCGGACCTATCGCCGACGGATTGGCTCCTAAGTTGATGAGGCGCGGAATAGCCCCGATAGCGTCGTTTGTGTGAAGTGTTGATAAGACGAGGTGTCCGGTAAGAGATGCCTGCAGAGCGATATCGGCAGTATCTTTATCTCTGATTTCGCCGACAAGAATTACGTCCGGGTCCTGCCGCACAATAGCGCGCAAGCCGTTTACAAAAGTGTATCCCGATTCTTCGTCAACTTGAGTCTGCTCCACGCCTTCAAGCCGGTATTCGATCGGATCTTCAAGCGTGATTATTTTTATTTCTGGATTATTTATGTGGCGCAAAAAAGCATAAAGAGTGGTTGTTTTTCCGGAGCCGGTCGGTCCGGTGTTTAAGATCAAGCCGTTTGGTTTTGCGATCTCCCGCTCAACAATAACAAGGTCGTCTTCTCTCAGCCCCAATTGGGACAGGCCGATAGAAGTAAGGTTCGGGTCTAAAAGCCTCATCACGACATTTTCTCCGAACTCGGCGGGAATTATCGAAACACGTATTTCTATTTCTCTTTTCCCTAAGTTGATCGTAAAGCGGCCATCCTGCGCCGCGTCTTTAATGTTAATTTTTAATCCCGAAAGAAGCTTAATGCGCGAAACGAGCCTCCCGTAAAAATCTTCCGGGAAGCCGCCGAAAACATCGTGAAGAACGCCGTCAACTCTCAGCCGCAACTTTCCTTCTTTGTCGGACGATTCAAGGTGAATATCCGAAGCCTTCAACGCCATAGCACCGCCCAATATAGTTTCAATAATTGATGTTTGTGTGGATTTCGTAAAATCCAGTTTTCCCAATTCGCTCTTAATGGCGGCGAAATTTACGAGTTTTGCCGCGAAATCCTCAACCGCCTTCTCCGCGATAATAACTTTGCCGGTTATTCCTTCTAGTTCCGGTTTAACAAATTTATAAAACTCCCAAGCTTTCTCGAGACCGGAAAGAGAAGTTATAAAAATTTTGACTTCATATTTCTTCGCCTCTAAATCTTTTATTGCTTTTTGCGTCGCCGGAATCTTGGGATTGAGCGCGGCCACGGCAAGTTTTTTTACTTTTAACTCCGTTGCCACGAGTTTTGCTTCTTTCGCTTCTTTTTCCGGAATAACTCTCACCGCCTCAACGGAAACAGGAGTTTTTGTCAGGTCAACATATGAATAACCAAGTTGGTTCGCCAATCTTTGGGCCTGCCTTTCTTCTCCTTGTCTGTGAAGTTCGGCGATATGAGTCTTTAGGTCTGATATTGTTTTGGGATCCATGTTGATTTTATTCTAGCTCGTTTAGGCTCATAAAACCAAGATTTGTTGGTCGTTTTGTGGCCTGCCATGCCTTATTTGACAAAAGTAGAAAAAATATGCTATAATATAGCTAGCAACTCAGGAATAAAATTTTGTCTCGTGGGAGGGACGACATGAAGAAGCTGATGGTTTTCGCAACCTTGGTGGCGCTCGCAATACCGGTCGCCGCACAGGAAGAGAAGGAGAAGCAGCAGGAAGTGGTCGGCGTTCGCTCCGTCGCGGGCGTCGTAAACGATGAGGCGGCACACAGAGTGGCGTTCGCCGCCAAAGAGCAGCTACTCACGAAGGGCATCGGAAGCACTACGTCCAAGGAAGACGCGACGTTGATCTTGGACATTTCCGTGGGCCGCACGCACACGGAAGGCCGCGGCTCGGAGCATCGGGTGGAGACGCAGAGGATGTACTGGTCCAACCCGGGGTACTACGTCCGCAACGGAACAGTGCGAACAATCCTCGGAGTCGGGACGTCTTTGGCCTACGGCGCCTATCAGAGCCGCAAGCAAGAGACCGCGGAAGATCAGATCTTTCGCGTGTATCTGCAGTTCAGCCGTCCAGACGGACGCATTACCCAGATTTTTCATCGGGACGTGCGCCTGCAAACCCTGCGAGACAAAAGTGGTGACAGATATATCCTCGTCGTCGGATCATCCTCAAGGACGATCGACAGAATGGACAATGTGGCCGAACAGGCAGCCATCATGGCCATCGAGGAGCTCCTCGGAAACTAACCGGTTTCCGCGCAACAGAGGCCCAGCAAGAGCAAACACTCAGGCTGGGCCTTTTTATTTTAACGCCTTTTGGCATAATTTTGATTTTTGATTTTTAAATTATGAAACTCCCCGGCCTTACGGCCGGAGTATCTTACGATACCCTCGCCGCGCAAGCACCTGCTTGCATGTATCGCGGACTCGGGAGTTTCTCCATCCTCCGTCCCGCCTAGGACGGGACTACGGGCTTGGTCTCATCCCCGTCTTTACAGATGGGGATTTCGCCTAAGTTGGATTAAACTAACGATATGTCCGGACATTCTCATTGGGCGGGAATAAAACACAAAAAAGAAGCCACCGACAAAAAACGCGGCGAGCTTTTTTCTAAACTTTTAAATGCCGTGTCAATTGCGGCGAAATCCGAACCGAATCCGGAATTCAATCCCCGTCTGCGAACTGCGGTTGAAAAAGCGAAAAACGACGGTGTCCCGAAAGACAAAATAGATAACGCCATAAAAAAAGCAGCCGACTCGGCAAACGACCTGGAGGAACTAATGTTTGAAGCTTACGGCCCGGGCGGCGCGGCGATAATTATTGAAGCAATAAGCGATTCAAGAAACAGAGTCGTGGCGGAAATTAAAAAGTTGTTAAATGATTTTGGCGGCAAGTGGGCCGAACCAAAAAGCGTAGAATGGGCTTTTGAAAAAACGCCCGAAGGATGGAACGCAAAATTTCCGCAAGAACTGAGCTTGGAAGATAAAAATAAATTGAAAATTCTGACGGATGCCCTCGGGGGCCACGACGACGTACAAAAAATATATACAAACACATGATCGTGCTCGGCATTGATCCAGGAACATCAAGAATGGGATACGGCGTAGTAAAAAAAGATGCCGGGAAAATTTCTCTTGTCGCGGCTGGAATTCTTAAGATCCAAAAAAAACCTCCGGAGGCGCTTTCGGAAATAAAAAAAGAGCTTACAAAAATAGTTAAAAAATTTAAACCGGATAAATTGGCTATCGAAAAGCTTTATTTTGCCAAAAATCAAAAAACTGCCCTTGCCGTCGCCGAAGCAAGAGGAGTTGCCCTGCTTGTCGGAATGGATGCGGGCCTCACGGTAGAAGAATATAGTCCAAACGAAGTTAAGCTGGGGGTCGCAGGCTATGGTTTTGCCGACAAAAAATCGGTGTTAAAAATGGTTAGGCTGGCCCTAAACGAGCCCGAACTTAAGCTAATAGATGACGCAAGCGACGCTTTGGCGCTAGCTATTTTGTCCACAGGACGATATTCTCCATAACCTATGTGTCGCGCGTGGAGGCTGGCCCGCCGGGGATGGGTATATCTAACAGGGTTGACATTTTCTGCCAATCGAATATGCTTTTTCTAAAATCAAGGTCTTGAACCATTAATTACTAATTAAAAGGTCGCGACAACTTTGAGCAACATGGCTGAAGATTTGGAATTTGATCTGGGCGAAGAGGGCGAGTTAGAAGACGAACTGGAAAATAATCCATCCGAAGAAGGGGAAGAGGAATTGTAATTTTAATACAAATATAAAAATACCCAGCCCGTCGTGAACCGGCTGGGTATTTTTATGGGACCCCGCCTTGCGCGTATACTTAAAGAAACAAGAATTGCACAATGAAAAAAATTAAAAAGGTTTTTAAGGTAGCCGTTTATGGAGTTGTTGGCGCGGCGGTGCTTGCTCTTGTATTATTTTTCTATTTTTCAAGCACTCTCCCCACTTTTGAGCAAATAACCTCGAGGCAGGTCGCGCAATCGACAAAAATATTCGACCGCACCGGCAAAGTACTGTTGTACGAAATAAGCAGCGGGCAAGAACGGACCGTTGTTCCTCTTACGGAAATTCCGCAATATCTAAAAGACGCAACAATAGCGATCGAAGACAAAAGATTTTATGAGTCTCCTGCTTTCGACGCCAAGGCGATAGCAAGAGCGCTTTGGACGAATCTGAAAGGAGGCGGCAATCCTCTTGAGGGACAAGGTGCGTCTACAATAACCCAACAACTCGCAAGAAACGCTTTTCTTACTTCCGAAAGAACAATTATCAGAAAAATAAAAGAGTTAATACTTGCCGTACGAATTTCCGGCTACTACTCAAAAGATAAAATTTTAGAGCTTTATCTGAACGAGATTCCTTACGGTCCGATAATTTACGGCGTGGAAGCGGCGAGCGAAACTTATTTCGACAAACCAGTAAAAGAACTGACACTCGCCGAGAGCGCGCTCTTAGCCGCTCTGCCAAAAGCCCCCAGCTATTATTCGCCGTGGGGGTCACATCTTAAAGAGCTTCTCTCTAGACAAAAATCTGTTTTGGAAAAAATGTTTGAGTCGGGAAAAATAACCGAGAGCGACCTTAAAAAAGCAGAGAAGCAAACTTTGGTTTTCCAGCCGCAAAATCAAGGATTAAAGGCTCCGCACTTTACTCTTGCCGTTAGAGATTATCTCGTAGAAAAATACGGGGAAAACCTTGTCGGCACCGGCGGACTAAGGGTTATAACGACGCTTGACTGGGAATTGCAACAATTGGCAGAAAAAGTTGTGAAGGAGGGGGCGGAAGAGAACGACCGCCTTTATGACGGTAAAAACGCCGCGCTTGTCGCCGAAGACCCCAAAACGGGAGAAATTCTGGCAATGGCCGGCTCACGAGATTATTTTGCTACTTCTTCGCTTCCTGTGGGTTGCACGCCCGGTGCGAATTGCCAATTTGAACCTAATTTTAATGTCGCAACGCAAGGCCTAAGACAGCCGGGTTCGGCCCTAAAACCGTTTGTTTATCTTACGGCGTTTGAAAAGGGATATACTCCGGAAACGATCGTTTTTGACGTTCCAACGGAGTTTGCCGCGAACAACCCAAACTGTCCGCCCGTTCCTGACTTTAACAATCAAAACAATGAATGTTTCCATCCGCAAAATTTTGACGACCAATTCAGGGGTCCCGTTCAACTCAAACAAGCGCTCGGCCAGTCCATCAACGTTCCGGCCGTAAAAGTTCTTTATCTTGCCGGTCTCGTCGACGTTGTAAAAAAGGCGAATAGTTTTGGGCTGGAAACACTTACGAGCCCAAACCTCTACGGCCTGTCTTTAGTTTTAGGAGGAGGAGCAGTCAAATTAATAGATTTGGTTGATGCCTATTCCGTCCTTGCCGAAGATGGAGTAAAAAAAGATCAGGCAACGGTTTTGGAGGTCCGCGACTCGAACGATAATGTTCTTGAGTCTTACGCTCCGAGCGAAAAAAGGGTCGAGGATCCTCAGCCCGTCAGACTCGTCAACAATATTCTTTCCGACATAGACATACGACGGGGATTGTTTCAAAACAGCCTTGGCCTGACGGTCTTTCCGGAATATGACGTAGCACTAAAGACGGGGACGTCCAACGACTATCACGATGCTTGGACAATCGGCTACACGCCGTCGATCGTTGTCGGTGTTTGGGCAGGAAACAACAACAACGCCCCGATGCAAAGAAGGGGGTCTAGTATTTTGGCCGCCGTTCCGATCTGGAGCAAGTTTATGAACGCAGCTATAAGTAAATTTCCCAAAGAAACGTTTCCGCGGCCAGAAACGATCATTCCGTCAAAGCCGATCTTTGCCGGGGATTATACGCACGACAAACAGCTTCATTCGATCCTTTTTTACGTTGACCGCAAAGACCCCACGGGACCCCCTCCGCAATCTCCGGAGTCCGATTCACAGTTCCTAAATTGGGAAACGGGGGTTGACACCTGGGCGAAAGAAAACATCCCCGATTTCGCCAATTACAATCAGCCTTTGAGCGTAAATTCAAGCAGTGTCGGTGTTTTTTCTCCTCCAAAAATAGACATTAAGATGCCAACGGCGGGATCGTTTGTCGGAAAAGACGTCAAAGTACTTGCAGACATAAGCTCGCCCGGAATTATTTCCCAAGTAAATGTATATTGGAATGGCATTCAGCTCCAGGGATTTTCGGTCAACATCACCGGTTTCTACTCTTTCGGCTGGACGCTTACTCCACAGATCTCTTACCAGCAAAATCTTTTGGAAATAGAAGCTTTTGACAAAAACGGCGCGTCTTCCAAGGCAAGCGTAATAGTATATAAACAACCCTAGGCCGTTATCGGTTTGAGTATATAAACGTAGGAATTATCCCCGGCGGCCTTTATTTCCGCCGGTTCGTTTTCTCCGTTTATGCCAAAAAATATCTCTTCAGAAGTAAGAATTTTGAGCGCGTCGGTGATATATCTCCAATTAAATATTATTTCCTCTGCTCTTCCTTGAATTTTTGCGGGTAATAAATATTTATTTTCACCGATTGCCTGATCGGAAGAATTTATTTCTAAAATTTTTTTATTTTCTTTGACGACAAATCTGACCTCGCTTGACTTGCTTCCCAAAACTCCGGCGAGCTTGAGGGCAGACAAAAACTCCTGCCGTCCCACTATAATTTCGGTGGAAAATTTTTTGGGAATTATTGCTTCATATTCCGGAAAGTTGCCGTCAATAAGGCGGGATAAAATTTCTACCTGATCGGTTTTGAAAAGGATCTGATTATCGTCACTATATATTTTAAAAATATCCCCTTCTTTAATAACCCTCAAAATGTCTTGTGCTGTTTTTAAAGGGAGTAAAAAATTAAATACGTTCTTGTGGTTTGTGTTGAACTGGTCGTCGGATATTGTTTTTTCTGCCAAACGGAAACTGTCGGTCGTCACAAACTTAATATTATCGATCAAAAAGTTAATAAAAACGCTGTTGAGTTCTGGTCTTAGGTCGGAAAATTGGCTAGCCACCATTGCCCGGCCTATACAATCTTTCAAAACCCCTCCTTTTATTTCTATATAATTTGAACGGTCTTTTATTTTCGGAGTAATTGGAAATTCTTCAGCACCTGTCCCTTGAATAGACGCTTCGTAAGTATCGGTTTTTATTTCTACTTTGTTGCCTTTTTTTTCCAAATTCAGTCTTTCTGTCTGAATATTATTGACTATTCCCGAAATAATATTTGCCGGAACCGATATTTTTCCTTCCTCTATGACCTTTCCTGGTATTGAATATGTTATTGCTGCCTCCAAGTTTGTGGCGGTAAGTTTTATCTTGTTATCCTGAGCCTCGAAAAGGATATTTTTTAATATCGGCAGATTAAGATTGTCTTCAGTCAGTTTTTCTACGGCAGAAATTGCATCTTTTAAGTTTGATCTGATAAGTATGACTCGCATTAACTATTATGTATTATTAAATATTAAAAATTACTGTTACTTCTATTACGTTGTGATTTTTTGTGCAAAAACCCGTTTTGTTTTTTAAAAACGAGGCCTTATCTGTTACTTCTTTGTTAATTAACTCTTATAAATCGCCTCCTTAATGAGGATTATGTTGTTATTAGTTGTCGGATTGCGATTCACCTCATTGTTTATTTTTTCGTAAGAGTGTATCGCGGTCGTGTGATCCCTCCCCATTTTTTCCCCAATATAAGGGTAGGATAACTCCAACATATCCCGAAGTAGATACATGGCAATTTGCCGCGGAAGGACAATTTCTTTTCTGCGGTTATGGCTTATTAGGTCTTCAAACGTGATGTTGAAAAATTCCGCAACCGATTTCAGAATTTGTGCGTCAGTCACCCTTTTTGAAACATTTTGCAACGCCTTTTCTATTATTTCACCGGCAACCTTTTCTGTTATTTCGGCCTGTTTTCTCTCGCCATAAAAAAGGACTTTTTTCAAAACACCCTCCAATTCCCTTATGTTTTTCTTAACCTTTTTGGCTATCAAGTCTATTACTGGGTCGCTTAGGGTTCTGCCTGTTTCGTTTAGCTTGCTTTTAATAATGGCAACCCTTGTTTCATACTCCGGGTATCCTATGTCGGCAATTAAACCACCTTCGAACCTTGACCGCAGGCGCTCCTCGAGCGTCGGTATTGATTGGGGCGGTCTGTCCGAGGAAATAATAATTTGTTTGTTCGCCTCATAGAGCGCGTTAAATGTGTGAAAAAACTCTTCTTCGGTTTTTTCTTTGCCGCCTATGAATTGAATATCGTCGATAATCAGAACGTCCACGTCCCTATATTTCTTTTTCATGTCTTCCATTCGCTTGTTTCTGATGCCCCAAACAACGTCGCTAGTGAATCTTTCGGAGGGAACGTACTTTGACCTTATCTTGCCGCCATATTTAGTTTTTATTTCGTTTCCTATTGCCTGGATCAAGTGGGTTTTTCCAAGGCCCACTCCTCCATAAACAAAAAACGGATTATATTTTATTCCGACCTCGTCGATGATAGATGCCGCCGCCGCATAGGCTAGTTCGTTTGAGGATCCGACGACGAACGACTTCAACGCGTATTTTGGGTTTAAATTAGTTTCCGGATCAACCTTGAACTCTGCTCCAAACCCTTCGTCCAGTTTTGGCACTTGCGACTGAAGCTTGGCAGGAAGTTGGAAATTTCTATTTTCTACCAAAAATTCAAGTTTTTTGGCGGAGCCATCCAAATTTCTCAGCGCCCCAAGTATATTTTTATGGTATTTATTGGAAACCCACTCCTTGGCAAAGTTGTTAGGCAGGGTTATATAAAAAGTTCCGTCTTTTTTGTCTATCAGATGGCTACTTTTGAGCCACGTCGCAAAATTTGCCCGTGAAAGCTGAAGTTCTACCTCCCCCAATGTTGCTTGCCAAAGCTGGTCTAGATCCATAATTTGTTAAAAGTTAAAAAATAACCGATTTTTGTTCTAATTCTACAGTGTCAAACGAAAAAAGCAAATCATAGCCAAGTAGTGTTGTTGCGATGTACGTTTCGTCTTAGAAGCTTTTCTTCAACAAGAAATTTTGGCTGCTCAAGCCGATTTTCAGAGTGGGAACCTCATTATTTTTAGAAAGTCGCAACAACACTGCTTGGTATAGCATTAATTTTAGTTTTAATCGAAGGCAAGTCAAAGAGCTCAAACAAAAATTTGGGGATTTTCTGTTGATAACTTTTTTAGCCAAGGGATGGGTGGGGCTTGCTGTCAGTATAAATTTTTGTTAAAGTCATAAAATGTCTTTTACTTATCAGCCGAAAAAGAAGAAAAGGAGAAGAACTCACGGCTTTTTGGCCCGCAGGAGAACTCCGGGGGGCCGCAACGTTTTGAGACGGAGAATGGCCAGGGGAAGACGCAAGCTGTCGACTTAACAATCATTCTTCCTGCCGATTTGCTTCGTCGATGCCGGGCGGGTATGATGCTATTTGCCGTGACCTAAAGCAAAGCCGCTACGGCGCCCAATGTATTCAAAAAAATTTAGATTACCCGTAAAAGAAGTTCAAAAAAAAGCGAAGAAAGTTTTCTCTTCGCCTTATTTTTTGATAAAAACGGCGGAAAACAAAACCGATCACAACCGATTTGGCATAATTATATCTACGTCCTCCGTCCAGAAGTCCGTAGACCGTCATTTTTGGAAAAGGAGGATTGCCGATTATTTGCGCCAGACGCCAAATTTTAAAAAAGATTTTTTATTCATAGTTTCGCCGGGGATTAAAAAATCTTCCCCGGAGAAAGTTAAAAACGAACTGGATAAATTTTTTAAAATAATTTAAAATCATGGGCTATCTTTATAATACCTTTCTCCATCAACCGCTGCTGAATGTTTTGATTTTCTTTTACAACACGATCGCCGTGCACGACCTGGGAATCGCGATTATTTTTCTTACAATCCTAATAAGAATTATTTTATTCCCGCTTTTTCATAAAGGAGTCAGGCACCAGGCTGTTATGCAAAGACTGCAGCCCAAAATAAAAAAGATCCAAGACGAACACAAACACGACAAAGAAAAACAAGTTACGGCGACGATGGATCTGTACCGCGAGCACAAAGTAAACCCCTTCTCGGGAATTTTTATAATGTTTCTCCAGCTCCCGATTCTGATCGCTCTTTACCGAATTTTCGCGAATATTTTTAAGCCGGGATTTTTGGACGCGCTTTATCCCTTTGTTGCGAAACCGGAAACCATCAACGCCGTTTCTCTTGGTTTGATTAATCTTCAAAAATCAAATATTCTTATTGTGGGATTGGCGGCACTTGCACAATATTTTCAAGGGACGATAGGTCTTCCTAAACGAGGAACAGAACCGCTCAGCCAAAGCGAAAAAACGGCGAAAATGATGGTTTTTATTGGCCCACTGATTACTTTTGTGATTTTTTACAGATTTCCGGCAGCCGTTTCCTTATATTGGGCAGCCAGTTCGGCGTTTTCAGTAATTCAACAAATTATAGTTAACAAATCACTGGAAAATGAACAATTGGGAAGAGATAATCAAAAAAATAATTGAACTTATGGGATTTGAAGATTTTAGGGTGGAAATTCGCCCCGAAGAAAGGCGCGGATTGATTTTTATTTATGACAGCGTAAATCTCGTGAAAGAAAATCTACCCACCATCGTTGAGAGTATAAATCACTTAACTGGCATGATGGCAAAGAAACACAACGAACAAGCGATATTTTTTGACGTGAACAACTATCGGCAAGAAAGAGAAAATTTAATTTCCGAGCTGGCGAAGGCCGCCGCAAAAAAAGCCGCAACTACCAAAGAAAAAATTTCACTTCCGGCAATGAATTCCTATGAGCGCAGAATAGTTCATGTTGCGCTTGCTACTCGTCCTGACGTAAAAACCGAAAGCGCAGGACAAGGAAAAGAAAGATATGTTATTGTTATGCCGATAGAAAATTAAACGACGCCGCCGAAAGCGGCCCTGTTTAATTTAGAGAGAAACCGCGTAAAGCCGTTCGTCAAAACGATTTACAAAAAACAAAGTTCCGTTAAAAATTTTTACCTTATCCGTGTCCAGCGCCAAAGAAGGATCTTTAAATATTTCCGAGACATCGCCGCTTGCTAAATCAATTTTGTAAAAATCGTCCGTCGAATAGACCATTTTTTGTTCATAAGCGTCGGGTAGCCGGCTTATTTTGAGCGCATCGGCGTTTCTCGGTATCGCGCAAGCGAGAAAACTAACTTGTGCCGCCGATGAAGTCGATTGTGCTTGTGCTGGAACAGCGGAATAGAAAGAACACTTTGAAGGAAGAGTCAGAAACGACAGCCGGTGCAAAAGATTGCCGCCCGTGTCGGATATCGCAAGCTCTCCTCCCCTTAGATTGTTTCCGGCGACGAAAACCAGTCCGAATTTGCTGCTTTTATCCCAAATAGTCCGCAAACCGGCCCTTTCCGGCACGATCTGTGTAAAAAGTTTTTTGCTGATATCGAAACGCAAGGAAAGGCCGGTGGAAAAAGTCCCAGAATTGGTTTCAAGAATTATCTGATCGGAAGAGATCCATCGGGGGTGAAGATCTTCGGCATAGAGGGTCGCAAGTTCTTTTGCCTTGGCTTTTATGTTTCCTAAATCGAGGATTGCAAGCACTTTGGCGTCGCCTTTGTTCGCAACATACGCGATCTGGTAATCGTTCGGCGACCAGGTTGCGGAATATATGTTTTGGTCTAATGGCGACCAAGATTTGCTGGTTGTATCAAAAACACTGTATTGCGGCCTTTCTTTGTCTCCAAAAGAGGCAATTATTTTTTTACCGTCATAAGAAAATTCCGTTTGTATCAAATTATTTATCTGTACGGAGCTTAGAGCCGACGCCTCGCCCTTAACAATTTTCATAATTTGTCCGTCCGGCTGAACGATAACGGCGTTATTGTCTTTGTCCACAAAAAAATCCAGGACTTGATTTTGGGCGATAACGCCGAATTTTTGCTCCACGGTTTTAACCGGAAGAGACCCGCCCTCTTTTTGCGTGCCGCCGTTCGTTTGTGGCTGGCCGCCCGCTTGCGGTTGGCCGGAGATTCCTCCCGCGCTCGGAAGTCCACCGGGCTGCTGTGCTTTTTCTGCCGGCTGGCTAATTTTTTGGCGCAAAAAATATCCACCGGCAATTACAAGGCCGATCGCGCCGACTATTATTAAAAGATAAACTAGACGTTTCATTGTTCTATTTTATATAGTTAGCATTGTATTTTTGTGTAGCACTGTGAATTTGCTGGCGCCTGATTGCATGGATAACCGCTTAGATTTAACAAATTTTGTGGGCAGCCGCTTGGCAGCGGGCTTATGACATCATAAATACATGTTCCGGCTGGTGCGAATTGACACGCCGACTGTTGCGTGGCGGCTATTGACACACATTCCTTATGAGAATAATTGTCGTTTGTGTTTGGCACGTTTTGGCACGAGGTGCTGGGATGTGGGCACGATCCTGAACAGAGATGCTGTGGATCGCCGCCACACGTTGTGATATTTGCACAGCTTAAGAGGTCGCCGCCCCCGGTCGCTCCGCCGGAGCTTGCCGGCAAAGATGGCAGTCCCTCGATCTTAAGATTTATTATATTCGGATTAATTGTTCGTAGTATCAAATATGCTCCGCCGAGAAGCAAAAGGCCAAGGAGCGCGCCCTTCACCCACTCTTTTCCCTCGCCCTGCCCCGAAGGGTTCCCCGCGGCAAATACATATTTGATCCCGCCATAGACGATTGCCGCGAAAGCTAAGGCGCCGGAAATAAGCAGGGAAAAACTATAAAGATTGGCAATAAAACCGGGAGCTCCGGCGTCTTTGCCGTATTGGCCCGGAATTGTGTAGTCGACTGTTGTGGCAAAAGCGGTTGCGGTCATTATATAAAAAAGTATTTGCAGAGTTGTAAAATTAACCAAATGTTTCATAATTTACTTTAGTTTCAGGGTTATGTTCTGCGAAGCCGATTCTCCTGGATTCGCGGGGTTACTTATAGTAAGCGATATGTTTACGTTTGATCCGGCCAGCGCGTCCGGATTCAAATTGACATTAAGTTCCGAAGGATTTTCCGTGTTTTCCGGCGCCGAACCGTTCACTGTCCAACGGAAATTCAACGCGGAAGACTTGGCGCTGAAAAAATAAGGAATTCCTTTTAGCGCTATCGTTCTGCCAGAAACTTCTTTATCGGGATATGGCGCGTCTATTACGGCAAGCGGTGCGGCAACCGGTATCTGTATGGTTTTTGTGAGTAACGAACCGTTATAATTCGGAAGCTGAACACGGAGATCGATTATGCTTCCTGCGGCCGGCGCCAAAAAGCTTACACGTTTTATTCCTATGCCGCTTGCCACAAGGCCGTCGTTAACATACCAATAGGTTTTTTGTTGCGAAAGACTCGCCGGTCTTCCTTCAACAAAAAATTCCAAAGAAGCGGTTACTATTGAGTTTTGCGTGGGAAGAATTTTGCCGACAAACGACGCCGGAGAGGAATCTTGTTTGGCTACCCAAGTAATTATCATTTGCGGAGCAGTCTGCGCAAACGACACGGTAGCTGCAAAAAGAATGGCCAGTAGCAAAAAGATAGAAACCATAAAAGGAAAGTAATTTTGTAATAATTTTAAGTTCATCCCATTAGAGATAGGAAACGCAAACGTTTCCACAAATAAATAACGAGACCTTTGGTTGATAGATTGACATGCTTAAATTATTTAATATGAATTTATAGTTGGTTAATCTCTAACGGGATTCATTTTTTCGTTTTTACGGCAAGAATTTTTATGCCGCTTCTTCCAACCCCTCGTCCTTTTCTTCTGATTCTTCTATGTCGGGGAATTCTTGCAATAACTTTTTTGGAAGCGCCTCCATTATCTCCGGTTTTTCTCCGAGTGCTTCTTTGGGGAATTCTTTTTTGGTTGCTTCTTTTTCTGGGGCAACTGCTTTTTCTTCGGGAGAACCCCCTCCTTTTATAATAACCTTTCCCTCGATTTCTTCAGTCGCCGTTTTCCCCATTGCCCCCTTTGTAGTAGCCGCTGTGCCGCCCACACCTCCTTTTCCTGCGCCCCCGCGAGCTGCGCCACCCTTGGCGGCTGGTGTCACCGTGCCGACTGTTTCAACCACCTTTTTCACTTTTTGACTACGGTCGGCGATTACGTTAATAGTCCATGCGATTGTATAAAAAGGCAGTTCTTGTACTCCGGGAATTAGTTCGGCGACAAAAGCTATAATGTTGGTAATAGTTGCGAACATTCCTCCAACGCCGAATATACCCAAAATAAAGGTAATTGTGCCCCATGCCACATCCAGAAGGTCGGAGACGAAAGGGATAAGGCCGAGAAGATCAAAAATAATAACAACAATAAAGCCAAAAACAATGGCTGGCGCCTGTAGTTTCGGTTCCGCTTTTTGCCCTTCGTCCATAATTATCTTCCCTCGAGCAATTGCTCGGGGTTCGTTGTGATTATTTGGTCTTCAAAATAGGAAGGCACGATCTGGATAGCAACGTGTTTTTTGCCAGCGAAAAAGAGTCCGGTTCCGACCTCCGCTCCGAGCAGAAAATTTTTTTCCGCCTCCGTCAGGCCGAATGCTTTTTGAACTATGTCTATCGTCGCCGGAGCTTGTTTTAAAAGCAATTGCAGCGAAGAGTTCGTGATGATCGGGCGGCCGTAAGGAGAACGCAAGAAGTCTTCCACGTCCTGCGTGATAGTTGAAACACCAAGATAATATTTTCTTGCCCGTTTTACGAGGCCGAAAAGGAATGTCGCGCTGTCCTCGTTTTTCATCATCCACCAAGCCTCATCTATTATAAGGAGGCGTTTGGCGAGTTTGGCGCGGATAAGGTTCCAAATAAAGTTCAAAATTACGAACATTGCGATCGGTCGTAATTCTTCTTCGAGGTCGCGGATGGAAAAAACTATCAATCTGTTTGATACATCAATATTTGTCGGCCGGTCAAGAAATCCAGAAAAACTTCCTTTTGTATATTTGTAAAGACGATCGGCCACCTCTCGTCCGCCCTCGAAATTTCTTAACACCGTTTCAAGGTCTTCCAAGAGTGGAGGTTCGGCGCCCGAGAAATCTTTATCTGGAACAATTTCTCTTGAGGCGTAAGTTTCAGTGACCGCGCGGTCAATCAGCGCTTCTTCGGACGGATTTAATTTTCCAAGCATTAATTTAAGCAATCCCGATAAACTTACAATATGCGACCTTAGAGTGTCCGACGGAGATTCGCCCTCGGGGATCATCGGGATGCCGAAGGGGTTGATATGTTCATGCGACGACAGGGAAATATTGAACCAGCTGCCGCCGAAAGTTTCGGCAAGTTTTTTATATTCATTCTCCGGATCGATAACTATTATAGTTTCAACGTCCGTCATCAGTGTTCTTATTATTTCAAGTTTGGTGGCGTACGATTTTCCCGATCCGGACTTGGCGAAAACCACCTGATTGGCGTTCTCAAGCGAAAATCTGTCAAAAATCACCAGATTTTGGTTGTGCAGATTTACCCCATAAAGTATTCCTTCATTTGACGACAAATCCTCGGAAACGAAGGGGAAAAAAGAAGAAACCGGACCGGAGTTCATTGGTGTATATATTTGCAGTTTGTCGCTCGAAACGGGCATATTCGATAAAAATCCTTCAAGTTGTTCAAACAGCGCCGGTTTTATGTAAACAAGTTTCGCCTCCATAAGCGATACCAATTTGCTTTCAAGTCGAGAAAGCTCGTCTTCCGCGTCGGCATATACGGTTATGTAAAGCCCGACGTCAAATAGTTTTTCTTCCGATTGCTGAAGTGTGTCACGCAGGGTTTCCACGTCCTGCAGCGCCGTTTCGAGCACGGGGTCGCGCACCAGGCCCTTTTCTTCGGAGTCGTTTATCTGTGATTCGAGTTGGCCCGCTTTTTTGCGCAAATTTTTTAAAGCGGTGCCCGTGTCCATCGGATTTATAAAAATTGAAGCGTCAAAAAGATGCGGAAGGTTTATGAGTTGTTCAAACCACCCGGTGGCAAGATATCTCGGATAGGAAAAGACGAAAAAAGTTTTCGCGAACTTATTGCCTATTTTAAGACGCCCCGGCTCAACTCGCGCTCCGGGCGGGGCTATTATTTTTGACGTGTCTTTAAAGTTGTTGTTTTGGTCAGGCATATTTGTAAGAATTTATTTTTTAGCGTCTAACACCTAAAACCTCGCACCTAAAACCTACGTCTTCGGTAGGTTCAAACCTTCCTTTTCGATCGTTTCGGGATTGTAGAAATTATAATAGAGCTCTATTAATTGTTCGTTGTTTAGCAGGACCGCTTCGAGCCCGACGGCGAAAAGTCCCTCCGTAACTTGGTTAACTCTCTGTTTCATCTGAGCTAAGCTTGTTTCGAAAGTCGCGAGCGCCTGTTCGTTTTTTCTCTCGTCGGCCTCTTTTTGTTTTTCTTTTGTTTTTTTAAGAAACGGA
>Ga0209515_10004004_pt1 | contig 20330 bp, 20 predicted proteins | sample Subgroupgradi54m_FD_187454 | JGI IMG/M metagenome (GOLD analysis project Ga0209515, IMG submission 187454) | Subsurface groundwater microbial communities from S. Glens Falls, New York, USA - GMW60B uncontaminated upgradient, 5.4 m (SPAdes)... ...
TATGGGAAGGGATTGGGAATCGAAGGGAGCCCCGTAGATGCGACCTCACGGGAGCATCTGTGAACGGGGCGGGTGGCCGACCCGTAGCGGAGCGTAGGGCGCCGATTCCCGTATCCCGCTCCATCTCTTTCTTTTATTTCTATCCCATTAAAATTAAAGAGGTTAAAGTGTATTTAGCCGTTTTTCCCCTGTTCAAGCTAAGTCAAGTTGTTCCAAGGTATTACAAGAATGGGCTTTTATTTCCGGAAGATTTACGTAGCAGAAACGTAGCAGGATTTTGGTGGAACAGAATGAGTGCGAAGAGTCGATGGCTTAAAATCCCATCTATTATATAATCCGGAGTAAAGATCCCGATCCATGACATTTTTCTGACGCTGTTATGATCTTTAGAGATGACGATATTGGTCCTGGTCTAGTTCCAATGGCCGAATAGTTGCGGAATTTTTATCTGATTTCCAGAAGGCATTAAAATTTGTTATGATCTAGTGCTGTACTGGTGGTTTAAAGTCATCAAACCTCCGGAAGAAGTAAAGGATTTGACGATGGAGAAAATATAATGAAATGGATTACCCGTGAGAATGTCAAGGTGGACAGAGTTGCCTGTCCGTGGTTGATCAAAAAATTTATTGATTCTAATGCAGAATTTCTTTTTGTTCCTGCTGATAAAGTTTTGCCTACTGCAGAGCGCGAGAAAGCCATTCCATTTGACGTGCCTGATATCGAGTTTGGGCATCATAATGGAAAATGCAGTTTTGAGACCCTTGTTGAAAAATATAAGATTAAAGATCCAGCCATTCTTCTTTTAGCCAGAATTGTCCATGGGGCAGATGTCAGCGAAGACCTTTATGGAGAAAAGGAAGCTCCTGGCCTCAAGGCGATTGCAGAGGGTTTTCGTTATCTGAACTTAAAAGATGACCATGAAATTTTGGACAAAGAATTCATCGTCTATGACGCTCTTTATGCCTATTGCAAACAAGTGATTTCTAAGAAAGGAATTTCTATATAAAAGCCGTTCTGGATACGTAACAGGTAATCAATAGGAGGTCAAACAATGAAGATTCTTATCAATGTGGTTGCAGTGCTTTTATTTTGCGGGACGGCATTTGCTGAATCAGGTTCTCCCGATAAAACTACTATTGATTTTGACAAAACTGCCGTGGGGCAACTTCCGGATGGCTGGGTCGGGGGTGTGACGGGTCAGGGTTCGCCGAAGTGGTCGGTGGAAGCCGACGTGATGGCTCCGAGCCAGCCCAACGTGCTGAAGCAATCCGGCAACGGCACCTACCCGTGGTGCGTGAAAAAGGATGTGTCGTTGAAAGACGGTTATGTCGAGGTCAAGTTTAAGCCGGTCACCGGTAGCGAAGACCAGGCGGGTGGTATCCTCTGGCGCTGGCAGGATGGCGACAACTATTACATCACGCGCGCCAATGCGCTGGAGGACAATGTGACGATCTATCACACGGTCAATGGCCACCGCCGCGCATTTAAGAACGTCAACATAAAAGTTACTCCCAATCAATGGCACGCGTTGCGGGTGGATTTTTCGGGCAACCAGTTCAAAGTCACCTTTGACGGTAAGGTCGCCATCGAAGCGACTGACGACACGTTCAAAGAATCCGGCGCCGTCGGCGTTTGGACCAAGGCTGACAGTGTAACCTTGTTTGATGATTTTAGCTTTGGAGGAAATTAAGCGAGCGATGGGGACTGAAAGATGCCGAAGAAATATTTGAAGATAGTAGTCTTTTTAATAATAGCCGGTGGTTTTTTATCAGCAGGCATAATCCATGCTCGAACGAATGAAGTTGTGGTCTATGTGAGCGAAGACCAAGTTTTCTCCGAACCGATTCTTAAGGATTTCGAAAAGGAAACGGGCATCAAAGTCAAAGCGCTCTATGACACTGAGGAAGCCAAAAGCACGGGTGTCATGAACCGTTTGCTTGCTGAAAAGAACAACCCTCAGGCGGATGTTTACTGGGCGAACGAGCCGATCCGCGCGGAATATCTGAAGCAGGAGGGAATATCTCAAGCCTACATTTCCGCTAGCGCTAAAGCTATTCCTGATGGCCTCAAAGACCCCGATAACTACTGGACGGGCTTTTCCGCCCGAGCGAGAGTTTTTATTGTCAATCAAAGAGCTCCCGAGAAGCCGCATTCTGTCGCTGACTATACGGACCCCCGCTTTAAGGGCAAAGCCATGATTGCCAATCCTCTTTTTGGGACAACCACAACTCAAATGGCAGCCCTCTTCACCCTCTGGGGCGATGAAAAAGGGAAAACCTTCATGGAAAATATGAAAAAAAATGGCGTGAAGCTCTCGACCAGCAACGGCGAGAGCGCAGATTTTGTGGCTTCCGGCAATTTTGATTTCAGCCTTGTGGACAGCGATGATGTTTTTAACCGCATCAAACAAGGTAAGGATGTTGAAATCATTTACCCCGATCAGGGAGAAAATGAACCGGGGTGCTTTATGGTCCCCAACGCCGTTCTTTTCATCAAAGGCTCACCGAATTCTGAAAACGGAAAGAAGCTGATTGATTACCTTCTCTCCAGAGAAACCGAACGGAAACTCGCATTTGCCGACTGCGCTCAGATTCCTTTAAATCCCGGTGTCGAAACCCCGCCTGAAATAAAAGCCATTCGCACACTCAAAGTGATGAAGGTCGATTATGCGGAGGTTGCTAAAAAAATGAGGGAAATTCAGTCCTTTCTCAAGGAATGGGCCCGATAAATGGCGAAGCGATTGACCCTCCTTTTTTTCGTGGTGCTATTTTTAATCATCGGATTAGTTCCGATCGCCGCGATGTTTCTTAAGACTATTTACGTAGACGGTCATTTCACTTTGAGATTGTATAGGGCGTTATTTGACTCAAGCCGGGAGTGGGGCCTTGTGGGGAATAGCGTGATGTTAGCATTTTTTGTGACAGCGGCTGCGCTTTCGGCAGGAATACCTTTAGGTGTGGTTCTTTCCAAAACGGATCTGCCTTTTAAAAGTATTTTTACATTTCTTTTTACAATCCCGCTGCTTTTACCGCCTTATATTACGGCGATTGCCTGGTCTTATTGGGTCAAAAAAGAAATCTGGTTTTTCGGTTTACCAGGATGCGTCTTAATTTTATCAATATCTTTTCTTCCCATTGTGATGTTTCTGACGATGGCCTATTTAAAAAGCGTGAACCCCGGCATTGAAGAAGCGGGAAAATTATTATCGGGGTGGTTTGGGGTGCTCAAAAACATTACGATTCCCGCCATCATGCCCGGGATCTTATTGTCAGCTGTCCTGGTCTTTTTGCTCACGTTGGGCGAGTTCAGCGTCCCAAATTTTTTGAGATACAAAGTTTTCTCGAACGAAAGCTTTACCCAATTTTCGGCGTTCTATGATTTTAATGCGGCGACCGTCTCAACCATGCCGCTTCTCTTAATCGCTTTTGTTATTCTTCTTTTTGAAGCGATTTTCCTGCATAGAAAAACTCAAGAATCTTATGGAATGACGCCGGACAGCGATAGATTTCTGGTCATCGAACTTAAGTCTTCGAAGAAATGGATAGTCATCTTGCTTAGCCTTGCTTCTTTTATTCTGATCGTACTGCCGTTTGCAGCGCTTGTTCGTGAGGCATTGAATCTTGGAATATTGAGAGAAGCTTTGGAAAAAGCAGGCGATAGTTTATTACGCAGTATTTCTTATGCCGGTATTGGGGCGTCAATCCTTACAGTGATAGGTTTCTTTTTGGGATATCTTATTTACAAAAAAGCGCTGCCGGGATGGCGCGGTGTGGATATGTTGACGCTGTTTTTCCTGGCGCTGCCAAGCGCTGTGACCGGAATTGGGCTCATAGGTTTTTGGAACAGGCCGGCCACTAATTTTATTTACGGGACTCCCGCCATCATTATTTTAGGTTATGTGGCGTGTTACACGGTTCTTACAAGCCGAATGACAATATCAGGACTTTCTCAAATTTCTTCTTCCATCGAAGAAGCCGCCGAAATTTCGGGAATAAAATGGTGGCGAAGAGTTTTTGGGGTTCTGGTGCCACTGATGAAACGCGGATTATTGGCGTCCTGGCTCATTGCCTATATTTTTTGCTTACGCGATGTCGGCGTCACCATGGCGGTTTACCCCCCGGCGCATGACACGCTGCCGATTCGCATATTCACTCTCATGGCGAATGCGTCAGGCTCTCTCATCGCGGGCTTGTGTCTGATTATGATTTTAAGCACGCTTTTACCATTCAGTCTTTTTATGCTGTCGGTTCCCAAAAAAGGTATGGCATGAATGCCGCAGAATTCAAATCAGTTGGTAAATCATACCATGGGAAAGAAGTGCTTATTGATTTTTCGCTGGCAGTTGAAAAGGGGGAAAGGATTGTCCTATTGGGTCCTTCCGGTTGCGGGAAGACGACGGTACTACGGCTTCTTGCGGGATTTATCGCTCCCACGAGCGGTGTTATTTCAATCACGGGAGAGATCGTCGCAAAAGACGGTCGAAATTTTAAAGAGCCCGAAGACAGGGGGCTTGGAATGGTGTTTCAGGATCTTGCGCTTTGGCCGCACATGACGGCGAAGGAAAATATTGAATTTGGATTAAAAGCAAAGAAGATTCCGGATAAAGAAAGACAGGAAAGAATAAGAAATATTTTTGGGCTTTTACAAATTGAGGATAAAATCAACACAAAGCCGTCTCTTTTATCGGGAGGGCAAAAACAGCGTGTGGCGCTTGCGAGGTCTTTGGTTCTGCTTCCCAAGATTTTATTGATGGACGAGCCCCTTTCAAGTCTTGATTTTGAGTTGAGCTTCAAGCTTCGGGCAGAGATCCTTAATCTTCAAAAAAATTTTGGTTTCGCCTTGTTGTATGTGACGCATGATCTGGAAGAAGCTTTCAGTATTGCCACAAAAATAGTGCTGATGAAAAACGGACGCATTGATCAAATAGGTTCTTGCGGAAAGATGAAACAATATTTCGAAAATATCAAAACAAGGTAAATATGGCACAATCAAACGCAGATAACAAAAACTCCGAGCTTGGAGTGCTGTTTTTGAAAAGTGATTGTGCTTTTGAATTTTAGCGAGGAACTGTAGTAATTACGTAGCAGAAAACGTAGCAAAATTTTGAGGAATTTTTGCAACTGATTCATTGGTGGCGGGTTGCAGAAACCCGCCACAAGATTCCCGTATCCCGCTTTATTATTTTTTATGGGAAGGGATTGGGAATCGAAGGGAGACTCGTCAATGCGACCTCACGGGAGCATTGCGCAACAAGGCGGACCGCTTGTAGATTGAAACATCAAGTTTCGATTTGCTAATGGCACCGGCGCAAGTGCGCCGGTAGAATTGTTCGAATTCGATTGTTGATGAGACACACTTTTTCGGCTGGAAAAAGTGTCTGGTTACACGGACCACTTGACCGAGACTCCGTAATAAGGTATCCTTATGTAGTCACATTTGATACTACATTTAGGAGGTCTTAAAATGACAGTTGCAACAGCATTGCTCAACGCCAAGTATGTAGGAATAAGAGATTTACGGGAGCATTTATCCAAACGGCTTAAAGGTAGTAAAGTAATCGTGGTCACCGAACACGGCACTCCCACCAAAGTGATTCTTTCCTATCAGGATGTTGTCGAGCTTATCGAGGTTCTTGATGAACTTCGGGATCAAGCAGCCATTCAATCCGTTCAAGAGGGGAGAAAAGCAGTCAGGGAAGGTGCCGAAGGAATTCCCGTCAGCCGTTTGTTTAACCAAGTAAGAGCCTCTCGTAAGTGAAATATAGCGTTCGCTTTCCTTCGGAAACCATTCAGAGGAAATTTCACAAGGCTCTGGAAATTATCCCGCCCAAGATTCAGGATGAGATTATGGGGGGCATTGAGGACTTGGCCGATAACCCTCGCCCTGCTGGAGGACCCAAGATAAAACCTCCGCTTATCGTTTATCAGTACGTCGCCCAATACCGCCTCAAAATCAGAAACTACCGAGTCCTTTACGATGTGGATGACAAGCAGAGGATCATCTGGGTTTTCGATGTCCGCAAACGCAATGAGCGGACTTACGGATGAGGAATAAAAGAGTGTCATGAGTTATTTGATAGGATTCGTGATGTATTTCAGAAAATATCGGAAAGTCTATAAGAACCATGAAAAAAAATAAGAAGTTAGAGCCAATCCACCCGGGAGAAGTTCTGGATCAAGAATTTCTTGCGTCCTTAGAGATCAGTCAGTACCGGTTAGCCAAGGATATCCACGTTCCGGCTAGAAGAATTAATGAAATTGTTCAGGGTAAGAGGGCTGTTTCCGCAGATACGGCGTTAAGATTGAGCAAGTATTTTGGAACGTCCGCCAAATTTTGGCTGAACTTGCAGACGCAGTATGACTTGGATAACCAGGAAGAGAAAATAATCTCCGAACTTGAATCGGCTATTAAACCCTTCAAATATGCTGCTTAAATCATTTGAATTTTGAAGAAAGGATTCACCTTGGATCTCAAAAATAAAGTCGCTTTGGTGACGGGAGCTTCACGTATCGGGCAGGCAGTCGCTTTGGCACTTGCTGAGAGAGGGTTCCATCTGGTTTTGACTTATCGTACTTCAAAAGGGATTGCTGAAAAAACCGCAAAAAAAGTTCTTTCTCGACGCAGAAAAGCCCTCCTGGTTGAAGCTGACCTCCGGTACGAAAAGGATATCGATGAAGTTTTGACCCAGATAAAAGAAAAATTTGGAAGACTTGATGTGCTCGTCAATATGGCCTCCATTTATGAAAGAAAGGCGATAGAAGATTTAAATCTAGAAGATTGGGAGGTTAATCTTGATGTCAATCTTAAGAGCGCGTATTTGCTTTCTCTTAAGGCTTCCATTCTGATGAGGAGGAAGGGTGGAGGAAAAATTATCAATTTTAGTGATTGGACAGCAAGAAGCGGGAGGCCGCGGTATCGTGGTTATGTACCTTATTATATAGCCAAGGCAGGCGTTTTAGGATTGACGGAAGTTCTTGCTTTGGAGCTTGCTCCTAAAATTCTGGTTAATACGATTGCCCCAGGGCCGATTCTTCCGCCAGTTTCTTCCAGTCGAAAGGAAATCGAGAAAGTTGTAGAGAGCACGCCTCTCAGGCGGTGGGGAGGATCCGCTGAAATTGCAAAAGCCGTGATTTTCTTGGCCGAGACCGAATTTGTTACCGGCGAATGCATAAGAGTGGATGGAGGCAGGCATCTTTACTAGGGTCTAACCAAAGCTAAGTAAGCAATCAAAAGTGGGTTAACATTTCATTTGACATTCTGAATAAATTCGATCAGCTTAATCTCAAAATCCCAATGGCAAAATCCAAATCAACCGAAGAAAATCCCAATCATGAAAGATTCCTATTTCTGGATTTGTCATTTCCCCGATTCATTTGCCATTTGGATTTGGTCATTTGTGGGTTAAAATCCACAGAAACTTAGGTGCGACTACTCAGTAGAGAGTTTCTTAAGTTCAGTGATATTGCTGAGATTGCTTCGCTCCCTCCTGCCTGCCTGCCGGCAGGCAGGTTGGTCGCCCGTCCCGCCTTCGGCGGGACTCGCAATAGCGCGTCATTGTGAGGAGTCCGCCGGAGTGACGGACAATCTCGAATTCCAACTCGAATTTAGGAAACACCGTACTGGATTTAAAGCCGACTGATTTACTCCACATATGGTCTTGACAGCAATATATGGAAAGGGTATGATCAAAATAACTTGGGCTTTGTGATGATGGCTCCAATTTGCTCCTTCATTGTTTAACCTACTTTAAATAAATAAGTTAGGAGATTTCCTTTCATGTTTGAAGATTTGATTCTTGAGTCTGAAATTGAGCGCTTTGTCCGGGAAATAGAAAAGTTCGAGAAGGGCGAGATCACCAGTGGAGATTTCCAGCGTTTCCGCTTGGAAAATGGCGTTTATGGGATACGCGGGAATACGGAACTTCACATGATTCGTGTCAAAATTCCTCTTGGTATTCTCAACAGCCGGCAGCTTGAAGCTTTGGCGGAACTTGCCGAACGTTTTGCTCCCAATGGGCTGGGCCACATCACCACCCGCCAGGACTTTCAATTTCACGAGATAAAAAGAAGCGAGGTCCCTCAAGCCCTGAAAGTTCTAGCGGCAGGCGGACTGACCACTCGTGAAGCTTGCGGCAACACCGTACGAAATGTTACCGCCTGCCCTTATGCCGGTGTCTCGGCCAGTGAATTTTTCGATGTCACTCCTTACGCGGAAGCTACCGTCCGCTATTTTCTAAGAAATCCGCTCAATCAAAATCTTCCCAGGAAATTCAAAATTGCCTTCGAGGGCTGTGTTGAGGATCACGCCAGAACTCCTATCCATGACTTGGGGATTGTCGCTGCGGTTCAAGACCAGCAGGGGAAAATGCAAAAAGGGTTCCGGATTTATGTGGGCGGAGGCCTAGGGGCTTTTCCGCGCGTGGCACAGCTTTTGGAACCTTTCACTCCGGTGGATTTATTGTTGCCGACGGCGGAAGCGATTGTTCGCATCTTCGATCGTTTAGGGGAGAGAAAAGATCGTAATCGGGCCCGTATCAAATTTTTGCTTGAGAAATTAGGGCTAGAAGAGTTCAAAAATATGATTCTTGCTGAGAGGAAGGCGGTTGTGGCAACGGGATCAGGTCATGCTTTGGTTAAGATTCAAGATGCCGAAGAAACCGCTCCGGATAAAATAGAAAAAGGAAAAGATTTTTCGGCTGATCCGGAATTTGAACACTGGAAAAGGACCAATCTTTTTCCTCAAAAGCAGGCTGGCTATTATTCCGTCCATATTCGCTGCCCGCTTGGTGATATCAATGTCCCTCAAATGAGAGGAGTGGCGGAGCTTGCGCGCCAATTCTGCGGCGGAAGAGTCCGTACCACCATTGCGCAGAATCTTCTCATGCGGTGGGTTCATCAAAGTGTTCTAGGTTCAGTTTATGAAGGTCTGAAAAAGATCGGGCTGGCTATGAGCGGGGCGGAGCATTTTGTCGATATCACCCGCTGTCCCGGTGCGGATACCTGCAATATTGCCGTCACCAGGTCGAAAGGTCTTGCGGCTCAGATGGACAAACTTTTTTATAACGGATTGAGTTCTTTATCGGATTTGAAGGATACGACGATTAAGATTTCAGGCTGTCCGAATTCATGCGGCCAGCATCATATTGCCACCATTGGATTTTTTGGTTCCGCCAGAAATATTGAGGGGCATTTGGTTCCCCATTATCAGATGATGTTGGGAGGCAGCACGTCGGAAGGGAAGGCTGTTTTTGGAAAGAATAATCTTAAAATTCCAGCCAGCCTGGTGCCTGCTGCGGTAAAGAAACTGGTCACTCTTTATAGAGAACAAAAGATTAGCGAGAAAGAAAGTCTCGAGGCATTCATCACGCGAGTGGGATCGGATGCGATTAAGTCGGCTCTTAATGAGTTTACGAAGCTTCCCGCCTACCAAGAGAATCCTAAAGCCTATATGGATTGGGGCGAGGAAGCAGAGTTTCATCTTAAGGTCGGTAAAGGGGAGTGTGCGGTCTAATCTTTAGGCGGTTTCCTTCCAGATGGGTATCCCTGCTCGAAAATCATTCTCTCTAGTCAAAGTTTTCTGCGGCGAAGATTTGCTCTAGCCTCTTGTATCTTGCCAGCGATTCTTGTATTCTTTGAATCAGAAGAAACAAAAAGGATGAAAAGAAGGAGAAAGAGATGATAAGAAAAGAGTTTTCTTGTCCACAGGTTTTTTTTGTAATCACTTTGATGTTAGGTTTGTTTGCTGTTTGTCTCCCATTGAATGCCGAGACTCGGAAGAAGGAAGACAGTTCCAAAGCGTCCTCGAGTAATGTGCGGAAGATGGAAGTGCAAGTGGGAGAAGATACGGAATCAGCCGATCCCTCGTTTCAAAATGCACAGGATGCTTTCGATCCGCTTCTTTCCCAGGATGGAGATCCTCTAGCTGAAATTCATGCCTTACAAGCTCGCGTTCAAAAACTTTTTGACGAGAGTTTGTCGCGTGGTCTTAAAACTTCAGCCGAGGACATTCTGTTTCCCTCTCACTCTTTTGAGCCGCCCGTGAACATTGAAGACCGTGGGGACAAACTCCATATCACGTTGGATCTTCCGGGAATGAAGAAAGAAGATATTCAGGTGACGGTGAAGGATCGTGTGCTGACGGTGAGTGGTCGCAGAGAAGGCAAGAGTGAAGAGAGAAAAGAAGAAAAAGGCAGGAAAGTTTACCGCCAGGAGCGGTTCTCAGGAGGTTTCAAGCGAAACATCAGTCTGCCCGTTTCTGTCAAGGAAGATACCGTTAAAGCTAAATATCAGGATGGAGTGTTGATCGTAGAAGCTTTAAAAGAGGAAGCTCTTGTTGATAAGAGAAAACGTATTGTTGTAGAATAAATGACCGCGTCGATTTAGTTTGAACATGCCGTTTGTGATATAATTAAAACGAAAAGGGGAAGATGAAAGTTACAATGAAAAAGGACTCTACCAATCATAAGCTGAAACCAGGGAAAAAGAATTATCTCATTGTATCCAACGATGGTTATACCCGAGGTCTCATGACGTTTGCGTATTTCAAAAAGCGTTTGAGTGAGCTCGGCTTTTCAAACCGTGTTCATGTTCAGACGGCTGGTCTGGTGGTGTCGAAGGGTTTGACGCCGGATCCTTTGGCGGTGAAAATATTGAAAAAGAAAGAAATCCCTTTGAATGGTTTTCAAGTTGAGCCTGTGAGTGAAGATCTTTTAAAGAAAGCGGATGTCGTTATTGCTCTTTCTCGGGAAAACCACAACTATCTCAGAAATACTTACCATGCCACCCCCCCTAAGGTTCGAATTCTTAATGTGCCGGTTCTTATAGCAAAGAAAGAAGAAAATTACGAGAACGCCTTTCAGAAAATCGAAGAGAGTCTCGATCAGGAACTTCAAAGCCTGAAAGCTTAATAGCCCTGCCTAGTACCGCGTCAATTTTGATTTTACCGGCGCTGTTTGCATGCGCCTTTGCGCAAGCACTAATCGTGGCGAACTTGAAGTTCGCCTACGATTATGTGCGCCAGTACTTATCGTGTTGGACTTGATGTCCGACTACGATAAGGTATGGGTTCACGGTACTGTGCAGATTGAAATGGAAACCCCCCAATTTCAATCTTGACTGCGCACTAGTGATTTTGAGTTTCTAGAAGGCCTGGTTTATAGAGGCCAGTATCCCCTGTGAGATTGGGAAAGGATGAAAATGAAGTTGCTCATCATTCATAATCCCGTTGCTGGCAGCAGGTGGCGATCCTCCCGGTTTGATCAGATTGAATCCTTACTAAAGAAAGCTTCCATCCCTTTTATGGTTCGAGTCACCCGTGCCCCTGGGGACGCCACACACTTTGCGGAACAAGCCGTGGATGAAAATTACTCGCATGTTATTGTACTGGGGGGAGACGGCACCATCCGGGAAGTTGCTCAGGCCTTGGCCGGATCTTCTCTTATTTTGATACCCGTTCCCGTTGGGACAGCTAACCTTCTGGCTCATGAATTGGGTCTCGATTCGGATTTAAACCATCTACCGTACCTTCTTGAAAATGGTTTGGTGAAGCGGATTGATTTGGGCACGGTTTTCAGACAGGAACATGGAAAGCGGGTTTCATGTTCTCATTTTGTTTTGATGGCCGGTATCGGTATGGATGCTGTTGCGGTTCGTGGTGTGAATCCTTATCTGAAGCGGTGGTTGGGCTGGGGGCTTTATATCCTTGCCGGCTTTTGGAATGTGGTCAGACATCAGGCTTTTGAAGCTAAGCTTCATTTTCTCGATCCGCCCATGGAATCCGTTACCGTGAAAGCGTGGGTTATTGTGATTGGGAATGCCAGAGCTTACGGAATCAAAGGAATCAGGGTTACGACTCATGCAAAAATAGATGATGGCCTGCTTGATATTTGTGTTTTTCAGTCGCAATCTCTTTGGCACTTTATCGGTCATTTCTTCAAAGTTCTGGCAGGCCGGCATTTGGAGGACAAAGAAATCCTCTATTTTCAGGCGAAATCTTTTAAAATCGAAACGGAAAAACCTATTCCTGTCCAGCTGGATGGGGATCTCTTCGGAGAGACTCCCTTGAGCGTTTCCGTATCCCCGGGTTTATTAAATATTCTGGTCCCGAAAGAAAATGAGCGCGGGCTTGAACCGCCCTTGACCGAGTCAAGTTTGCAAGTCGCTCAGGATGATATCTGATTTATGATAAACCAAAACCGTGGAGTGAAAGTCCTGATTGTTTACACCACGGCGGGTATGGGCCACCAGAGGGCTGCTCAGGCACTTAAACTTTCCTTTGAAAGAATGCTTCCTAATTCGGAAGCCAGCGTCGTGGACGTTCTGGATTATTCCAATGTGGTTTTCAGAAAAATGTACAATCGGATCTATTTGGAACTGATTAAGGAGCTTCCCGAACTGTTGGGTTACATTTATAAAAGATACGATGATGAATTCACTGCGCGAAGTACCGCCAAAGTCCGTCTTCTTTTTGACAAGCTCAACACCATCAATTTGAAAAAACTCATCGAGGAATGCGACCCGGATGTGATTGTTTGCACACATTTTCTTGCGCTTGAGATTTTCAGTGACATGAAGAAAAGGAAAAAGCTTTCTCTTCCTCTCTATGGTGTTCTGACCGATTATTATCCTCACGCCTTTTGGGTCTATGATTATGTGGACAGATATTATGTGGCCACTCGAGAGTCGCAAAGAAATTTGATGAGACGGGGATTGGACGAGTCAAAGATTCTTGTCACGGGAATTCCCATTGATCCGGTTTATGAACAGGTTTTGCCCAGAGAGATTGCTAAGGAGAAATTGGGGTTGGATAGATCTGTCCCCGCCGTGCTGATTCTCAACGGTGGTTTTGGAGTGGGTAAAATGGAAGAGATTGTGAAATCCTTTCAGGATTGTGAATTCTCGCTCGAGCTTGTGGTCGTGGCAGGAAAAAATGAAGCGCTCTTGAAAAGTTTGAAAATCATAGTGAAAAATATCAAACCTCGCGCCAAAGTTTTTGGGTTTGTCGAGAATATTCATGAGCTGATGAATGCCTGCGATGTGATTATCACGAAGCCGGGAGGACTCAGCACGTCAGAGGCAATGGCCAGCGGACTTCCTATGGTTTTGGTGGATCCTATCCCCGGGCAGGAGGATCGTAACTGTGAATATTTGTTAGAAAAAGGTGTAGCGGTTCGCCTTTATGATTTGAGTGATGCAGCCGACAAAGTTATCCACCTTCTTCAGGCGCGAGACAAGTTGGATGAAATGAAGGGAAGGATCAGAAAGGCAGCACAGTCGCATGCTGCTCTTGAAATTGCAGAAGATATTTTGAAAAGGATGCCCGATTTTGATCCAGCATTTTTTCTTCCGGTAAAGTTTGAGTAAATTGGTTTAAAGTTTCTCTTGAAAGGGCCTCTCTTTTTTGTTATAAAGAACTCGTACTCCAGTGGGTAGCTGCTTGTTGCTCACACGTCCCAGTTCAGTTAGGCAAGTAGGTGTGCATTTCTTCTGTTTTTAATTCGCAACAATATGGAATCATTGATGTGAATAGTGTTCTTTGAACGAAACACGTGATGGTCAACTCGAGTCACGCAACATTTGGGTTTTAAAGATGGGTTGTAGGAAAGAATGGCAGTTAGTCTGGATCGTTATTTTACTTACCGGTTGTACTACGGCATCTCATTCTTCTGACGCGGTTCTTTCTTTCCCCCTTCCGATACGGAAAACTTCCATGCCCAGTGTCTCCGCTATTAGGCGAAACAGAACGATGCCAATGCTCTGGTTTGATTGGCCTCTGAAAGGACAGATTCTTTATCGGTTTCAGGATCTGAAAGGCGATGTTTTGAATAAAGGGATTGACATTCAGGCTCCGTTTGGGACTCCCATCAGTGCTGCTCAAGATGGGACGATTTCCTTTGTCAGTGAACAGATCAAAGGATTCGGGCATGTGATCATTGTGGATCATCGCGATGGTTATCAAACAGTTTACGCTCACAGTTCAGAAAATTTGGTCAAGGTGGGGGAGAGCGTAAAAAAACATCAGCCCATCGCACGTTTGGGTGCTACCGGCAGGGCTTCTACTCCACATCTTCATTTTGAAATCAGGCGTAATCACAAGCCAGTGAATCCGCTGGATTATCTAACCAAAGCGATCTAAATGGAAACAGATCCGGTTTTAGGCCCCGATTTTTTTGGCCGCGGCGAGATTCTTCAAATTCTTGAGAAGAGGGTGCAAGCTTTTCTCAAAGGCTATCGCCAGAATATCGGTTTTGTCGGCCAGAAATCTGTTGGAAAAACTTCCCTCATTCAGCATTTCCTCGCTACGATCCATGAACCTTCCTTGATAACGGTTTACGTAGAGGTTCTTCCCGAACCCTTTGACTATTTTGCCCAAAAATTTATGGGGGCTTTATTGGCCGGTTATCTTAAAGCGCAAGGTGAAGAAGTCTCCATGGAATTCAACACTCTGATCAACAAAAGCAAACGGCTTATTCCTAAAACGCTCAAAAGAATGAGGCAAATCAAGCGGTTTCTTGACCAAGAAGAATGGGACGTTGCTTTTAAGGAGGTTTTGTCGTTGACCCATCTTTTGCAAGAAGAGTCGGGCAAGAAAGTGCTTCTTGTGCTGGATAATTTTGACAGATTTGAAGAATTTTCGCTTACCGATCCCTTCCGTGAGTTTGGCAGTGCCCTGATGCTACAGAAAGAAACCCTCTATGTTGTGACTGCCAGCCGGATTCGAAAGGCTCAAGAAATTTTCCGTGATAAACTTTCTCTTCTATTTGGGAACTTCGAAGTTTTGAAAATCAAACCTTTTGATTTTTTGACTTCTCAGGCTTTTATAGAAAATAGACTTTCAATGCTTAAAATGGATGAATCCATCCGCAAATTTCTCGTCGAACTTACAGACGGCTACCCTTATTTCCTAGAGATCCTTACGGAACAGTTCAGCGTACTGCTAAAAAAAGAGAACGAAGTTTCATTGTCAGATGGAATTTTAGCCCGTGCTTTTGAGTTGGAACTCTATCAAAGAAAGGGGAGGCTGCATCAGTATTTTATGGCCCTACTTCAGAATTTGGGAAAGGGACAGGTTTTTTATACCTCTCTTAAGGTGCTTCTTGCCATTGCTCTCGGTCATAAGAAAGTGCATCATATTGCCGCTTACCTTCACCGCAAAACCGATGAAATCAAAAAAATCTTGAGCAGACTTTGGGAAGAGGAACTGGTGGATAAAAAAGGTTCCTTTTTTACCATTCCGTTTCCTCTTTTTAGCTTTTGGCTCAGGCAGGTTTATTACCGGAGAGAGTTCGATTTTGTGGGCCGATATGATCTGGCGGTAGAAGCTTTCCGCAAGGAGGTCAGTCTTTTGATTCGCCGTAGGGTGGAAGAAGAGAAAAAAGAGCTGACCAAACGTGTCGAAGAACTCTTCCGTCGATTTCAAAATGATGTGATTGAAGTTGAATCCAAGAGAATCAAGTTCCCTCACTTCACCGAAGTCCTCTTCAAGCCGTCTAATGGAAGGGTTTTCCCTGTTGAGGCGAAGGCCCCGGGAACCCGTTGGGTTTGTCAGGTAGCTTACGGTAAAGTCACGGAAGAGGATGTGCGTTTTTTTATTCAGGACATTCAGAAACTTCGAAAGAAGGTACAACGGAAAATCATGATTACGCTGCAAGGAATAGAACTGAATGCCACCCTTTTGGCGAAGGAAGCCAAGATCCTGCTCTGGCGGCTTAAAGATTTTAATGAGCTTCTTCATCTCTACGACCAACCCAAGGTCATCCTCTAGGCATGAAGAAACTTTGGGCCCCCTGGAGAATCGCTTATGTCCGTAAAAAAATTCGGGGCTGTTTTCTCTGCCGCTATCTCGGCCAGAAGAATGACCCCAAGAATTTTATCCTCCAAAGGACCGCTCATTCTTTTTCTATTTTGAACCTCTATCCTTATAACAACGGTCACGTCATGATTGTGCCCAAACGTCACGTCAGGGATTTGCATCAGTTGAGTCCGTTTGAAAGAGAAGATCTCATCAATCTTTTTATCGCCACAAAAGGGCTTTGTGATAAAGTTTTGAAACCTCAGGGTTTCAATAGCGGCATTAATTTTGGCCGTGCTGCGGGTGCCGGTCTGGAAGCTCACCTGCATATTCACCTTGTTCCGAGATGGAAAGGAGATACCAATTTTATGCCCGTACTTAATGGGACCAAGGTCATCTCAGAATCTCTAAAAGCGTTGTATGGACGTCTGGTCAAAGGTTTGAAAAAATCAGCTCGGTGATTTTTTTATCTTATCCCTGAAAGAATAGGGATCTTGAACCGGACTTCAAACAACACAGTAGCGATTCATCATTAGGAAATTAGCCGCAATGCTTACCCGTATTGAGTTGGAAAAAAGGGAATTGGAGGAATTGGCGCCTTACGCTGCCAAGGCCAGGCTTAGCAAGGGACGTGTCTGGCCTGAAAAGGAGCATGAATTCAGAACGGCTTTCCAGCGTGACAGGGATCGCATTCTTCACTCCACAGCTTTTCGCAGGCTTCAGTACAAAACTCAAGTGTTCGTGAATCATGAAGGGGATCATTACCGGACGCGTTTGACCCATACGCTTGAAGTTTCCCAGATTGGAAGGACGATAGCCAGGGTTCTGGGGCTTAATGAGGATCTCATTGAGGTGATTTCGCTGGCACATGACCTGGGCCACGGTCCTTTTGGCCATGCTGGAGAGGAAGCTTTAGCGGACAGGATGAAAGGACACGGCGGTTTTGAACACAATCAACAGAGTCTTAGAATTGTGGAGCTGCTTGAAGACAGTTATCCCGAATTTCCGGGTCTTAATCTTTCTCGGGAGGTTACGGAAGGGATGAAAAAGCACGGGACGGTGATCTTGGGCGGAAAAAAGACCCGTTTTCCGGTTCTGATGGAAGCTCAACTGGCCGACATTGCTGATGAGATTGCGTATGACAGTCACGATGTGGAAGACGGACTTCGTTCGGGCCTGGTTGAAGAAGGAGAGCTTGCCGACTTGGAAATTTGGAAAGAGATTTCTTCCTACATTTCGAGGAAGTATGCCAATATCAGTGAAGTTCACCGAAGGCGCTTGGCCATCAGGCTTCTGATCAATCGACAGGCCCAGGATTTGATTCAGCAGACCAAGAAGAATCTCTCAAGTTTTGAGATTCAATCTCTTTCTGATCTTGAGAAGTGCAGCAAGCGGATCGTTGAATTTTCACAGGAAATGAAGGAGCTAAAAAAGACTTGGCGCAGATTTCTTTCCTCCAGATTTTATAATCATTACCGAATCGTGCGCATGACGGAAAAAGGTAAGCGGTTGCTCAAAGAGATTTTTACCGTCTATATTGAAGGACCTCAGCAATTGCCTCCTTCGGTTCTTGTGCGTGAGAAGCGGGATGGACTTTATCGCGCTGTTTGTGATTATGTGGCGGGAATGACCGATCGTTTTGCGCAAGACGAGTATCGAAGACTTTTTGAACCCTATGAAAGGGTTTAGGAGAGTCAGCAAGGGTAGTTTTGATTTGACAACAGAAAAGCCGATGATAAAATGCATTTTTGGTAACTTGTTAACTGGCAAGGGGAAAAGGAGGGATTTTAGATGGTCCTTTTGAAGGAAAAAAGGGCTCAGAAAATTCCAGAGAGTTCTATCCTTAAGAGCGCCTCTTGGAAACGCGGTTACGCCGCGTTCAATACCCTCTTCAAAAAACCTTTGGGCTGGCTTTATCTTGCCACCGAATCCTCCGATGATCTTATCCGTCTCGACAGAAAAACCCGATGCCCTTGGGATGCGGCATCCTCTGCTCATGAAAAGTCCTGCGAAGAGTATCTCTTAGAATTTGCCCGTTCGAAAAAAGAGGATCATACTGAGACGATTCATAGTTTCCGCTGTCATGAGGGAGAACTTTGTGCAGCTTTCCCTCTCAAACTTTTGAATGGGAAGCAAGGTTGCTTTATGGTTTGCAATTTAAAGGAGCCGATTTCCCGCCAGACGCACCTTAAAACGGCATTCTATGAATTTTTAAAGGAAGAATTGAATCTTGTCCGTAAAGATTACGAACTTCGGAGTCTTTATGAGGCAGTTCAGCCGAAAGCCTTGGCGCTTTCGGCACTTCATTCGATACATCGAGTTATCAGTACGGCCTTTAGTCTCAATGAGCTTCTTCCACGCATTGCACGGCTGTGCATGCAGATTTTGAAAGTGAAGCATTGCTCCATTTCTCTTTTGGATAGAGAAAGGAAACATCTTCTCTGTAAATTTTCAACTGGCCAGTCAGACGGTACGAAATTAATCAGAAAAAAGCTGGGCCACGGCATTGATAGCAAGGTGGTCCTCGGCGGGGAAATCCATTTTGGCAGGCATGTGCTTGCCGTTCCTTTTATCGAAAAGGATGTATTTGGCGTGATTATGTTGAAAGCCAGAATAGACAAAAAGTCTTTTACGGCTACCGATCTCGAAGTCCTTCAAATGCTCTCGGAGCAGACTGTGGTGGCAATCAAGAATGCGCAGCTTTATGATGAAATGCACGAGCTCACCATGGGAAGTATCAAATCCATCGCGGACCTTTTGGAGCTCAATTATTCGGGGGACAACGTCCATCTCCCGCTTTTCGCGCAACTGGTTAGAGAAATGGGTGCGGATTTGGGGCTTTCAAGACATGACCTTGTCGATTTGGAGCGTGCCGTCCATCTTCTGGATACGGGTTATATTGGTTTACCTCAAAAGATTCTTTCTAAGAAAACCGGACTTACTCAGAAAGAATATGAACTGATTAAGAAGCATCCTTCCCGTGGAGCTCAGGTGTTGAAATCGATCAGTTCTTTGAAACCCCTTCTTCCTATTATTCTTCATCATCATGAACGTTACGATGGAAGGGGATACCCGCAGGGGTTAGCAGGAGAGGAAATTCCCATCGGAGCTCGTATTGTGGCGGTTGCCGATTCCTTTACCGCCATCATTTCAAAACGGCCTTATCGTGAATCGAAAAAAGTTTCCGAAGCAATCGAAGAAATTCAAAGGCACATTGGTTCACAATTTGATCCGAAAGTGGTAACAAGTTTTCTCAAAGTAATTCAAAGTAAGAAGATCACAAAGGATCTTCTGTAATTCAGGGTCTATTGTTTTTTAGTGCGTAATGAGTTTAAAATTTGTTCAGAAATGGAGGCTAGGACGATGGTAAGAGAAGGGAAATGGTTTCTTTTGAGTCTCGTGTTGTTTGTGTCGGTTACGGGTTGCGCACGCCAGAAAGAATTGGAGCGTGTCAACAGTGAGCAGGCTGCAACTATTGTGAGTTTGAATGATGATTTGGCCAAGCTGAATGAGCAACTCTCAGCTTTAAACAAAGCCAAGGACGATTTAGCTAAGACAAGAGCTGATTTGGAAAAGAGGCTTAAAGATGAACTCGTGGGGGGAGACATCACTCTTTCCATGCAGGACCGCGGGCTTGTGCTTACCGTGTTGGATCGGGTTCTTTTTGATTCTGGGAAGGCTTCGATTAAAGAAACAGCGATGCAAACTTTGGACAAGGTGTCGGATATCATCAACCGGGATACGAAGGAGCATATTATTTATGTGGATGGACATACCGATGATGAGCCCATCCGATATTCCGGTTGGAAGTCGAATTGGGAACTTTCAACAGCCCGTGCCACAGAGGTGATTCATTATTTGGTTGAAAGTGGAAGCATGAATCCCAAGAAGCTTGTGGCAAGCGGGTACGGAGAATATCATCCGGTAGCAGTTAATGATAATGAAGAAGGAAAACAGAAAAACCGTCGTGTAGAAATTGTAATTTCTCCCCGCAAATACACAGAACGGAAGGTGGAAAAAATACCTGCTAAAACCACCTCCCCGAAAACGGCAGTCACTGAAAGCGTGATTAAATAGCCGAATGAGCTTGAGGGAAAATTCAAACAAAAGGGTAGTATTTCCCAGAAAGAAAGATTTTGTAATAGGGATTCTTTTGGCCGGCTTCATGGCTCTACCCTTTTTTTTGAATCAATTCGTGTGGGTCAAGCTCAAGCATGATCTCCCATTCAAATTTGATGGAGAATCCTGCTCATTTCTACCCGGTAGCTTATCTGTTAGAAACTTTCGTTTTAAAACCCATTCTGTTTCAGAGGCCTCCGCAAAATTGCTGGAGGTTCACTACAATCCCTGGGATTTTTTACTGACTCAAAAGTTAAGATTGGATATTCTCTCGAAGGGAATTTCGATCAAGCCGTCTGAGCTTTTTTCCAAAAAAGAATCCACGCCGTTTAAATTTGATTCTTTAAAGGTGCTTTTAGAACTTGATATCCAGGGAAAAATCCAGATTGCTTATTTCTGTGCAACCGGTCATGATTTGGTGG
>Ga0209515_10004005_pt1 | contig 20327 bp, 18 predicted proteins | sample Subgroupgradi54m_FD_187454 | JGI IMG/M metagenome (GOLD analysis project Ga0209515, IMG submission 187454) | Subsurface groundwater microbial communities from S. Glens Falls, New York, USA - GMW60B uncontaminated upgradient, 5.4 m (SPAdes)... ...
TCGAGCGGACGGCAGGTAATTCTTACTTCGAAGGATCGCGATTACTTGGCGACGATTCGCGAAGCGCGTCAATGGGATCATTGGCAGTACATCCATCGATACCCTGATCAAGTGCGAGAGGTCGCGCCGCAGTACGAGGCATGCCGGGTCTAAGGCGCGCTAGAGGGAATAAACATCGCCGGGGTGATGGAATTGGCAGACATTGAGGACTTAAAATCCTCTGCTCCGAAAGGGGCGTGTGGGTTCGACTCCCACCCCCGGCACGTCTATTGCTGGAGGCAATGGCCGACCGCGTTTCCAGCGACGTGAAATGTACTCCACAAGAGCGGGCGGTTAGCTCAGCTGGTTAGAGCGTTTCCTTGACATGGAAAAGGTCAGAGGTTCGAATCCTCTACCGCCCACCATCATATTCATGAGACACGAAACAGCACACAGCATGTCGATCCGCGCGCACCGCCGCGTGATGGTTCTACGATCGGCCCGTCGCTCGCGGTCCGTTGCATGAGCCATACCGCCGAGCACCGCGGCGCGCATGCCGACGATTTGCAGACGCTGCGTCACAGCGCCGCCCACATCATGGCGCAGGCCGTCAAGCGGCTCTATCCGGACGTGAAGCTCGCGATCGGCCCGCCGATCGACGACGGATTTTACTATGACCTCGACTTGCCCGTGCGATTGACCGACGAGGACTTGCCGAAGATCGAAGCGGAGATGCGCAAGGTGATCGCCGCGGATTTTCCGTTCGAGCGGCGGTCGATCGGCAAGGATGAGGCGCTGCGGGATTTCGGCCAGCGCCACGAGCGCTTCAAAGTCGAGATCATCGAAGGCATCGCCGACGCGCACGTCTCGCTGTACACCGACGGCGATTTCACCGATCTCTGCGAAGGGCCGCACGTGCCCTCGACCGGCCGCGTCAAGGCGTTCAAGTTGCTCTCGATCGCGGGCGCCTACTGGCGCGGCGACGAGCGCAACGCGCAACTGCAGCGCATCTACGGCACCGCGTATTTTTCGCAGGAAGAGCTGCAGGCGCATCTGACGCGGATCGAGGAAGCGAAGCGCCGCGACCACCGCCGGCTCGGCAAAGAGCTCGAGCTGTTCAGCTTCGAGGAGCTCGCGGGCCCCGGCGTGGTCTTCTATCATCCGAAGGGTGCGATGATCCGCTGGATCATCGAGGACTATGTGCGGCAAGCGCACCTCGCGAAAGGCTATCAGCCCGTCGTTACGCCGCACATTTTCCGCACCGACATGTGGAAGAAGTCCGGGCACCTCGAGAACTACCGCGACTACATGTTCTTGTTCGAGTCGGAAGACATTCCCTACGGCATCAAGCCGATGAACTGCCCGGGGCATATTTTGATCTACGCCTCGACGCTGCGCAGCTACCGCGAGCTGCCGATGCGGCTGTTCGAGCTGGGCACGGTCTATCGCAACGAGAAGGGCGGCGTGTTGCACGGTTTGCTGCGCGTGCGCGGATTCACGCAAGACGACGCGCACATCTTCCTGCGCGAAGAGCAGCTCGGCGAGGAGATCGACCGCATCCTCGAGTTTGCGTTCGAAGTGTTGCAGGCGTTTGGATTCTCGGAATACGAAGTGGAGCTCTCGACGAGGCCGGAGAAATCGATCGGCGACCCGCGCAACTGGGAGCACGCGGAAACCGCGCTGCGCCAGGCGCTGGAACGGCGCGGGATCCGCTACGAGATCCACGCGGGCGAGGGCGCGTTCTATGGCCCGAAGATCGACTTGAAAATCAAAGACGCCCTCGGGCGGAGCTGGCAGTGCGGCACCGTGCAGTGCGACTTTGCACTCCCGGAGCGCTTCGACCTGACATACATGGGCGAGGACGGAAAGGCGCATCGCGTGGTGATGTTGCACCGCGCGTTGCTGGGGAGCTTCGAGCGGTTCTTCGGGATGTTGCTCGAGCATTATGCCGGCGCGTTGCCGGTGTGGCTCTCGCCGGTCCAGGTGACCGTCGTGCCGCTGGGCGATCGACAGGCGGCGTACGCGAGGACGGTGGCCGAGCGCCTGCGCGCCGCGCGCATCCGGGCGACCGTCGACGAGCGCAGCGAAAAAATGCAGGCGCGTATTCGCGACGCCCAGCGAGCGCAAGTTCCCTATATGCTAGTAGTAGGTGATCGCGAGGCCCAACAGCAGACTGTCGCCGTGCGCCATCGACGGGATGGCGACCTCGGGCCGATGGCTCTCGAGGCATTTGTGGGCCGCGTGCAGCAAGAAGCCAGCAATGGGATTGTCCTGCCGGCCGCGCCGAGCGCGGTCCGGGCTGGCTAAGCACAGGAGGCTTCCATCGAGAAGCAGTTTCGAGTAAACGAGCGCATTCGTATTCCGCAGGTCCGCGTGATCGCGGATGACGGATCGCAGCTTGGCGTGATGAATCCATTGGATGCGATTCGGATGGCGCGCGAAAAAGGGCTGGACCTCGTCGAGGTCGCACCCCAGGCGAGCCCGCCCGTGTGTCGCATCATGGACTTCAATCGCTTCAAGTATGAACAGCAGCGTCGTGAGCGCGACGCGAAGAAGAAGCACCACATCGCGAAGCTCAAAGAGGTCAAGTTCAAACCGCACATCGAGGAGCATGACTACAACGTGAAGCTCGGCATGCTCAGGCGGTTCCTTGGTCGCGGCGACAAGGCCAAAGTCACGCTGGTCTTCCGCGGTCGCGAGATGGCGCATATCGATATCGGTCGGCGGGTGCTTGACCGAGTGACCGTTGACTTGGCGGGCGTCGGACTCGTGGAGCGCAATCCCTCGCTCGATGGGCGCTTCATGACGATGATTATTTCGCCCGACCACGCCGGCATGAAACGCACGCAGAAGCAGCAGGGGAAGTCGGACCACAAAGCTGCCGATGAGAAGGACGAGCCGGTGAGCGATCCGGGGCACCAGCAACCAGGGACAATGTAATGGCAAAGCATAATAAGACGCACAAGGGCGTGGCGCGGCGATTTAAAGTGACCGGGACAGGCAAGATCGTCCACGCCCGGGCCGGCCGCCGCCACTTGTTGACCGGGAAGTCCTCGCGCAAGATGCGGCCGATGCGGCACAAAGCGCAGGTGAGTAAGGAAGAAACGCGCATGCTGCGGAGCATGATGCCCAAGTAAGCGCCGATCGCGCGCCGGATGACCGGTGCAGGGTGCAGGTGTTGGTGAACGATCAAGGAGTGAACGATGGCAAGAGTGAAATGGGCGGTAGCCTCGCGTCGACGACGCAAGCGCCTCATCAAGCAGGCCAAGGGATATTATGGGGCACGTCGCAACCATATCCGCAGCGTCAAGGAAACGACGATGCGGGCGATGGCTTACGCGACGCGCGACCGCAAAGCGAAGAAGCGCACGTTCCGAGCGTTGTGGATCGTTCGTTTGAATGCCGCGGCGCGTGAGCGCGGCTTGACGTACTCGACCCTCATCGCGGCCTTTAAGCGCGCGAACATTGAGCTGGACCGTAAGCAGCTGGCGGAGCTCGCGATCAACGACCAGCCGGCCTTTGACAAGTTGGTCGACGCCGCCGTTGGGCAGCTCGTAGCCTAAGTCACCCCGTGGCGAGCCCGCGGGTAGGCGTCGGCATGGCCGATGGAACATCCTATGATTCGCTGGGGGCGACGATTCTCGATGCCCTCGGTGCGACCCCGAGCATGTTGACACTCGCCGGGGTCGTCTTTTTTTGCACGGCGCTGATCTACGGCGATCATCATTCGGCACGACTGTTGAGTCTATCGTGAAGAACGCGCCGGGCCGCGTGTGGCTCTTCACCGGAAAGGCGTGACGAGCATGGACGCATTAGCGGAGCAACATTTGAGCATGGGGCCCGACGAGCTGTTGCGGGCGATCGGGCAATTGAAGGCCGAGGCCGGCGCGCAGATCTCGGCGGCCGCGAATGCGCAGGAGCTCGAGGCAGCTCGCGTGAAATATCTCGGCGGCAAGAGCGCGGTCCTCGCGATCTTGAAGCAGATCGGCCAGCGGCCGCCCGAGCAGCGCGGGCCCGTCGGCAAGGCCGCGAATGAATTTAAGCGCGACATCGATACGCTGCTTGCCGAGCGCAAGGCCATACTCGCATCGGCCTCGTCGACGGGCGGTGTCGACGTTACGCTGCCCGGCGTCGGGCCGCGACTGGGTCGGCTGCACCCGATCACGCAAACCATGCAAGCGATCGTCGACTGTTTCGTGCCGATGGGCTTCGAGGTCGTGCAAGGCCCGGAGCTCGACTACGAGTGGTACAACTTCGACGCGCTGAACATCCCCGCCGATCACCCGTCGCGCGAATCGTTCGACACGTTCTTCGTCGAGGCACCACCGCTTGCCGGCAAGGGGCATCCGCTGTTGCGCAGCCACACCTCGCCGGTGCAGATCCACGTCATGCAATCGCGCAAGCCGCCGCTGCGCATCATCGTCCCCGGCCGCGTCTATCGGCCCGACGCGCTCGATGCGAGCCACAGCTTCATGTTCCACCAAGTCGAAGGCTTGATGGTCGACGACCGCACGTCGTTCAGCGATCTCAAAGGCGTGCTGGCGCAATTCATCGAGCGGTTCTTCGGCAAGGATGCGCGCATGCGATTTCGGCCGCACTTCTTTCCCTTCACCGAGCCGTCGGCGGAAGTCGACCTTGCGTGCGCGACCTGCGGTGGGGCCGGCTGCCAAACCTGCGGCCGCAAAGGCTGGCTGGAAATCCTCGGCTGCGGCATGGTGCATCCGAACGTGTTGAAGGCCGTCGGCTACGATCCGAAAAAAGTCCAAGGTTTCGCGTTCGGCATGGGTGTGGAGCGCATGGCGATGCTCCGCCACGGGATCACCGACATCCGGCTGTTCTTCGACAACGATTTGCGATTCTTGGAGCAGTTCTAAATGATGCGTGTGCCGTTGGAGTGGCTGCGAGAGTTCGTGCCGATTGCGCTCTCGAAAGAAGAGCTTGCGGGGAAGCTCACACTCGCGGGGCATGAGGTTACCGGGATTGAATATGTCGGCGACGAGGCGGTCTTCAGCCTCGAGATCACGCCGAACCGCGCGGACTGCTTGTCGATCGCCGGGCTGGCGCGCGAAGTGGCCGCGGTGACCGGGCAGCGGCTCAAACTGCCAACGGTTTCGATCGAGCGTGAGGCCTCGAAGCCGAAGTCGACGGGTGCCGGCGCGCTGTCGGTCCGCATCGAAGATGCCGCGGCGTGTCGACGCTACGTGGGCCGCGTCATCGAGGGTGTGCGCATCAAACCCTCGCCCGAGTGGATGCGGCGGCGGCTCGCGGCGTGCGGGATCCGCGCGATCAACAACATCGTCGACATCACGAACTACGTGCTGCTGGAGACGGGCCAGCCGCTGCACGCCTTCGATGCGGACCGGCTGCGCAGCTCGATGCTGCTCGTGCGGCGCGCGCGAGCGGGCGAAACGCTCGAGAGTATCGACGGTGTGACGAGGACCTTGTCGCCCGAGACGCTCGTCATCGCCGACGTGGATCGCGCGGTCGCGATCGCCGGGGTGATGGGCGGGAAGAGTACCGAGGTCGTCGAGTCGACCACGCGGCTCGTGCTGGAGAGCGCGTGGTTCGATCCGATCGTCGTACGCCGGGCGGGCCGAAAGCTCGGGTTGTCGAGCGAGTCGTCGTATCGCTTCGAGCGTGGCGTGGATCTCGAAGGCGTGGACGCCGCGTCGCGCCGAGCCGTGCAATTGATCGCCGCACTGGCGGGCGGCCACGAGGTCGCCGCCGTTGACGTGGGGACGAAGCGCGCGAAGCCGGTGACCGTGTCGCTTGAGCCGTCGCGGATCAATCGCGTGATGGGTGTGAATGTCCCCGCGCGACAGGCGCGACAAGCGCTCGAGCGGCTTGGCTGCATTGTGAAAGGCTCGACGACGCGATGGCACGTGACGTCGCCATCCCATCGGCGCGACTTGCGGCTCGACGTCGACTTGATCGAAGAAGTCGCGCGCATCGTCGGCTACGATCGCCTGCCGCGCACCGCGCCGACGGGGCCGCTGTCCGCGGGCGGCGCCGCGGTGTCGACAGCGCATCGCGAGTACGAGCTGCGCTGCGCGTGCCAGGCATTGGGCCTGACGGAAATCATCACGTGGTCGCTGGTGTCTGACGCCGAGCTGTCGTGGTTGCGCACCGGCGGCGCACCGGCGGCGCCAGCACCATTGTCGCTCGTGAATCCGCTTAGCCAAGACCATCGTGTGTTGCGCCCGACGCTGCTCGTGGGCGCGCTGCGGACCGTCGCACGCAACGCGGCGCAGGGCGCGTCCGCGATTCGCGTGTTCGAGCTGGGTCACGTGTTTGCGGCGGGCCCGACGGAGACGCGCCGCCTCGGTGTCACGATCAGCGGCACGCAACAAGATTGGCAGTCGAAGCACCCGGCGAGTCTCTTCGCGCTGAAAGGTTTGCTCGAGCAGCTCGGCGAGCGGTTCGCGGGTCAGCGTCCGTCGTCGCGCCCCGCGTCGGTGCCGTGGGCGCAGGCCGGCGAAGCGTTCGAGCTGCGAATCGGCGGCGACGTGGTGGGCCACGGGGGCCAGGTAAGCCGAGGCGTCCAGGAGCGGTTCGATGTGGAGCATGTGGTGTGGTACGGGGAGCTGTTCGTCGAGACATGGCTCGACCGCATGCCGCCGCTGCCGCGCGTTCAGGCGCCGAGCCCGTTTCCGCCCGTGAAGCGCGATCTCTCCTTACTCGTCGATATCACGACACCGTTTGCGCAGGTCTTCGACGCGATTCGCGCGACGGGGCAACCTCTCGCGCACCGCGTCGAGCTGATCGACCGCTACACCGGCTCGCAAATTCCCGCGGGCAAACACAGCCTCACGTTCTCGATCGAATATCGCGAGCCGTCGCGCACGCTGACCTCCGCCGAAGTCGACGAGGTGCATCGCCGCATCGGGCAAGAATTGTCCCAGCGTTTCGGCGCGCAATTGCGGTAGCACGTCGAGCGGGAAGCCTTTTCTCGTCGAGCACGGCGCGCGGACAAAACATCGCGCGACGGAAAATTCACACTTGCTCGGGTTCGGGTCGCGTGCTAGGCTTGTTAGTGGCCCTGCGCTGTTCGTCAGGCGGCAGTCACGTGAGCCAACACCACATGAACGGGAATCCGCATTCCGCTGGGGAACGCAAGCCTCCAGTCATGGGGGAGCGCACAACCACCGGATAGGGTGCCCACCTATTAGGGAGGGTTCATCGTGGACGACGGCCAACGGCAGAGGTGGGGCCGTTTCTTTTTCAGCTCGCCCGCCACCGGGCTTCGCGCCAGCGCCTCCTCGTTTTCCATCTATAATGTAGTGTCGACGGCCACCACCGGCCGCACCACAACCAACCATGGATCTCTTCGAGTCCGACACGCCCGAAACGTCGCACGAATCGACGGCCGCGCCGCTGGCGGTGCGCATGCGTCCTCGCCAGCTCGACGAGGTCGTCGGGCAGACCCACTTGCTCGGCGAGGGCAAACTGCTGCGCCGCGCGATCGAAGCCGACCGGCTGAGCTCGCTGATTTTGTACGGTCCGCCGGGCGTCGGCAAAACCACGTTGGCCCATCTGATCGCGACGCGCACCCGCGCGCACGTCGAGCAGCTCAACGCGACAGCAGCCGGCGTCTCGGACTTGCGTGAGGCCCTCGCCCGCACGAAACAGCGTCAGCGAGCCACAGGCGCGCGGACGCTGCTGTTCATCGACGAAATCCATCGCTTCAACAAGGCGCAGCAGGACGTGCTCATGCCCGAAGTCGAGTCGGGCAACCCCATTCTCATTGGGGCGACGACGTTCAATCCGTTCTTCGCCGTGCAGCCCGCACTTATTTCGCGCTCGCTGGTGTGCGAGCTCAAGCCGCTCTCGACCGATGAAATCCGCGTGCTGCTCGAGCGTGCGCTGCGTGATCGCGAGCACGGCCTCGGAGAGCTGGCGATCGACGCCGACGCGAACGCGCTCCATCATTTGGCGAATGTCTCCGACGGCGACGCGCGCCGCGCGCTCAACGCGCTCGAGCTCGCGGCGCTGACCACACCGCCCGCGGACGGCCGCATCCACCTCACGCGCGCGGTCATCGAGGAATCGATCCAAAAGAAAGCCGTGGTCTACGACGGTAACGAAGACGCGCATTACGATACGATCTCGGCGTTCATCAAATCGATGCGCGGCTCCGACCCCGATGCGGCGCTCTACTGGCTGGCCAAGATGCTCTACGCCGGCGAAGACCCGCGCTTCATCGCGCGGCGCATTGTGATCTGCGCGGCTGAAGACGTCGGCAACGCGGACCCGCAAGCGCTCGTCGTCGCGACCGCCGCGATGCACGCGCTCGAGTTCGTCGGCCTTCCCGAAGGTCGCATCCCGTTGGCGCAGGCCACGGTCTACATCGCCTGCGCGCCGAAATCCAACGCCGCCTACATGGGCCTCGAGCGCGCCACCGCCGACGTGCGCGAGGGCCGCACGTTTGAGGTCCCCACGCATTTGAAAGACGCGCACTACAAGGGTGCTAAGCGACTGGGGCACGGCGAAGGCTACGAATATGCGCACGACCATCCGGATCACTATGTGCAGCAGGAGCATCTGCCGCAGCGGCGCACCTATTACGAGCCGACCTCGCTCGGGTTCGAGCGGCAAATTTCTGAGTGGCTGGAGCATCTGAAGAAACGCGCACCAGTCAAGCCTAAGAAAGATGACCAGAAAAATAAAGTATAGTGAGCGAAGCGAGAGAAAATCATTGACACGTTTTGTCGCGTATGACATGCTTTCGGGACACTCCAAGATCGTCTCGCCGCCCTTATTGGGCGTCGCTGACCGATGCTGACACGAAGCCAACGGACGTTCATCACCTGAACGATTCCAAACGAGAAGGACAACCGCGTCGATGACGAACGGCATTGCTCCGCACGGGGGAAAGCTGGTCAACCGGATCCTCGAAGGCCGCGAGCGCGAATCGTTGCTGGCGAAGGCCGGCTCGCTGCCGAAGATTGAGCTCGACGCCTGGTCGCTCTCCGACATCGAAATGATCGGGATCGGCGGTTTCAGCCCACTCGAGGGTTTCATGGGCCGGCAGGACTACGAAGGCGTGGTGAAGAACTGTCGGTTGGCGAATGGCCTGGTGTGGTCGATCCCGGTCACCCTTGCCGTTGATGACGCGACCGCGAAGACCGTGAAGAGCGGCGCGGAAGTCGCGCTGGTCAAGGGCGGCTCGGTGGTCGCGATCCTGCACATCAGCGACGTGTATCAGCCGGACAAGAATCAAGAAGCAGCGCAGGTGTTCAAGACGACCGACGAGACGCACCCCGGCGTCAAGCGGTTGCAGACCGTCGGCAACACGTACCTCGGCGGCCGCGTCAGCGTCGTGAACCAGCCCAAGCCGGACCGCTTCGTCGAGTACTACTTCGAGCCGGCGAAGACGCGCCAAATGTTCGCCGAGCGTGGCTGGAAGCGGGTCGTCGGGTTCCAGACCCGCAACCCGATCCATCGCGCGCACGAGTACATCCAGAAGTGCGCGCTCGAGATTTGCGACGGGATGTTCCTGCACCCGATCGTGGGCGAGACTAAGGGCGACGACGTGCCCGCAGCCGTCCGTATGAAGAGCTATGAAGTCCTCTTGCAGAATTACTACCCGAAAGACCGCGTGATCCTCGGCGTCAATCCGGCGGCGATGCGCTACGGCGGCCCGCGCGAGGCGATCTTTCACGCGTTGATCCGCAAGAACTATGGCTGCACGCACTTCGTCGTCGGCCGCGACCACGCCGGTGTCGGCAAGTTCTACGGCACCTACGATGCGCAGAAAATCTTCGATGAGTTCACGCACTCGGAGCTGGGCATTACACCGCTGAACTTCGAGAACTCGTTCTACTGCAACGCGTGCCAGTCGATGGCGTCGAGCAAGACGTGCCCGCACGGTGAGACGGACCGCGTGTCGCTTAGCGGCACGAAGGTGCGCGAGCTGTTGGTGGCAGGCCAACTACCACCGAAGGAAGTCTCGCGGGCGGAAGTGGCGCGCGTGCTGATCGAGTCGATGCGCCAGCCGCAAGGTGCCGGCGCGTAAACGGACGCATGAGCCAGCCCGAGATTCCGTGCGCGGCGATGCGTGGCGCGACGGGGTCTCGGGTTTTCTCATTTGCATCACGGCGTGTCGTCGGTGGCGGGAGTCGGTGAGCGATGGCCAGCCAAGGTCTTAAAATTTCGCGCGAGCTCCACGAGGCCGTGATCGCGCATTGCCGCAGCCGCTATCCGAAGGAAGCGTGCGGCATTCTCGCCGGCAGCGCGGCCGCGCCGACGGATGGGCCGCAGCGCGTCGTGCAGGTCTACCCGATGCGCAACGTCGAAGACAGCCCGATCGGCTATTCGATGGACCCGAAAGAGCAGCTGCAGATCGAGAAGCAGATGCGCCAGTGCGGGCAGCGGCTCGTGGCGATCTACCATTCGCATACCGCGACACAGGCGTATCCGTCGCCCGTCGACGTGCGGCTGGCGGTCTCGCCCGATATTTCGTACGTGCTCGTGTCGCTGCAGGACCAGCAGCGCCCGGACTTTCGCAGCTATCGCATCGACGGGCAGCCGTCCGAGGAGCCGGTGATCTTCGGCGAGGACGCGCCACGACAGGTTGGCGCGGCGTAACGAGCGCGGCTATAATGAAGGATCGCGGCGACGAGACGGCGGACGTGCGGGACATGCTCTGCGCGCAAGCGCTGGCGCACGTGGACCGCGCGATGCGACGGCTGGCACCCGGTGCCGCACTCGACGTCGTCGGCAACGGCCTCGATGTGAAAGCCGATCTCTTGGCGTGGGCGTCTGGACTGGGTCACGAAGTGGCGGAGGTTCGCGAAGAGCCCGATGACTGGCAACTACGACTGCGACACAAGCAATGAGTAGCGTCATTCGCGGCAAAATCGCCGAGAACATCCTTGAGCTCGTCGGGAACACGCCGATGGTGCGGCTGCGCCGCGTGGCCGATAGTTCGATCGGGACCGTGTTGGCGAAGCTGGAGTTCTTCAACCCCGGCGGCAGCATCAAGGATCGCATCTGCCTGGCAATGATTGAAGACGCCGAGGCGCGCGGGGTGTTGAAGCCGGGTGCGACGATCATCGAGCCGACCAGCGGCAACACCGGCATCGGCCTGGCGATGGTGGGTGCGGTGAAAGGCTACCGCGTGGTGCTGACGATGCCCGAGGTGATGAGCGCTGAGCGACTGTTTCTGTTGAAGACGTACGGCGCGGAGGTGGTGCTAACTCCCGCCGACGAAGGCATGATCGGCGCGGTGAAGAAGGCGCAGGAGCTCGTCGAAAGTACGCCGGGCGCGTTCATGCCGCAACAATTTCAAAATCCGTCGAATCCTGAAATGCACCGTCGCACGACCGCGCAAGAGATCCTCCGGTGCACCGATGGGGAGTTTGATGTGTTCGTCGCGGGTGTGGGCACGGGCGGGACGGTGACCGGTGTGGGCGAAATCTTGAAGCGCAAGAACCCGAAGCTGCGTGTCGTCGCCGTGGAGCCCAAGGGCTCGCCGATGCTCTCGCGTGGAGAACCGGGGCCGCACTTGATCCAAGGCATCGGTGCGGGCTTCATCCCCGATGTGCTCAACCGCTCCATCATCGACGACATCATCACGGTTAGCGATGAAGACGCGCACGGGTTCGCGAGCCGCTTGGCGCGCGAGGAAGGCATCTCGGTCGGGCTGTCGTCGGGTGCCGCGTGTTGCGCGGCCGTGCAGCTCGCGAAGCAGCTCGGCGTCGGCAAAACGGTGGTGACGGTGTTCCCGGACGCCGGCGATCGCTATTTCAGCGCGCAGGCCTATTTCGAATAATGTTCGTCGAGGGTTCGCTGTCATGAGCTACATGCTCGGCCTCAAATGCCGCGAGTGCGGGCGACTCTATCCGAAGGAAGTCGTCTTCGTGTGCGAGTATTGCTTCGGCAGCGTCGAGATCGATTACGATTACGACGCGATCAAGCGCGTGCTGACGAGGAGTGCGATCCAATCGCGGCCGAAGTCGCTGTGGCGCTACCGCGAGCTGCTACCCGTCGAGGGCGAGCCGACCGTCGGGTTTTTCTCCGGGTTTACCCCGCTCATCAAAGCCGATCGCCTCGCCGCCGCGCTGGGCGTCAGCGAACTCTATCTGAAGGACGACTCGGTCTCCCACCCAACACTCTCATTTAAAGACCGCGTCGTCTCAATCGCGCTGACCCGCGCCAAAGAGCTCGGCTTCGACACGGTGGCATGCGCGTCGACGGGTAATCTTGCGAATTCCGTCTCCTCGCTCGGCGCGTACGCGGGCCTCAAGCGCTACATCTTTATTCCCGCGGACCTCGAGGTCGGCAAGGTGCTGGGCTCGCTCATCTATCAGCCCACACTCGTCTCCGTCGAGGGGACGTACGATGAAGTCAATCGCCTGTGCGCGGAGATCGGTGCGAAGTATCCATGGGCGTTCGTGAACATCAATATCCGGCCGTACTACGCCGAAGGATCGAAGACCTACGGGTACGAGATCCTCGAGCAGCTTGGTTGGCGCGCGCCGCAGCACATCGTCGTGCCGGCCGCCGGCGGATCGCTGGTCACGAAGATCGGCAAAGCGATCAAAGAGTTCATCATGCTTGGCCTGATTCCCGAGTCGCACCCGAAGCTCTACGTCGCGCAAGCCACGGGCTGCGCGCCGATCGTGACCGCGATCAAAGAGCGCGCGGAAATCATCAAGCCGGTAAAGCCGAACACCATCGCGAAGTCTCTGGCCATCGGCAACCCGGCCGACGGCTACTACGCCACGCAGACCGCGCTGAAGTCCGGCGGCTGGGCGGAGTCGGCGTCCGACGACGAAATCATCGAGGGCATGAAGCTGCTCGCGCAGACCGAGGGGATTTTCACGGAGACCGCGGGCGGTGTCACGGTCGCATCGGCGAAGAAGCTCATCGAGCAGGGCCGCATCCCGCGCAACGAGTCGATCGTCATCTGTATTACCGGCAATGGCCTGAAGACCCAGGAGCCGCTCGCCAACAAGCTGGGCCAGGCCGCACGGATCAAGCCGACGCTCGCGTCGTTTGAGTCGCAGCTCGCCTCGCAGTTGGCGACGGCTGCGGTTCGCTAGCGCGCGCCGCGGTCCGGTTCGACGCAAGCACGACAAGGAGGACGTTTCGCATGGCAGTGACCGTTCGCATCCCCACACCGTTGCAGCGGCTGACCAGCGGCCGCGGCGAAGTCGCGTGCGCCGGCTCGACCGTCAAGGAGCTGCTCGACAATCTGGAACAGAATTGCCCGGGCATCAAGGAGCGCATCTGCGACGAACAAGGCAAGCTGCGGCGCTTCGTGAATGTGTTCGTGAACGAGGAAGACATTCGCTTTTTGCAAGGTGATCAGACCGCCGTCAAAGACGGCGATGAGGTTTCGATTATCCCGGCGATTGCGGGAGGCTGACCCGCCGATCGTGATTCGTGAATCGTCCATGGTTCCGAGTGGTTGCGATCCACGAACCACGATTCACGAACCACGGATCGCGAGCATGACACTCTCCAAGGAACAGATCGCCCGCTATAGCCGGCAGCTCATCTTGCCGGAGATCGGCGTGCGCGGGCAGCAGCGGCTGGCCGACGCCTCGGTGTTGATCGTCGGCGCCGGCGGACTAGGTTCGCCAGCGAGCCTTTATTTGGCCGCGGCCGGCGTGGGCACCATCGGCATCGTCGATCCCGACCCGGTCGAGCTCAGCAACCTGCATCGGCAAATCCTTCATTCCACTGCGGACCTCAATCGTCCCAAGGTCGACTCCGCCGCCGATCGGTTGCGCGCGCTCAATCCGCACGTCCGCGTGGTGCCGATCCGCGAGCGCGCCACCGCCGATAATATTCTTGCCATGCTGCAACCCTACGAGCTGGTCCTCGACGGGTCCGACAATTTCTCGACGCGCTACCTCGTCAACGACGCGTGCGTGCTCGCGGGCAAGCCGCTGGTCCATGGCGGTGTGGTACGCTTGGAGGGACAGGTGATGGCGATCCGGCCGCGGGTGAGTGCGTGCTATCGATGCGTGTTTCCGGAGCCGCCTGAGCCGGGTGCGATTCCGAGTTGCAGCGAAGCCGGCGTCGTCGGCCCGTTGGTTGGAACGATCGGCAGCATGATGGCCTGGCAGGCGATGCAGCTCATCTTGAATGTCGGCCAGCCGTTGCTCGATCGATTGCTGACGGTCGACGGGCGGCTCGGACGATTTCGGGAAGTGCCGGTGCGGCGTGATCCGGCGTGCGCGGTGTGCGGCGATCAGCCGTCGATCGACCGGCCGATGCTAATCGCCGAAGCCGGCCACCTGGCGTGCGACGAACGGCGAACGTAAAGGAGAACGACGAATGGCGCAGAAGCAGGTGACGTTGATCTTCCCGCAGCATTTGATCAAAGAGCCCGTGATCTACATGATGTCGAGGGAATGCGAAGTGCTGCCGAACATCCGACGGGCCAAGGTCACGGAGACCACGGGCGAGGTCACGTTGCAGCTGGAAGGCAACGAGGAGAACCTCAAGCGCGCGGTCGCGTTCCTCGAGCGCAAGGGCGTCAAGGTCGAGCCGGTGACCGGCGATGTCGTGAGCTGATCGATCGGCGCCTCGCTTGCCGGCGCGACAGGCGACGCGTATACTTCCTCTATAATAGAAGTAGCAGGTCACGAGAGGCCCGCCGAGTTGGGTGGGCATGGCAATCATGCGACGGCACAGCGTTTCCTGTGTGAGCGGGGCAAGCCGATCGCCGGACGGCGACGGGAACGTCACGGAGCTGATGCGGGCGATCGATTCATTCATCAGATGAAGCGACACATCGCGACATTCTGCTCGTGGGCGCTGATCGTTGCGCTCGGCATGCCGATAGCATCGGCGCAACCGCGCCGGTGCTGCGCGGCGTCGCCTCAACAGACCCATGCCGCTCTGCAAATGCCCGACTGCTGCGCGGGCACAACCTGTCGGATTACCCCTCGAGAAATTCAGCCGATTCTGACGCAAGAGTCCGGCACCGCGAATCTCGTCGACCATCGCCAGCTCGTAATTGCCTTCGCACCAATCGAATCGTTCGGCTCCATACTTGACCACCCGCTGCGGCAGCCTGCCGCGCGGTCCGGTAGTCCCCCTCGTTCAGCTCCCTCCGTTTCCCTGCGCCTGTGATCCTAGCCACCCCGATCCGGCTCGCCGCATAACGTGCGTCGGTGAGCGGCATTGTGCTCGACGGAGATGTGGTTGGCGATGATGCGTTCTCTCAAGGAGGATCACATGGGTAGGGCTCGACTTGCGTGGCTCATTGCGAGCTTTGGTCTGCTCGCGCCGTCGGTCGCGCGCGCCGCCGCGCCTGGCGGTGACGTCGCGATGCCGGCGGCCGCCTCCTCGTCTGCACCGTCGCCACACGTCGCGGCGTCAGCGCCGTCGATGACGCTTGACACCCTCATCAACGACGCGCTGCGACGCAACCCCGGCGTCGAGGCCAAGCGCCGTGCCTACGAAGCGGCGCGCGGCCGACTGCTCGCCGCGTGGTTGCCCGAAGACCCCGAGATCGGCACCAACGTCGAAGGCCAGAGCCGGTTGTTCGGTTTCGATCGCAAGGACAACCGGTATTCGATTGAGCAGCGCGTCCCGTTTCCGACGACGCTCTGGCTGCGCGGCCGATTGGCGATGAAGGAGTCCGGCGTCGCGTACCAAGCATGGAAGGAAGAAGAACAGGCGGTCGTTTGGCACATCGAGCAGCCCTACTACGAGCTGCTCATGGCGCGCAAGACCTCGGCCGCGCTCGAAGGCATGCGCTCGCTGCTCGACCGGCTCGTGCGCGTCACCCAAGCGAAGTACGAATCCAACAAGGCCTCGCAAGACCAGTTGCTCAAGGCGCAAATCGAGCGCGCGAAGGTCGACGTCGAGCTCTTCGACTGGGACCAAAAGGCGCACGTCGCACAGGCGCACTTCTCGCACATCTTGAATCAGCCGCTCTCGACGGCGTATGACATCATGGAGCCGCCGCGCGACGCGTTGCCATCGTTGACGATGTCGGAATTGGAAGAGCTGGCGTTGCGCACGCGGCCGGAATTGCACGCGTTGGAGCTGCGCATCGGCCAGGCGAAGACCAAGCGATGGTTGGCGCGCAGCACGTGGCTGCCGGATGTCACGGGCCGCATCGAAGCGCGGCAATACAGCGGCGACGGGAACATTCGCGAGTACGACACATTCCTCGGACTGACGGTGCCGGTGTGGTCGGTGATCAAGGGCGTAGGCGGTGGATGGCACGCGGCCGGCCTTGAGGTGCAGGAGGCCGAAGCGATGTACCAAGAACAGAAGAACGACGTGCTGCTTGCGGTGCACGAAGCCTATGCGAAGACGACATCCGCGGAGCACGCGGTGGGCATGTATGAGCACGTCATGCTCCCGCAGGCGCGACAGCAAGTCGAAGTGGGGTTTTCCGCGTACGAAGCCGGCACGGCCGATTTCCTCGCGTTGCTGGACGCGGAGCGGATGTTGAAAGACTTGCAAGTGAGCTACTACACGGTGCTCGCCGACTACGAGCGAGGGTTGTCCGACTTGCGACGGGCGATCGGCGGAGACTGGCCGGCGGCGTCGGGCGCAGATCCGCATCCTTCGAGGAGAACCTCATGAAACGATCGCCGCTTCTGATCATTGCCGGAGTCGCGCTGGCCTCGGTCGCGATTGTCGTGGCCGCGCGCGTCGCACCACATGCGATGCATCGCGCGCACGTCACCTATTACTGCCCCATGCATCCGACCTACACGAGCGATCGGCCCGGCGACTGCCCGATCTGCAACATGCGATTGGTCCCTCGGCCGGCGCAGGACCAAACCTCGAGCGCGGGCTCGGGACCCAAACCCACGACATCAACGGGGCGCGATCTCTGCTACATGCACAACTGCCCGATGATGCGGCCGGGCCAGCAATGCCCGATGCTCGTGGTCGCGAAAGCCGGCGAGACGGTGAAATGCCCGATCTGCGGCACGCACGTCGCGGAAGCGGCGGCACCACCGTCGACGAAGAAGATTCTCTACTGGACCGACCCCATGATTCCGGGTTACAAGGCGCCGGGCCCTGGCAAGTCGCCGATGGGGATGGAGTTGGTCCCGGTGTACGAGGAGGAATCCGGCGCGACGTCGGCCTCTGATGCCGCGCGCCCCGACGGATATGCCTCGGTCGTGTTGACGCCGCGCAAGCAGCAGCTGAGCGGTGTCAAAACCGGCGTGGTCACGCGGCGCTCAATTACCAAGACGATTCGCGCCGCCGGCACGGTGGCGCATGACCCGGAGCTGTATCAGGCGGAGCAGGAATTCATCCAGGCGCAGCAATCGGCGAAGGCCTCGGCGCAGACGCCGCTGCCGGACGTGCAGGCGCAAGCCGAGCGGCTGTGGGAATCGAGCCGGCTCCGGCTGCGGCACCTGGGTCTGAGCGAAACGATGATCAACGACATCGCCACGTGGACGCGGCCCGATGATCGCTTGCTCCTCGGCGGCGGTGGCGAGTATTGGGTTTACGCGTCGATCTACGAGTACGAGTTGCCGATGGTGCGCGAAGGGCAATCGGCGAGCGTGCACGCGACGGCCGCGCCGGGCCGCGCGTTTGAGGGCGTCGTCAAAGCCATCGATCCGATGGTCGACCAAGCGACGCGCACGACGCGCGCGAGGATTCTGGTCAAGGATTCCGACGGCCTGCTGAAGCCCGGCATGTTCGTCGACGCGTTGATTCATGTGGAGCTCGGCGATGTGCTCGCGGTGCCGGCGGAGGCGGTGTTCGACACGGGCACGAAGCGCATCGTGTTCGTCGACAAGGGGCAAGGCGTTTTCGAGCCGCGCGAGGTCGTGACCGGTGCCAAGGCCGACGACTGGTACGAAGTCTCGAGCGGCCTGTCGGAAGGCGAGCCCGTCGTCATCAGCGGGAACTTTCTGATCGACTCCGAGAGTCGTTTGAAGGCGGCCGTGCAAGATATGACCGACGGAGCGCACCAACATGCCCCGTGATCCGCGAGCGTCCGAGAACCCGGTCGAATCCGATGCCGCTCCGTCGCTGCGCGCCGGCGGATTTATCGAGCGTGTGATCGAGTTTTCCGCACGCAACACCTTCGCGGTGCTCCTCGTCGCCGCCGTGGCGATCGTCGCCGCGATCTGGTCGATCCGGCAGATCCCGCTGGATGCGATCCCCGATCTCTCCGACACGCAGGTCATCATCTACTCGCGGTGGGACCGCAGCCCGGACATCATCGAGGACCAGGTCACGTACCCGATCGTCACCGCGATGCTCGGCGCGCCCGGCGTGAAAGCAATCCGCGGGTTTTCCGATTTCGGCTTCTCGTATGTGTATGTGATTTTCAAAGACGGCACGGACCGCTATTGGGCGCGCTCGCGGACGCTGGAGTATCTGAGCAAAATCACGCAGCGACTGCCTGATGGCGTTCGCACGGAGCTTGGCCCGGACGCGACCGGTGTCGGGTGGGTCTTTCAATACGCGCTCGTCGATCCCACTGGCAAGCACGATCTGCAAGAGCTGCGCAGCTTCCAAGACTGGTCGCTGCGCTACCATTTGCAAAGCGTGCCGGGTGTCGCGGAAGTCGCGTCGCTCGGCGGGTTCGTGAAGCAGTATCAGATCACCATCGACCCCAATCGGCTGCTCGCCTACAACATTCCGCTGACCGCCGTCGTCGAGGCGGTGCGCAAGGGCAACCAAGAAGTCGGCGGCCGGCTGCTGGAATTTTCCGGCGCTGAATACATGGTCCGCGGGCGCGGCTACGCGACGTCCGTCGAAGACCTCGAGCAAATCGTCGTATCGACGGACGCGCACGGCACGCCGGTCCTCGTGAAACACCTGGGCACGGTCGCGATCGGCCCGGAAATCCGGCGCGGCTTGGCCGACCTCGACGGGCGCGGCGATGTCGTGACGGGCACGGTCATCATGCGCTCGGGTGAAAACGCGCTGGACGTGATCAAGCGCGTGAAGGCGAAACTCAAGGAGCTCGAGCCGTCGTTTCCGTCGGGCGTGCAGCTCACGGTGCTCTACGATCGCTCGGAGCTGATCGAGCAATCGATCCACACGCTCAAGCGCCAGCTCATCGAGGAAATGTTGATCGTCAGCCTCGTGATTCTGCTGTTCCTATGGCACTTCCCATCGGCGATCGTGCCGATCGTGACGATTCCGATTGCCGTCCTCCTCTCGTTCATTCCGCTCCACGCGATGGGCCTGTCGTCGAACATCATGTCGCTCTCGGGCATCGCGATTTCAATCGGTGTGCTCGTTGACGGCGCCATTGTGGAAGTCGAGAACGCATATAAGCGGCTCGAGCAATGGATCGAAGGCGGGCGCCAGGGCGACTACCACGTGGTCCGGCTGCAAGCGCTGAAGGAAGTCGGCCCGTCGGTGTTTTTTTCCGTCCTCGTGATCGGCGTCGCGTTCATGCCGATCTTCACACTCATCGACCAGGAAGGCCGGCTGTTCAAGCCGTTGGCGTGGACGAAGAACCTGACGATGCTCGTCGCCGCGGTGTTGGCCGTGACGCTCGACCCGGCGGTGCGGCTGCTGTTCGCGCGCATGGAGCCGATCACGATCCGCTGGCCGTGGGCGCGCCGCACGTCGACGCCGACCCGCAGCGAAGCCGTCGCGTCGCGCATCGCGACGAGCCTCGTCGTCGGCACCTACTATAAGGAAGAGCAACATCCGGTCAGCCGTGCGCTGTTCAAAGTCTACGAGCCGGCGTGCCGGTTTGTGTTGCGCCACCCGAAGGGCACGCTGATCACGGCCATCGTGTTGGTGCTGACGACGATCCCCGTGTATTTCCGCCTTGGCTCGGAGTTTATGCCGCCGCTGTGGGAGGGGTCGATCCTCTACATGCCCACGACGCTGCCGGGAATTTCGGTCACCGAAGCGAGCAAGCTGCTGCAAACGCAGGACCAGATTCTCAAAGCGTTTCCGGAGGTCGAGCGCGTGTTCGGCAAAGCCGGGCGACTGGAGAGCTCGACGGACCCGGCGCCATTTTCCATGGCGGAAACGATCGTCACACTCAAGCCCGAGCGCGAGTGGCGGCGCGTGCGGCGATGGTACTCGTCGCTGCCGGGCGCGCTCCAGTGGCCGTTGCGCCTCGCGTGGTCCGATCGCATGACCGAGGCGCGGCTGATTCAGGAGATGGACGAGGCGCTCAAGATCCCCGGCACGACGAACGCGTGGACGATGCCGGTGAAGAACCGCATCGACATGCTCACCACCGGCGTGCGCACGCCGATCGGGATCAAAATTCTCGGCGACGACGTGCAGCAGATTCAGGACATCGGCACGCGGCTCGAGATGATCTTGAAGGACATCCCGGGCACGCGCAGCGTCTTCGCCGAGCGGGCGGCGGGCGGCTACTTCGTCGACTTCGATGTGAAGCGCGAGGAGCTGGCGCGCTATGGCTT
>Ga0209515_10004006_pt1 | contig 20326 bp, 27 predicted proteins | sample Subgroupgradi54m_FD_187454 | JGI IMG/M metagenome (GOLD analysis project Ga0209515, IMG submission 187454) | Subsurface groundwater microbial communities from S. Glens Falls, New York, USA - GMW60B uncontaminated upgradient, 5.4 m (SPAdes)... ...
CTCCACCGTAGGGATTAACGAAGCGATCATCCGGCGGTACGTGGAGATGCAGGGGAAGGAAGACGCCGGACAAGCGGAGCTTGAATTTTGATTTGAGTACCACGCCTGTAAAGGCGTGGGTATCTATGAGAACAGACTCTGAGCTCATTGGCGACATTCAGGAAGCCATCAGAAGGGTAGAGTCCTATACCACGGCCATGAACTACGAGCACTTCCTACGCGATACCAAAGTCCAAGATGCTGTCGTGCGGAATCTTGAAATTACTTTGGCGTGAACTGGGACATTGTTTGGGATGTTGTGCGGCACAAGGTGCCTGAGCTTAAAGCGCAGCTTCCGCACAGATAGATTTCCGGGGCGTGGCTCAGCTTGGTAGAGCGACTGGTTCGGGACCAGTAGGTCGCAGGTTCAAATCCTGCCGCCCCGAGTCTTTCTGAGCGTGAGGCAGGATTTGAACCTGCAAAAGGGGTCTGGGGAAACTGCGAGTTTCCCCCAGAGTGCTGCACCTCACTGGAAAGGGAAAGGAGACCAGGGAGGCCGTAGGCCGACCGATAGGAGGAAAACCGAAGGTTTGCCTCCTATGGAGCGAGCATGAGCGAGCGACGGTTCATATCCTGCCGCCCCGACCACTCTTCAGTCATAAGGTAAGAGATGGCAGAGAAACAACCCTCCAACGTAGAGCAATGGCTGAAGCGGGAAACGCCTCGGATCCGCAAGGCGCTTGAAAACGCCTCGAGGTATTTTGACGCGAACGACACCCTGACCGTGAATACCCTTGAAGCTGTGTACGCACAAGAAAGCAGCTTCGGTACCATGCTAGGAGAGCGTGGCTCCACTGACGCCGTTGGCCACTTTCACTTCAAACCTAATACCGCCAGAGAGTATGGTTTACACGTGTCGAAGGAGAATGACCAGCGCTTCGACATTGATTACGCAGCTTCTGCGGCAGCACGATACCTCAAAGACATTGACAACCTATTCAGCAAAACGCCGGCGATGTCGAAACCGTCAACGCCCATTGCCGTGAAGAATTCTCGAGAGCGATACAAGTTCGTCCTTGGAGCGTACAATGGCGGCCCAACACGTGTTGCCGAGGCTCAACATCGTGCCGAGAAAGCCGGGAAAAATCTCCCATTGTGGACCGACGTGGAGAAGTTCCTTGAATCAGAGAACACCAAGAAGTCTACAGCCGACCAGATGAGGCAGTATGTTGAAAAAGTCCCCTTGCATGAAGCGGAATTTGCTATCAAGTCGCCAGCCGATAAGAAGATCAAATCAAAGGAACCAAGAAAGGGAAAATACCGCTGTACCAAAGGACACTGGCGCACGATTGACGACAGACCCGTGTTTATCTGCGATTAAAATGACACCTCAATTACATGGTCGAAAGCCATTATTTCTCGTTGTGCCGCTTGTGTGTTGTCCCTTAGCGTTTGCCGAGGGAGTGGAGGGATTGAAAGAAATCTATGAAACGCCCATTCCTGCCCAGATTCGGAAAAACTTCGACCAAACTCTTCAGATGCATCACGCATGTCCTGAATGCGTCCTGGGAGTGCTTGACGGAGAAAAATTCCTTGATATGTACGCCAAGAAATTTGTTGTTCTCGGCTTAGCACCCAACAGCTTTGGCGGTGTCTGGGCGATCATCGCCGTTGAAGGTGAGCCAAGGAATGCATTTCGGTTGTGGCTCTATGATGTGAGTGACGATGAGTATGATTTACGCAGCATTGAAGAGCTTCCTGAGTTCTTTGAGGAAGAACTGATTCGTCAAATCTGGAGCCCTGAGTATCGTCAGTATTGGCTGTAACTTCTAGGGCGTCTAACGGAAGGAGCCGAGCTGGCACACAAAGGCGTGAACCAACAGAGAAAGACGATGCTTGAGAAAGGGCGTCGGCAGGGTGGACTGTGAGCAAGAAGTATTCACGGATGTTCTTCGATAACTCAGGGACCGTGCCAAAGCTGATTGCCCGTGAGGAACTCGGAGAACTTCAGGTGGTCGATCAGACGCTATTTGCCAAGATCAGGAAGGTAATAAACTCATGAGAAAAAACGGAAGTTTAAGACGAAGTATCCAACTGATTAACGTCAAGGCGGAAAAAGCCCTGAAAAAAGCCGTGGCGAAAACGATTCAGGATCATGCCCGAACTGGCGATCCCATCGTGATCTGGCGCAACGGGAAGGTCACGTGGGTTCCTGCGAAACAATTGCGTCAGCAATACCGTAAGAAATAACTTAGCTCCCGAGGCGGTCCGGGATGCGCAATATCTGAAAGCCCATGTCCGCTCAACGGTTCTGGACGCCATCGAGTGAGGACGGACCAAGCCAGCGAAAGGAATAGGTGGTCTCTTGACAATACAACTAATTAGTTGTATCCTTATTCGTAGAGGTTAGTGATCTGACAGAGTATGCGACGTATTATTTCCAGACTGAAGGCGGGCGAGCGCCGGTTGAGGAGTTTATCAATAGCTTGGATTCGGCAGCCCAACGGAAGTTCTTCTTTAAACGAGGCTTATTGGAGGAGTTCGGGCCGCGCTTGCCACAACCGCATGCCAAACGGCTTGAGGAGAACCTCTACGAGCTGCGATTTGAGACACACGCGGGTCAGATCCGGGTGTTCTACTTTTTCGATGGCAAACGGATCATCTTGGTGCATGCGATGAAGAAGAAAACGCAAAAACTCCCAGCCCAGGAGTTGGCGATTGCGGTCCAGCGGAAGAACGCTTATTTGGCACATAAGGGGTGAACACGGAGGTAGCGATGGCAGGCCCCAAGCTAAAGGCTGTTGAGGAGCACCTGGAGGAAAAACGGCGCCACGCCTCCTTCCGTGAGCTTCAGGAATTGGATGAGGAGAAGCTCAAGGTAGCCAAGGTGATCATCGGCGAGCGAATCCGCCGTCGGTTGTCCCAGACTGCACTGGCCCGGCAGCTTGGTGTTACCCAACAGCAGGTCTCGAAACTCGAAAACGGCGACTTCGATAACCTCGGCACCCTGCAGAAGGTCCTCTCAGTACTCGGCTACCACGTGCAAGTATCAGCGGTTCCTCTCCACCGTGTGGCACACACCCACTCATCGAGAAATTGATTATCAGACGATCCGAATGATACGACATCGGGGCGTGGCTCAGCTTGGCTAGAGCGCGTGGTTCGGGACCACGAGGTCGCAGGTTCACATCCTGCCGCCCCGATTCTTCTGAGCGTGAGGCAGGATGTGAATCTGCAAAAGGGGTCTGGGGAAAACTGCGAGTTTTCCCCAGAGCGAATCGCTTGACTGGAAGGGAAAGGAGACCAGCCCCCGCGGCTTCGCTTGGCGAAGCCAAGCGGCGGGGGCGATAGGAGGGAAACCGTTAGTTTCCCTCCTATGGAGCGAGCGCAAGCGAGCGACGGTTCATATCTGAAGCGGCCGCCATCGAGGCGGCCGCGGAATGCCGCGTCCGGTGGGAACGCGGTCTGCCGCCCCGACCATTCCTCGAGTACGGAAAGTTTGAAACAGGGAGAAAGCCGAGTTTAATTTTGGTTAGAAGACATGAGTAATTACCCAAGAAAATTTGATGTCGCGAACATTGACAGTGATGGCAAACAGGCCCTTGTTGATCTTGTTGAAAGACGGAAGATCTTCGACGAATATCTCAAGAAGAACGACATAAAACTTTTCACTTGTCCAAGCTGTGGTTATCCGATTCTTAGTGAGCGTGATGGCTATGAAATCTGTTCTATTTGTAATTGGGAAGACGACGGTCAAGACAATGAGACAGCAGATGAAATATGGGGTGGTCCCAACGCAAGCCTCTCGCTAACAGAAAGTAGATTGCAAATAGGCAAGATGCTTCAGGCATTAGCCAAGAGCTTGAGAGGTACTATGAACCTTTCTCCAGCCGAGGTTCTGAGAATTCTAAACGATAGAGATAGAAGGATAGACTCTTTTCAAAAAGAAAAGATCTCAATGCATACCGATATCGGTGATCCTGTCTGGAAGGAATACGACCAGTTGAAGAAAAATACCCTGAGCCAACTCATCATGAAGAAATAGATTCCGCGTGGAGCGTGACCAACAAAAACATGAAACACAAAAAAGCAAGAAACGGAACATACCGTTGTAGTGAGGGGCACTGGAGAACAATTGACGATAGGCCCGTGTTCATATGCGACTGACCCGCCTTGTTTTTCTTTCGGCAGGTTTGATCGCCATCAGGGCATTCTCTGAAAAGTATGCTTCGGGACAAGCCGCGCGAATCTTCGGAAACGCAACGTATGTGATGGGGAATGGATACGCTGCTCAAGTGGCAACCCTGGTGAACGGAGTCCACGACGAACCGTACCTCTACGTGCGTTACGACGACAAATATGTCTACGGCGATTTTAACGGGGATGGATTAAAAGACGCGGCGGTCATCGTGATGGAGAATAACGGCGGCACGGCGGAGTGGTATACTTTGGCTTTTTTGATCAACGACGGAGAAAGGCTGGTACACAGGGCTTCGCGAGTGCTGGATGATCGGGCCATCATCAATTCCATGAGGGAAAAAGATGGCAAGGTGTGGGTCGACATGTTCGTTCACCAGGAGGGTGATTGCAGAGCTGGTCCCACCAAGCGTGTCAGGAATATCTACGCGTATGAGGGACCCGATCGCTGGGGAGAGGTCGAGGAGTCTGCCTATCAACGGATCTATGCTGACGGTCTCCGAGCGTTCCAGGAAATGTACGACACGTCTATTCCCGCGCAGATTCGTCAAACGTTTGACCGCACCCTCCATGCTCATCAGGCCTGTCCCGCGGATGAATGCGCGTTCATAGTTCTTGAGGGGGGAAAACCGGTGGACATCTTCACCAAGAAGTTTATCTTGGTCGATGTAGGGCCCGACGACTCCGGCGCCGTCTCTGCGACCCTTGTTTTTGAAGGCACGTCCAATCCCTTCTTGTTGCGGATGGACGATACGGGTGGCGGAACGTATGAGCTGCGCACCATGACAGAGCTGCCGGGGCTCGTAGGCGACGGGTTTGTTCGCCAACTCCAGAACGCGGCCTATCATCGTTATTGGTTGTAGGTGATATGAATCATGGGAAAATCGGTGTGGTTCGACAACATGCGGACCCCTGAGGGCCGCGAGTTCAAGGCGATGGAGATCCACGACACTCGGGTGCCTCTCCCCTGACATGCGGCTGATTCGCAAGGCACGGTTCTTCTGGGTGTATCCACTCGCGATCTGGCTCTTTGTCAGCGCCAGCATCTCGGAGAGATCTCTGCGGCTCGGTGTGGCGTTGGCCTTGCTGGGAGAAGCGCTGCGGCTGTGGGCCAATGGCCATGTCGGCCATGTGAAGGTCAATGAAACCCAGCGAGGGAGCAACGCCCCGAAGATCGGCCGCCTCGTGACCGCCGGTCCCTACGCGTATGTGCGGCACCCGCTGTACGTGGGGACATTTTTGGTTGGAGTGGGGTTCTGTGTGGTCGTGCGGAGCGCCTGGCTCGTCCTGGCCGCCCTCGCCTTTTTCTTCTTGGTCTACCGAGGGAAGGTCCGGAGCGAGGAAGCCACGATCCTGCACGAATGGGGCGAGGACTACGAGGCGTATCGGCGGGCCGTGCCGCGATGGGTGCCGACGTTCCGGCGCTATCCGCATGGTGAGGGGTCTTGGACGTGGCAGGGCATCTGGGCCAGCAAGGAGCCAAAAACCCTGGCTTGGGTGATCGTGGCCCTCGTGGCATTGTACTTTCGCGAGGAGTTCTTCCAGGAACGCAATCTGTTTGCCGGTGCACACTGGGCGAAGCGCGTGGTATGGTTGGCGGTCGTGGTGGTGCTGATTGTCAGCGACGGGGTCTTTGAGTTGATCCGGTGGAGCAGGCGCAGCCGCGAGCGTGCCGCTTCGACGGCCGCACCAGGCGTATGACGGTTCGCTCACCATGAAGAAACGGGTCCACGTGCACTACGCGGGACGCGTCCAGGGGGTCGGTTTCCGCATGACTGCAGAAGACGCCGCTCGCGAGCTGGGGGTGGTGGGCTGGGTCAAGAACCTCCGCGATGGGCGGGTGGAGGTGGTGGCGGAAGCCGAGGAGACGACGCTGCAACGGTTCCTGGAAACCATTCGCACCAGCTCCATGAGGAACTTCATTCGCGACGCCGAGGTGTCCTGGAGTGACGCCTCCGAGGCGTTTCGCGAGTTTGAAATCCGCTACTTCTGATATCGCGGATTTCGGATTGCGAATTTCGTCCGCCATTGATCTTTGGCGGACACATTCCACAATCCGAAATTGATTTGATGCGCTACGCGGTCCTCTCCGACATCCACGGCAATCTCGAAGCGCTGACCGCCGTGCTGGAGGCCCTCGCCTCAGAGCGCATTGACCACACCCTCTGCCTCGGGGATGTGATGGGTTACGGGGCGGATCCGACGGCGTGCGTGGAGCGTCTCCAGGCGTGCGATGCCGTCGTGGTCGGCGGCAACCACGACGCAGCCTGTATGGGCAAGCTCGAGCTGGGGTGGTTCAACGACGCGGCGAAAGCCGCGCTGGTGTGGACGCGCGACCAACTCAGCTTCACGGACTTGGACTGGTTGCGTCGGCTGCTGCTCGTCGAGACGGTGGAGCCGTTTACGTTGGTGCACGGGTCGTTGAGACGGCCTGAGCGCTTCGAGTATCTTGTCGACCTCGCGCAAATCGTCGATACGTTGACCACCTGTCGAACCCTGATGTGCCTGGCGGGTCACACGCATCAGCCCTGCTTCGTCGAGTACGACCGCACTCAACGCACGGTTCTCCGAGTCCTCACACGGGCGGAGGAGCTCGCGACGGTCGCGTTTCGTGACGATGCCGCTACCGTTCGCTACCTCGTGAATCCGGGCAGCGTCGGTCAGCCCAGAGACGGTGATCCCCGAGCAAGTGTTGCCGTGATCGATACCGACGAGAAACGCCTGTCCATCCATCGGGTGGCCTATGATGTGGAGACGGCAGCCCGAAAGATTCGTCAAGCAGGCCTTCCGGGGTTCTTAGCAGATCGCCTCGCGATCGGCCGGTGAGTATGGGCAAATCACGCGCGCCATCTCAATCGACCGAGCGATTGCTCGCGCAGCGGATCGAGCGGTTGCGCGAGACGATTCGCCACCACGACCACCGCTACTACGTTCTCGCGCAGCCGGAACTGTCCGATGCCGAGTACGATCGGCTCATGCGACAGCTCCAGTCGCTGGAGGCTCAGGCCCCGCACCTCGTCACGCCCGACTCCCCGACCCAGCGTGTGGGTGGCATCCCTGACGAGGCGTTCCGGCCGGTGCGCCATGCCACACCGATGCGCTCGCTCGACAACGCGTTCAATCAGGAGGAACTTCTGGCCTGGCACCAGCGGGTCGCGAAGGGGCTCGACGGAGCCGAGCCTCGCTACACGGTGGAGCTGAAGATCGACGGGGTCGGGTTGGCGCTGACCTATGAGCGCGGGCGCCTCCTCCAAGCGGCGACGCGCGGCGATGGGACAACTGGCGAGGACGTGACGGCGAACGCCAAGACGATTCGGGCGATCCCGCTGCGGCTTGCCGGCAGCCCGCCGCGCCGGCTTGAGGTGCGGGGCGAAGTGTACATGGCCACGAAGGAGTTCGCACGGTACAACGCGAAGGCCAATCGAGAGGGAGCCGAGACGTTTGCGAACCCGCGGAATGCCGCGGCCGGCAGTCTGAGGCAAAAGGACCCGCGCGTGACCGCGACCCGTCCGCTGCGCTTCTTCGCCCACTCGTACGGGGCGGTGGACGGCATGTCCTTCGCGTCGCACGGAGAGTTCCTGAAGGCGTGTCAGCGGTTTGGACTGCCCATTACCGAAGAGGCCCAGGTGTGCCGGATGTTCGACGAGGTGCGCGCGCGCTGCCGCCAGTGGGAGGCGAAGCGGGATCGCCTGAGCTACGAAGCGGACGGGGTCGTCATCAAGGTGGACGAGCACTCCCTCCAAGAGCGGTTAGGCATGACGATGAAGTCACCGCGCTGGGCGATTGCCTACAAGTTCGCGGCGCACCACGCGACGACCCGCGTGCTCGATGTGCTCCATTCGGTGGGGCGCACAGGGATGGTGACGCCGGTGGCGAGTCTCAAGCCGGTTTCCTGTGCCGGGGTGACCATCTCCAGCGCCACGCTGCACAACTACGACGAGGTGGCTCGGCTCGGTGTGAAGATCGGCGACTGGGTCGTGATCCAGCGGGCCGGCGACGTCATCCCCCAGGTCATGAAGGTCATCGAATCCAAACGCACCGGAACGGAACGGACGATCACGCCGCCGGCGACATGCCCTGAATGTCATGGGACCATCGCGAAGGACCGCGAGGAGGAAGTCGCCTACCGATGCATCAACCCGTCCTGTCCGGCGCAGCTGGTGCGGTCGCTCCTGCATTTCGGCAGCCGCACCGCCATGGACATCGAGGGTTTGGGCGATGTGGTCATCGAGCAGCTCGTCAACCAGCAGATGATCCGCGACGCGGCGGACTTGTATCGGCTGACCGAAGCCGACCTCCTGAAGATTCCGCTCTTTGCGCAGAAGAAAGCGCAGAACGTGCTCGAGATGATTCGGACAAGCCGTGCGCGAGGGCTGGCCCGCCTCCTCTACGGGTTAGGGATCCGCCATGTGGGGGAGCGAGCCGCACGAGATCTCGCGGAGCGCTTCGGCTCGATGAGCCGTCTCATCCAGGCGGACCAGGCGACTCTGGAGGCGGTCCCGGGAATCGGCCCGGTGGTCGCGGGAGCCCTCGTGCAGTTCTTCCGCCAGCCAGCCACCCGCACGCTCATCAGCAGATTGAAAGCGGCCGGACTCAAGATGACGGAGGATCGTCGCGCCGGCCCGCAGCCGTTGGCGAAGATGACATTCGTCTTTAGCGGGGAGCTCTCCAGTCTGAGCCGGGATGAGGTCGAGTCACTCGTGCGGACGCTGGGTGGGAGTGCCTCCTCGAGTGTGAGCCGCAAGACCTCCTATGTGGTCGTCGGGGACTCGCCCGGCTCGAAGTTTGACAAGGCCAAGCAACTCGGAGTGAGGATCATCGATGAAGCCCAATTCAAGAAGCTCATCCAGCAGCATCGGCAGTAGGCAGGATGCCGTAGGCCGTAAGCCGTGGATTTCACTGACTGCTTACTGCTTACTGCTGATTGCTGGAGTCGGATGCGAATCGCTGGAGCGAAAGTTCACGCGCAAGCCCAAGCATCCCGACGCGCCTGGGACTCCGATCATTAATTTTCAAGACTACACGCAGACGATGACGCCGGTCGATCGGTACCGCAAGCACTACCTGATGTTTGGGTACTGGAACGATGAGCTCCTCGCGACACTCCAGGACGCCCATCCGAGTCCCAAGCGGCTCAAGCGCTCCTCGACAGAAGCGCTCGAGGAACTGACCACCCTCCTCGGCCTCCTGTCTGAAGAGAAGGCAGCCGTGTTGGGCCGCTTCGTGGAGGAGCGAGTCACGCTCAACGAGCAACTCCAGGGCGGCGATATCAATCAGCTTCGAGCGAGCATCCTACGGCGTGAGTTGGAGTCACAGACGCGCCTCATTCAACGCGACTTCTTCTGGCGCGACGTCGAAGACCAGCTAAAGCAGTGATAAGGTGATGAAGTGATTGAGTGATTAAGCAAAGAACTGCGATAATAGCGGCCGCTTTTTCTCAATCACTCCATCACTTCATTACTCAATTACTCGTATGAAGCAGCAGATTAACGAATACCTGACCTACGTGGAACTGGAGCGGGGCCTCAGCCGAACGACGCGCGCCAGCTACGCCCATGACCTCGAGCTCTTCGAAACGTTCCTCACCTCGCAGCGGGTGGGATCGTTCGTGCAGGTGCAAGCCGCCCACGTGCGGCAGTTCCTGCAGGCGCTGCGCGCGCGCTGCAGCCCGGCCACCGTGGCGCGCAAGCTCGCCGCAGTGAAGGGGCTCTTCAAATTCCTCGAGGGGCAGGGGGTGGTGATACGCAACCCCACAGTCTTCATCGAGAGCCCTCGGTTGTGGCAGCGCTTACCGCAGACGCTCAACCTGGGAGAAGTGGAGCGGCTGCTCGCGAGCGTGCGGGCCGAGGGGCTGGGGCTTCGAGACCTTGCGATGCTCGAGTTGCTCTATGGGGCAGGGCTGCGGGTCTCTGAGCTCATCTCGCTCGACGTGGGAAGTTGCAACGTTGAGGTCGGCTTCATTCGGTGCGTGGGGAAGGGAAACAAGGAGCGCATCGTCCCCCTGGGGCGGTCGGCCGCCGCCGCGCTGACGCGCTACGTCACGACTGAGCGACCCCGCCTCGTGACGCGACGGCGCGGGGAGGTTGCCCTATTCGTCAACCGGCGCGGCACGCGGCTCACCCGTCAGCGGGTGTGGCAGCTCCTGCGACGCTATGCGACGGCGGCGGCGGTGACCAAGTCCATCAGTCCCCACACGCTGCGCCACTCGTTCGCGACCCACTTGTTGGAGCGGGGTGCCGATCTGCGGACGGTCCAAGAACTCTTAGGGCATGCCAACATCCGTACGACGCAGCGCTACACGCACGTCGACCGTGCGCGGTTGAAAATGGTTCACGAGAAGTTCCATCCAAGGCCATGAAAGACAGCAGACAGCAGACCCCACCACAGAACATGGCGGGTCCGCCAAGCCTGGTGGCGGAAGCAGACAGCAGACAGAAAAAGATCACGAGCATCCCGAGCCATGTGCGGCCGCTGCTTCGTCAGATCGGCCAGATTGCCGAAGCCCACGGGATGCAAGCCTACGCGGTCGGCGGCTGCGTCCGCGACTGGCTCCTGGGTATCAGGGGGACCACCGATCTTGATGTGACAATTGAGGGAAGCGGCATTGAGGTGGCTCGCGCAGTCTCACTCGCCCTCAAGGGATCGTTGCAGGTCCACCAGCAGTTCGGCACCGCGACGGTCGTGGTGCGTCGATCCACGAAAGCTGTGCGGGTGGATATCGCGACCTGCCGAAAGGAGACGTACGCGAAACCCGCTGCCTACCCGCGGGTCGTCGCAGGGACGCTGAAGGACGATTTGCGGCGTCGGGACTTTACGATCAACGCGATGGCGGTGGCCATCGATCCCCGTCGGTTCGGGACGCTCGTGGACCCGTGTGGCGGACGCGAGGATCTCCGAACGAAGACGCTGCGAGTCCTCCATCGCCGCAGTTTCCTGAATGATCCGAGCCGGATCCTGCGCGGCGTACGATTCGCCCAGCGCTTCGGGTTGCAGTGGGAGCGCACGACTCAGCGCGCCTGTCGGGAGGCGATGGCCGCAGGAGCGCTCGGCTGGCTCAACGCGGGACGACTGCGGAAAGAGCTCGACCGGATGCGTGCGGAGCCCGACCCTCGCGCGTGTCTCGACGCGTTCGCATTACTGCTCACAGGGGGGCCGTCGCGGGCATGGTCGTAGGGGTGTTGCGCGTGGAGGTGCATCTTCCCGTCTCCCACTCGCTGAAGGACAAGCGGTCGGTGCTCAAGAGCGTCCGGGATCGCCTGCGCCATCGGTTCAACGCGGCGGTGGCGGAGGTGGACTCCAACGAGACGTGGCAGCGAGCGACGCTGGGCATCTCGACCGTGGGAGAAGATCGCGCGTACGTCGAAGGGCTGCTGAGGGAACTCACCGAGTGGTTGAGAGCCACACGCCTCGTCGAGCTCATTCGCGTTGAGGAGGACTATGTCTGACATGGATACAACCCGCACGACACGGCTCGCGCACCAGTTTCAGCAGGAGATTGCGACGATCATCCAGCAGGAGCTGAAGGATCCGCGGCTTGGGTTCGTCACGATCACACGGGTGGAGCTCTCAAAGGATCTCCGGTACGCCAAGGTATTGTTCAGTTGCCTGGGAGGCGAGCCGGAGCGCGCACGGTCGCAGGAGGCGCTGGACCACTCCACACGGTTCATCTACGGGTTGATCAAGAAGCGGTTTCGTGTGAAGGTGATCCCCATCCTCACCTTCCGCTATGATGAGTCGATCGCCAGATCCGTTGAGTTGTCGAACATGCTCGATCAGCTCAAGGACGCACCGCCACGAGCCGATGGTTGACGGCCTGCTGCTGGTCAACAAGTTGCCTGGGATGACCTCGCACGATGTGGTGGAGGTGGTCCGTCGAAAGCTCGCCACCCGGCGCGTCGGACACACCGGAACGCTCGATCCCATGGCGCAGGGGCTTCTGGTTCTCCTCATCGGGACCGCCACGAAACACCAGCGTGTGCTTCAGGCGCACGGCAAGACGTACGAGGCCCTGCTGCGGTTTGGCACGCAGACCGACACGGGTGATGCCGAGGGGCGCCAGGTGCGGAGGGCCCCGGTGCCGTCACTGACGCGGGATCGTGTCGCGGCGGTCCTCGCCTCGTTCGTGGGATCCCTCGAGCAAATCCCTCCCGCCTACAGTGCGGTCAAGGTGCGAGGACGCCCGGCGTACTGGTGGGCGCGCCACCACCAGGTCGTGACGCTCCCCCCTCGGAGGGTCCGCGTCGAAGCGATTGAGCTCTTGGCGTGCGATGCCCAGACGATCACGTTTCGCGTGGACTGCTCAGCCGGGACGTACATCCGCACGCTGGCCGAGGCGATTGCCCAGCGGCTAGGCACGGTCGGCCACCTCGCGAGCCTGACGCGCCAGCGCGTTGGGGACTGGCGCATCGACGAGGCGAAGCCGCTCGCGTGGATCCGCGAGGCGAGCGCGGACGACGTGGCCCGGGCGATCCGGCCGGTGGGATGAGCCGCGCGCGGATTCTCCACGGCGTCGCCGCGGTGAGGCGTCCGCCGACGCGGGCCGTGGTGACGGTTGGAGTGTTCGACGGCATGCACCTGGCTCACCAACGGCTGATCCGAGCCACCGTGCGTCTCGCCCATCGTCTCAAGGGGACGAGTGTCGCCATCACCTTCGATCCTGATCCGCAGCGCGTCGTGGATCCGACTCATGCCCAGCCCGCGCTCATGCCGCTGGACGCGCGCGTGGCGCACCTGCGGTCGCTTGGTGTGGCGTGGGTCTGGATCATCCCGTTCACGAACCCCTTTTCACGCCTGACGGCCGAGCAGTTCATCCGTCGCCTCCTCGTGGGCCGATTGCGCGCCTGCGCCGTGATTGTGGGAGAGACGTTCGCGTTTGGCAGGAACCGCCAAGGGGACATGGCCATCCTCCAGGACGTCGGCCACTCATGCGGGATGCGCGTGCTCCCGCTCCGGGAAGTCAGGCGAGGGGGGGTACCGGTTTCGAGTTCACGCATCCGCCACTTGCTCGCACAGGGAGCGCTCGCACAGGCTCGTCGGCTGTTGGGTCGTCCGCCGGCCCTCTATGGCGTGGTCGTGCGCGGGGCCGGTCGTGGACGACGCGTAGGGTTTCGCACCGCGAACGTTCGGTTCACCAGTCAGGTCGTGCCTCCTCAAGGGGTCTATGCGGTCGCCGTCCATCGCCATGCCGGTCGCGTCTGGCCTGGGGTGATGAACCTCGGCGTGCGCCCCACCTTCGGACCCGGGCCGATGGTCTGCGAAGTTCACGTGCTCGGATTTTCCGGAACCCTGATGGGGCAACCCCTCTCCATCTGCCTCCTGTCCCGATTGCGGAGCGAACGCTGCTTCGCGAGCTTGGAGGCGCTGCGTCGACAAGTGCGCCGCGACATCGCGCGCGCCCGTGTGGTCTTCGCGCGACACCCGCACCTGTTCCGCGTCCACCGGTAGTTCGCCCGCTCGTTCGTTTCATCACCGCTCCCCCCAGTCAACCTCTCTGCTCTGTCGAACAGCTGACCATGTGGCCATGGGTGACGCGGCGACGGGTCCCCTGCGCCGCCTCCGCCAAAGAACGGTGGCGGACGATAGTCGCCGGGCGAGGACGGACGCAGGGTGGCGCCGCGGCAGGCCCCGTGGCCGCAGCGATCAGAAGCGGGGTTTCGACAGAGCACAACCTCCCTTAATTCTGCGTAAAAATTTATGCTTTTTGACTTGACAATAGTGGTGGGGAACGGGTATAGTTTGAACACATTTGTGGTGGGAAGTGGAAGAAAGTGGTAAATCTCTAACTAACTCGGATGCCAGGGGATGTTTTACGGCGAGTACGAGCACGCCATCGATTCCAAGGGCCGCTTGATCGTGCCGGCCAAATTCCGCGAGGCGCTCAAAACCCAGCAGGTCACCTCGCTGTTCCTCACGCGGGGTCTGGATGGGTGTCTCTTCCTCTTTCCCGAGTCCGAGTGGCGCTTGGCCGAGAGCCGCTTCAAACAGATCCCGTTCACCAAAGGCGAGGGGCGGAAGTTCAACCGCCTCTTCTTCTCTGGAGCGGCCGAAGTCGCCATCGATGGGCTGGGGCGCTTGCTCGTTCCGAAATCGCTCAAGGAGTTTGCCGAGATCAAGCAGCAAGTCGTCATCGTGGGCGTCTCGAATCGCATGGAGATCTGGTCGAGGGAGAAGTGGCAGACCTACTACGAAAGCTCTCGACAGAGCTTCGAAGAGGTGGCTGAGCGGGTGATGTTGGAGTAACCCCAATACCACAGATGACACAACTCGAAGGTTCTGTGGTGTGCAATGAGATGACGTTCCCACCACCTGCCTGGCATCAGCCCGTTATGGGTACTGAGGTCCTGCGGCTTCTCAACCCGCAATCCGGCCAGACGATCGTGGATGGGACGCTCGGCACCGGCGGACACAGCCTCATGATCCTCCCGCGCATCCTCCCGAGCGGCCGACTCATCGCGATCGACCGTGACCGGGAGGCACTCCAGCTGGCGAGGAAGCGCCTGACGGAGTTCGAGCCACAGGTGACGTTCGTGCGAGATGACTTTCGCAACCTCCCGACGATCCTCACGGATCTCGGCCTCGCACGCGTCGATGGGATCCTCCTTGATCTTGGCATGTCGAGCACGCAGCTCGATTGCGCGGAGCGCGGGTTCAGCTTTGCTCGCGAAGGCCCGCTCGATATGCGCATGGACGCGGAGCAGGACGCGACCGCGGAAGCGCTCGTCAACGAGTGCTCGGCGGATGAGCTCGCGATGATCTTCGAGACATTCGGGGAAGAGCGGTTTGCCAGGCGCATCGCAACCTACCTCGTGCAGGCTAGGCGCCGACACCGCGTGACGACGACGACCGAGCTGGCGCGCCTCGTCGTGGAGGCGCTGCCCACGGCGGCTCGGCACGGGCGGCTCCATGCCGCCACGCGGGTCTTCCAAGCGCTGCGCATGGCGGTGAATGACGAGCTCGGAGCGCTGGAGGCCGTGTTGGGGAGCCTGCGAGCGGCGCTCAATCCCGGCGGACGCGCCGTCATCTTGACATTCCACTCGCTCGAAGATCGGCTGGTCAAGCACAGCTTCACACAGGGCAGGCACGATGGCTCGTGGACGGTGTTGACCAAGAAACCTCTCCGGCCTTCGTCGGAGGAAATGGCGGCCAACCCCCGCGCGCGGTCGGCCAAACTGCGCGCCCTCCAACGACACCACCGAGACACAGAATCCCACAGAACCACAGAGACGATGGGATGACCGGTTTCTTCTGTGTTTCTGTGGACGTTTCCGCCACCATGCATGGCGGATCCGCCAATCCTCGCCACAACGATTGGCGAGTGCGCCAAGCACTGTGGCGCAAGTGTGGCGGACTGTGATTCTGTGGTGAGGTCATGAGGCTCTCACGGTGGATGCTGGTGATTGGGATCGTGGTGGGCTTCGGCTGCCTCAAGGTGGCCCAGCGCAACGCGATCCTCGTGAAGAGCTATGCGGTCGGGGAGCGGATGGGTCGCCTCAATGCGAAGCGCAACGAGGTGGCGTGGTTGCACGCGCAGGTGACCGGGCTCTCCTCCCCGTCCCATCTGGCACAGATGGCTGAGGAGCGACGGCTGGAACTCGTGGCGTGGTCGCGGCTGCCCCCCGCCCCGTCGATGATCAGTCAGGCAGCCGAGCGCGCAGATGGCCCGTCCGACGAATGACCGGATTATCGGCGTGCTGCTCGTGGGGCTCACCATCGTGGGCCTCCTGTGGGCGCGCTGCGTCTGGCTGCAACTCGTGGCGGCGCCCCGCTACCAGGCGATGGCGGATCTCCAGCACCGCTCGACGCAGACCGTGCGGGCTCATCGGGGGAGCCTCTCGGATCGGTCCGGACGGCCGTTGGCGGTCAGCATCCCGGTGCCGTCGGTCTTTGCGAATCCACGCGAAGTCGTCGAGAAACAGGACGTGGCTCGGCAGTTATCACGGGTGGTGGGGCAGGACGCCCGCATGATCCAGCATCGGTTGGAACGAGATAAGGGATTTGTGTGGATCGCCCGGCAGGTCGATCCGAGCTTGGCTCCGTCCATCCGAACACTCCAGGACACAGGCGTCGATATCTTGGAGGAGCCCAAGCGAGTGTACCCGCAGGGACGGCTCGCGAGCCACCTCGTCGGATTTGTCGATATTGATCAGCATGGCCTCGAGGGATTGGAGCTCGCCTTCAACGGGATGCTCCAAGGGCAGGATGGATGGCGCTCCACGCTGCGGGATGCCAAAGGGGATCGGCTGCCGGGTCCCTGGACGACGGAGACGGCTGCGGTGGACGGCTACGACATGGTCCTGACCATTGACAGCGTCGTCCAAGAAATCGCCGAAGAGACGTTAGCGTTTGGCGTGACGCGCTACCACGCCAAGGGCGGCTCCATCATCGTCATGGATCCTGCGACGGGGGCGATCCTGGCGATGGCCAACGCGCCCTCCTTCGACGCCAACGCCCCAGGGCAGGTGGCGGCCGATCGCCGACGCAACCGCGCGGTGACGGATCTGTTCGAACCGGGCAGCACCTTTAAGGTCGTGACGGCCGCCGCCCTGCTCGAGGAAGGCCGGATCACTCCCGAGGAGCCCATCTTTTGCGAGAACGGCGCCTACAAGGTGCCGGGGCGCCACACGATTCACGACCACACCCCCCACGGGACGCTCTCCTTCCACGACGTCATCAAGTTCTCATCGAACATCGGCACCGCGAAAGCGGCCCAGCGGCTCAAGCCGGAGGAGTTCTACCGCTACATCCAGGCGTTCGGGTTCGGTCGACCCACCGGCCTCAAGCTCCCCGGAGAAGTCAGCGGGATCGTCAAGCCGCCCTCCCGATGGTCGAGACTCTCCCCCTTCATGATCCCGTTTGGGCAGGAGGTTGCGGTGACGCCGATCCAGTTGGCGGTGATGACCGCGGTCATCGCGAACGGCGGCCTGAGGATTCAGCCGTACCTCGTCGAGCGGATCCAGACGTCCACGGGAGAGGTCATCCGACCCCACGCGGCCACGACACCGACGCGTGTCATCAGTCACGCGACCGCCGCGACCCTTCAAGAGATCCTCACGAGTGTTGTCGAGTCGGGCACCGGCCAGCTGGCGAATGTCCATGGCCTCACGGTGGCCGGTAAGACCGGGACGGCTCAGAAGCTCGAGCCACTTACCGGCCGCTACTCCCACAGCCGTTTTGTTGCCTCCTTCGTCGGCTTTGGGCCGGTGCCTGACTCACGGTTCGTGATCGTTGTGTGCGTGGATGAGCCGCGCCCCGTCTACTTTGGGGGGGTGGTGTCGGCTCCCCTGTTCAAGCGGATGGTCGAACGGCTTGCCGGCTACTGGGAGCTGGATCGGCCGCTCACTCCCGGCACCCTGGCGCAGCTGCGATGACTCCTCGACCGTGGCTGTCCTTCCGGTCGCGGCGGTTCCTCGTGCGAATCGTCCGACAGACCACGTTAGATCTCAAGGCGATCCGGACGCATTTCAACGGTCACGTGGAAGCGCGGTCGTGCGATGATGCCGCGCGATTGTGGGACGGGTTGCGGACGGTGGGTCTCTCGGATACCAAGGTGGACCGATGACCCTCCGCGACCTCTTGCAGGGGGTGACGGCAGAACCGGTGGCGGCCCTGCCGATCGCCGGGATCACGTGCCACTCCAAACAGGTCAGGCCAGGGGATCTCTTCGTCGCGCTCGAAGGGACGACGGCGGATGGCCATGCGTTCGTCGAGGAAGCCATCGCACGGGGGGCGGCGGCCATCGTCGCGCAGCGTCCGCCGGCCACCTACCGCAACGGCAGCAGCCCCATGCCTCGTCCTGACGCGCAACCGACGCGAGCCTGCCCCATTGTGGTCGTCCGGGATACGCGGGACGCGCTCGTCATGATCGCGCGACGCTTCTACGGCCACCCGTCGCGCAAGCTCCGGCTCATCGGGGTGACCGGGACCAACGGGAAGACCACGACGACGTACCTCTTGAAAACCATCCTGGAGGCGTCCGGCTTCCGCGCCGGGCTCCTCGGGACGATCGTCTATCAGATCGGGGGGCGGGCGGTTCCCTCGACGAACACGACACCGGGTCCCTTGGAGTTGCAGCGATACTTCGCGCAGATGGTGGGCCAGGGGCTGGAGTGGTGCGCGATGGAAGTCTCCTCGCATGCCCTCGCGCAGGATCGGGTGGCCGGCTTGGAGTTCGAGGCCGCCATCTTCACCAACCTCGGCTCCGACCATCTGGACTACCACAAGACGAAGGACGCCTACGCCACGGCGAAACGGCGGTTGTTTGACCACCTCCGCGCGGACGGGCATGCCGTCATCAACACGGATGATGAGTATGGCCGTGTCCTCGCGGAGACGATGCCGGCTCGGTCCGTCGTCACGTACGGCATCGAGCATGCCGCCAGGGCGTCGGTCAAACACGTGGCCTGTTCCTGGCAGGAAACCAGTTTCACGCTCGATACTCCGTGGGGGGTCGTTCCACTGACGACCTCGCTCTTGGGCCGGCACAACGTCTGGAACGTTGCGGCGGCCGCCACCACGTTGCTGGCCTTGGGGCTCTCGTCGACGGCCATTCGCGAGGGGCTCGCAATGCTGGGCCAAGTGCCGGGACGACTGGAGCCTGTGCCCAACGACGCGGGGCTGCACGTCCTCATCGACTACGCCCACACCGCGGATGCGATGCGCTTGGCGCTCTTGTCGCTGCGGGAGCTCACACGGGGCCGGCTGATCGTGGTGTTTAGCTGCGGCGGCAACCGCGACCAGAGCAAGCGGCCCGTCATGGGCAAGATGGCGAGCCTCTTGGCGGACCACGTCATCCTGACCTCGGATAACCCGCGGAACGAAGATCCCGGCGACATCGTCCGCCAGATCAAGGCCGGCTTCCCATCAGGGTTCGATCAGTTCAACGTGGTCCTCGATCGAGAGCAGGCGATTACGACCGCGCTCTCTCGAGCGCAGCGGGACGATACCGTCTTGATTGCCGGCAAAGGCCACGAAGCGTACCAGACCTTTGAGCACGTGGCCGTGCCATTTGTAGATCGTGAAGTGGTGGAACGCTGGTTTGCGGGTCGTCATAGTCTCGCCTTATCGTCGTAGGCTTCGTCACAACTGATGAGCATGTGGACTCTCCACCAGATCCTTGAGGCGACTGGTGGTGAGGTGGTGAGAGGTTCTTCCTCCGCGGCCGTCAGCGGGATCACCATTGACTCCCGCCGCCTCGCCCCAGGCGAGGCCTTCATCGCCATCCAGGGCAGGCGCCTCGACGGCCATAACTTCCTCGACGAGGCGGCCCATCGCGGAGCCTCGTGCCTCATCGTCTCCTACTTGCCCACCCCGCGCAACGGCTCGGCCTCGCTGCCCACGATTTTGGTCGACGACACGACGAAGGCGCTCGGGGACCTCGCGCGGTTTCACCGACGCCGGTTCACGCAGCCGTTCATCGCGATCACCGGCTCGTGCGGCAAGACGACGACCAAAGAGATGGTGGCCCACCTCCTCGGGTCCTCGGAGGCCATCCTCAAGACCTTCGGCACGCAGAACAACCACATCGGCGTCCCGCTGACGATCCTCCGCATGAGGCCCAGCCACCGCATGGCGGTCGTGGAGCTCGGCTCGAATCACCCCGGCGAGATTCGCTACCTGGCCTCGATCATCGAGCCGGACGTGGCCCTCATCACCAACATCGGGCCGGTCCACCTCGAGTTCTTCGGGTCGTTGGCGGGCGTGTTGCGCGAGAAGACCTCGCTGCTGGAAGCCCTCCACTCCCATGGCACCGCCGTCCTCCCAGGGGATCAGCTCGATGTGTGTCTCGAGGCGTCGCGCCGCCTGCCGGCCACGGTGCGTCGGGTCACCTTTGGGACCACGGATCGGTGCGACCTGCAGGCGCTCGACATCCAGAAGATGCCGCAGGGGATGCTCCTGCGCGTGCGAGACCACGTCAGCCCTTGGACGATTCCGCTGGTGGGGTATCACAACGTGGAGAACACGCTCGCGGCGATCGCGTGCGCGTGGGCAGTCGGCATCCCGCTCTCCCAGACCACGGAGCGGCTGACGTCCTTCACGCCGGTCCCGCTGCGCTCTGAAGTCGTGCGCTGTCACGGCCTGACGATCCTGAATGACTGCTACAACGCGAACCCGCTCTCGTTTGCGCGCGCCCTCCAGACCTTGCGGGATCTCG
>Ga0209515_10004007_pt1 | contig 20324 bp, 11 predicted proteins | sample Subgroupgradi54m_FD_187454 | JGI IMG/M metagenome (GOLD analysis project Ga0209515, IMG submission 187454) | Subsurface groundwater microbial communities from S. Glens Falls, New York, USA - GMW60B uncontaminated upgradient, 5.4 m (SPAdes)... ...
ATATTAGAAGAAGTAGTAGCCCCAATCCCAACATTTCCATCTACTAGTAATCCATTAGCAGGTGCTACTATTCCCTGCCTGATCCCTCCTATATGTGCAGAACCTGAGACAGAAAGTGTAGAATTTGCAGTTGATGTCCCTATTCCTACATTTCCGGATACTGCTAAACCATTTGAGGGTACTGCTGCACCTCCTGTAAAAGCAGCCCCTATATTTAACCCTGAATTAATATATGTATTATGAGCCACAATATCATTACCTAAGAAATTATGAGTTCCTTCTACTTCTATATCATAGGTTTGCTTTCTGCCCTGGGATCTAATCGAAACAATTTTTTCCCAGCCTGAGATGGTAGCAATCTTTTGTCCTATCTTTAAGTCCTTAACCTTAATCCACTTGACATTTTGAGTATTTTCTGGTAAGGTAAGTTTATTAAAGAGCTGAGGGATAACCAGTTCCCGACGTCTATCCGAATGAGTTGAATTTTCAACCCTAGGTGCGAGAGACAGCTCTTTTTTAGTGCCTTTAATTCCTCTTTCGGCCTTAGTTCCCAGCCAGTTGCAAGAGAGGAAGAACTTTTGTCCGCCATTAATGGCTGAAACCAGAACTTTAACCTGCACAAAATCTACAATTGCTTGTAGCTCCCAATACTCAATAACAATGTCTTCTTTGATAGTTTTCCTATAACCTGTTACTCCCTGGCTGTATTTGAGAACCAATGGTAATCTGGGTAAGGCGAAAAATCTGGTCATCAGCTCATTTAAGGATCTGCTTTTTTCTACAAAATGGTTCCAGCCAGTATGGGTAAAGAGAACTGCATCATCCAGTGCTTTAGATCTAATCTTCTTTCCTGCTAAGTGATCAACATAAAACTTTTTGGCTAGTTTTTCACTATATTCAAATGTATCTTTTTGTATCAGGTTAAGATCAACATTCTGATCTGTCAAATCAACAAAATATGGATGATTAGTGGTAGTTTGAATAAATTTGCCAGACTCTGTTACCAGTTCAAATACTTCCTGGATTCCCATCTCCTTTAAGGCTTTTACTTTAGAAACTACAAAATTGCCTGTTTCCTGGTTGAGGGTTAATATTTCATCACCACTTTTAATATCTTTGATCTCTACATCCTCAAAATAGTCTTCCCACTCACCATTTTTACCTTTTTTCCTTCTCCTTCTTCTAAGTTTAGTATTTCCTGTTACACACTGGCCAACAACATGCAAAGCTCCAAGCGGGGAGGTAGTGCCTACTCCTACATTCCCAGATACAGCTAAACCATTAGCAGGTAGGGAAGATGTTGGGATGGAACCATAACCTATGGCAGCAGCTCCATTAATCTGTAATGCTCCCACAGGATTAGTAACTCCAATACCCACATTTCCTCCTGCAGTTATAGTTAATGGAGGGGTAGATGCTCCATTAGTATTTAAAGCCAGGGCATTAGAAGATGGTGAATACATACCTGTGGAGGTGGAGTTGGTAAATGAATACGAAGGTAAAGATGCAGTGCCATTATTTGCCAAAAACTGCCCACCAGATAATGTGAAGCTACTATCTAAAGTTAATGTTCCTGCTATCCTGCTATTTCCCCAGACATCCAGTTTATTGGAACTGGTTGTAGCCCCAATTCCTACATTTCCATCTACAAATAATCCATTGGTGGGGGCTGAAATCCCCTGGAAAAGAGAACCTATATGAGCATTACCTGCTACAGAAAGAGTAGAGTTTGCTGTAGTTATACCTATACCTACATTACCTTCAACTGCTAAACCATTAGTAGGAGCTGCTAACCATCCATAGTTTGTTCCAATTGCTGCATTACCTCCTACACCTAATTTAGAAGTTGTAGTGGAAGAACCAATACCAACATTGCCATTATTATCAATATATAACCTGGATGTACCTTGTTTTTGTAGGTCATATCCAGAATTAGCACTAATTGTAAAGATAATGCTATCTCCTGAAATGGTGTGTAATGAAACTCCATCAGACTCTCTTTGGAAACTAATATCAGGTCCTCCTCCAGAGCGGATAGTTAAGGCAGTATTATTACCTGATCCTTGAGCATCAAGTTGTAAAGTATTAGTTGGTATTGAATTAGCTGAGGTTCCTCTAACAATAACTGCCTTTGAGCTATAAGATGTAGGAATAGTTGTCCCAATCCCCACATTACCACTAGTATCAACATAAAAGGCAGAAGTGTTAGTGGAGTTGACTTGAAAGATCCCAGAAGGAGAAGTTGTCCCAATCCCTACATTACCATTATCCAAAACAGTTAATCCCTGAGTTAAATTAGATCCATAAGTTTGCAGAGTTATCCCAGTTCCTGTGCCTGCTCCTCTGACTGTTAATCCTCCATAGAGGTTACCGGTAGTCCCAATCCCCACATTACCTCCGGCAAATATGCCAAAGACTGATGAACCTGAGGTTAAAGAGGGAGTAGTACCTGTAAAGGATAATGCCCCGTTAGCTCCTGTTAATGTTAAGGAAGATAAGGTAGATGCTCCATTAACAGATAACGTTCCATCAATTGTAGAATTACCTGCTATCCTGGCATTTCCCCAGACATCCAGTTTATTGGATGAAGTAGTAGCCCCAATCCCCACATTCCCATCTACAAATAATCCATCTGTGGGAGCAGAGATACCCTGTCTAACAGAGCCTATATGAGTAGAACCAACAACAGCCAAGGTAGAATTAATAGTGCTTGCTCCAATTCCTACATTACCTGTCTGAGCAAATCTAACTCTTTCAGCTGGGCTTGCTGTATTCCCTGTTGATATAATCAAGTCATCACTAGATGCTGCTCTACCAAAAAACATATCAGAAACTGTAATTCCTTGGAAGTTAAACCCAACATAATCTGTACTAGCAGTTTGTCCAAGGTAAATTTTACCTGTTAAGTTAGTTAATGCAGATCCTCCTGACCTTATATCAAGTTTTCCATTAGGACTAGCTGTCCCTATTCCTGTACTCCCTTGTACTATTAATCCATTAGTAGGGGCTGCTGTGTTATATCCGGATCCAATACTTACCCCACCATTAACTACTAAAGCAGAATTAGCAGTAGTTATACCTATTCCCACATTCCCAGATACAGCCAGGCCATTAGTAGGTACAGTTATCCCTGAAGCTGTAAAAGTAGCCCCTATATTTAACCCTGAATTAATATAGGTATTATGAGCCACAATATTATTTGCCAGGAAATTGTGAGTATTTGCTATCTGTAAATCATATACATGTTCATAACCCAGATACTTAATGGACACTATCTCATCCCATTGATAGGTAGTTGGGGTTATGCTAGAATTTTGAGTAATGAGATTTTCCTTTGAACCATCAGTTGCCCAATTAAGGATTTTTTCTGCAGTTTGTTCTAATTTAGTAGCAGCCTGGCTATTTGCCCTGCTTGCTTCCAGGGATTCCATTATATTGACAGGGAATATATTGTTTGCTATTATTTCCTGGAAACTCGCTGTAGGAACAGAAGAAATTCTGGAGGAAATATGATTGATCTTACCCCACAAATTACCTTGGCTCAAATAGCTTTTGGAATTGCTGTAATTGCTTTGGCTGTTGTATGGTATGTTTTTGGCAAGAAGCCCAGCCGCTCCAGGCATTAATTCATCAGCTACTGCTATTTGATCACCTATCTGTAAGTTTCCTACCTTAATCCAACCAGCATCCAAAATAGGTGAGTAGTGTGCAAGATTTCTGTTATTTGTCTCTTTAACTAAATAAGGGTGATTGCCTGTGGTTTTGATGGTTCTGCCACTTTTGGTGGTAACTTCATATACCCCCTTTATTCCCATATCCAGTAATTTTTCCACCCTTTGGTATTCAAACTCTTCTGTTTGTTCATTTAAGGATAAGACTTCATCTCCATCTTCGATATCCTTAATCATTACTTCAAGATAGTCATATTCTATTTCATCATCCTGACTTTGTCCGCCAAAGCGTCTGCGGCGGCGGATCCTAATCCTGGTATCCCAACTAACACACTGTCCCACTACATGCAGAGCCTGAAGAGGGGAAGTAGTCCCTACCCCTACATTCCCGGATACAGCTAAACCATTTGATGGCAGGGAAGAGGTGGGGATTGAACCATACCCTATTGCAGCAGCTCCATTAACCTGCAAAGCTCCAACGGGGTTTGTCACCCCTATCCCCACATTTCCACCAGCTGTAATGGTTAAAGGTGGAGTAGAGGCACCATTAGTTTGTAGAGCTAGTGCATTAGTAGATGGAGAATATAATCCTGTAGATGTGGAGTTAGTAAAAGAATAACTTGGCAGAGAAGAGGTGCCATTTGGGGCCAGGAATTGTCCAGAGGATAATGTAAAGTTACCACCAAAGGTGGAGGTGGAATCCACTGTTAGAGTTCCGGCTAATCTTGTATTCCCCCACACATCCAGTTTATTAGAAGAAGTAGTAGCCCCAATCCCCACATTCCCATCCACAAATAATCCATCTGTGGGAGCAGAGATTCCTTGTCTGACAGAACCTATATGAGCATTACCTGCTACAGAAAGGGTAGAGTTAGCTGTAGTTATACCTATTCCCACATTCCCAGATACAGCCAGGCCATTAGAAGGAACAGTTAAACCTGAATATGCCCCAATTCCCAGGTTACCCTGGATATATGTATTATGAGCCACAATATCATTCCCTACAAAATTATGGGTATTTTCCACTTCTATATCAAAGGTTTGTTTTCTGCCTGTTGAATATTTGGCAGCAATCTTTTCCCAACCATCAACTGTAGCTATTATCATTCCAGGTTTTAGATACTTGACCTTCTCCCATTTAGTGGTATAATTATTATTGTGTAAGAGACCATGTGGACTGTGAATCCTTGTAAACGCCTGGTGCAACAGTTCTGAAGCCAAGAAACCTTTGAGTTTCAAATTGGCCAGGGTCTCTTCTTTTTTGGTCTTTTGTACATTTCTTCCAGTTTGAGTCAGATAGGCTGCTAAATGAGCAGGAGAGTGTTTACCAACTTGTTTAAAGTGGACACTGGTTTGTGGGTAATGCTGATTAATTGCAGCAGTAATTTGTATTCCATGTGCAGTTCCAGGATAGTCAGTATCAATTTCCAGTCTTGAAACAGAAATATTAGCTTTATTGATAAGCTCTATAATAGATAAAGCAAAAAGTTGCGGACCAAAGAGCTTAGGGGTATTTGTATAATATTTATTAAAGATTTCTTTTTTAATTTTCTTATCTATCTTTAAGGTAAAAGCCTGGTCTTTATTTCCTAAAGCTACCACAGAATCTTGTGTTAAGATTTCCATTTTAGGAGATTGATCAACCTCAAATACAGTTAACTTACCTCTTTTTTGATTATCTCTGATACTTTTTTCTATAGTTAAGTAGGGGTGATTGTCTGTAGTCTCAATTCTCTTGCCATATTGGGTAACCAACATAAAAACTTCCTGTTTACCCATAGCCATTAAACCTTTAACTTTAGAGGGGATAAATTCCCCTGATTTTTCATCCAAAGTTAAGATTTCATCTCCACTTTTTATATCTTTAATTTCTACATCTTCCCACTCATCTTCTCCCTTTTTACTTTTACCTTTTGACTTTTTCCTTCTGCGAAGCCTGGTATTTCCTGTTACACACTGGCCCACAACATGCAAAGCTCCCAAAGGGGAAGTAGTCCCAATCCCCACATTTCCAGATACAGCTAATCCATTAACAGGAATACTCTGATTTAATCCTGTATATCCTATTCCTACATTTCCCTGGATAATGAGTTTACCTTGAGGTAGGGAAGCTCCAATTCCCACATTCCCAGATGTATTTATTAACATTGCTATGGAGGATGGAGCAGTATCAACACTTGAATTTGTACCAAATATTAAATTTCCACCCATTGATCGCAATCCTGTATCTCCTGCTGCAGCACCGGTTATGAATTGATTGGCGCTACCTGCAGTAAAGAAAGTCCCTAAGGTTTGACGGGAAGTATTGTACATATCTATTGCTAAAGGCTCGGTCTCGGCTGAACGACGTATTAATCCTATCCTTCCTGCAACAGTTAATGTAACAGAGGATGAGTCGCCGCCTGGGTTAATTGGAGTAGTTATCCCAATTCCCACATTACCACCAGCTGGATTTAGGGATAAATCATAATTAGTTCCGGATGTATTCCCTGCCTGGATTACCCCATAATTATCTGTGGTATCCAACCCTAAGACTAATTTTTTCTGTAATCCTGTGGCAGATGATCCGGTTATACCCCATTGAGTTCCACCAGCTCCCAGTAACGATGCATTAGATCCAACCAGATTAATATCATTTGCTATTTGTTCTGTTCTATCTGGTGAGGTAAACCCAATTCCCACATTACCCAAAACAAACAGTCCATTAGTTGGAGCTGTAATATTAGATGATCCAATACTAACCCCGCCATTTACAGTTAAAGCAGAATTTGCTGTAGTTATACCTATTCCTACATTCCCCTGTACAGCCAAGCCATTAGTCGGGGTTACTGCGCCTGCAAAAGAAACGCCTATCCCCACGTTTCCAGCAACTCCTAATTTAGAAACTCCTGTTGTGCCAATTCCTACATTTCCGGAAGTTGTAACAGTAAAAAAGGGAAAGCCTGAATTTATGATAAAAGCAGAGCCTGGGTTATTAGCTCCGTTTAATCCCAAATATCCATTGGCATTAATTCTGGCTTTTTCCACTCCACCTACGGCAAAGCCCAAAAGGGAGGAGTTGGAAACAGTAATAGAAGTGGGGTTTACATAAACTGAGGATTCTGAAATAACAGTTGAAGCTGGATCATAAGTAAAGATGGCCTGGCCGGAATTATTTGAACCTGCTGCATTAATGGTATTAACATAAATATTGTTCCACTTTAAGGAAGAAGAGCCCAGATCATAAGCTCCTGTTGAGGAAGGAACCAGGGAGGAGGAAAATCTGCCTGTTGCTGTGATGGTATCAGAGGTAGCATCTCCTAAGGCAGTATTTCCATTTAAGGTAGTTATCCCGGCTACTGTTACATCAGATGAAAGAGTGGCAGCCCCTGTTAAGGTGGTTGCCCCGGTTACTGCTAAAGTGGATGAAAGAGTAGTTGCTCCAGCCACAGTTAAACTGCCTGAAATGGATGGAGAATCTTTTAAGGCAATTGTGATGCTTCCTCCTAAAGCAATATCCCCACCTCCTGTCAGGTTAGTCCCGGCTGTGACTGTGACTTTATTGTTTGATAAGCTTGAGTTAGGAAGATTGGTTAAGGTATTATCAGAGCCTGAAATTGATTTATTTTTCAAAGTATCGGTTGTATCTTTTCCAATCAGGGTAGTGGTGGAGGATGGTAGAGTAAATTTATTAGCTCCATTTAAAATCTGGTTGGTGGTGGAAGATAGGGTGATGGCAGAAAAAGAAGGGGAAGAGATTGTTGATAAATCCTGATCCAGTTTGGTAGACTTTGTTACTGTTAAGGTAGTATTTCCTGAGGTTAAATTAATGGTTGAGGCAGAAGGCGTGCCTTCCAAAGCAATGTAATTTATACTATCCCGGACAAAAAGTGAGCCATTAATTTGGGTGTCAGAATTTATCTCCAAAAACCGAGAAGCGCTGGTTGTACCCAGCACTGTGTGTTGTTTTTCAATTTGTTCGCCAAGCAAAGGCGGGGAGGTTTGATCAGGCGGACGAAAGCCCAATTCTTTTGCCTCATTAGGTGAGATCATAATTACAGCTGCTTCAGAAAGAGCCTGGAATGGTTTTAGTATTCCCGAGGCTATATTATTTTTCAAAAACTTTTGGGTATCTTTGGGGTTGGTTAAATAGGAGAGAGTAATCCAAGTAGTTAATACTAGGGTAAAGGTTGCTAAGGCAGTAGAGCCTATTAGGAATTTGGTGAAAAGGGATTTCTTTCCAGATAGATCGGATGAGATCGGAGAATCGGTGTATCGGTTTATCAGTGTATCAGAAATTTCTGGTTCACTGACCCACTGGTGTTCTGATAGATCAGATTTTATCTGAACCTTTTTTAATAGTTCTTCAGTAGAAAGTGTATTGGTTTGATCTGTTTCAATTTTAAAAAGTCTTGTTCCACCTGGAGTTCTAATGGATTGAATTTTTCCTGATTTTTCCCATCTTCTTAAAGTATCTATGGAAACACTTAAAGCTTTGGAAGCTAAACCGATCTTGACGTAGTTTGTTGTGGATTTTGTAGACGGGTTGTTCATTATAAACTTGCGGCCCGTCTAACCTAAAATCTATGCAAATCTACTTACTTTTGCTCTTATTGCATAGATTCTTAATCCATCGTACATAGATTTGCCTACATTTGTCAAGGGGTTATTATAATAGATATATATAATATAATAATTAATGCAGATTTTTACTGTTCTTTCAGAATGTAGTAAGTTGCCCTGCCTTTACCCATTCTTTGGATTAGGCCTAAGTCTATTAATTTTTGGAAATCTAAGGCTCTGGTGGCCTTAGCCCTGTCATAAACCTTTGCGTAGTTACGGTCAGTTATAAATCCTTTTTCTCTTATACATTCAAGTATTTTAAGGTGATATGGCTGAAGTTCAGACTCAGGGCTCAGTCCCACTTCCGGAAGTAGTTTTTGAACTCTTAAGAGTTCATCAATAATACCTTCAGTAAAGTATTCAAGCCAAACAGTGAAATTAATTTTATCTGCTAAATCATAATAATTACCATATTCTCCAACAGTTTGGAAATAGCGGCTTATGTTCTGGTTATAGTAGTTTTCAAAGCTAAACAGGTTAAAAGTATTTAATCCCATTTCAGCTAATAGTACCTTTGTAGTAAGTCTGGTAGTCCGCCCGTTCCCATCTGTAAAAGGATGTATTAAAACCATTTGTTTATGAAATATACCAGCTAAAATTAAAGGGTCAATTTTGCCTTTGTTGCTGTTTACAAATTCGATTAAATCTTCCAAAAAAGGCTTTATGTCTTTGATGTCAGGAGGTATAAAAACTGGTTGTCTTGTCCTTGGGTCATTTACCACCACTGGGTTTTGTCTTAATTTTCCAGACTCAAAAGGAGGCAGAAGTTTCTCAGTAACCCCTTTTTGGGTTCTTAAGATAAGATCAAGGGATAGTCTTATTTTGCCTTTTTTAAGTTTTTGATTTAAGTCTTTAAGTATTTGGTTGTAATTTAATATTTCTTTTTCGCTATCCCGTATATACTCAGGCTTTGATTTAAGAATCCTTTTTACTTCTGTTAGCAAAAGAGGGTTACCTTCAATACTAGTTGAAGCGTGAGCGGAAACTGCGCGAGCAACCTTCTCCAACTCTACCAAGACTACATGAGGAAATCTTCTGTTATTTAATTCGTTCACTAAAGTATTTATATGCTTAATATTTGCCAAAAGATGATCGGTGATGGTATATCGGGGGACAAACCTCATATAGGCGAATATTAGACGATTTTTAGACGATTGTCAAGCTATCTCTTGTATAATTGTGGTTGGATATATGTATAAATATCCACTTTATTATCTGCTGCCATGATGATTGCCATTGGGAAGTCAAACTTTTGAGCTTTTTGTCCCTTAATTCTAACAATAATTGATTGTTTTTCCACCATGGTTATAAAATTTGCATGCTGGGGAAGGATATCAAAAGCCCCACTTAAATTCTTTGAAGATACTGACTGCGCATCAGATTCTAAAATAAGCTGCTGGGGGGAGATTATGCGGACATGTAAGGCAGGGTTTATTTTATTATTCCTCCATCTTTTAAAGATCCAATGTACAAAAATTTCTCTGCCGGGATGTTATCTAGCGATCCAGATAATATCACTTCGATATCTTCTACAGTAGTACTTTTGGGGACATTTTTTCCTTCCCTGCCTGTTTGTTTTTCTGTCATAAAAAATGGCTGGGTCAAATAATTGATGATCTTTTTTGTCCTGTTATATAAGATTTTGTTTTCCGGGGAAAGTTCTTCCTCACCCACAATTGCTACAATGTGTGATAGTTTGTTATAGTTTTCGAGTAATTTTTGGAATTCTGTCAAGGCCTTAAAATGAGTTTCACCCAAAAATGCCTTGGATAAAGTAGAAGAGGAAGACTGGAAAAGGTCAATTGGAGGATAAATGCCTTTTTGGGCAACTGACCTGGAAAGTACTATTGAAGTATCAAGAAAAGACATCACAGCTGATACTCCAGCATCAGTTATTTCATCTGCAGGCACATACACATTTTGGAAAGAGGTGATAGTGCCGTTTTCAGTTGGGATTAACCTGTCCTCAATAGTGGAGATTTCTGTTTGCAAGGTGGCTTGATAAGCCTGCTCAGATGGAATAGTGCCAAGCAAAGTTGCCACCTCGTTGCCTGCTTGTACAAACCTGAACATATTATCTATAAAAAAGAGCACATCAGTTTTCAGCACATCCCTGAAATACTCAGCCTGGGCAACCGCTGCCTGGGCAACCCTGAAACGGATAGCTGCATTTTCATTCATCTGGCCCAAAATAAGAATAGTTTTTGACAAAACTCCTGATTCCTCAAGCCTCTGGTATAGCTCCTGGCCTTCCCTGATTCTTTCTCCAACTCCTGCAAATACAGAATATACATTTTTCTCCTTGGAGGTGATGTTGTGCATAAGCTCTGTTAAAAGGATAGTTTTTCCTACCCCTGCGCCTCCTATAAAGCCCACCTTTCCTCCCTTTTGGACGGGAGTTAAAAAGTCAATTGCTTTAATACCGGTTTCCAAAATCTGAAATAGGCTTTTAACTATGTTTAAAGAAGGGGCCTGGGCATAGATGGAGGAAAGGGTATTCCTGGGGATTGATCCGCCATTGTCCCTGGGAGTTCCAAATAAATCTATTGCCCTGCCTAAGACAGCCTTGCCAACAGGCACTTTTAAATCAGATCCGGTTCCTACAATCTGCATGCCCCTGAAAAGTTTTTCAGGGTTGGTTAAGATCTGGCAATATATGACCTCTCTGCTTTGTGAGAAAACTTCCAAAATTACAGAAGGCTCCTGGGGTGAAACCAATATTTCAAAAAGAGTAGGGTAAAGGTCGTCTTCTACCTCAATAGTGGCAATTTGGCCATTAATTGAGGTAACAGCGCCTCTGACCTGCTGAGTTTTAATAGGTTCACTCATAAAAGACCTTTCCTGCTTGCTGCAATGGTGGCGAAGTTTTCCAGGATTTGGTTGTTTATGATAGTTCTCTTAGCAAAGGCTAATTGTTTTTCATATTCATCAATAAATTTATTAGCCTCATTTTCTGCAGAATCCATACTGACAAACCTGGAAGCAGTCCTGGATAACTCTGATTCTAAAAAAGTGCTTTCTAAGCTCAAGGTTAATATCTGGGAGTCAAAAAAAGCTAATATTTTGGAAAGCTCAGGTTCAAAAATGAACCTGAATTCTTCTTTACCTTCCAGGTGTGGTAGAGGAGTGGAAGTGGCAGTGATATCTGTGACTACTGACTTTTGGGTAAGCAAGCTTTTCAACCTGGAATGAAATATTAATACCTGGTTGTATGGGTTGATAAGATTTATTAACTCTGTTAGCTCAGTAGCATTAGGTTGATCATCTTTTAAGAGGATTTGCTGGTAGTTTTTAAAAACATGATTGGCCTTAAAATAATCAACTGCAGCTTTTCCCAAAAGTATAATATCAGTATTCAGCTTTTGGGTTGTTGCAATAAAAAACTTAATTAAATCAGAATTAATTGAGCCATAAAAGCGGTAATTTGAGGTTAAAATTACTGAAACAATACTTTTAGGCTTTTTGTAGGATACTTTTCTTTCCTCAGCCAGTTTTTTTATCAGAGAGTAAACTTTGGAGATTTCCTGAAAAAAGTACCTGTTCCTCTCAACCAGGCCTCTGATCCGCTTGATTTTTAAATTGGCAATCTCAGAATATGCCTGGGCAATGGTTTTTAAGCCTTCACCTTCTTCCAGCGCTTCCTCAATTTCTTTTATAGTCATTTACAAATCTGGGCCAATATTGGGCCTGCTCCTTCCAGGATTTTTATTAATTCCACATCTGTTTTAAGGCTGGGGATTCCCCTGCTGATTTGAATCAAGTTAGGTTCTTTCAAAAAAGCCTCTATAATTTTCCTTTTATTTTTTTCTATAAAAGTTTTGGGCTTATCTGCAAAAAAACTGGTAAAAGGGAGGGCTAAAAGTATGACTTGGGTTAGCTTTGAGGTAGCGCTTAAAGGATCCTGTTTTAAAATTTCCATAATCAGATCCTTTCTTCTTAAAGTCAGTTGGGTTTCCGGCGGAAGCTCTGAAGAAAACCTGGCAATTGTTTCCAAATCAGAAGCCTCAGATAAAACCTGCCTTACCCTGGTTGATAAAAGGTTTGACATTTGATCCTGAGTTTGTCTTCCTACCCTGGAAACAGATAAAGAAATATCTATGGCAGGAGTTTGGCCCTGGGACCTTAAAGAGGATTTAAAAAGTAAGTGCCCGTCTGTCATAGACATCACATTGGTGGGGATAAGGGTTGTAAAATCATTTAAGTTAAGCTCAATTACAGGTAAAGCAGTGATGGATCCGCCACCAAATTTTTTTAAGAATTTGCCTGCCCGCTCCAAAAGATGTGCATGCTGGTAAAAAATATCTCCCGGATATGATTCCCGGCCAGGGGATTTATTTCCCAGCAAAGAGATTTCTCGGTAAATTTTAGCATGGGTTCCCAAATCATCCAGAATCAGGAGGACATCTTTTCCCTGCCTTTGGAAATACTCAGCTATGGCAAAAGCAGTCTTAGGTGTTAAAAAAATTAAAGGAGCAGGCTCAGAAGAGGAGGTAGCTACAATAACTGTATAATCCAGGGCTTTATTAGATCTTAATATATCAATTAAATTTCTGACCTGTACAGCAGGTTTGCCAATTGAGGCTACTATACAGATTGTATTAGTTCCTTTTTGATTTATTAAAATATCAATTAAAAAGCCTGTTTTGCCTGAATGGGCATCACCTAAAATCAGCTCCCTCTGGCCCTTACCTAAAGGTATCAAGCTGTCAATTAGGGTAATACCTGTTAAAAATTGCTCTGAGATAAACTCCCTTGCTTCCAGTCCCGGGGCGCTCTGTTCCAGTTCTAAGACCTGGGTGACTTTTTCCTTGGACAACATACCTTTACCATCAATTGGTACTCCCAAAGGGTTAACAGCCCTGCCTAAGAGAAAATCTCCAACATTTACACCCAGCCTGAAAGGCATTTTTTTAAAAAAAGATTTAGGTAAAACAGCTCCTTCATCCAGCATTAAAACTTCTATTTCTTTCTGTTTTATAGAATTAACCCAGCCCCTGGCCCCGGATTCTGATTGGACCATATCATTTACCCTGATTGAGGGAAATCCATCTAAATTAACCAGGAAATCCCTGGCAGATGTCACATAACCAACTTCTTGTGTTTGAATGTCCATTCACCTTAAGAAAGCCTGGAAGCTTGTTAAGATTTCTCCTTTCTTTTCTTCTATTTTTGATCGCAGTGAGAAGTCTTTATAAAGCCCTTTCCAAACCAGGGCAGCCCCTGCAATTAAGTTTGGGTCATATTTGGTATCTAAAAGGACCATCCTGTTAAATGTTTTTCTGACATACTCACCAAGTTGGGTTAAAGTTGTCTCATCTGGTTCAAAGGTAAGATATAAAGTTAAAACTTCCAAGCTGGCTATTTGCGTATGCAGATTTTCAAAAGTTAAGGTAAGGTTGTCTTTATTAAAGCCTGATAATAAATTCTTATCCAAAGCATTAATCCAGGGATCTGTTTGGGGAATTGGTTTTTCAATTCCAAAAATTTGCCCTTCAAGATAGGTTTTAAGCAGTCCCAGCCTGTGTTTAAGCTGATTGATTGAGTAAGTATTGGTTAAAATAATGCTCAGTATATCCATAGAACTTAGACCACAAATTTCTCCACTTTTGCTTTTTCCAGAGCCTCATAAACCAGATCCAGTTGGTCTTTCAAGCTTAGTTTTTTACCCAGGACAATGTTTAGTGTTTGCTCCATCATGGCAATCACATTTTCATCAATAAGTTTTATTTGTTGTTCTTTATAAGTTTCAATCAAAGACCTGGCAGCTTTTAGTTCCAGCTCAATAGAGGAGGTAGTTTTTTGCTCAGCTGAGAGGACAAATTCAGATAACCTATTTTCCAGGTTCTCAAATAAACCATTTATTCTTTGCTCACCCACTTTTCTGGAGGCTTCTTCAAATTCCTCTGAGCGCTTTTGTAAATCTTCCATAAACTTAATTAGCCTTTCCTGGGAAGCAGTAATAGTTTTAGTGGAAGTAAAAAGCAAGTTCTCCAGCTGGTTATTAAAATCTTCTTCCAGTTTCGCTGCTGCGTACTTGCCTGAGGCTATAACTTCTGATTCAGCCAGTTCACCTGCATGTAGGATCTGCATCCCTTTTTGCCTGGTATCCATTTCAATTTTTTGCTGGATTTGTGCGTCCTTTTTCCTTAAAAAGTACTCACGGCTATAAAGAAGGGTGGCAGCTAAAGCTACCAGAGAGGCAATAATAACAGATGGATCAATGGGCAGATACATAACTAGATAATACGATTCTATAACCTAATTATCAATATAGAGGCAACAATTCCTATGATTCCGGTTATCACCAAAAGCCCAATATTTATCACCATAGAAAGCTGGATTGCACTCTTTGCCAGAGGGTTTCTGCCTAAAGCCTCAACACTTTTGGCAATGGAGCGGGAAAAAGTCAAAAACGCAAAAGTAAAAGAAAGCAAAATTATTAAACCTGCAGCACCGTATCTTACAATTGCTCCAAGCTGTTTAGGGTCACGGACATTTTCAAAAAATGAGGTTCCCACAAAGCCAAATAATTCCCCGGCGAAGCGCGGGTTTGTTAATTCTGCATACTCAACCCTGATGGCAATAGGGATTTTACCCAATTTTACTTTGCCTGCTGGCCCATCTATATCCTGTGCATCTTTTCCGTCAAAATCTGACAAGGCTACACCAATAACATAGCCTGATTGGGCAGCTTTTTCTCCTTTGCCCTGAATTGGGGAAGAGGTTATGTAGTCTCCGTATTTGATATTTCCACCCAAAGTTGTGACATTAACCTGGGCAACTCCTGATCTGATCACAGGTTTCCCGCCCTCCACATCTTTGTTTCTGTAAACTAAGACTGGACTTTCCTGGATTACTCCAAACATCCTATTATCAAAAGTTTTGGCAGTCCTGAGCAGGCCTTTGTCTGTGGCTGCCACAATATCTCCCTCTTTTGCATCTTTATCAGAAATTGTGTAAACAGAAGTTATCTCAATTGCAGGAGTCTGAGCAAAGGTAGGTATAAGCAAGCTTGCCCCGAAAGATATCGGGGTAGGGTATAGAAAGACAAGCAAGAAAAATAGGGCAAGTAGAATTTTTCTCATAAGTAAATAATACCACAAAAAAAAGAGCCAGTCCGTCTGCCTCTGGCTCTTTACTTAAAGCATAAAACATAGGCTAATTGTTGTCAAGAGATCAAATAGTATAAAAATATATCAAGCCAATTAACGCATAGGCATAAACCCCAGTTTACAGTTAACAGTTTACAGGGTACAGTATGTCAGAATACTAATAAACTAGATCAGTTGGCAGTAAGGTTGATATATTCTGATATGGGAAAAGAAGAGTGAAAAGGGTTCCACCGGTCATTGCGAGCCCCAAAGGGGCGCGGCAATCTCACAAACAAGATTGCTTCGTTGCTTCGCTCCCCGCAATGACAAATTAGTAACTTGATGTTACAATCAAGTTATGCACAAATATATTCCGAGTCAGATCGAACCTAAATGGCAAGAAAAGTGGAAAAAAGATGAGCTATATAAAATAGACCTTAATGAGCCTGGTGAAAAATATTACTGTTTGGTTGAACTGCCTTATTCATCAGGTGATCTGCATATTGGCCACTGGTTTGCTTTTGCAGTGGTTGATGTTTTTGCCCGCTTGAAAAGAATGAAAGGCAAGAGAGTTTTTTATCCAATAGGCTTTGATGCATTTGGCCTGCCAGCAGAGAATGCTGCAATCAAGCGTAATTTGCACCCAAGGGAATGGACTCTTTCTAATATTGAATCAATGACGAAGCAATTTAAGTTAATGGGTTCAACTTTAGACTTTGAACACCAGGTGATAACTTGTAATCCTGATTATTACAAGTGGAATCAATGGATATTCCTTAAGATGCTGGAAAAAGGTATAGCATACAAAGGAAAAACTTTATCAAACTGGTGCCCAAAAGATCAGACTGTTTTGGCAGATGAGCAGGTAGTTAATGGCAAGTGTGACCGCTGCGGCTTTGATATTGAGTTGCGCGAAGTAGAACAGTGGTTTTTAAAGATCACTGAGTATGCTGATAAGCTGCAATGGAAGGAAGATTCAAAGCTGGACTGGCCAAAAGCAGTTAAGGAAGGCCAAAATAACTGGATTGGTAAGTCTGAGGGGATGGAAATTCAATTCGTCATTGATGATTCACAGCTGACAATTAAGGTTTATACAGTTTTTCCTGAGACTATTTTTGGGGTAACCTATATGGTTTTGGCTCCGGAACATGAATTAGTAAGTAAAATTACAACTGATGAATATAAAAAAAGTGTTTTAGAGTATGTAAAAAAGTCCCAGCAAAAGTCCCAGCAGGAGAGAATCAGCCTTGATAAACAGAAGACAGGTGTATTTAGCGGAAGTTATTGTGTTAATCCGGTTAACAACAAAAAAGTGCCTATCTGGATTGCTGATTATGTTATAGCTGGTTACGGAACAGGCGCTGTGATGGGTGTACCGGGTTCAGACCACAGGGATTTTGAATTTGCAAAAAAATATGATCTGGAGGTAATAAAAGTTATTGGTAAAGTGGCCGATGATCACTCTAGAGTCTCAACTGCCAATGATGTTTTAGAGGCTGGTTGGATTGTTAATTCAAGCCAATTTAATGGTTTGGCCTCACCCACTCCATCCAGGGATAAAATAAATCCCTGGATGGAGGAAAAAGGCTGGGGAAAAAGAAAAACCCAATATCATCTTCATGACTGGTCAATCTCAAGACAAAGATATTGGGGGACACCAATCCCAATTATAAATTGTCCAAATTGTGGAGCAGTGCCTGTGCCTTTTGAGGATTTGCCGGTTGAACTTCCTTTAAAAGTAGACCACAGGCCACAAGGTAAGCCTCCTTTGGCAACAGCGCAGGAGTGGATGAAGGTTAAATGTCCAAAATGTAAGGGCGATGCCTTAAGGGAGCCTGAGACCATGGATGGGTTTGTAGATAATTCATGGTATTTCTACCGCTATTTAAATCCTAATTATGACCTTGGGCCTTTTGACAAAGAAATTGTTAAAAAATGGATGCCAATTGAGATATATTTTGGAGGGGCAGAGCATACCTTAGGCCATACCATGTATTCAAGGTTTTTTACTAAGTTTTTCTATGATTTAGGGCTTGTCAGTTTTGATGAATATGCTTCGAGGCGGTTTAACCATGGGGTGATTTTAGGTCCGGATGGTTCCAGGATGAGTAAATCCCGGGGTAATGTGATTAATCCGGATGAGCAGGTAAAAGAATACGGGGCAGATTCAGTCAGGCTTTATCTTTGTTTTATTGGGCCATATGATATTGTGGCTCCCTGGAATCCGGGAGGAATGAATGGGGTTTATCATTTTTTACAAAGAGTTTGGGGACTGCAGGAGAAAGTGACCGAAGGTCATCCTGCTCGCGAAGCGGCTTCTTCACTTGATTCAGGATCTATAAGAATAATGCATAGAACAATCAAAAAAGTAGGAGAAGACATTGAGAATATTAAGTTTAATACTGCAGTAGCTAGCTTGATGGAGTGGTTAAATCATCTATCCAGAAAAGAAAAAATAAGCAAAGAGGAATATAAAAACTTTTTATTACTTCTGGCTCCATTTGCTCCCCATATTACAGAGGAAATTTGGGGACAAATAGGGGAAAAGTATTCAATCCATCAGCAGTCGTTTCCCTTGTCTGATAACAAATATCTGGAAGATGAGGAAGTAACAATAGCCATCCAGATTAACGGAAAGCTCAGGGATACAATCATGATACAAAAAGATATAATAAGCAACAAAGAGGTGGTAGAAAAAATGGCAAAAGAGAAAGAAAAAGTAGCTAAATTCCTAGAAGGAAAATCCGTGAAAAAAATAGTGTATATACCTGGGAGGATAATCAGCTTTGTTATTAGCAGTTAAAGATTAATATTGCTAATAAAATTTAATAAGTAATTTAGACTGTCATGACAAGTAAAACTAAAAACTTATTCGAAAGAGACGATTTATGGCTGCTTTCCAGGCTGGATGATATTTGGACTAAATATTTTTCTGACATTCCACAAACAAACAAAATATTCATCAAATTTGGCAGGTTTGCCAAATACAGATTAGGATCTATTAGGTTAGACAGTCACACCAAAGCAAGTTTTATTACCATTACTTCAATGTTTAAAAATATAAAAGTCCCGCAGGAAGTGATTGATCATACAATTGGTCATGAGTTGGTGCATTATGCCCATGGATTTTCATCAACACACAGAAGGCTTTTTAAATATCCTCATGCAGGCGGGGTAGTTAAAAAAGAAATGGGTGAGCGGGGTATGGGATATTTGTATGATGCGTATAAAGAATGGATTAAGCTATACCGCAAAAGCATAAAATTAAAATATGGATGGTGAATTTTGGGAAAAGTATAAATTACCTGCAGGTTTGGGTCTGGTTGGATTAGTTTTAATATTGGGAGGGATATTTGCCTCAGGATTAATAAAATCTAAACCAAAGGATTATCCTAAAGAAAGTTTGGTTACCCAAGATAAAATGATATCAGTTGATGTATCAGGGGCAGTTGGGAAGCCAGGAGTATACCAGCTTAAAGATAACTCCAGGATAGAAGATGCCATAGCCGCAGCCGGAGGATTTTCTGGAAAAGCCAACCAGGAATACATATCAAAATATTTAAATATGGCTCAAAAGATATCAGACGGAGGGAAGGTTTATGTGCCGTTTGAGGGTGAACAAGCTCCTGTTGGGGGTGGTAGCGGGGTTACCGGTGCAGCTATCAATTCAAAGATTAATATAAATACAGCTTCAGAATCTGAGCTGGATTCGCTAGTAGGAGTAGGGCCTGTGACAGCATCAAAAATAATCTCAGACAGGCCATATCAAACAATAGAGGATTTATTAAATAAAAAAGTAGTTTCAAAAGCCGTGTTTGAGAAAATTAAAGATCAAATAGTAGTGTATTAAATTGAATAAATTGCCAGTTATTCTATCTATAATTCTTTACTTACTTATATTTTTAGTGAGGTATGAACAAGGTGGGTGGGATTTAAGAGTAGACTTGTTTCCTCAAATCAGGCAGAATCTGGACCAAAGAATCAGCAAATTGCTGCCTTCTCCTCAGGCTGAGCTTTTATCAGGTATTTTACTTGGACAGAGCAAGGCTTTGCCTGGTAGGCTTAAATTAGCTTTAAGAGACACTTCAACTCTTCATATTGTGGTAGCCTCTGGCCAAAACTTAAGCATGGTGGCCGGGTTTTTCTTAAGTTTCTCAGGTTTAATTGGCAGGAAAAAGGCCACATTTTTAGGTTTACTGGCAAGTATCTTTTATACTTTTATGAGCGGGATGCAGTTGCCAATCCTGCGGGCAGCCATTATGTTCACCTTTGCCTCTTTAGCCTCTTTTTTTGGCAGAGAAAGAGATGGCTGGTGGGTGCTTTTGGTAACAGCAGGCTTAATGTTGTTAATTAATCCCAACTGGATAACTAATTTATCTTTTCAGTTATCTTTTTTGGCAACTTTCGGTGTAATAGTCGTCGCTCCAATTTTACTTAAGTTTCTTAGCAGAATTCCCATAATTAGCCAGGATTTAGCAGTAACTTTGGCAGCGCAACTGATGGTTACACCTGTAATTGCCCAAAATTTCCACCAAATTTCCCTTGTATCTTTAATAACCAATGTTTTAATTTTATGGACCATATCTTTTATCATGATTTTAGGAAGTTTAATGCTTCTTTTTGGGTCAATCTTTGCAATACTTACCAATGTTCTCTTAACTTACTTTATTTATATAGTCCAATTTTTTGCTTCAATGCCTTTTGCCTGGGAATATATAGGGGGACAAATATGGATTGTTTGGGTAGGTTATTATCTTGTCTTAGCCGGGATTATGTTATTATTAAGAAAGTAAAACTTTCTTGCGAGAACTTAGTAGTTCTCTAAAACAATGATCAAACAAAAGATTTTACAAGACCTTAAAAAAATAGTAAGTGATTTGGGTTATCCAGCAACTGACCCCGATTCAATCGGGGCTGATATAGTTTTATCTATTTCAAAAAACCCCCAATTTGGTGACTA
>Ga0209515_10004008_pt1 | contig 20324 bp, 17 predicted proteins | sample Subgroupgradi54m_FD_187454 | JGI IMG/M metagenome (GOLD analysis project Ga0209515, IMG submission 187454) | Subsurface groundwater microbial communities from S. Glens Falls, New York, USA - GMW60B uncontaminated upgradient, 5.4 m (SPAdes)... ...
TGGAGCGGCGAGCGCCCCGGAGGGCGGGCCCGGGTACCCCGGGCCCGAGCGAGCGCGACTCGCGTCGGGTGGGTGGGGCACCTCCGGCTCGCCCGGACGATGGTCGGCTGGAGCGGCGAGCGCCCCGGAGGGCGGGCCCGGGTACCCCGGGCCCGAGCGAGCGCGACCAGTCAGCAGAGCTCGTTGCTCCACACCGAAGCGGTGCTGCTCGTCGATGACCGCGAGCCCGAGACGGGGCAGCTCGACCTCGCCGTAGATCAGCGCGTGCGTGCCGACCACGATGTCGACGTCGCCGGTGCCGAGCTCGGCCACCAGCCGACGCCGCTCGGTCGCCGGAGTGCGGTTGGTGAGGAGGGCGACCCGCACCGGGCGGTCACCGGTGAGCGTGCCCTCGGCGGGGATGGACAGGCCGTCGAGCAGCTCGACGGTCGAGAGGAGGTGCTGCTCCGCCAGCACCTCGGTCGGCGCCATCAGCGCGCCCTGGTAGCCGCCCTGCACCGCGACGAGCAGCGCGCTGAGCGCGACCACGGTCTTGCCCGAGCCCACGTCGCCCTGCAGGAGTCGGTGCGTCGGCGCGGCCTTCGCCATGTCGGCGGTGATCTCGTCGATGGCGCGCCGCTGGTCGGCGGTGAGCGAGAACGGAAGCCGCGCGTGGAAGGCGGCCACGAGCGACCCGTCGACCCGGTGCTCGACGCCCACTCCGTGACGTTCGACGGCCCGCTTGCGGGCAACCAGCCCCACCTGCATGCGGAGGAACTCGTCGAAGCGGAGCCGGCGCCGGGCCTGGCGGGCCTGCTCGAGCGTCTCGGGCTGGTGCACGTGCCGGTACGCCCACGTGCGATCGCGCAGCTTGAGGTCGCGCCGGACGCCCGCCGGGAGCGGCTCGGCCAGGCCGCCCCGCCCGTCGACCCGTTCGAGGGCGGCGGCTACCACCGGCCGCAGCTGCCAGGTCGACACGTCGGCCTTTCCCGACTGCGGGTACACGGCCACGATCACGCCCGTCTTCTCGCCGAGGTGACCGAGCACGTCGACGACCGGATTGGTCAGCCGCCGCCGGCCTCGGTAGCGCTCGAGCTTCCCGAAGAAGGCCGCCTCGGTGCCCTCGGGCAGCTGCTTCACCCGCCACGGCTGGTTGAAGAACGTGACGTTGAGCAGCGACGTGCCGTCGTAGACAACCGCCTCCACGAGCGCGCGACCGTTGCGTGTACGGCGGGCGGCGACGCGGCGGACCTCCGCGAACACCGTCGCCTCGTCGCCCTCTACGAGCTCCGCGATGTCGGCCTTCCTTGTGCGGTCGTGGTACCGGCGCGGGTAGTGCTGGAGGAGGTCGAGCACGGTCTCGATCTCCATCATCGCGAGCCGCTCGCGCAGCTTCCGGGTCACTCCCAGGTCCGCGAGCGAGGTGCGGCCGAGCTCTCGCAGCGTGATGCCGGCCGTGGCTACTCCACCCCGATGAGATACGGGTACAGCGGTTGGCCGCCCTGGTGCACCTCGATCTCGACGTCGGGGTACACGACGGCGAGGTGCTCGGCGAGCCTGGCCGTCTCCGCGGGGCGAGCCTCCGCGCCCACGAGCACGGTGACGAGCTCACTGTCGTCGTCGACCAATCGGTCGAGCAACGCGATGGCGGCGTCGGACGGCGAGTCCTTCGCCGCGTGGATGCCGTGGCGGTCGAGCGCGATCCAGTCTCCTTCGGAGATACGCCCGCATTCGGCGATGCTGTCGCGCACGGCCTGGGTGACCTCGCCCGAGTGCACCCGCTCGAGTGCCTCCCCCATCGTCTTCACGTTGTCGTCGAGCGGGGCGGCCGGGTCGTACGCGACCAGCGCGGCGAGTGCCTCGACCACCGCGGTCGTCGGGACGATCGCGACGGGCCGGTCGGTGAGCTCGGTCACCTGGCGGGCCACGGGGACGATGTTCTTGTTGTTCGGGAGCACGATCACGGCGTCGGCCCGGCAGGTGTCGACGGCCTCGAGGATCTGCGCGGTCGACGGGTTCATCGACTGGCCGCCGGCCACGATCGCGTGCACACCGAGGCTGGCGAGGAGTCGCTGGATGCCGTCGCCTACCGCGACCGCGACCACGCCGGTGGTCGCGTGCTCGGCGGCGAGGGCCGGTAGGAGAGGCGCCCCTGCCGACGGCGTGGCGCGGGTGTGCTCGCGCACCCATTGCTCCTCTTCCATCTGCTCGAGCAGGTCCGTGACCCGGATCCTGAACGGGCGGCCGGCGTCGACGCCCGCCTCGATGGCGGCTCCGATGTCGTCGGTGTGCACGTGGCAGTTCCACGTGCCGTCGCCGCCGACCACCACGATCGAGTCGCCGATGGCGCTCCACGCGTCCTTGAACGGGGAGATGGTCGCGTCGTCGGCCTCGAGCAGGTACATCACCTCGTACCGCAGGCCCGACACACCCTCGCCCCGCAGGTGGGCCTGGACCGCGAGCGGCGTGGCCACGATCTCGGGCTCCGGGATCGGCCGCCCGTCGACCACCTCGAGGAGCGCGTCGAGCAGGAGGGCGAAGCCACGCCCGCCGGCGTCGACCACGCCCGCTTCCTTGAGGACGGGGAGCAGCTCGGGCGTACGGGCTACCGCGTCGCGGGCGGCGTCGGTGACCGTCTCGAGGATCTGCGTGAGCGTCGCCTCGCCCGCGGACCGGCAGTGCTCGGCCGCCTCGGCCGCCTCCCGCACCACGGTGAGGATGGTGCCCTCCACTGGGCGGAGGACGGCCTCGTACGCGGCGTCGGCGGCCTTGCGCAGGCCCGCGACCAGCTCGGTGGGCCCGGCCGCGCCGGCGGCGGCGAAGGTCTCGGCCAGCCCCCGCAGCACCTGGGAGAGGATCACGCCGGAGTTGCCCCGGGCCCCCATGAGCGAGCCGTGTGACACCGCGTGGCACACCTCGGTCATCCCGTCGGCCTGCCCGAGCTCGTTGCACACCGACTCGAGGGTGAGCGCCATGTTGGTGCCGGTGTCGCCGTCGGGGACGGGGTACACGTTGAGCCGGTTGAGCTCCTCCTGGTGGGCCCGCAACGCATCGCGATAGCGGGTGACGACGAGCCGCACGTCGGGCGCCGCCAGCTGCTCGAGGGGGCTCATGGCCGGCGATGCTACCGCCGCCGCGTCGGGCCTTCCGGCTGCTCGCTGCTATCCTCGCCCGGTCCCGAGCCCCCCGTCCCGAGGTCCGTCCCCGAGGTCTGTCATGGCATCCGTCTGCGAGGTCTGCGGCAAGCACCCGCGCTTCGGCATGCGCATCAGCCACTCGCACCGCCGCACCAAGCGGCGCTGGAACCCCAACGTCCAGCGCGTGCGCGCCATCGTGAACGGCTCTCCCAAGCGGATCCACGTGTGCACCTCCTGCCTCAAGGCGGGCAAGGTGCAGAAGCCCTAGCCCGAGCGCCGCCCCGTGCAGGGAGTGATCCGCTCCTTCGACCCCGCGACCCGTGAGGGCACGGTCGTGAGCGACACCGACAGGCTCGAGTACACCCTCGCCGTCGACGCGCTCGACGGGTCGCTCTTCCGGATGCTGCGCCAGGGCCAGCGGGTGGTGTTCCAGCTCGATCCCGAGGGCCGCGCCACCCGGGTGCGCACCGGCTCCGAGCCCGACATGGGCCTCCCGACCGCCGAGGTCTGAATCTTTGGGTCGCCTTCGAGCCCGACGCTGCGAGCGAGCCTCCGTCGGCGCTTAGCGCCCGCGGTTCCGGCCGGTGATCGCCCCGTAGAGGAACAGCAGCACCGTTGCGCCGATCGACGCGACGAGCAGCGCGCGCCATCCGAAGCCGGTGATGCCCTCGTCGCCCGCGGCCCGGAAGATCACGCCGCCGAGCAGGCCGCCCACGATCCCGATCGCGATGGTCGTGAGGCAGCCGGCGCCGCGCACGCCGGTGATGGCCTTGGCCAGCACGCCGGCCACGAAGCCCACCACCACCCACGACAGCACGCCCACCGCCGCGCAGGCTAGCCAACGGGTGGGCCACGACGACGGCCCACCGTTACACTGCTGCGACCCGGACCGCCCCGAGGAGCTCTCCGTGTCGCTTGCCCCGCCCACCCCGGCGCCCACCCGCAACGAGCGCCTGCTCCGCTGGGTCGACGAGATGGTCGCGCTCTGCGAGCCCGATGGGGTCCACTGGTGCGACGGCTCCGAAGCCGAGTTCGAGCTGCTGTGCAAGCAGCTCGTGCAGGCCGGCACCTTCACGAAGCTCGACGACGCGAAGCGCCCCAGCTCGTTCTGGGCCGCCTCCGACCCCTCCGACGTGGCCCGGGTCGAGGACCGCACCTTCATCTGCTCCAAGCACGAGTCGGACGCCGGCCCCACCAACAACTGGCAGGACCCGGCCGAGATGCGGGCCCGGCTGCACGGCCTGCTCCGGGGCTGCATGCACGGGCGCACCATGTACGTGGTGCCGTTCAGCATGGGCCCGCTGGGCTCGCCGCTCTCCTACATCGGCGTCGAGATCACCGACTCGCCCTACGTCGCGGTGAGCATGCGCACCATGACCCGGATGGGCCAGGCCGCCCTCGACGTGCTCGGCGACGGCGACTTCGTACCCTGCCTGCACTCGCTCGGCGCGCCGCTCGAGCCCGGCCGGCCCGACGTGGCCTGGCCGTGCAACGCGGACGAGAAGTGGATCGTGCACTTCCCCGAGACGCGCGAGATCTGGTCGTACGGCTCCGGCTACGGCGGCAACGCGCTCCTGGGCAAGAAGTGCTTCGCGCTGCGCATCGCGTCGGTCATCGCCCGTGACGAGGGGTGGCTGGCCGAGCACATGCTCGTCCTCAAGCTCACGAGCCCCCGCGGCGTCGCACGCTACGTGGCCGCGGCGTTCCCGTCGGCGTGCGGCAAGACCAACCTCGCCATGATGGTCCCCACCCTTCCTGGCTGGAAGGTCGAGACGGTCGGCGACGACATCGCGTGGATGCAGTTCGGTGGCGACGGCCGGCTCTACGCGATCAACCCCGAGTTCGGCTTCTTCGGCGTCGCTCCGGGCACCAACACGGCGACGAACCCCAACGCCATGCTCACCGTCGAGAGGAACACGGTGTTCACCAACACCGCGCTCACCGCCGGTGGCGACGTGTGGTGGGAGGGCATGACCGACGAGCCGCCCGCGCATCTCACCGACTGGCGGCACCAGGCGTGGACGCCCGAGTCGGGCACGCCGGCGGCCCACCCCAACTCGCGCTTCTGCGTGCCCGCCGGCCAGTGCCCGGTGATGGCACCCGAGTGGGAAGACGTCGACGGCGTGCCGATCTCGGCCATCCTCTTCGGCGGCCGTCGCGCGACCACCGTCCCTCTGGTCTACGAGTCGCGCAACTGGCAGCACGGCGTGTTCGTGGGCGCCACCATGGGCTCCGAGAAGACCGCCGCCGCCGTGGGCGGCCTCGGCGAGCTCCGCCACGACCCGTTCGCGATGCTCCCGTTCTGCGGCTACCACATGGCCGACTACTTCGCCCACTGGCTCACGATGACCGGCCGCACCAAGGAGACGAAGCTGCCGCGCGTCTTCGGCGTCAACTGGTTCCGCAAGGGCACCGACGGCACGTTCCTCTGGCCCGGCTACGGCGAGAACTCCCGCGTGCTCGAGTGGGTCTTCCGGCGGATCGAGGGCGAGGTGGGCGCCGACGAGACCCCGATCGGCCTCGTTCCCCGGGCCGGCGACCTCGAGCTCACCGGGCTCGACGTGCCGCCGGCCCACGTCGAGCAGGCGCTGCGCGTCGACGTCGACGAGTGGCGCCGTGAGGTCGCGTCGATCGAGGAGCACTTCGACGGGTTCGGGAGCAAGCTCCCACCCGCGCTTCGCGAGGAGCTCATCGCGCTGGAGGCCCGGCTCAGCGGTGCCTGAGCGTCACCGGGGCACGGGGGGTGCCTGATGCCGTACGCCGAGGGACGCACGATCCACGACGCCGACTCGCACGTCGTCGAGACGCCCGACTGGTTCTTCGACTACGCGGACCCGGGCGTGCGCGAGCAGCTCCCGCCGCTCTACGTCAGCACGGTCGCTCCCGGCGAGGACGATCTCATCGAGCAGTACCGCAAACGCCACACCGATCCCGAGTTCCGCAGCCACGACGCCGACGAGATCATGCTGCGCAAGAACTGGAGGGCGACCGGTTCCTTCATCAAGGAGGACCGGCCCGCGGCCCTCGATCTCCTCGGCTTCGCGAGCCAGCTGGTGTTCAACACGTTCGCCAACAAGACGCTCCTCCAGGCCGAACACGGCGACGACCTCGACTACGCGTACGGGATGGCCCGGGCCCACAACCGGGCCATCGTCGACTTCTGCTCCGTCGACCGCCGGCTCCTCCCCGTCGGCTACGTCCCCCTCGCCGACTTCGAGCGCTCGGCCGCGTTCACCACCGAGGCGCTCGAGCTCGGGTGCAGGGCACTGCTCGTGGCTTCGGCCTGCCCCCGGCGGCACTCGCCCAGCCACATCGGCCTCGACCCGGTGTGGGCACGGGCCCAGGAGGCCCGCATCCCGGTCGTGTTCCACGTCGGCGGCGGCGGCCGGCTCCTCGACCCGATGTACTTCGAGAACGGCCAGCCGCCCGTGCCCGACTTCCATGGCGGCGACGGCAACTTCCGCTCCGTCGACTACCTCTCCATCCAGTACCCAGTCATGCAGACGCTGGGCACGTTGATCGTCGACGGCGTGCTCGACCGGTTCCCCGAGCTCAAGGTGGGAGTGATCGAGCAGGGCGGCTCGTGGCTCCCCGGCTTCATGCGCTCGATCGACTCCGCCGCCGAGGCCTTCCGCAAGAACGAGGAGCGGCTCCAACGGCTCGAGCTGCGGCCCAGCGACTACGTACGTCGCCAGGTGCGCGTCACGCCGTATCCCCACGAGGACACCGGCTGGATCGTCGAGCAGTCGGGCGAGGAGGTGTGCATGTTCTCGTCCGACTACCCGCACGTCGAGGGCGGCCGCAACCCGCTTGGGCGCTTCGACCGAACGCTCGCCGGTCTCTCCGAGACCGCGAAGCAGCGCTTCTACTGCGACAACTTCGTCGATCTCATGGGCAACGGGCTCATGGGCAACGGGCTCATGGGCTGAGCACGCACGTCACGCTCCGAGCAGACGGGCGACCTCGTCATCGGTGGTCTGGTCGAAGCGTGCGTAGGCCTCGCCCACCGCGAAGAAGCCCGCCGGCGTCGACAGCACGACCACCTCGTCGTAGTCGTCCTCGAGCCGGGCGACGGTCGCGGGCGGGCCCACCGGCAGCGCCAGCACGCGCCGGGTCGCGCCCGCGTGCGCGAGCCAGCGTCCGACCGCGAGCGCGGTGGAACCGGTCGCGACCCCGTCGTCGACCACGATCACGCCGCGGCCGGCGACGTGAGGAACGCGCAGCCGCTCCGGGAGCGCCGCCACTCGCTCGGCCACCGCCGCGCGCTGCGTCGCGATCGCGCGGTCGAGCCACGCCGCGTCCACGCCCACTCGCGACGCGAGGCGGGGGTCCAACACCGTCTCGCCGTCGGGGCCCACCGCCCCGATGGCGAGCTCGGGCTGATCCGGCGCACCGATCTTGCGGGCCACGGCCACGCCGAGCGGCAGATCGAGCGCGACCGCGACCTCGGCCGCCACGACCACCCCGCCGCGGGCTATCCCGAGCACGATCCCGTCGGGCAGCGTGAGCCCACGCTCCCGGAGCGCGGCGCCGAGCCGGCGACCGGCATCGGCTCGATCGGTGAAGACGACGTCGGGCATCACCGCTACGATGCGCCCGTCACGCATGCCTGACAACAGGGGGTCGCATGGCCGTGCGCGCGTACGTGCTCATCCAGACCGAGGTCGGCAAGGCCGTCCACGTCGCGAACGAGGTCCGCAAGATCGGCGGCGTGCAGTCCGCCGACGACGTGACCGGGCCCTACGACGTCATCGTGGTCACCGAGGCCCCCACGATGGACGACCTCGGGAAGATGGTCGTGTCGCAGGTGCAGAGCGTCGACGGCATCGTCCGCACCACCACCTGCCCCGTCGTGAACCTCTAGCAACCCCGTTCGCGAGCACTGAGCCACACCGTGCCCCAGCGCCTTGGCGTCGATAGGCCCCCGTTTTCGAGGGCCAAGTGACGCCGAAGCGGGGTCAGGCGTCGCGCTGGCGGCCGGCACGCGTCGCACGGCGGGCGTGGCGGGCGATGGCCAGCTCCACCAGACGGTCGATCAGCTCCGGGTACGGGAGCCCCGACACCTCCCACAGCCGCGGGTACATCGAGATCGGCGTGAAGCCGGGGATGGTGTTCACCTCGTTCACGAGGAAGCCGCGCTCGGCCTCGAGGAAGCAGTCGATCCGGGCCATGGCCTCGCACCGGCACGCCTCGAACGCGCGCACCGCCAGGGCCTGCACCTCGGCTATCTGCTCGGGCGAGAGCGGCGCCGGCGCGAGCAGGCGAGCCGCGTCGTCCTCGTACTTGTCGGCGTAGGAGTAGAACTCGTCGCCGGGCACGATCTCGCCGGGTAGCGACGGCTCGGCCGGGTCGTCGCCCAGCACGGCCACCTCGATCTCGCGTCCGGTGATCGCCTCCTCGGCCAGCACCCATTCGTCGAAGCGCAGCGCGCGCTCGACCCCGGCGTCGAGCTCGGCCCGGTCGTGCGCCTTCGACACCCCCACCGACGAGCCGAGGTTGGCCGGCTTCACGAAGCACGGGAGGCCGAGCTCGGCCTCGACCCGGTTACAGAATGCCCGCTCGTCGCGACCGTCGCGGTGCGCGAGATGGCGCGGGGTGGGAAGCCCGCACGCCGCAAACGCGCGCTTCATCATGATCTTGTCCATCGCCACCGCCGAGCCGAGCACGCCCGAGCCCACGTAGGGGAGGTCGGCGAGCTCGAGCAATCCCTGCACGGTCCCATCCTCGCCGTAGGGCCCGTGCAGGAGCGGGAAGACGACGTCGACGGTGCCGAGCCCGGCCGCGGCCGGCTGCGCGCCGCCACTCACCGCGAGCTCTCCCAGCTCGGGTACCGCGTCGCCCTCGACCTCGAACGCGGCGGGGAGGGCCGACGGCCCCTTCTCGATCGCGGCGCGGGCGTCGTCGGCGAGGAGCCAGCGGCCCTCGGTGGTGATCGCCACCGGGATCACCTCGTACCGATCGACGTCGAGCGCCCTCGCCACCGCGACCGCGGTGACCCGCGACACGTCGTGCTCGGCCGAACGCCCGCCGAACAGCAGCAACACCCGGATGCGCTCGCCGTCGCCCGTCAATTCCCCACCTGCAACACGGCCCGGATGCCCACGCCCATGAGGAACAGCCCCACGAGCCCGTAGAACATCTCGAGCCTGCCCTTCATCGAGTCACGGTATTGGAACGCGAGCCCCACGGTGATGAATGCGACGAATCCGTAGAACATGTGGAACCGGGGTACGACGCGCCCGTAGCGCTTGTCGGTCACGAGGATCACGCCGACCAGCACCTGGAGCAGGATCGTGGCCTCGGCGACGATGGTGGCCATCCAGACCCACCGGCCCCGGACGCGCCTCACCCGCCAAGCGGTCAGCGCGACCAGCCCGGCGATCGCGTTGGCGACGATCGCGACGTAGCCCCACACCCGGTGGAAGTGGAACAGCGCGTCGATGGCGGCGCTCCCGCGGCTAGAGCGCCGAGTCGTCGGCGGTCGCGACGAAGGCGGTGGCGTCGGCCCGTAGCAGGTTCTTGAGCACCTTGCCGGCGGGGTTGCGCGGCAGTGGCTCGTCGCGCACGACGACGTAGGCCGGCACCTTGAAGTCGGCGAGCCGTGCCGCGCAGTATGCGCGCAGGTCGTCGACGGTGACAGTGGAGCCGGGGCGTAGCTGCACCACCGCCTTCACCTCCTCGCCCAGCTCCCGGTGCGGCACGCCCACCACCGCGGCGTCGACCACGTCGGGGTTCTCGAACAGGACGTGCTCCACCTCGACGCAGTACACGTTCTCGCCGGCGCGGATGATCATGTCCTTGGCCCGGTCGACGAGGTAGAGGAAGCCCTCGTCGTCGAAGCGACCGATGTCGCCACTGCGGAACCAGCCGTCGGGGGTGATGGCCTCGGCGGTCGCGTCGGGCTCGTTCCAGTACCCGCGCAGCATGATCGTGGGGCCGCGGAGCCAGATCTCGCCCGACTCGCCCACCGGCACGTCGGCCCCCGCAGGATCGACCACGCGGATCTCGACGGTCGGTGCCGGCCGGCCTACGGAGCCGGGATGGGCGAGGTAGTCCTCGCCGACGTTCGACGTCGCGATCGACGCCGTCTCGGTGAGCCCGTACGCGGTGCTGAGCGTGCCGCGCACCGCGGGGAACGCCTGGTGGATTCGCGCAACGAGCTCGGGGGCCGCGGGCGCGCCGCCGTAGCTCACCCGCGTGATGGAAGAGAGGTCGTAACGGTTGAAGGTGGGCGCCTCGACGATCCGCCACATGATCGTGGGCACGCCCCCGATGCTGCTGATCCGCTCCCGCTCGATGGTGGCCATGGCCGCGTCGGGCTCGAAGCGCCTCGGCGGCATGAGCACCAGCTTGTGGCCGGCGCCGTAGCAGAGCGTCATGGTGGAGAGGCAGCCGGTCACGTGGAACAGGGGGACCACGAGCAACGAGGCCGGCTGGTGGCTGCTGGTGAGCTCGGGGGCGCCGTCTCCCCTCATCGCGCCGGCCACCCCGAGGCAGAAGATGTTCTGGAGGTTCGCCACGACCTGGCGATGCGTGATGGTGGCCCCCTTGGGCCGGCCGGTCGTGCCCGAGGTGTAGAGGATGGCGAGCAGGTCGTCCTCGGCCACCGCCGCCTCGGGGAGCGCGTCGACCGCACCGCTCATCAGCTCGGCGCCGGGGCCGGCTGCACCGGCGGGCTCGTCGTCGTCCATCACGAACACGTGCTCGAGGGCGGGGAGGCGGCCGACGAGGTCACGCACGAGCTCCCATCGCCGGGCGTCGCAAACGAGCAGCTTCGCGCCCGAGTCCTCGAGCGCGAAGTGCAGCTCCTCGGTCTTCCACCAGGCGTTGAGCGGCACCACGACCGCACCGAGGGCGGCGGCGGCCCAGAACAGCACCACCCATTCGACCGTGTTGGCCGAGACGATCGCGACCCGGTCGCCGTGGGCCACGCCCAGGTGACGCATCGCCTCGGCGGCGCTGCGGACGGCGGCGTTGTGCTCGTCGAAGCCGAGGCGGCGCTCGCCCTGCACGAGGAAGTCGACGCCCGGGCGCAGGTCGGCCGCCGCGATGAGGTCGCGCATCGAGCCGAGACGGCTCTTGTAGGTCTGCACCGGGTAGCCCAGCACCGTGTCGTGCACGACCTCGAAGGCGCCGCCCGGCCCGATGAGCTGCTCGACGAAGGGGTCGGTCGCCACGGGGGCGGAGCCTAACCGGCGGGTCGGCGCAGCTCGTCGCGGCTCGGCGCACCTACGCGGGCGTCGCCTCCTCGTGCTGCACGACGTCGAAGCTCCACAGCTCGCTCCCGCTCGCGACCGGGCCCTGCTCGCCATGCGCGCGGTGGCCGTGCTGGAACGCCGGGCTGCTCGCCCACGCGGTGAAGTCGTCCTCGGAGCGCCAGCGCGTGTACACGAGGAACACGTCGCGGTCGTCGCTCGGGCGGAGCAGCTCGAAGGCCTCGAAGCCGGGAGACTTCGCGACCTCGCCGGCGCGGGCCGCGAACCGGGCCACCAGCTCGTCGGCCCGCGCGGCCGGCACGGTGATGGCATTGATCTTCACGACGCTCATGGCAGCTCCTCGCGCGCGACGGCAGGGCGGCCACGGTTCTAGCGCGGGAGGGCGGCGACCTTCGAGCCGGGCCGAGCCGCCTGGCCGGCGCTAGACAGGCCCGGCGATCTTGCGCACGTGGCCGGCGTTGTCCGTCAAGTACAGGTGGCTGCCTGCGATCTCGGCCAGGCCCTGCGGAAGGGAGAGGGTGGCGTCGAGGGCCCGGCCGCCGTCGCCGGTGAACCCGGACGTGCCGGTGCCCACGACCAACGAGATCGTCGTACCGGTCACCTTGCGGATCTTGTTGGCATTGGTGTCGGTGAGGTAGTAGTTCGAGCCGTCCACTACGACGTCCTCGGGGGTGCAGATCGTCGCCGAGGTGGCCGCGCCGCCGTCGCCGGTCGACGAGCACGTGCCGGTGCCGACGAGCGTGGACAGGGTGTTAGTTCCGACGGTGTACTTGCGAATGCGGTTGTTGTCGCGGTCGGCGATGAAGACGTTACCGGCGGAGTCGACGCCGAGGCCGTCGGGGTTGAACACCTCGAAGCTCGTCGCCGGGGTCCCGTCGCCGTTGAAGCCCCCGGTGCCGTTGCCCACCACCGTGCTGATGGTGCCGCCGACGGTGAACTTGCGGATGCGCTCGTTGGTCTTGTCGGCGAAGTAGATGTTATTCGAGGCGTCGACGGTGACGCCCAGCGGCGACGACATGCGGACCGCGGCCGCGGTCGCGGAGCCGCCGTCGCCCGCGAACCCAGCGGTGGTCACCGAGCCGCCCGCCACGAGCACGATGTTGCTGGTGGACGCCTGGATCTCCCGGATGCGGTTGTTGACGGTGTCGCCGACGAACACGTTGCCGGAGGCGTCGACCGCGATGCCCTTCGGCCCGCTCAGCGTCGCGGAGAGCGCGGCGCCGCCGTCACCGGCGGAACCGCTCGCGCCCGTGCCGGCGATGGTCGCAACGGTGCCGGTCGCGACAAGGTACTTGCGGATGCGATTGCCGTCGGGCGCAGCGCCGGCGTCGGCGATGTAGACGTTACCCGACGAGTCGACTGCGAGGTGGTAGGGGTTCACCATCTCGGCGGTGGCCGCCGGGCCGCCGTCGCCGGTGGAGGTGGCGGTGCCGTTGCCGGCGAAGGTGATGAGCAGCTTCGGGGTGTCGGTGGTGATCTTGCGGACGCGGTTGTCGATGCCGTAGTCGGCGATGATGATGCCGCCCGCCGAGTCGACCGCGAGGCCGTTCGGGAAACGCATCGACGACGTCGCGGCCGGGTAGCCGTAGCCCGTGTACCCGAGGGACGAGGTACCGGCGACGTGCGTGATCGTGCCCGCGGAGACCTGACGGACGTTCTTGTTGTCGCGGTCGGCGATGTAGACGACCCCCGCGGAGTCGACGGCGAGGCCAGTGGGGCTGTTCATGTTGGCGAGGGTCGCGGTCCCGGTATCGCCCGTGTTGCCGGCGGTGCCCGTCCCGGCGAAGGCGGTGATGGTCCCGCCGTTCACCTTGCGGACGCGATTGCTGCCGGTGTCGGCGATGTAGACGTTGGTGCCGGCCGAGTCGACCGCGACCTTCTGGGGCAGGTTGAGGAGCGCGGAGGTGGCGGCCCCGCCGTCGCCGGTGCCGCCCGCGGTGCCCGTCCCGGCGAAGGCGGTGATGGTCCCGCTGCTGACCTTGCGGATGCGGTTGTTGCTCTTGTCGGCGATGTAGACGTTGCCTGAAGAGTCGACCGCGACGCCGGTCGGGGCGGCGAGCGTGGCGGAGGTGGCGGCGGCGCCGTCGCCCGCGTTACCTGAGGTGCCGGTGCCGGCGAAGGCGGCAATGGTCCCACCGACGGTGAACTTTCGGATCTGGTTGCCGCCGGTGTCGGCGACGAAGACGGCCCCCGAAGAGTCGACCGCGACGCCCTGGGGGTTGTTGAACGTCGCGGCGGTCGCTGCTCCTCCGTTGCCCGTGCTGGTGCAGGTCCCGGTACCGGCGACGGTGCTGATGATGCCGCTGGTGTCGACCTTGCGGATGCGGCAGCCGGCGTTGTCGGCGAGGTAGGTGTTGCCCGACGAGTCGATCGCGACGTCGTAGACCGTCTGGACCGTCGCCGACGCCGTCGTCGGATAGGCGATGGTCGAGATCCCGCCGGCGCAAGCCGTGGCCGCGAGCGAGCTCGTCGCCGGGCTCCGCCACGAGTTCTTCGTACCCTGCACCTGGTACGAGTAGGCGTTCGAGGTCGGCGCGGTCGCTGACGCGTCCGTGTAGGTGACCGTGGTGCGGGGGGTCGTCGCGGCATAGTCGGCGAAGGCGCCGGAGCCGACCTTGCGCTGGACCTCGTGGCCGTCGGCCCAGGTCGACGACGTCGCCGTCCAGTCGAGCCGGACGCTGGTCGAGGCGGTCCAGGTGCAACTCAACCCGGTCGGTGCCGAGAGCGCATCCGCGGTATAGCTCCCGTTGCCGCCGGACAACGCCGTATCGGCCGTCACGGTGCCGAAGTTCGCGTGCGCCGACGAGGCCAGCAGCATCACCAACACCGGGATCAGCGCGGCCGCGGCCGCGTGCGGTCGTCGACGCCGGCGCCGGGTGGGCTCCTCTCCCTCGGTCTGTCCCTCGCCGGACCCGTCGCCTCGGGACCGGGACCACTGGCGGAGGCTGAGCGCCACGAGCACGGCGCCCAGCAACAGGAGTGCGGTGCGGAGCCACGTCGCGCCGAACAGCGTCACGACCGACCCCACGAACGGGACCGCGCCACCCACCCGCCAGACCTGGCTCCCCTGGAGCCGTGCCCGCCACGGGTCGAGTGCCTTGCTCGCGTCGGCCTTGGTCTGGATCACGGGCCGGCTCCCCGACTGCAGCACCGCGTACACACGGTGTACGACGAGCGGGTGATCGGGCGTGGGCGCGTGGTACACGATCACGTCACCACGCCGCACGTCGTGCACGGAGACCGGCGTCGCGATGGCGGCGTCGCCACTTCGGAGCGACGGGCCCATGCTGTCGGAGCGGACGGGCACGAGACGCCACTGGTTCGTGAGCGAACCGGCTCCGGCGACCACGATCAGGAGGCTCGCGACGACGAGCGCGAAGAGGGCCGCGAGGCGCCCGACTGCTACGCCGAGGGCGCGCACGCGTGGGCCGAGCCAGACTCGGCCGCCACGCGTGGCCGGTGAGGTGTCGCGCGCGCCGAGCGCTCGGGTCAACATCTCGGAGTCCCTCACGGACCCGCTCCCGTCCCGCTCCGTGTCGCGATCATTGCGGGCCCGCCGCGCGCTGGTCGGCCTGGAACTTGTACTGGATCACCGAGTTGGCCGACTGCATCGTCGTCGGAGAGCTGGTCGGGAGCGTGACCGTGAGCAACAGGTGGTTCGTCGCGCCGGAAGAGACGTTGCTCACCGCCACCTTCGACCCGATGATCGAGCGCGTCGTGACAACCGGGGCGGTCGTGCCGCTCGGGCAGCTGTACGTGTAGTCGGGCGTGGAGCCCGCCTCCAGCCAGCCACCGTCGGGCTGGGTCGAGCCGGAGCACTTGTCGATCTGCATCTGGAGACCGTTGGTCGCGTCGCTGTCGAGCAGCGAGGTCGTCGCCGCGACCGTGTTCATCGTGATGGCGCCGAGCCCGCCGCCCGCGGTGAGATCGAACCTCCGGTAGACCGTGCCGCCGGGGCGGATGTTGGGATAGGCGACGCTGATACGGTTCGTGGTGCCCGCCGTCGGGAGCGACAGGACCATGTCGGCGGAGTTGTCGGCGTTCGATCCGTTCGCCACGCTGGTGAAGCCCGCGAACGCGCCGCGCAGGATCAGGCCGATGCTCCCGATGAGCAGCCCGATACCGCCCACGAGCAGCCGGGCTCGCCCTCGCAACCGTCGCAACCTCGGTGACCATCCAGGTCTCATCGCGGGCCCTGTTCTGGTGCCGCATTCCACCGTCCGGACGGGTCCACAGGTGACGGCGGCGGCGCGCGACGCCGCCTCCGCCTCCCATGAGCCTCGGGTCAGGTATCGGCCCGCGCCTTGGGGACTGAAGGGATGAGGGGGATGATTTTACGGCGTAAGGGAGCCGCCCGGGGCGCTGAGCGGCCCGGCCGCCGCTGCCGCAGCGGCTCAGCCGCCGTGTTCGGCCTTCGTCACGTAGTAGTGGTAGGCGTCGTCGACGGTGAGGATGTGCTCGAAGAGCTCCTCCTGGAGCTCGATCCCCAGGTCCTCGACGGCGATGAGCAGCTCGAACAGGCGCACGGAGTCGAAGTCAAGCTCCTCCCGGAACGTGGCCTCGGGCCGGAGCAGCGCGGGGTCGAGCTCGAGCTCGCCGCCCAGGTACGCCTGGAACGCCTCGAAGGTCATGGTCTCGCTCACGCGCTTCCTCCCTGCGGAAGAGCCTCGCTCACGGCTGCGGCCTCGCGGCGCAGCGCTGCCCGCTTGATCTTGCCGTCGGGTGTGCGGGGCAGCTCGCCTCGCAGCCTGAGCTCGTCCGGGACCTTCGCGGGCGCGAGGAGACGGCGGCAGCAGGCGAAGGCCTCGGGCGCTGTCACCCGGGGCGCGTCGGGCTCGGCGACCACGAACATCCAGAGCTCCTCGTCCCCCGTGCCCCGCGGCACCCCGACCACGGCCGTCTCGCGAATCCGGGGATCCGTCTCGAGCGCGCGCTCGATCTCGACCGGGTGGACCGTCGTACCGCCGCGGCGTACCGCGTCGGCGGTACGCCCGAGGATGCGCACGCAGCCGTCGGGATCGAGGACGGCGACGTCACCCGTGTAGTACCAGCCCGCGGGGTCTGTCACCGCGGCTGTGAGTTCCGGCGCGCGCCAGTAGCCGACCATCATCGGCTCGACCCGGCACGCGAGCTCCCCGACCGAGCCGGGCGCGAGCGGTCGGCGCTCGCCGTCCACGATCGCCACCTCGACGCCCTCGAGCGGGCGACCGACCGTTTCCGCCTGCACGCGCTCACCGTCGTCGAGGCGCGTCCGGAGCACCGGCCCGCCGAGCTCGGTGGAGCCGTAGCCGACGCTGACCTCGCAGCCGAGTTTCTCGCGCATGCGGCGCACGAGCGCCGGGTCCGCGAGCTCGCCTCCCAACCCCATGTGGAACAGCGCGCGCAGGTCGAGGTCAGCGAGGCTCGTGACCCGCAGCATGAGCTCGGCCATGACCGGCGTCGCCGCCACCCCGGTCACCCGCTCGCGGCTTATGATCTCGAGCGCCCGGCGGGGGTGGAAGCTCCGCATGCCGACGAACCGGCTCCCCGTGAGCAGCACGCCGATCATCATGGTCTGGCCGGAGATGTTGTGGAGGCCCATCGGCGTCATCCACACCTGCTCGCGGGCGGCCGCCGCGAGCCCCCTCCGGTTCCGGATCAGCAGCCGAAGGATCCGCGCGTCGCGTCGCAGCGAGAGCCCGGGCCGCAGCGCACGGCCTCCCTCGCGGATGGCGGCGACGGAGCGCAGGAGGCTCGCGTGCGTGTGCATCACCCCGGCGGCCCGGCCTCCGGTGCCCGACGTGTAGAACACGGCCGCGAGGTCCTCCGGCTCCGGGTCGTCCCACGTGGCGCCCTCCGCCCGCGTCCCGGCCGTCTCCGGTACGCAGTCGACGAAGGGCACCGCCTCGTCGGGCCGGCCGGTCAGCACGCGCACGGCGTCGGAACCAGGGCCGGCCGTCGCGTGCGGCGCGGCCGCCTGCTCGTGGCGAGCGCCGTCGTGGCCGAGGAGGACCGACGGCTCCGCGTCGGCGACGATCCGGTTGATCTCGGCGGTCGGGAAGCGCGGGTCGATCGGCACGACGGCCGCCCCGAGCGCGGTGACGGCGAACAACGCCTCGACGTAATGGGGGCCGGTGGCGAGCAGCACGCCGACGCGCGCGCCGGGCTCCACCCCGATGGCATGCAGACCGGCGGCGAGGCGCTGCACCCGCTCCGCGAGCTCGCCGTAGCCGACGCGCACACCGTCGAACGTCAGCGCCTCACGGCGCGCTCGGCGCTCGGCGACGGCGAGGAACGCCCGCGCGAGCGTCGGTGCCTCACTCGTGGCGCCGGTGGCCGGCTGCCGGTGCCACGACCGTTCCGTCGCCTCGCCCTGCATTCAGCCCGTGTCCTGTCCGGACTTCAGGAGCTTCCGGAGCAGCGGCAGCGAGTCGCGTTCCCAGTCCTCGCGGAAGACCGCGACGAGGTGCAGGTCCCAGTAGCGCCCGGCGTGGTACTCGTGATCCTTGAGGCAGCCCTCTTCCCGGAAGAATCGGTTACGGCCACTCATGAGGTCCCTGTAGTTGAAGTCGGGCACCTCGCCGTAGAGCTTCCGGAAGTTGAACAGCATGAAGAGGTAGTTCACGAACAGGGAGCCGGCCTCCAACGCCCAGCCGGTGCCGGCGACGTTCGGGTCGAGCACCATCGCGATGTGGCACCAGCCGTTGCGTTCGTTTGCGTCGAAGGCGGCGACGAGCCCGAGCCGTTGCCCGTTCTCGATGCGCTCGATGATGAACTGCACAAGCACCTGGTGCCACAGCCCCTGCGGGAAGGCCTCCGGACTGGGTGACGTGCCCCGGAACCGCCACCGGTACCCCATCTCCTCGGACGTGGCGAGCGCGTAGAGGTAGTCGTAGTCGGACGGGAAGATCGCGCGGAGCCGGACCCGGCGGCCAGTCAGCGGCGGTTGGCGCGACGGGAGGCGCGACTCGCCTCGCCCGTTGCTCTCGTCCACCATGCCTCGATGTCCTCCAACGGATGCGCAGGAAGCGCGGCCACCTCGACGCGCGCATGCTACTGGTCCGCTGACCCCTTGCCGGGGCTTCCGCGGCGGGTGTCGGAGTAGATCCGCTCGAGCGCGATCACCTGGTGCGCGCCGTGCGCCGGCTCCTCGGGCTCAGGCTCGGGCCCGAGCGGCGGCTCGAGCTCGTCACGCGGCCCTTCCTTGCCGCGCTTCCAGGGCTTCCGTGCACGCTCGTTCTTCGGACCCTCGGCGTCCTTCTCCTCGTCTTCCTCCCTGCGGCGCTTCGGCCGCTGGAAGGCGCGCCAGATGAGGAGGCCGCTCACAACGATGATCACGAGACGCCCGATCGGCTCGCTGAGCTGGGTGACGACGAAGCCGGCCAGCGGGATGACCTTGCGGACCTTCCACGCCTTGTTGCTCTCCAGCCGCGTGGTGAACGGATCCGGCGTGGGGTTGGCGTCACCGGCCGTCTGCACCAGAGGATGCGCCCCCGGCTTGATGACCTCGACCACGCGGTGGACGGTGAGGGTGTGCTCGGGCGTGGGCGCATGGAAGACGATGATGTCGCGCACGCGCACGGCACTCGCCGGGATCGGGGTCGCGAGCACGGCCTCGCCGGCCGTGAGCTTCGGCCGCATGGAGTTGGTGAGCACCGGGACGAGCCGCCACCGGTTAGTGAGGGTGCCGATCCCGAACACGCCCCAGGCGAGCACGAGCACGATCAGTACGGCCGACACCGCGTTCTGGACGACCTCGACCCACGTCCGAAGCGCGCGCCGGCCCCAGGCCGCCCGTGGCATGAGCGTGTCCCCACGCGACCGCGCCGCGGTCGAGGAGGCCGAGGACGGCAGCACGGTGCCCACCTCGAGCGTGGGCGCGAGGAGGGGCTCGGCGTCAGGGTCGACGACGGTGTCGGGAAGGAGGCCGACGTCGGTGAAGGGCTCCGCCTCCGGCTCGGCGCTTGTCTGCGTCTCCTCGGTCTTGCTCGGGGAGGCGAGCCAGGGCGTGAAGGGGATCGGGACGGGGTCGGCCTGCGATCCCGCGTACGGAACCGCGACGCGCACGGGCGGCCGGTTGACCGCCGGCTCCGGCTCGGGTTGGGTCTCGGGCTCGGTCTCGGGTCGGGCTTCAGCTTCGGGCTCGGCGGCCTCGGGCTCGGCGGGCTCATCGCTCTCGGGCTCGGCGGCCTCGGGCTCGGGCTCGGATCCCACGACCGCGAGCCGCGGGGGCGAGACCGGCTCGTCCGCGAGCGCTTGTGCTGCTGTGGCCTCCGGCTCAGCGAGCTCGGCGTCGTGCGAGTAGGGCGCGAGCGCGGCGGTGAGCGGCTCGGCGCTCGGCTCGGCGCTCGGCTCCGGTGAGCTCACGGGCTCCGCCACCGACGCGAGGAGCGGCTCGGGGCCGGCCGGCGCGGGCGTCGAACCGAACAGCAGCTCACGGACCGCGACGCGCTTGCGCTTGACGATCAGCTCCGGCTCCGGCTTGGGCAGCTCCGGCTCCGACTGTACGGGTGCAGCCGATGCCGCGGGTCGGTCGTCCTCGTGATCGGGCTCTTCGCCGGGATGTGTCGGCTCGGGACCGAACAGCAGCTCGCGGACCGCGACCCGCCGCGGCGCGGCCGGCGGGGCCGGAGGCGCAGGCGGTGCGGGCGTGACGTCGTCCGCTTCTGCCGAGATCGGCGCTTCGGGCTCAGGCTCGGGCTCGGCGACAACGTCGGGCGCGGCGAGAACCACCGGCTCGGGCTCCGGCTCCGCGACCAGCTCCGGCTCCGCGACCACCTCGAGCTCCGGCTCGATGACAACCTCGGGCTCGGCGACAACCTCGGGCTCGGACTCGATGACAACCTCGGGCTCGGCGACAACCTCGGGCGCGGGCTCGGTGACGACCACCGGTTCGGGCTCGGCGACAACGTCGGACTCCGGCTCGATGACAACCTCGGGCTCGGCGACAACCTCGGGCTCGGGCTCGGTGACGACCACCGGTTCGGGCTGGGCGACAACGTCGGACTCCGGC
>Ga0209515_10004009_pt1 | contig 20323 bp, 13 predicted proteins | sample Subgroupgradi54m_FD_187454 | JGI IMG/M metagenome (GOLD analysis project Ga0209515, IMG submission 187454) | Subsurface groundwater microbial communities from S. Glens Falls, New York, USA - GMW60B uncontaminated upgradient, 5.4 m (SPAdes)... ...
GGCACAGTTGGCTCAAAAACTAAAAAAAGAAATAGATGAAGAAATGGAATCTATGCGAGATTTGGAGCGTGAAAAGTTTAATTTCAAGGTTAGACATCAGGAACTTTCTTCGGCTCTGGAGCTAGTGAACATAAAAGAGGGCAATTTAAAAAGTAGGACTGAAGTTTTTGAAAATGAAATCAAAGAGGGTATGGCACTTATCGGCCAGCAGATTTTAGACTATAAAAACTTTGACGTAAAAGAAACTGGCGCAATCTCTTCTCCGGAAGAACAAAAACGAAAAATCGAGCGTATAAAAATAAAATTGGAAGACATAGGACTTGGAAGCGGAGCGGAAATTATGAAAGAATTCAAAGAAGTTTCCGATAGGGATGAATTTTTATTAAAAGAAATGGAAGATTTGACTAAAAGTATTGAGTCTCTGCAAAAACTAATAGCAGACCTTAAGGAAAAGATAGATATAGAATTCAAAGAGGGTGTAAAGAAAATTAACGTGGAATTTCAGGAATTTTTCTCACTGATGTTTGGCGGGGGACATGCGTCTCTCTCTATTGTTCTTGAACAGAAAAAGAAAAGAAAAGTTGATGAGGAACTGGAAGACGAACTAGAAGAGGAATTTGCAGAAGAAAACAGCGAAGATGCAGTGCCCGAGCAGGGCATAGAGATTAACGTCTCGCTCCCGCATAAAAAAGTGAAAGAGCTTCACGCGCTCTCGGGAGGTGAGCGGTCGCTTACTTCTATCGCTATCCTTTTTGCCATGTCGCAAGTAAATCCACCACCTTTCCTCGTCTTAGATGAGACGGATGCTGCCCTTGATGAAGCAAATTCACGCAAATACGGAGATATGCTGGAAAAGCTCTCTGTGCACTCTCAGCTCGTCGTCGTGACCCACAACCGCGAGACGATGTCCCGCGCCGGAGTTTTATATGGGGTTACAGTAGGAGGAGACGGCGCTTCCAAACTTCTCTCGGTAAAATTCGAAGAAGCAACGCAAATTGCAAAGTAGAATAAGAAAAATTATGAGCACAGACGAACTAGTAGATATAGTTGATGAGAAAGGGGACTTTCTTGAAGTCGTTTCTAAAAAGGAAGCGCACGAAAAAGGACTTTTACATACATGTGTAATTACTGAAGTGATAAATTCTAGAGGCGAGTGGCTTATGGTAAAACCGATTGTTGGCAGGCAGGATGCGGGACAATATATTTCTCCAGTTGGTGGACACGTTAGCTCTGGCGAGACAGAGCTTGAGGCCATAAAACGAGAAACAAGCGAGGAGATAGGTTTGACTGGGGACTACAGGTACAAATTTGTGGGTAAAAAGATATTAAATCGTTTTGTGGTAGGCAGGCAAGAGAATCACTTTTTGTCAGTATATAAAATGTTTTCCGACCAAGAACCAGTGCTCGGCGAGGAAGATGAGAGCTATAAATATTTTACTGAAGAAGAATTAAAGAGAGAACTAAAACAAAATCCAAAATCATTCGGCGACGCATTTCATTTTGTAGTTAAAGAATTTTTTCCTAATTTGCTATAGTTTTGTTTCTGTTTGAAATTTCACTTTCTCTTCCTTACCCTCGATAACTTTGTCCGGCTGGAAGGCTCTGTTTGATTTTACGATATCTTTTCTGACTGTCATACTTCCATCCCTGCGTAGTTTTACATTTAACAACACGCCTTGCATCGTGTTTTCGCTAAACGCTTGGTCGAAAATTAAATTTCCGAGCGAGTAAGCAATAAAACTACTTTTATAAACTTCAAAATCTTCCACGACGTGCGGATGCGCCCCGATGACGAGTTTGGCCCCGTCATCTACCGCTTTATGCGCCAGTTCTTCTTGTCGGATATTGTGTTTTACCTGATATTCTTCACCGAAGTGGAAAGAAACTACCAGGTAGTCTACTTGCTTCGATGCATTTTGGATTATTTCATCAAACCGCGGGTTACTTGCGGAAAGTATGCCTGCCACATCGCTTTCTGCTTGCATAGACTCCGGTCCTTTATCCGAGAATCCCAAAAAGCCTATTTTCATTCCATATTTTTCAATGATGGTTGGTGTTTCGGCCTCAATACTATTATTTCCTCCTCCCGTGTATAGTATTTCATTTTCTTTTAAGCGCGCCAAAGTGTCAGTATATGCGGGGCGTCCCCAATCTCCGACGTGATTATTTGCTACAGAAAAAATAGTCATACCCGCGCCTTTTAAGGCCGGCACCACATCCGGATCCATGCGGAAAGAATATAAATTTCTCTGGTCAGTACCTTGGTCTGAGGCGGTGCCTTCTAGGTTTGCGAACACAATGTCAGAATTTTTCAGCAAATTCTCTTTGCCCAAGTTCACGAAAAGCGCGGAATAGTCGTTATTGAAATTTTTTACCACTGAATTTCTGACTCCGCGGTCGAGCATTATATCGCCGGCAAAAGCCAGCGTTACGAAATCCGGGTCTTTGATATTTGGCATTCCAATTTTATTCTGAACCCAAGCTGTGTTTGCGTCCGCAACGCCTCCATAATATATATTTTTTTTCAAATAACTTAAAATACTTTCTACATCTTTATGCCGGTCTTTGCTTTGCAGTAGCGTTATAGCTATCGGTCTTTTGTCTTCTTTTCCCAAAGGCAAGTTGAAAAGAGAAACGACGGTTTGCATAGCAGGGTCGGTAAATCCGGACTTTCCTCCAAAGTAGCCGTCTTCGCCCAAGAATTGACTTATGTTGGACCAGCTGTGCTTTTTATTACTGAAACTGCGCTGCGCTGTGATTTTTAACAAATCCGGTTGTTGTTGTGCCAAGTAGCCTGTGAGTTTAAACATATCAGAAACGGTGGATTTGTTGTTCGGTGAAAGCCCGCTCGGGTCTTCATAGGACGTTCCGGACAGTTCCAACGCTTTTGCTTCCAGATTCATTTTTGAAATAAAACTTGTTCTGTCAAAATGTTCCGCTATAGCTTCGGCGGCATCGTTGCTTGATTCCAAAAGCAACGGGTAAGTAAGGTCCGCAGTTTTTATTTTTTCTCCTAAAGTTAGTCCGCCGTTTTTACCTTGAGTGTCCAAAGCCCTTTTGCTTATTTGCGCAGTGTCGTTGGTGTCTTTTATTTCTTTTGCCACCAGCGCTGTCATTAACTTTGACACGGAGGCGAGAGGGTAAGATTGATTCTGATTTTTTGAAAGTATTACTTCACCCGTATTCAAATCGCCAACCAAAAATGCCTTGGCGGAAATTTTTGGTTCTACGTCAGTGTTTTTATTTATATAAAAATATTTAGGTGCGGTTTCATTTACGGAAGCCACAGAAGCATTTAGTGGTATTCTGGATTCTATGGGAACCTGAGTATGTATAAAAATCGAAGAGGAAAATATGAAATACATAAAAAAAACTCCTATCAATCCGGATAGTATTGCCCAAAATCCCAACTTTATTTTCTCCCTGTTCATATCAGGATATAATCTATATTTTTTCTTTCCAAGTCAACCCCCTTTACTTTTATTTTTACACGGTCACCCAAACGATATCTATTTTTTTTCTTTTGTCCGAGTAGTTCTAACTTTTTTTCGTTGAAAATATAAAAATCATCACTCATATCCCGAACCTTTACCAATCCTTCGCATTTGGTTTCTATTTCTTCGACATACAAACCCCATTCGGTTATGCCGCTTATTACTCCTTCAAAGTTTTGCCCCTTGCGCTTTGACATATACTCGACTTGTTTGTATTTCACAGAAGCGCGCTCCGCGTCCGAGGCGCGCTTTTCTTGTTCCGATGAAATTCTGGAGATTTCTTCATATTCTCTTAGTTTTTCCTTTCCTATCTTTTTGTGCGCCAAATAATCCGTCAGGAATCTATGCACCACAACGTCGGGATACCGTCTGATTGGGGAAGTAAAATGAGTGTAATATTTAAAAGCTAGCCCATAGTGTCCGATATTTTTGGTGGAGTATATTGCTTTAGCCATAGAACGTATGACGGCTCGGCTTACAGTGTCTCTGATTGTTTCGTTTGCACTTTTTCCGGCTAAATCTTCCAGCATTTTGTTTATTTCGCTTGTCGGTATCAGTCCATTTACTAAGGATACTTTTTTTCCTAAACCTCTTAAGAAAAAAGCCAAGTCCGCCATTTTCTCTTTAGAGGGCAAGTCGTGAACACGGTATACGAACACTCCTTCATTTTTTGTTCCCTTTGAAATAACCTCAGCTATTTTTTTATTGGCCAGAAGCATAAATTCTTCTATCAACCTATTTGAGTCGCCGCGTTCCTTTTTTATTACTTTTACCGGAGTTCCATTTTTATCAAGTACGAACTTCACTTCTTCTTGGTCGAGCGATATGGCACCGTCCCTAAATCTTTCCTTAGTTAATTTTTTAGCTAAATTATTCAAGATGGCTAACTCTCTATGAAGGGGAGCGCTGGCTTTTTTAATAGACTGTTCCGCTTCTTCGTAAGTGAATCTCTTTTGCGAATGTATAACCGTTCGTCCATACCATTCACTTTTTACTTTTGCCTCTTTGTCCATAATAAACACGGCGCTCATAGTCAGCCTGTCTTTGTTTGGCACCAGAGAGCACAAGTCGTTTGAAAGAGTTTCCGGAAGCATAGGTATTGTTCTATCTACCAAGTACACCGAAGTTCCACGTTCGCGCGCCTCAAAGTCGAGCGCACTGCCGAGTTTCACATAATGCGACACATCCGCGATATGTATGCCTATTTCATACCCGCCTTGATTCGTGTCAGGCGAGGCAGGTTCACCCTTTCCTATTTCTTTAAAAGATATCGCGTCATCAAAATCTTTTGCATCGTAGGGGTCTATAGTAAAAGTAAGAATTTTCCTAAAATCTCTGCGTCCTCTATAGTCGCTCTCCTTTATCCCATGACGCTTTATTTCTTTTGCCTCGTTTTCTACCTTACCGGGAAGTTCTGCTGCGAAACCCTTCTCCATTGCTATACTTTCCATTTCCGCGTCATTGTCTCCCGGGCGTCCTAAGATTTTAACTACTTTTCCGATTGGAGCCTTGCTCGCATCTTTCCAAGAAACTATCTCCACAAAAACTTTCTGACCTACCTTCGCGTTACTAAAAGACTCTTTAGGTATTAAAATATCCGTATACATTTTTGTATCATCAGGTTTGAGAAAGACTGTTTTGTTTTCTTCTTCCAACACTCCTGCAAAACTCATTTTTGCGCGTTTTATTATTTTAATTACCTCGCCAGCTTGGCGCTTGTTTCCTTTGGGAAGCAGCCTTATTTCCACTGTGTCTCCATGTAGTGCTGTGTGCAAGTGTCGGAAATCAATCTCCGGGTCTTCTTCCAACTCCGGCACCGCTACATACCCCGTGCCCTTGGAGGAGATTGAGATAACACCCTGTATTTTGCTTGTTGGCTTGTTTTTCACTTAATAAATATAACATATAAATATGATTCTGTTATTTGCCTTTTATAAAATTTATGTTAGACTCACTAAATGTTAAAAATCAGACTGCAAAGAATAGGCAGGAAAAATGACCCGGCGTTTCGGGTGGTTTTGACCGACTCAAAGAACAGCACCAAAAGCGGGAGATTTTTGGAAATACTCGGCACTTACAATCCAAAATTAAAAGTTAGAAATCTTTCCAACGACCGAATCAAATACTGGATGGGAAAGGGCGCGCAATGCTCGGAGACGATGCACAACTTTTTGGTGCATGACAAGATTGTTGAAGGCAAAAAGAAAAATGTTTTACCAAAGAAAAAGCCTACGACGAAGAGAAAGGAGTTGAAGGCAAAGAAATAATTTGCCTAACCATCAGCAGGTTTGTATAATATTCAGTAACAGCAGTATGTCAGGTCGTAACACTGCCAAAAGTTAAATTAAAAATATAATTTCTGAAATACTATGGAAGAAGCAGACAAGATATTTCTAGAATACGTAGTAAAAGCTCTCGTGGACAATCCGAACGATGTTAAAATCGACCGCACTGTCGACGAGATGGGTGTGCTTATCAGTCTTACTGTAAACCCTGCCGATATGGGCAAGATTATCGGCAGGATGGGAAACACTGCCAAGGCCATTCGCACACTTCTAAGAATCATCGGGATGAAAAATAATGCTCGCGTGAACTTAAAGATAAATGAACCAGAAGGAAGTACCAGACCGGAAGGAGGACACATGAGCCCACCTCCACCTAGTGCCAATTCGTTCAAAACAGTTGACCAGGCTATGGAAGACCTAAAGGGAATATAGGCATTTGAAAAAAATCCCCTTCGGGGGATTTTTTGTTATGATATAAAGATGCGTTTTCATATAATTACAATTTTCCCGAACATTTTCGACTCATATATAAATGAATCTATTCTCGGGCGGGCTATCAAGAGCAAAATTCTGGAAGTAAAATTTTACAATCCACGAGACTTTGTGGACGGCAGTAAAAGCAACTACAAACCTGTGGATGGTAAACCTTATGGCGGAGGCGCCGGGATGGTTCTGCAAGCTGAACCGATTTTGAAAGCGTTTTCGAAAGTTGAGAAGAAAATGAAGAGCAAAAAAAGAAAAGTCGTAATCTTTTCAGCAAAGGGAAAATTCTTCAACCAAAAGATGGCTTATGATTGGGCAAAAAAATATGAAGAAATTGTTTTCGTGTCCGGCCGCTATGAAGGTATAGATGAGCGGGTAAAACTGGCGCTCAAAGCGGAAGAAATTTCAATCGGTCCGTATGTGCTGACCGATGGTGACGTGGCGGCGATGGTCGTTGCATCTGCAGTGGCGCGGCTTTTACCGGGAGCGATTCGGTTGGAATCTTTGAAAGAAGAATCTCACTTTAATTTATTATTGAAAAAAGAAAAAGACGGCAAAGCGGGGGAGAACGGTCTAGAATATCCGCACTACACCCGTCCGGAAATTTTAAAATACAAAGGAAAAAACTATAAAGTGCCAAAGGCGCTGCTCTCTGGGAATCATAAAAAAATAGAAGAATGGAGGAAAGGAAAAAATAAATAATTCCTTAATATATCATATATGATAGGTTAAGGAGTTTTTGATTTGAATCCCCATGCAAAATTTGACAAAAGAAACAAAAAAGAGTAGGGTGTTATAGATTCATTGATTGAGTACTGGATGGAATCCTGTGTATACGTTTATATTAATAGGGTTTTTAACTTAATCATTCTAAATAACTTTAAAAGAAGCTAAAGAAAAGCCTTTTTTCTGTTTTATCTTGGTTTTTCTTTGATTTCTTTTTGCTTATTTGGACTCAATCAATATGCCAAAAGAACACAGTGAAACGAAGCTTCCAAAAAAGTATTTCTTCAGGTACAAAAAACCTCTAGTGAAGTTTCCAAATTTAATTGAATCTCAATTAAAGAGTTTTAAGTGGTTGCTGGAAAATGGCATCGGCGAAGTTTTTAAAGAATTTTCTCCGATCAACGACTATTCATCAAAAAAGTTTCAGCTTGAGTTCACGGCTTTTTCTTTGGAGGAACCAAAGTATGATGAAAATCATTCTAAAATAAATAAACTCTCATACCAAGGGCTTTTGAAAGCTCGCGTAAAGCTAACGAATAAAATTTTAGGCACTGTCAAAGAACAGGAGATTTTTATGTCCGAACTTCCGATGATGACCAATCATGGAACTTTTATCATCAACGGCGTAGAGCGGGTCATCGTGCCACAGCTCGCCAGAAGTTTCGGAGTTTTCTTTACCGAATCCGAAAGCAAGGGCAATAAATATTTTGGTGCTAAAATTATTCCGGCACGTGGCGTGTGGATAGAGATCGAGTCCGAAGCTGACAATGGCATTTATATCAGAATAGATAAAAAAAGAAAATTCCCTGCGACTGCGCTGTTGCGTGTTTTGGGGTACGACACCAACGAAGCACTTTTGAAGGCATTCACCGGTAAATCTGCGCATCCTGCTTTAGAAGAAACAATAAAAACTTGCTTAGCTAAAGATACAGCCAAGACTCTAAGTGAAGCCTATATCGAAATATACAAACGCTTGCGGGATGGCGACATGGCTACAGCTGATAATGCCAAAGAATTTATCAATTCTTTGTTTACCAAAGAGCGTTATGACCTTTCGCCTGTTGGACGTTTTAGATTCAACCAACGATTCAGTAAACCTATGGACGAAATAGAGCTTGCTCGCCGAACTATTTCCAAAGAAGACTTGGTAACTGTCATCACAAACATTATTGTTTTGAACAATACACCCCTAGCGCATAGTGACGACATCGACCACCTCGGTCAGAGACGTGTACGTTTTGTCGGCGAAATTCTTCAGCAAAAAGTTCGCACTGGTATGATGCAAATCAAGCGAAACATTCAAGACCGAATGTCTATCATCGATGTTGATACGGCGATGCCAATACACATAATCAACCAACGTCCACTACAAGCTCGCATTAAAGAATTTTTCACTACCAACCAACTTTCGCAATTTATGGGACAAGAAAACGTGCTTTGTGAAATAGAGCATCTTCGTATACTTTCAGCGCTCGGCCCCGGTGGGCTGACACGAGAGCGTGCAGGATTGGAAGTGCGGGACGTGCACCCTTCCCACTACGGCAGAGTCTGCCCGATTCACACTCCGGAAGGTCCGAACATCGGACTTATTCTACACCTTTCTACTTATGCCCGAATAAATGAATTTGGAATTATAGAAACTCCTTATATTAAAGTTAAAAATGGAAAGATAACCGGTGAGATGGTTTATTTAAATGCCGTTGAAGAAGAAAAATATAACATTGCCCATGCCGGAATTCCCTATGATGAGGATGGAAAAATAACCGAAGAAAAAGTAGAAGCCAGAGTCAAAACAGAGCCAGGAACAATTTCCAGAAATGAAGTTGATTTTATTGACGTTGCCGCCAATCAAGCTTTCTCTATCGCCACTTCCTTGATTCCTTTCCTGGAACACAACGACGCGAACCGCGCGCTGATGGGTTCTAACATGCAGAAACAAGCAGTGCCGTGTGTATTGCCGGAAGCGCCACTTGTAGCTACTGGTGTCGAAGAATTAGCCTCACGAGACGGAGGTAGATTAGTGATAGCGCAGGAAGAAGGCATAGTTTCTTATTTGGATGCGAAAAAGATAGTTGTAAAAGGTAAGGCAGATAAAAATTCTAGTAAAAATTCAGAAAAGACATACAGCCTTGTGAATTTTATGAGAAACAATAACTTTTCCGTATTTCATCAACGTCCGGCAGTAAACGTCGGTGACAAAGTTAAAAAAGGAGATGTGTTGGCAGATACCAGCAGTACTGTCGGCGGTCAGATTTCCATCGGACAAAATATTTTTGTGGCTTTCCTGTCTTGGTCCGGAGCAAACTACGAAGACGCGATAATTGTTTCGGAGCGTTTAGTAAAAAAGAGCAAATTCACGTCTGTTTACCTAGAAGAATTTACTTGCATAGTTCGTGATACCAAACTCGGACCCGAGATTACTACTCGTGACATACCAAACATCGGTGAACTAAAACTCAAAGACTTGGACGAAGATGGTATCGTTCGTATAGGCGCCGAAGTTCGGGAAAATGATATTTTAGTCGGTAAAATTACACCAAAAGGTGAGACCGAGCTTACTCCAGAAGAAAGATTGCTCCGAAGTATTTTTGCCGAAAAAGCTCGTGATGTAAAAGACACATCTTTGCGGATGGAGCACGGCAAGCGCGGACGTATCATTGGTGTGAAAATTTTCTCCCGCGACCTTGGGCATTCACTCGAGGCTGGCATCATTAAAAAAATTGTGATTGAAGTGGCACAAGTCAGAAACATTTCAGTTGGAGACAAACTATCCGGCCGACACGGCAACAAAGGAGTCATCTCTACGATTCTTCCGGAAGAAGATATGCCTTATGCAGCAGATGGTACACCTATCGATATAATTCTTTCTCCGCTTGGTGTTCCATCACGTATGAACTTGGGACAAATTTTGGAAATGCACTTGGGTATGGCAGCGAACACTCTGGGCTATCAGGCCATCGTTCCGCCGTTTCTCGGAGCCAAAGATGAAGAGATACGCGCCGAGCTTGTAAAAGCGGGACTACCGGAAAATGGTAAATTAAAACTTTTCGACGGACGCACTGGTGAAGCTTTTGCTCAGGACATAGCCGTAGGTTATATGTATATGTTGAAACTACACCACATGGTGGAAGACAAGATTCATATGCGTTCGATTGGTCCCTACTCGCTCATCACTCAACAGCCACTCGGCGGAAAGGCCCAAGGCGGGGGACAGAGATTTGGAGAAATGGAAGTCTGGGCACTCGAAGGCTACGGTGCGGCATATACTTTGCGCGAAATGCTCACAATTAAATCTGATGACATAGTAGGTCGCAGCGCCACTTTTGATTCCATTATAAAAAATGAAACTATCAGACCGCCGAACTCTCCGGCCTCATTCAATGTGCTTTTAAATTACCTGCGAGGACTGGCGCTGGATGTGAATTTAAGGAAATCAAATAAATAAGAATAATTTATGGAAAAAGATTTCGATAATTGGAATAGTAAGAAAAAAGAACTTTCGAATGGAAAACGGGTTTATTTTCATAAGGGAGATATTTGGCTTGCATCTATTGGTAAAAATATAGGAGACGAAGAAGATGGGAAGCATTCTAGTTTTGAACGGCCGATTTTAATAACTAGGAAATTTAACAATAATATTTTTTTTGGAGCTCCACTAACTTCCAATGAAGAAAAAGAGGGCAAATATTATCATAAATTAATTTCCTTTCCAGGCTCAACAGTGATTTTATCCCAAGTTAGACTTTTTGACGCGAAAAGATTATTAAGACTTATGAATAAGGTGGACAGTAAAGAATTAAAAGAAATAAAGATGAAAATAGGGAAGATTGTATAAAAAACGAAACCCCCTTGCGGGGGTTTCTCGGGGCTTTCGACAAGGAAAGCATTTACCCGTAAAGTGTAGCAAATCCAAGAAATATGTCAAGTATGTGTACAGTTAACCATAATTTATAAACTTATTAATAAATAATAAACAATATGAAAAATAATAATAAAGGTTTCATCGCGCCGATACTTTTAGCGATAATCGCTTTATTGGTAATAGGTGGTGGTGTATATATTTACCAAAATAAAAAAGAGAAGGTGCCGGCTGTGGTTGATACTGAGATACAGCAACCGGGTCAAGTTCAACAACAGACAGATACTAAAACTTCTCCAGTAAATACACAAACTGATACTTCAAATTGGAAAACTTATACTAATGCACAATATGGCTTTGAGTTTAAATATCCACCAGGCCATGAACTCGATAAATTAGACTTACCCATTCTAGTTTCTGGAGGAACGGTTTATGGAGGAGAGCATAGTATTACGTTTGGGATCAAAGATAAAACTTTCTGGGATATGGATTACAACGATAAACTCAGTTTTACTGTCAAATTTAGACCAAATGGAGAAATCTTCACTCCAGAGGAATATTTAAAAAATGCTTTTCCTACTCATTCTAATGATGCTGAATCAATGCCTTCTTACACTAAAGGAATTGCCAACGGTAGGCTTCAAAAAACTACTTTTGCTGGGCATCGGGCTATTGTGGAAAGTCCAAGCTATCTTTCCGCTGGGTATAAAACAATTTATCTCTACGGAAGTGAAGATAACTACTTTATACTTATCTCCCAAGGTACTGATGCAAAGGTACTGAGTCAAATTCTTTCCACTTTCAAATTTACACAATAATAATAAATTATGAAAACATTAAACACAACTGAATTTGATAGTATTGCATTAAGGCTCGCTTCACCAGAGCAGATAAAGGAGTGGTCCTATGGTGAGGTTACCAAGCCTGAGACTATAAACTACCGCACAGGCAGAAGCGAGCGGGGAGGACTTTTCGACGAGAAAATCTTCGGACCGGAAAAAGATTACGAATGTTACTGCGGAAAATATCGCCGAATTCGTTACAAAGATATTATTTGTGAAAAATGCGGAGTGGAAGTTACTCGTTCTATTGTTCGTCGCGAACGCATGGGGCACATCGAGCTCGGTACTCCGGTATCACATATCTGGTTTTTGCGTGGGGTGCCTTCTCGTATGAGTATCCTCTTGAATATTTCCGTTTCTGATCTTGAAAAAGTTATATACTTTGCTGGATACATCATCGTAAAAGTTCATGAAGAAGAGAAAAAGACCATTATTGCGAATCTCGACAAAGAATATAAGTCAAAATTAAAGAATTCTACCGATGATGATACTAAAGAAAAATTAAAAACTCTGCTTTCCGTTACCAAGAAGGAAATTGGGGAAATTTACGAAGGTAAAGTTTTGAATGAAATTTCTTTTCATCATTACTCGCTAAAATACGGAGCTTGTTTTGAAGCTAACATTGGCGCCGAAGCTATTTATTCTATATTTAAAAATCTTGACCTAAATAAATTAAAGATTCACACCGAAGCTATGCTTGAAAAAGCAAGTGTGATTGAAAAAGAAAAATTACAGAAAAGACTTTCTTTGATTCGTGCCATGACCTACGCCGGCATTCGACCAGAGTGGATGTTTCTGACTGTTATTCCAGTTATTCCACCAGTGCTTCGCCCGATGGTGGCCTTGGATGGCGGAAGACATGCGACTTCAGACTTAAACGACTTATATCGTCGAGTTATCAACCGAAACAATCGTTTGAAAAAACTGAAAGAGATTAATGCGCCGGATGTAATCTTGCGTAACGAAAAAAGAATTATTCAAGAAGCAGTGGATGCATTGATTGATAACTCCATTGCCAAACAAAATGATTCTGCGGCTATGAGTCAGTCTCAAAAACGTCCGCTGAAATCACTTTCGGACAATCTAAAATCCAAACAAGGTCTCTTCCGTCAAAATTTGCTTGGAAAACGTGTGGATTATTCCGGTCGCTCAGTTATCGTCGTCGGCCCATCACTAAAGCTCAATCAATGCGGATTACCCAAACATATGGCGTTGGAACTTTTCCGCCCGTTTGTGATTTCCAAGATTTTGCAGGCCGAGCTGGCATTCAATATACGCGGAGCAAACAAGCTCATAGAAGAACGCGAAGCAGTGGTCTGGGCGATGCTGGAAGAAGTCATCGAAGGTAAATACGTACTTTTGAACCGTGCGCCGACGCTGCATCGTCTCGGTATTCAGGCTTTCAACCCAATCCTGATTGAAGGAAACGCTATCCAAGTACATCCTTTAGTTTGTGAGGCTTTTAATGCCGACTTTGATGGAGACCAGATGGCTGTGTATGTGCCACTCTTAGAAGAAGCGCAAGCGGAAGCAAAAAATCTAATGGCTGCGAACAAAAATCTATTAAAACCGCAAAATGGAGACCCGATAGTGCATCCGAGCAAGGACATAGTATTGGGTTCTTACTGGATGACCAAAGAAGTTGATGGTGAAATGGGAGAAGGCAAATATTTTTCCAGTCCAAACACCGCTATCAGCGCTTTTGAATACGGCATTGTATCTCTTCGCGCTAAAATAAAAGTGCTATCTTCAAACAGGCCTAAATACAAAAAATTTAAAGAAGGAGTTTTTGATACTTCTGTCGGTAAACTTCTTTTCAATAGCATATTGCCTTCCGATTTTTCTTATATAAATGATGAAATGAGTCAGGAAAGACTATCTGCTCTTTTAGACGAACTTATCATGCACTATGGCGTGGATAATACACCGCCTATCTTGGATAAGATTAAAGAGTTCGGTTTCAAGTACTCGACCGTTTCTGGCACTACTTGGGGATTGGACAATGTGAAGACACCTACCCAAAAGCCAAAAATTATTGCAGAAGGAAGAAAACTGGAAGAAGAAATAGTGTCTCAATGGAGTGAGGGACTTCTATCCGGAGAAGAAAAATATCAGAAAATTCTTGAAATCTGGGCAAATGCTAAAAAAGATTTGGAAAAAGTACTGCCTAGTACGCTAGATAAAAATAGTTCTACTTATGACTTGTTTACCTCGAAGGCGAGAGGCACAATGACATCCTTGGTGCAGATGATAGGTATGAAAGGGCTTATTCAAAATAACCAAGGCAAGATATTAGAATTTCCAATTATTTCTTCATACCAAGAAGGGCTTTCTCCGATTGAATATTTCGTGACTACTCACGGTGCCCGAAAAGGAGCATCAGACACCGCGCTTAATACCGCTAAGGCCGGATACTTGACCCGAAGATTGGTTGACGTTGCGCAAGATGTAGTCATTACCGAAAAAGATTGCGGCACCAAAGAGGGAAAAATTGTTACCAAAGAAAACATTTCCGGAATTGAAATCGCGCTTTCAAAAAATATCCGCGGAAGAGTATTGGCTGGAGACTTAAAAGACAAAGACGGCAAGGTGGTTTACAAAAAGGGATTCTTGATTACCAAAGAAGAAGCAAACATTATAGAAGCCCAAGGCTTTACGGAAGTATTTGTGCGTTCTCCGCTTACATGTCGTACTATTCATGGACTTTGTGTCATGTGTTACGGACTTGATTTGGGAAGAAATCACTTGGTAGAACTCGGTGAAGCAGTCGGTATTATTGCCGCTCAAGCTATCGGTGAGCCGGGTACTCAGCTTACGCTACGAACTTTCCACGCTGGAGGTGTGGCTGGGACGGACATCACCACGGGTCTGCCACGTATTGAAGAAATATTTGAACGCCGAATTCCAAAAAATCCGGCAATTATTTCAGAAACTGACGGAGAAGTAATAGAAGTTAAAACTAAAGATGAAAAAGAAAAAGTAATCAAAGTACTTTCTGACACTAAAGTAGTGGGCAAAGCCAATGAAGTGGAATATACTGTAGCATTTAGAAGGATGCCTATGGTTAAAGCTGGTGACAGAGTTACTATGGGTCAGCTTTTGACTGACGGTTCTGCAGATATTGCTCAGATATTTAAATTTGGCAACAAAGAGTTGGTAGAAAAATATATAATTCGGGAAATTAACAAAGTGTATGAACTTCAGAACGCTTCTATCTCCAGAAAACATACAGAAATAATTGTTCGTCAGATGTTCTCCCGCCGAAAAATAAAAGACGCCGGCGAGACCAATTTTTCTATAGGTGACATTGTTGAACACACTACTTTCATAGAAGAAAACGCTAGGTTAAATGACTTGGGTGGCAAGGAAGCAAAAGCGGAAATCGTAGTGCTTGGTATCACAGAAGTTTCACTTCGCACCAAGAGCTGGCTCTCTGCGGCTTCATTCCAGAATACCAACCGCGTCTTGATTGAAAACGCTATCAAGGGCGGAGTGGACTCTCTACGCGGACTCAAAGAAAATGTCATCATCGGGCGACTCATTCCAGCCGGAACAGGATTCAAAAAGAAAGCTTCCGCCAATAAAGATGAATAAATCAGGCACCTCTTGCTTATTTGTCGTTTTTTGTTACACTAATGACGGTAAATTATTTGTTAATTTTTATCAGGAGTGGCAGAAATATCTCTTAGAACAAGGAGATATCGCATGCGTGAAAAGCAAAAGGGCCAAGTAGCGCAGTTTCTAGAGACAATAATGTATTGTTCAAAAGCGGGTGCAGATAAACTGAATCACCCCATATTCGCTCAAATAATAGGAAATTAACTCGAGACTATTTTCTATTATTGAATATGTAGAGCAAAGCGCGTAGGTTGGTCGCAAGCTCAAGGGAATATGTATGGGTATATATTTCTTTCAAAAATAAAAGCTGAAACAACCCCTAGATTGCGAGTAAAAACATAACCTCGCCTCCTGATAAAAATTAATAAGGCTTATTCTTGTCAACGTCAATTTGTAAATCAAAGCAAAAATAATTTATGAATCAAAATAGGAAAGTATTTGCATTTATTGATGTACAAAATACTGAGACAACAGCATTGAAAGTTTTGAATTTTATTTTTGATTGGCAGAAACTTATTAATTATCTAGAAACTCGTTGGAATTGCGAAAAAATATTTTTCTATCCTGGAGTACAAGAAAATGATGAAATTCGAAAAGGTTTGTTTATGGGTTTAGTTGGTAATCAATCTGAAGTTATTGTCCGTACTAAAGAATATAGAGTATATAAAAATCAAGACAAGGTGAGTAGCGTAAATTGCCCTAATTGTAAAAAAGATGTTATTCATAAAATTGACATGGGGTATTCATGGAAATGTAATTGTGATGTTGAAATGACTCTTGATGTTTTAAAACACTCTACAAAAGATACAGATGTTTTATTATTTACTGGTGATGGTGATTTTGCTTTTTTGATCGAAGAAATTATTCAGAATGAGACAAAAGTTTATATTTTTTCAAGTGCTCTTTCTGCGGGAAACACTGGCTCCAAGAGATTATCTAAAAAGTTGAAAAAACTTACAAATCAAAATGGGAGCCCTGTTCAATTAATAGAATTAAGAAATTTACAGAAAATTATTCAAAAAGATATATAAAAAAAAGAAAAAGCCGCGAAGCGCGACTTTTTCGAAGGATTGAGTAGAGTATAGCAAATCCAAAAAATATGTCAAGTATAAAATCAGCCTTTGTTTATAAGTTTATTTTTAATAAAAAACTATATGAAAAATAATCAAAAAGGTTCTGCAAGTTTTGCACTAATTGCTGTGATTGTTGTTCTTGTTGCCATCGGCGGGTATTTTGCTTGGTCTAATAAAACACAACCAGTTATACAGGAGTCTATACCAACACAGATTCCAAAAGATGAAACAGTAGGTTGGAAAACATATACAAACGAAGAATACGGATTTGAATTAAAGTATCCCTTGGACTGGATATACAAACCCTTAGACGATGCTGATGAAGGAGCAGGAATTGATGGAGCTGAAACTGATAGTTCAATATACAGGCTTCGTTTTGCTTCCCAAACATTTTTTGAAGATAGGCGAAAAGATAACAAAAATTTTACTATTGAAGTAGTTCCGCAAGAATCAAAGTTTTATAATCGCAATTTACGAGAATTTGTTAATAGTTTAACAGCTCGGGGTGGATTTAAGACTAGTTTTAAAGAAACTCGATTAATTATTGCAGGAGCAGATGATTCATTTACAAGAGATGAATCTTTTGATGGTCAATCATTTCGTATTGTATCTTTTGTAAAGAAAGATGGGAATATATATGTCATGTCAGCAGGTTTTTCTGACTCTCCTACTGTAGTTGAAATGTATTCAAAAATTCTTTCCACTTTTAAATTTCCCAAATAATTATGAATTCTCCAGTACAAAAAATTAAGGAGAGCCTGTCCATAGAAGAAGTAGTTTCTTCTTATATAAAATTAGAGCCTGCCGGCTCTAATTTAAAGGCTAAGTGTCCGTTTCATAACGAAAAAACTCCGTCATTTTTTGTTTCGCCGGCACGGGGGAGTTTTTATTGTTTTGGTTGTAGCGCCAGTGGCGACATTTTCACTTTTGTGGAAGAGTTCGAAGGGCTGGACTTTAAAGGCGCATTGAAACTCTTAGCTCTCCGCGCTGGTGTTGCGCTCGAACACTACAACCAAGAAGAAGAGAGTGAAAAGGAGAAGTTATACAGAGCAATGGAAGAAGCGACGAAGTTTTTTGAAAATAACTTAAAAGAAAATAAAGAAGTTTTGGAATACTTGAAGAACCGCGGCTTAACAGAAAAAAGCATAAGTGGTTTCAGGATTGGCTACATAAGTCCGGATTGGCGACAATTGTATTCTCATTTACAAAAAAAAGGATTCACTGATACAGAGATGGAAAAAGCCGGACTTATAAAGAAAACGGAAAAAGGATATTATGACAGGTTTCGCGGTAGAGTTATGTTTCCGATTGCCGACTCTAGCGGCCGAATTATTGCTTTTTCTGGAAGATTATTTGTGGACGATGGGAAATCAGCGAAATATTTAAACAGTCCGGACACAGTTATTTTCAATAAGTTTGCCGTGCTGTATGGACTAGACAAGGCCAAAGAATCGATTCGTAAGAATAATTTTTCTATTTTAGTCGAAGGTCAGATGGATTTGGTATTATCGCATCAGGCAGGATACAAGAATACAGTGGCCACTTCCGGCACAGCGCTATCGGACGCCACGGTATCAAAAGAAAATCTTGTTTCTAACTTAGGACTTATTCGCCGTCTTTCACCCAATATCGTACTGGCATTTGACGCTGATAACGCAGGTTTTAATGCTTCAAACCGTGCCGGCAGGATTGCTTTGTCTTTAGGGATGGATGTCAAAGTAGCAACAATCCCGGATGGGCTTGACCCGGCCGACTTGATTTCCGGTAGTGGTCAAAATTTGGGCCCTGACGCATGGCGTGAAGTCATTAAAAATTCCAAGCACATAATCGAATTTCTTTTAGATAAAATTTTAAAAAATTCCGGTACTGATGCGCGTAAAGTCGGCAGGGAAGTAAAGGATAAATTGTTGCCCTACATAGATGCGCTTAGTAGTTCTATAGAGAAAATGCATTTCATAAAAAAAATAAGCGACGCTTCCTCCATTCCCGAAGGTGCGCTACAAGATGATCTAAAGAAAGTTGAACAGGAACTTAAATACGAGAAAAAAGAAATAGAAGAAGCGCAAGAGTCTGTCAGTAAAATGTACCGAAAGGATTATATTTTGCGGAAATTATTAGGTATTATTCTATGGCAGAAGAGCCTAAAAAAACCCCAGGAAGAAAACAACACTAATGTGGATATAATGTTGAAAGAGATTGCAGAAATTTTAAATATCAAAGAGGATGAAGTTTTAGAAAAAACAAAAGAAGACAAGACAGATTTGATTTTTGAAGCGGAAGTTTTTTATACAGAGGATATGAATTTAGAAAAAGACATAAGAGAGTTATTGAATAATCTCCACGAGGAGTCCTTAAAAGAGGAATTGTCCAAAAGCATGCGAGAATTACGAGAGTTTGAAGAAAAAAAGGACAAAGATAAAATAAACAGAGTACTAAAAGAAATAAGTGAAATTAATAATAAAATACAAGACATTAAAAACAAAAAATAATAAATTTTGACTTCACTCGGACATTGTATAAATAAATTTACACATGCTCCTCGTTAGTCAAAAGAAAAAATATGAAAACAAAAACAAAAAAAAGAATAAAAAAAGCCAATAAAAAACAAAAAGTTCCAAAGAAAAAAAAGATAAAGGTTAAGAAAAAAATCAAGAAGAAAATTTCAAAAAAGAAACCGGCTAAAGTTCTCAAAAAAAGTACGAGAGCGGAAAAAAAGGAGCAAGAAATGAATCGTATCTCAAGCGAACTTGTAGAAAAAGGCCGCAAAAGGGGATTCATAACATATGATGAGATATTAAAGGCTTTTCCCGATATCGAAAATAATATTTTGTTCTTGGATGAACTTTATGAAAAATTTACCCATGCTTCTATCGATGTGCTGGAGGGTGGAAACTTACTGGATTTAGACATTGATCCAGCCGATAAAGACCTAAATAAGGGCAGCATGCATGACTCTATCCAGATGTACTTGAAAGAGATAGGTCAATATCCGCTTATTCATGCAAGTGAAGAGAAAGATCTTGCGAGGCGTATAGAGCACGGAGATTTGGAAGCAAAGAATCTTTTAGCGCGGGCGAACCTGCGTCTGGTGGTTTCGATTGCAAAAAAATACGTAGGCCGTAGCGCTAACCTGAACTTGCTTGATTTAATTCAGGAAGGGAATTTGGGGTTATTCAAAGCGGTTGAAAAATTTGACTGGACTAAAGGATACAAATTTTCTACATACGCTACATGGTGGATACGTCAATCTATCACCCGCGCACTGGCAGACCAGTCTCGAACTATCCGCATACCGGTGCATATGGTGGAGACGATTTCTAAATATAAGCAGACATACCGCAGGCTCTCTCAAGATTTGGGCCGGGAACCGTTGGCGGAAGAAATTGCCACCGAAATGGGTATTCCTATTGAAAAAATTCACGTGATTGAAAACATCAGCCAAGAGACAGTCTCACTCGAACAGCCGGTAGGGGATGATGATGATAAATCAACATTGGAGAATTTTATTCCGGATGATAAAATTTTACGTCCGGATCAAGAATCCTCACGCCGAATTCTTTCTGACCAAATTCGTGAGGTCTTGGACGAGCTAAATCCAAAAGAGAGGAAAATTTTGGAAATGCGTTACGGTTTGCTTGACGGCATTTCACATACTTTGGAGCGGGTAGGGGAAGAATTCGGCGTTACTCGTGAGCGTATCCGGCAGATAGAGGCAAAAGTCCACGAAAAACTTCGTCAGCATGAAAAAATTTCCAGGCTAAAGAATTATTTTGATTAAATTATTCCCCTCTTGAGGGGTGCCCTTCAGGGCGGGGTGGAGTATTTTTATGAAAAAAGAATTTAATTCAAAAAATTCAGGCAAACGTCCACCCCGTCTCGCTAAAGCGAGCCACCCCTCAAGAGTGGAATTGTGGGATTCAAAATCTCTTTATCCATATTTGGA
>Ga0209515_10004010_pt1 | contig 20314 bp, 21 predicted proteins | sample Subgroupgradi54m_FD_187454 | JGI IMG/M metagenome (GOLD analysis project Ga0209515, IMG submission 187454) | Subsurface groundwater microbial communities from S. Glens Falls, New York, USA - GMW60B uncontaminated upgradient, 5.4 m (SPAdes)... ...
CACCCCATGCAACACCCCATCCATTTCCATGGTAATCGTTTCGTAGTGCTCTCCACAAATGGTGTTCCAAATACAAACATGGTTTGGAAGGATACCACTCTCGTAAAAAATGGTGATGTCGTGGATATTCTTCTTGATACATCCAACTCAGGAACATGGATGGCGCATTGTCATATTGCGGAGCACATGGAAAGTGGAATGATGATGCAATACGTTGTCGCACCGTAGTTTTTAAGGACTTACGCAAACGGCGACCTTCACGTTTTTCTCCCAAACAAGTCGGGAAGCAGTACCAGCACGTACAGCTTCTCCGGCATTGTTCGGGCGGAAAAACACGAATCTCATCCGTTTGCGTAAGTCCTAATCGGGCTGTGTTTACTATACTATTTTGTAGTTACTGTCATTTGTGGTTGCATTTCAGAACCTACGGGTGTACCATTAAGCATAGAGGCATAATGTTGTTTTGGTGTTCATTTTATCATTTCATGATTGTGCCTTTGCATATCGGGATTTATTCATAATCTCAAGAGTATGAAAAAAGATACTTGCGCGAATTGCGGAAGTACGGATATTCAATACTACGAAACACCAACGGGCGGGAGAAACGATGGTGAGCCTCAGTCGGTGAGCACACTCTATTGGTGTCGTATGTGTGAATACGTGACCAAGCGAGACCAACAGTAGTCTTCGCAAACTTCTCCTCACATTGTCTTTATTGTAGGACAGTCTGAGGAGGAGGATCACGAGATTCTCTCCATTCGTCGTTGACACAAAAGCCGACTTGCTCGACTTTGCTGTCAGAAACGAATGTGCATTGCTCTCACAAAAAACATAGTGTAAGCTATGGAGGTATCCAATAAATTAAATAAACTATGTCTAATGAAATGCCCGAACTTCCTGAAGTACAATTGCACGAGCAAGCACTCGCAAGTATTCAAGAAGAAAAAATGCGCATTGCCGAGCAACTGATTATTGAATCTGCTTCAGGGGATCATCATCTCGGAATCGACGAGCTTGATGAACAGTGGATTGCAGTACAAAACAAGGAACGAGAAATCATGATACGCATGGTGCAGTTGCAAAGAGACGGCGTGCAACAAGAAGCGCTCGATGCAGGGCAAGGAGAATTTTTCGCGAAATAGTACAATTAGGGATCCTCATTTGCAATATTTTATCCGCAGCTTGAATCCTGTGAAGATTTTCTGAGAACAGACAACCCTTTTATTGGTAAAAGACTAAGAGTTTGGCCTATCTATTTGTCTCAAAAAGTGGTATACTGCGATTATGAATAATATTTCTCAAAAAGAAAAGGGTGGCTATACCATTGGACGCGATGCTTTTGCGAAGATTAGCGCTGTCGAGGGCATCTATTTGACTAAAGAGCTACGCCATGACTTTCAAATGTTTGAAGAAAAAGGTCTTTCTCCCAAAGACCGTCGTGATGCGATTGCCAAGAAGTATACTCGCTAACTTTCGTTCATGTACGATGCTGTAACCGATGCTTATTGCTACGAAGGAACAAGGGTTCTTAAAAATAAACTAAACCTCATCGACCAGAGCACGCTCGATATGTTTGAGTCGGCCATGACCACACAGCGTTCTGATGAACCGCTTCCATCTGGAGTATTGGACGTCGCTCATTATCGTGGTATTCACCGTCACCTTTTTCAGGATGTATATGAGTGGGCTGGGGAGTGGAGGACAGTACGAATCAGTAAAGACGGGAGCGCTTTTTGTTACCCTGAATACATCGAGCGGGAGATGAAGGCACTCTTTGGTGGCCTTCAACAAGAGAATTATCTTGTGGGGCGCTCATCTGATGAATTCGTAAACAAAGCGGCGCACTTTTTGTCGACACTCAATGCAATACATCCTTTTCGTGAAGGTAATGGTCGAACACAAACATCTTTTCTCCTCCTACTTGCCGACAACGCGTTGCATCCGCTTGATTTGACAAAGCTCGTTCCCGAACGCTTCATGGACGCAATGGTAGCTAGTTTTGAGAAAAATGAGACACAGTTGGTCTTGGAACTTAGGGGACTTCTGAAGTAGCTGCGAGTTCTGAACGAGACATTGAGATGTAAAAATAATAGCATCAGCATGATTGAAGTAGAGGAATTTTTGTTCAATCTCAATCACACGCTACGTTCCTTGCGCAATTCTGGGTGATTCCAAATGTGCAAGAAGAGCGGTATCTTTGCGCTTGGCTATTTTTATGTTAGATTATGGCGACCTGAAGAGGTAAAAAATAATTGGAAGACGTGGCTCGGTGGTCCAAGAAAACAAAAGACACCACACTGCGCAGTTCTCCATTGGTGTTATTGTGTGTAAAATAAAAAATATTCTGGAGACGTGGCTGAGTGGTCCAAGAAAAGTATGGACACCACGGTGCTAATGGTTTTAAGTAAGCACAAGGAAAGAAAAACAAAAATATGGAGACGTGGCTGAGTGGTCGAAAGCACCACACTGCTAATGTGGCAGGGTCTAAAAAGCCCTCCTGGGTTCGAATCCCAGCGTCTCCGCAGATTGGCTAATGAAAACGAGTAGCGTTTTTATTATTGCCATTGCGCGAGACGCTGGGATTCGAAAGACGGAGCCAATGTTTCGCTGGCAGGCGAAACGGCGAGCGACCTGATTTTCACGACTGAAAGGAGATGAAAATGGAAGTACTCTTTGTGGTGTCGGGGTCGCGAAAATTTTCTTGTGACGACAAGAAAATTATTTGTGACCGAATCAGAGCGTCTCCGCTCGTACAAAATTCCGCCTATGGCGGTTATTTTGTGAGCACAGACGAGGAGGTTGAATCTCTTTGCTTGCGGGGGGGGGCAGAATATTTGTATAATTATATCCGCATGAAACTTCCCAACTTGTTCACCACGCTTCGCTCAATAGTAGTTGTAATTATCCTCTCATTATTATTGCTTTTTGTCGGCTTACCGCTTGTTTATGGTCTTTCAGAACACAATGATTTTTCAATTAGCATTATTGCTGTAATTTCATCGGATATACTCTTTCTTCTTTGGTTGTCTTCTATTCCGGCAGGACTTTATTTCTCATTGGCTAACAAAAAAGCACCACGCGAGCTGATAGTCACTTATTTATTTTTTACTGGCTTGTTTTTGCTAATTATTTTTATGTTTTCGTCAGGCGGACCTCTCTTTAAGATGCTTCATCACACTGAATTTGAATGTTCATTTTATTCTGGATATGGAAAAGATAAGTGTTATTCAAATATTGCATATAGCGAAAAAGACCTCTCTATTTGTTATGATAAGGTTATTCGTGAGGCGCAGACTAGAGAATGTGTCTTCTGGATAAGATTTTCGACTGGTACCATTCAGGCAGAACAACGAGTAGCTACAACCACCACCACTACGTCACCGACAATTGTGCCGCCTGCAATTACTCCTTTGCCGACACCACTAGTTGATACCTATCTTTTTCACGCAGAGCACACTTATCGTGATAACGGTTTTGGTTTTAGTATTGAAATCCCATCATCGTGGACGAAGTATGCAGTGAGAGAGGAGCGAGGAGAAAATTCATATAATATATATTTTGCTTTACCACAGTTAAAATCCAGGGGAATGAATAAGTATATTGACCCCGAGCCAGAGTACTCAGCTCGCCTTCTTCGGGTTGGTTGGATTCAAATAATGACGGTCAACTATTTTGACGCACATAAACATGATTGTGGTTATCGTAGTCAATGTTTCTTCCCTAAAGAAATCACTCGGGACAAGAATTATGTTTATGGTCTAGGCATGCCCCGTCCTAATTTTTTCTCAGAGTACTGTCCTCCTGAGGCGACAGCGCAAGATCATTATATCTGTGGTCGTGGGGGAAATTCATTTCCGGAGAATATTGAAAAAACATTCAAGCTTACTCGTTAATTTTCAGTGCGCCACGGCGATGACGAGGATGCGTTTGGGTTTGTGGAGTTTTACCGCTCTGCGGGCTTCGTCCAACACACACCACAGAAAGAAACTTTCGGATCCGAAAGATGGAGGCTGCGAGGTCGGCTCGTGTCCTCAGGAAGCGTGGCCGAGTTGGGGTCGCGAGTAACTTGCAGGGTGTGCTACCACGTGCTACTATGGGCACATCAATACGAAAAGGGATCCGAAAGGTGTCAGTGCCTTAGGAGCCCTTTTCTTTTTATTGGTCTACCCAATATAAGTTCTAATATTTTCTAGATAATCGAAGAACTCCGAGCCAAGAGTCTTATAGAGCGATGAGGCAAATTTCTTGTTGGGGAACAGTATCTTTTTAAAAATATTTTTACCTACAAGATATTGAACCAATTTTTTGTAGTCTCCGTCTCCCGAAACTAAAACAATCTTATTAAACTCTTTATTGTCGACAAGATTTTTCATAATCTCAAAAACGATGTCGGTGTCTACGTTTCCCTTCTTTTTTGACTTAGCAAGCTTGTGATGCTCCTTGAATATAACGATGAATCCAGCTTTTTGTATCCCCTTGTACAGCTCATCGTTTTCTTCGTGGAGATATCCGAGAAAGTAATATGCTTCTGCCACAGAATAGTTTTCTTTCAGATAAATTCTGAACTTTGCCAAATCAACTTCCCACCCAGTACCACATGTGCAGTCAGAGAGTTTGATATCCTTTAGATCTCTACACAGTCTTTTCGCGCAAATGTAGCACTTAGTTGTGCCAAAGTGTAAATTTTGCGCATCGACAAATGCGAGGTTGTTTTCTGTGACTATTTCCATTAATGTTATTTTAACACAATGAAGACAAAAGCATTCAAAGTAGACTTTGAAGAGCCTCCATGTTTTCTTTAATGCGCGACCGCAATCACAAGGATACGCTTGGGTTTGTGGAGTTTTACGGCTCTGCGGGCTTCATTGATGGTGGCGCCGGTGGTGATGACATCATCGATTAAGATGACCGTCTTTCCGGTGAGGTGGTGTCCGTCATGGATGCCAAAGATATTTTCGACGTTATGTTTTCTTCCCATCTTGCTTGCCGTAGTTGCTTGTTGGGGATTTTCACGTTTCTTGTAGAGCATATCACTCGCTACACTCAAATGGAGGCCGTCGGCTTTTGCTGTGCGCGCAATCGCTTCGGCAATAATTCCCGCATGATTGTATCCGCGTTTTTGAGCCGCTTTTTTTGATCCTGGCACGGGGAGTAAAATAATTTCCTCACCAACTTTTTTTGTGCCCCGTGCAAGTTGTGTGAAAAATTCGCGGTAGAGCGCGTTGCCAAAATAGTGACCGAGTGATTTGCGCTGATGATATTTGAGTGCCCAGATGGATTTTTTTACCAAAGGATTTTTATAGTCAAAGAGCACGGCGGTGGTTCCCGAAAGCGCCTTTGGCTTTGTGGTGATGGTGCGTTCACAGAAAGCACAGAGCGCGTTGCCGAATTTACTGCACCCGACACAGCGTTCAGGGAAAATCATATTCAAAAACTCGTCCCACATGTTCATATTGCCATCCTACTCTTTGCGCAACAGTGGTGCAAGTATTTCTTTTAAATGAGAAAATTATGCTACAATAGTGGGCAATGGCAAACTTTTTTGAAAAATTATTTCCCAAAAAGAAATCCGACGCGGTGGTCGGAATTGATATCGGCGGGTCATTTGTCAAAGTCGTACAGCTTCGCAAAAAAGGGGAGGCGGTGGCACTTGATACGTATGGAGAAATTGCACTCGGTCCACTCGCGGGACTGGAGATCGGGCAGGCGACGAATCTGCAAATTGAAAAGCTCGCCGCGGCGATTAAAGATATTTTTATTGAAGCAAAGGTGACCGCGACCGACATGGTCTTTTCGCTTCCGCTTACCTCGACACTCCTTATGGTCATTGAGATGCCCAACCTCGGTGAAGAAAAGTTAAAAGAAATGGTCCCACTTGAGGCGCGCAAATATATTCCGACGTCAGTTGATGAAGTGACCATCTCTCATTGGGTCATTCCTCGACTGGTGCGCTCTTATGTTGACCCTGATGCGGAAGATGCAAAAAAGAATTCCGCTCCAACGGTGGATATTCTTTTGGCGGCAGTCCACAATGACGTGCTCGCAAAATACAGCGACATTGCGGGGAAGGTGGGTGCGACGAATGTTTCTTTTGAGATTGAAGTATTCAGTACTATTCGCTCTGTGCTCGGACGTGAGAGTGGTGCGACAATGTTGCTTGATATTGGTGGCGCAACCACAAAGGCGATTATTGTCGAAGAAGGGATTGTGCGGAGTTCGCATCTGATCAACGCAGGTTCACAGGAGGCAACGACAGCACTCGCACGCGTCAAGAAAATTTCGATGCGCGAAGCGGAAGAGTTGAAGCGTATGTATGGACTCACGGGGAATCCCGATGACCCTGCGGTTGCCGAGATTGTGCGTCTTTCAATGGAACGGATTCTTGTTGAGGCGAATCGTATTTTAAGAAATTATCAACAAGAAAAACGTGTCTCGATTGGACGCGTCGTACTTGCGGGTGGTGGGGCGCTTATGCTCGGACTTCAAGATCTTGCAACAGTGAGCTTCGGTACAACAATTGTGTATGGCAATGCTTTTGAAAAAATAGAAACACCACCCGCAATCGCCCCACTCCTTAAAGATGCCGGACCCGAATTTGCGGTGGCACTTGGGCTTGCCCTTCGAAAATTGCAATAAAAGGTGAGTTAGTTGGTTCTTATACACAGCATGCTCCTCGCCAAGATGTGCTTTCCCATATAAAATATACATAAATGGTAAACATGCTCGAAACATCATTCATCCCACAGCAACCATTGCTTCAGGTGAACAGAGAGACTAAGCTCAAGAAGCCACTGGGTGTTATTCTTGTGCTTGCATATGTTGTACTTTTTGCAACACTTATCGCGACTGCGGGATCATATTTTTATCGCTTCACACTTGAGCAGCAGGTGGGCAAAAAGAAAGTTGAGCTCGCAAAAACTGAAGACTCCTTTCATGTCGATGAGATCAATCTCTATAAAGGTATTAACGACAAGCTCCAGGTAGCCAAAGGTCTTGTCGACAATCACTTGATCGCTTCTGCGGCACTCGATTTTGTTGAGAAGGTAACCGCAAAAAATGTTGCCCTCACCTCATTCACTTTTAACGCTGGCAATGACCAAAAAACTGGTGCTACCATCGCGGTTTCTGCTGTCGCTTCGGGGTATGCGGGAATGTATGCACAGACTGAGGAGTGGAAAAAATTAAAAATTGTTCAGAATGTTGTTATTTCCGGAGCGAGTCTGGATGAGCTTTCTGGGTTGGTAAATTTCAGTGCCACTTTCACCATCGATACTTCAGAGTTTACCCTCACCCGCGCACTCCAAGATGCAAAGAATACGAGCTCCGGCGAGCAAGACATGATTACTCCTCCAACTCCCGTAACCCCTCCTCAAAAATAATTTTATGCAACGCTATATTTATCCCGTAATATTGATGCTCCTTTCGGTGGCGATGTGCCTCCTCTACATTGCTCCGACATGGGATGCCATTGCAAAGGTGCAGACAGAAAAGGCAGAGCTCGATAGCTATCTGCTCAAGGCGGCAGATGCACAAGGAAAGATCAGTAAGATTGAGACGCAGTACAAAAATTTTTCCACAGAGCAAACCAACGCGCTCAACACGATTCTTCCTGAAAAGATCGACACCACACATTTAATTATGGAATTAAATAATCTTGTAGCAAAAGAAGGTCTCTACCCTCACAACCCACAGGTTTCTGCACCGGCACCAACAACTCCAGTGAAAGGAAGAGCAAGTGCCCCCACTGCCCCCTATGCAAAGTACACTGTGAGCTTTACTATTTCTGCGCCATACCAAGTCTTCCGTAACCTCCTCCGTGATCTTGAGTCAAGCCTCGCACTGCGTGATGTCCAGAGTATCGCCTTCTCATCGTCAAAGACTACCGGCGCGAGTGTCGTGGGAGACCCAAGCCTTGCATCCTATGATTACACTATTACTATTGCGACGTACGCACTTCACTGATCATTATGGAAACACTCAAAAAAAATCTTGTCGATATTCTCGTGGTGTTTGGTATTCCCGCACTTCTTATCTGGGGCTTCTACGCTTTTCAGTCACCCGATAGTCCCGTGCTCTCGATGATCTCCGGCATCATCAATCAAAATGCGGGGGGAGAAGAAGTTGGCACAAAAACAAAAGAAGCCTTGGCAGTACTCGACACCATCAAGCTCAACGAATCACTCTTTGAAGACCCTGCATACAAAACACTCAAGGATTATCCCATCACTATCCCAGGGACAACGCTTGGTCGTGCAAATCCCTTCATTCTCACTCCGCAACTTGCCGAGCAAATGAAAGTGAAGGACAACGCCCCCGCTACTCCCAAGAAATAGACTTAGACTTGTCTTTTTGGATTTTTCTGATAGTGTGTGGTTATTAAATTAACCTTTTTGTTCACATGAATTTCACGAAAATCCTCCCGACTATCGGAATCATTGTTTCAGTTGTTTTCCTCCTCCCCACCAGTACCTCCGCCGCAGTCATCGCCGAACAAAACGTAAAGGATATCATTCTTGCAAGCACCGGAAACCCTCGTCAAGATTTTGTGCCAGGGGTACTTAAGGATGGAGAATTGAGTTCCATCACACTTTCAATGGCAGAGCTTGGAAGCCAATATGCAAATGAGTTTCAATTGTATGTCGTGTGTTTTGATGATTTTCCTTTATACAATACACCATGTACGGAGTCAGGAAACACGCATCCATATGCATCAAGTACTATTGAGAGTATTAAAGGAGCGCAACAACATGAGGTCACCTTTCATTTTCCATCCGGTTTTGTTTTTGACTCAACACATGCATACGTATTCCAACTCATCGGCACAGAAACCTCATGGGGAATCAATATCTACGGCAGTCGTGATAATGTGCACACCGGAGATATGGCAAGAAATCTCCAGCTCAACAACGGTCAGTTGAGTCCATATAATGAAGTGGGAGACCTCGCCTTCATCATCCGCACCACAGACCCAGAACCGACAGAGACCGACCTCACGCAAAGTGTTGCCGAAGGCACAATGCTTCCGAGTTCCACTATCACCTGGAGTGCCACCGTGAGCGACCCCAACAGTTTCAATGTCAAACTCGAAGCAGAGATTCGTCCGGTCACCGAAGCATTCAATGAAACCGACACCACCCATCTCTTTTCCTCCGACTTTGTCTTCTCCGGTACCACCGCAACACTGACCAACACCACACTCCAGAATGGTCACTATCACGTCCGCACCCGCACCGTCACCACTGATGGAAGGAAAGGTATATGGCACGAATTCGGCACGGAAGGGAATACCGACTTCATCATAGGCAATGAGGGATTAACCAAGACCTTCGGCAATGCAAAATGTTTCCCCAGCACTCAAAGTTGGGGTGGGAATTTTGGTATGCAAAATAGCATCATCAAGCAAGGGGAAGTCTTCAGCATCCCTGACGTTGATATACTCAAAAGTATCACCATTGGTTTCATCGGTTCACCTGCAGGAAATATTTTCTCCGTTGGCGATAATAGTGATGGGGTGAAAATGACGTTATATAAATACGCTGATATGGACCATGTTCTTGCCGAGAGCAATACTATTCTTTCTGGAGACATCACTCCTATATCAAACTGGACACAAAGCACACGCCAGACATTCACATTTGATGACATTAAACTCATTCCCAATGAGCGCTATGTGTTCTTGCTTGAGCGCACCGGAGCACGAAGTGATGATAATCGCTATATCAATTGGGTGTACTCCTCTTTTGTTCCTGCGTGCAACTTTAGTGGCGATGCGCATTATCTTGCGACTGTTTCTGCACCAAATTATCTTCCTGAGAATTATGATCCACTCACTGCAAATGACGCAATGGGTTTTGAGATTAACTACATGACCCCTGCACCTGATATTAGTGCGCTTGCTTCGAATGTGCTGTTCTTGCCCGGCATCATGGGAAGCACCCTCTATCGCTATGATCCACTCACGCAAATCAGTACCAAAGTCTGGGAACCAGGTCTTTTTGGCGAAGGAACCGAACAAGTGGAACAACTCCATATGAATCCTGAATTGAACACCAGCAACAATACTGATATCTATGCGAAAGATATTTTGCGTGAAGATTGGTCAGGTTCAAATTATTATGAAAGCTTTGCGAGTGCACTCGACAATGTGAGTGGCACAGGGAAGCCGATTAAGGAATGGGAGGGTATTGGTTACGATTGGCGCCTTGCACCAGAAGATATTATCGCCAGTGGAAAGAAAGAAGGGGACTATATTTCATATCTTAAAGCCACAAGCTCACCATACATTATTCAAGAACTCCGTCGTCTTGCCGCAAACTCCAAAACAGGAAAGGTCACCATCGTCGCGCATTCATACGGTGGACTCGTGACCAAAGCACTCATGAACACCCTTGGTGCTGAGGGAGCGAATCTTGTCGACAAGATTATCTTTGTCGCCGTTCCTCAGGTGGGTACTCCTCAAGCCATTGCCGGCATGCTCTATGGCAAGAATCAAGACCTCGGATTTGGTGGTGTAGCAGTGAGCGAGGAAGAGGCACAACAACTTGCGGAAACACTTCCCATGGGATTTAATCTGCTCCCCAGCAAGGAATACTTCAGTACTGTGCAAGAACCTGTCCTCACACTACCGAATGAAGATCACTTTGCTTCTTGGCGTGATCTCTATGGTGCTGACATACAAAATTGGGATGAGATGCACAATTTCCTCACGAGCACCAGTAATCGCACATTACTGAGCAACCTTCGGGTGACCGATGGTGCACCACCACTCTTGAATCACACGGCAAGTATGCGTGCACTTGCAACGCATGACACGCTTGATGCATGGGTACCACCGACAGGGGTTGCCGTCACACAAATCGCAGGATGGGGAATTCCCAAGACCGTGAAGGGAGTGAACTTTACCGGCTATGATATTGGTGATTCCTATTGCGCCGTTGATGACATCGTGTGTCACAGTACTAGTGACTGGGCACTTATTCGTGGTTTTGACACCACAATGGATGGTGATGGGACGGTCGTGACTCCGAGTGCTTTATGGACGAGTACTTCGACGGGGGCTTTGAATTATTGGGTGAATTTGGATAAATATAACAATAACCCACCTTTTAGTTTTTTTAGATTAGATAAAGAACACGGCGACATCCTCGAAGTCCCCGAACTCGTCACCTTCCTCACCGACAACCTCACGCAAATCACCAAACCCCTCACCACATACAAATATCTCTCCACCGAAGTCCCGAAGTATAAAAGCCCCCGCCTCCGCTACTCCCTCCACTCTCCACTGACCCTCGATCTCTATGATGATCAAGGTCGCCACACCGGAGTCTCAACCACCACCGGTCAAATCGAAGAACAAATCCCCGGTACATATTTCACGCAATTCGGTGAAGTGAAGTATCTCTTCACGGAAGCATCCACCACCAGCCACATTGTGATGAATGGCTATGCCACCGGTACTTTCACCTTTATTGCTGAACAACTCCAGGGAGACACCCTCCTTGCGAGTACTACATGGAAGGATATTCCGACGACACCTGACACACAGGTGACCCTCACCACCATCAGTGATATCAGCACCATCTCTCCAATGAGTATCGACAACAACAGTGATGGCATCATCGACACCACCCTTGCACCGAGGCAGAATGATATTGTGACGCTCGATATCACCGCACCCGAAGCCCTCATCACGTTCAGTACTTCAACCAACGCCATCACTATTCAAGGAATCGATGAAAGCGGAACCACCACACTCTCAAGCACCACAACCTATCCCACACTCAAGAAAAATCAGAAGCAGTACAAAGGAACAGCAACAACAACAGTCACGATCACCGATCAATCAAACAACATCACCATACTCACCTATACAGAAGAACTTCCGTCACCTACCAAACGTGATGTTATAAATCTCACCTCCATAAGCTATAATGGAGCAGTGCAGAATCTTGGCACGACCACACTGAAATACAAATGGGCAAACAATAAAACTACCGGAGCATATACCATGTTTGCTTCGACGTTCAGTACTTCCACTGTGGTCATTGAGTCCCACTATAGACCGAAGAAAAACCAAACCCTCATTATGAACACTCCTATTGATCTTGATGATGGTGATACGGATGATACTGTAGATACGCGACCGATTAAGACGAAATTGCAAGGGTTTGTTATTCCGAGTGTTGTGACGAAGCGGGGGAGAGTTAATGTTTCTTACTAATTTAAACTTAAAATCATGCTGACAAAAAAAACATATTTTTAATTTCATTTTCATACGTAGCAATCTTGGTAATTTTTGCATTTTGGAATGGTTGCTATGATCAACTTTGGTGTAGAAATTATATAAACCCGATTCTTACATTTTTTTGGCCTCTTCTTGTGATTTTTCCATTTTCCCTCATCACCTACAAAATGAAAGAAGAAGTTTTCGTGCGTTGGTGGAAATTCACCCGATGGTGGATCCCACTCACGATGTTCCTCACTCTCATCACTCCCGACAGCAATAGTGTCATCATGTCATGGGGCAAAGAAGTCCCTGCAGTGGGCATGACCATCCTTTATGTATTCATCAGCACCATTATTATCATCCGCACATGGCTTCGGGTACGCAAGGAGCAGTAGAGAATCTGGGTACGACCACACTGAAATACAAATGGGCGAACAATAAAACTACCGGAGCATATACCATGTTTGCTTCGACATTCAGTACTTCCACTATTGTGATTGAGTCTCATTATCGTCCGAAGAAGAATATTACGGTACTTATGAACAAGCCCATTGAGCTTGATGATGACGAGAATGATGATGAAGTGGATGTGCGACCAATCAAGACAAAGCTTCCTGGATTTGTTGTTCCGTCAATTATGACGAAGCGGGGGAAGATGAATGTAACTTATTAATTCAACATTATTTATGACAAAAAAAAATACACTATTTCTTGTTCTGCTTGTGACACTGATTCTTTCGATCACTTTTATCGAAAACGAAATTTGTGGTTTCGATAAATGCTCAATGCACTTGGACAAGCTCCCATTTTTATTTATATTTGCTTCCCCTGCTTTGTTGCCACTTTTTTTCTCCCTCATCACCTACAAAATGCGCGACGAGGTATTCGAGAAATGGCGCAACTTCTCGTACTGGTGGATTCCCCTCGGCATATTCCTCACCCTCATCACTCCCGACAGTAATAGTGTGATTATGTCATGGGGCAAAGAAGTCCCTGCAATGGGCATGACTATTCTTTATATATTCATCAGCACCATTATTATCATCCGCACATGGCTCAAGACGCGCAAGGAGGGGAAGTAAATTGTATTATGATGTAAGATGCCAGTTGCCGCGGGCTTTCAAGTCCTCAAGTTTGATGAAATCTCCTTGGTGATTTACTTGGGCGGCGATGCCAATCATGAGTGCGTTGTCGGTTGCAAGTTCGTGGGTGGGGAGAAAACATGCGACATCATGAAGTTTGGCAATTTCCTCAGTGAGCGTATTGCGGAGTCTTTTATTTGCTGAAACACCTCCGCCGAGTATAACTGTTTTTGCGCCAAATTGATCAATTGCACGCAATGTCTTTTTGACCAGCACTTCGACACATGCTTCTTCAAATTCGCGCGCGATGTCGGCTTTTTGTGTTGCTGAAAGTGCGCCAAGTTTTTTTGCCAAATAAAGCACAGCAGTCTTGAGTCCCGCAAAAGAAAAATTGTAGTCGCCCGAGTGGAGCATGGGGCGAGGGAGTGTATATTGCCCTGGAGTCCCTGTTTCGCCGAGACGCGAAATTTCCGGCCCGCCAGGATAGGGAAGTCCGAGCACGCGCGCTACTTTATCGAAGGCTTCACCGACCGCGTCATCTTTTGTTTCGCCAATGAGTTCATATTTGCCCCAATCATTCATAAGTACGAGCTCGGTGTGGCCACCTGAGACAAGGAGTCCGAGGGCAGGAAATTTTATTGGAGCAAGTTTTACCACATCATCTTCAGTGTTTAAGAGTGCTGCGAGAAAATGTCCTTCCATATGATTCACGGGGATGATCGGCTTTTTCCATATGAGCGAAAGTGCTTTTGCAAAATTAATTCCCACCCACAGCGCAGGCTCGAGTCCCGGTCCTTGAGTGACCGCGATAGCATCGATGTCAGGGACATCAATACTCGGAAGCTCATTCAAAAATTGTCCGAAGAGCTCCGGTTCACGCTCAAGGATAACTTGAAATTCCGGACGGAGCGGGTGCTCGACGACATGTCGGCTTGTCTTTTTGTGCATTCCTGCATCTTTTAATGTTTGAATAAGCAGGGGAACCAGTGTGCGTGCATGCTCGCGTTTTGCAAGCATAGGAAAAACACCCCCATATTCTTTATGGATATCAATTTGAGAAAGCACCTTGTCTGCATGGATGCGAAAACGAAGGTCGGGAAGCACCCCCTCGCTTTCAATAATAGCGAGCGCGGTTTCATCACAAGAGGTTTCAATGGCAAGTATTTTCATAACAAATAGGTTTTTGGTGCACCCTGGAGGATTCTCGCTGACGGCGCGTGATTCGTGGTTTTGCCGGCAAAACATCACCAATCTTTCGAATCCTCCACAGAAGCAAGCAGTTGCTTCCTAGGGTGCATCAAATGAAAAGTTTTGTTTGTGCACCCTGGAGGATTCTCGTCCTACCGACGCTGTACACCTCGTCGAGGTCTTCGAATCCTCCACATAGCCGAGCAGTCGGCTACTAGGATGGTGCACCCTGGAGGATTCGAACCTCCGACCCCTGCAATGTGAATGCAATGCTCTAACCAACTGAGCTAAGGGTGCAATGAGTGCATCCTAGCGAATTTTGTGATTTTGAGCAAATAATAAAAACTCCTCGGAAGGAGTCTTCATTTTTGTGGGCGATAGAGGAGTCGGTCACGAATATTTTACTTGTCGCCACAAGTAAAATTTCTCGACCCCGACTCGCCGTTTCGCCTGCTGGCGAAACAGTGGCTCCGTCTTTCGACTCCTCTATCGCCTCACCATAGATAACAAAAGCACTCCGTAAGAGTGCTTTTGTCTCTGGTGGGCGATAGAGGAGTCGAACCTCTGACATCCACTACGTCAAAGTGGCGCTCTACCAACTGAGCTAACCGCCCATATTTTCGAATACTAGCATACTATTTTCACGCGAACAATCTCCATTATACTTCATGTTGCTCAGTTGGGAGAGTGAGCGCTCTATTCGAGATCGTCTTCGCAGGCTTTGCGGAGAAGGCGGGTTGTGTTTTGCGTCCGCGGTGGCGGACACTATTGCGAAAAAGCCAACCTGGTGTCTGACTTCTGAGGCAGACTTGGCTTACCAACTGAGCTAACCGCCCCCACAATATTCAATTTTTTCCGACAAGCATTTGCATGCTCAATTCGGGTGACCTCACGGGGAATCGAACCCCGATTTACGCCGTGAAAGGGCGCCGTCCTAACCGTTAGACGATGAGGCCTTGATGATAATCTCGGTTTGTACCAAGCTTCGTCAGTGCGTCCTATACTAGCATAATTTCTGGAAAAATCCAGTGAATTGTGATAGATTAGCCAAACAGAAATAACACGGAGATGTGGCTGAGCGGTTGAAGGCAGCACACTCGAAATGTGCCGTAGGGGTAACCCTACCGGAGGTTCGAATCCTCCCATCTCCGCCAAAATTGGAAATCCGGAAGGTGGGGGAGAAAACATGATATACTTTTCTTCATGCCCACACTTGTCACACTCCTTCTCTCCGGACTTATTCTCACCGCAGGAGATATTTTTATGAAATATTGGGCGACACACGGAGGAAGCAATTATTATATTGCCGGACTTACCATCTATCTGGTGGGACTTATGTTTTTTGTGGAAACCTTAAAACAGGAAAATGTCGCGATTGCGTCGGCAATACTCGTCATGGTCAACATTATTTCACTGATCATCATCGGCTGGTTCTTTTTTCACGAACCATATAGCCACACAAAGCTCGGGGGAATCATTCTCGCACTCCTTGCTATCCTGCTCCTTGAGCTCGGAAATTAACTTTTATGCAAAAAATAATACCTCATCTCTGGTTCGACAACAACGCAAAAGAAGCGAGTACGTTTTACACGACACTCTTTAGTGATTCACAAATAAAAAATGTAACCACTATTACCGGTACGCCCTCCGGAGATTGCGATATTGTGAACTTTCAACTTGCGGGACAAGACTTCATGGCGATTAGCGCGGGTCCATATTTTAAGCTTAATCCGTCGATATCGTTTTTTGTTGTTTTTGATACTGAGGAGGAAATTGAAGCGACATGGAATAAGTTGATCGAGGGAGGTAAGGCACTCATGCCCTACGACACGTACCCATGGGCACAAAAGTATGGGTGGCTAGAGGACAAGTACGGGCTTTCATGGCAGCTCTCATTGAGCGAGCATCACCAAATGGAGCAGAAGATCACTCCGCTTCTGATGTTTACGAACGAAGTTGCCGGCAAGACCAAAGAGGCTATTGAAAATTACACGAGTATTTTCCCTGACTCAAAAATTGAAATGATGGTGCCTTATGTCAAAGAGGATGGCGACAAAGAAGGATTCATCAAACACTCGCGCTTTACTCTTGGTGGGGCACAGTTTATGGCAATGGATAGTTCGCATCCACATGATTTTCATTTCAATGAGGCGCTGTCATTTATCGTACACTGCCATACTCAAGAAGAAATTGACCATTATTGGAAGAATTTATCCGCAGTACCCGAGTCGGAGCAATGTGGATGGCTCAAGGATAAATACGGCGTGTCGTGGCAGATTGTCCCAACGGTGATGAATACAATGATGGCAAGCGGGGACAAGGAGAGGATCGCACGAGTCACTCAGGCATTTCTCAAAATGAAAAAGTTTGATATTGCTGAGCTTAAGCGGGTGTATGAAAACGAATAGGTCATAAAGAAGGGAAGCCAAAAAGAAAAAGCGCCACCTGGCGTTTTTTCTTTGTCGAGAAAGTTTAGGGGATAGCGGTGTTGACGCTTTTTGCTATACTTACTATACTTAAATATAGTTAATAAATAATTGGAACAACAAAACAATTAAAAAATTACCAATGTCATTCATGTGCGCATTTGTTCATTATGAAAATTAAATTAAAAAGAAATGAAAAAATTTACTCCACGTTCGATGTTTGCTGCAGTCGTTGTCTCATCGCTCCTTGGTGCCATGTTGCCGACTGCGACATTTGCTGCGACGACACCGTCGCTTGGTACTGCCGGTACTTACGGCATACTTTCGAGCACATTTACTCGTAATGTTGGTGTCACTGCTATTACGGGTGATCTTGGGTATACGACATTGAGCGGCTCGGGGACACACACGGTGAGCGGATCAACATTCATCACCCCTCCTGCGCAGTCGGGAACAGATCAAGGGGCAGCATTATCGTCTTTGGCTGCACAGTCTTGTGATTTTAGCTATGGTTCACCGACGGACTTGAGTCTCTTGCCTCAGCCGCTCCTTCCTGGAGTTTATTGTATTGCTGCAGCCACATCTATTGGTACGGGTGGTATCACACTCTCTGGTGCAGGAACATACCTCTTTAGGATTACCGGCGCACTCACGACCGTGGCGAATTCAAATGTTACACTGCAAAACAATGCTTCTTCGTGTGATGTCTTTTGGACGCCAACTCAGGCAACAACGATGGGTGCAAATACCACCTTCAAAGGAACGGTGATCGATGATGCAGGTATTACCGTCGGCAACACGACTTCATGGATCGGAAGGGCGCTGGCATTTGGTGGAACAGTCACGACGGACACAGACACTATTAACTCAACTTGTACGACAGGGGCAACCGCTCCTGCAGCGGGAGGTGCACGCCGTGAGGGGGCAATCAATGTGGTAAAAACCGTTATCAATGACAATGGTGGGACAAAGACGGTCGCTGATTTTCCACTTTTTGTAAATGGTACATTGGTCACCTCCGGTGTGAGCAATACGTTTCGTGCACCTGCTTCGATTTATTCGATAACTGAAGTGAGCGATTCCAATTACGTGCAATCATTCTCCGGTGATTGTGATTTGAGTGGCAACGTTAATCTGAATCCTGGGGACAATAAGTTTTGTATTATTACCAATGACGACATTGGACCGTCTTTGCCCGTCCCACCCGTCCCACCGCTTATTGATGTGGTGAAGGTGCCGAGTCCTTTGGCACTTCCTGGAGGTCCTGGGCCGGTGACTTATGCGTATACGCTCCGCAATATGGGCACGGTTCCGGTAACGAATCTCACGATGGTCGGTGACACATGCAGTCCGATCGTGCTTTCCTCTGGTGACATGAATGGCGACGCAAAACTTGATGTAAATGAAACATGGGTCTATCACTGCACGACGAATCTTTCGCAAACACATACGAATACCGTTGTTGCGACCGGATGGGCGAATGGAATCTCCGCGGTTGATATTGCAAGCGCAAGTGTTGTGGTCGGACTTCCTATCGTGCCCCCACTTATTCATGTCACAAAAATTCCTGATCCATTGACTGCCTTTGGTGGTGGATATGTGAGCTATGCCTATACGGTAACAAATCCCGGTGTGGCGCCACTTCATAATGTCATACTCACAGACGATAAATGTGGTCCGATTTCCGGACCGTTTGGTGATGCGAATGGCAATAGATTACTTGAATCAAATGAAACATGGGCATACGCATGCCGGACAAATCTCACAAAAAGTACAACAAACACCGCAGTCGTCACGGGTGAAGCGAATGGGTTGATTGTGCGTGACTTTGCGATTGCAACAGTGCTCACTACCGCCCCTGGACTTCCTAATACGGGATATACTCCTCAGGATAAAAGCGTTGTTTGGGATATTCTTATTGCTCTTGCTGCGCTCGGAACTTTCTTCTATGTCCTTCGCAAAAAACAAGGCGCATAAACGCTCTAAAAGACTTATCTTTGTCCTGCTTGCCATCTCGATGCTCTTCATGGTGTGTGCGGTATTTTTCAGAAGCACCACAAAATCTATTATCCCATCACAAAAAATCACTATGAGCTATTATGGAAATATCATCAAGGAAACAGTCGTGAACACTAATTTCCGTCGCGTGTTGTTCACTGGCGCAAATAGTCAGCTTGTGGTGATGAGCATCCCTCCAGGTGGTGAGATCGGCGAAGAGACACACAAGTACACCGAACAAACACTCTTCTTTCTTTCGGGAACGGGCGAGGGAATATTGAATGATAAGAAGTTTCTTATTGGGCCAGGTGATGTCGTGGTCGTCGTGCCGGGAACGAAACATAATTTTCGGAATACCGGCACCGAAGACCTCAAGGTGTACACTGTCTATGCGCCGCCCAATCATATCGATGGTCGCATTCATGTGACGAAGGCTGATGCGGATGCGGATGTGGCAGACGAGGCAATCGGCGAGGCTCCACCAAAGAAATAATGGAATCAAAAATATCATTCAAATGGTTATTGCTCATTGTGTGTATGGGAGGAATTGTTTTTGTGGTGATAAGTATTTTTTTTCCAACGCTTGATGTGTTTGGGAAAAGTCTTTTGCTGAAAAAAGCTCCACATGCACGCAGTCAGACGCCACTTCTTATACCTCAGGGAAATTTAATTGAAGGTACGGGGACGGTGGTGACTCGAGACACTTTGTACATTACCCCCGTGGGATCGGGACTTCCAACACGTCTCACAATCCCACGAATCAATGTGAGTGCCACCGTCGAGCATGTGGGGCTTACCGCAAATGGAGACATGGGAATTCCCGCGGGCCCCTCCGGTGTTGCATGGTTTAATCTCGGACCACACCCGGGAGCAAAGGGGAGTGCGGTTATTGCGGGGCATTTTGGTTGGAAGGATGGTATTTCCGCAGTGTTTGATAATCTTGATAAATTACAGAAAGGAGACAAGCTCTATGTTCTTGACGACAAAGGAGCGACGAGTACTTTTACGGTAACGGCAATGCGGACATTTGGCGAGCATGACGATGCATCGACAGTTTTTGCTTCAAGTGACGGAAAGGCACATCTGAACCTCGTTACCTGTCAGGGAATTTGGAATAAAAACAAAGCAAGCTACTCCAATAGGCTTATTGTGTTTAGTGACAAAGATGAAAAGTAATGAGGGGGAATAAAAAAATCCTCAATATGAGGATTTTTTATATTACTCAGAGAACGCTTACTGTTTTGCAATGTGCATGTAGATATCTTCGAGCGCGCGCACAGCGTCTCCTGCGGCAATATTGTTCTGATGGTAGAGGACATCGGTACAGTCACCAGCTGCCCAGATTCCTTGCGTGGTGGTTGCTTGTGTGCGTGGGTCAATGACCACTTGTCCGT
>Ga0209515_10004011_pt1 | contig 20311 bp, 18 predicted proteins | sample Subgroupgradi54m_FD_187454 | JGI IMG/M metagenome (GOLD analysis project Ga0209515, IMG submission 187454) | Subsurface groundwater microbial communities from S. Glens Falls, New York, USA - GMW60B uncontaminated upgradient, 5.4 m (SPAdes)... ...
CGCGGATCCAATTTTCCCAGCGCTGGCACTTGGACCTATTGTCGAACATCTGATGATTGCAAGTTAAGGAGATTTCAATGAGTAAAACACATAAGGCAAAATCATTATTTGATCCGAAGATTGCAGGGTCGGCAATGATCGGCTCTTTGAGAAAATTGGATCCGCGGCATCAAATCAAAAATCCGGTTATGTTTGTGGTACTCGTTGTGAGTGTGCTAACTACAGGGCTCTACTTTCAGGCGTTAGCAGGACATGGCGAGGCCCCGGCCGGTTTCATCCTGGCCATTTCTCTTTGGCTTTGGTTTACGCTCATCTTCGCAAATTTTGCTGAAGCCATGGCCGAAGGCCGAGGGAAAGCCCAAGCCGAAAGTCTCAGGCGTGCAAGAAAAGATACCCCTGCAAAAAAACTTTCAAAACCTGTTTACACTTTTGGGGATCGATATCAGCTCGTATCCGCAACCACTCTAAAAAAAGGAGATACTGTTCTTGTTGAAGCGGGTGATGTCATTCCGATGGATGGCGAAGTGATTGAAGGAATTGCATCGGTCGATGAGAGCGCAATAACAGGTGAAAGCGCGCCTGTCATTCGAGAGAGCGGTGGAGACAGAAGTGCTGTGACTGGTGGCACGCGCGTTCTTTCAGATTGGTTCGTTGTGCGGATCAGTTCCAATCCCGGAGAAACTTTTCTCGACCGAATGATCGCAATGGTAGAAGGCGCGAAGCGACAAAAAACTCCTAACGAAATTGCACTTAGTATTTTACTCGCCGGTCTCACCATTATTTTTCTTTTGGCAACCGTCACGTTGCTTCCTTTTTCGATCTACGCCGTGGCCACTTCAGGAAACGGAGCCCCGATTACAGTGAGTGTTCTGGCTGCGCTTTTAGTTTGTTTGATTCCGACAACAATTGGAGGACTTTTGCCAGCAATAGGAATTGCCGGAATGGACAGGATGATTCAAGCCAATGTCATCGCTACTTCAGGCCGTGCTGTCGAAGCAGCTGGCGATGTTGACGTTTTGCTTCTTGATAAGACAGGAACGATCACGCTTGGTAATCGTCAAGCCGTGGCTTTTTTCCCCACCGATGGCGCAAACAGTCAGGAATTGGCCGACGCTGCACAACTGGCTTCGCTTTCAGATGAAACTCCGGAAGGGCGAAGCATTGTTGTTCTCGCAAAAGAAAAATATGGAATCCGGGAACGGCAGATTCACGAATTGGGCGCTACTTTTATTCCGTTTACTGCTCAAACACGTATGAGCGGTGTGAATTTAGCCAATGGTCGACAAATACGTAAAGGGGCCTCGGATGCTATCGAGTCTTACGTTCGGAAATTGGGCGGCTCGTTTCCCAACGATTTAAAATTCAAGATTGAATCCATCGCTAAAGAAGGAGGAACGCCTTTAGTCGTAGCAGATCACATTCATGTTTTGGGCGTGATTCAGCTAAAGGACATTGTGAAAGGTGGAATCAAAGACCGTTTTACCGAGCTTCGTAAGATGGGAATTAAGACCATCATGATTACCGGAGATAATTCATTAACAGCTGCGGCAATCGCTGCGGAAGCAGGAATGGATGATTTTCTCGCTCAGGCCACGCCGGAAACGAAACTCAAATTGATCCGGGAAATGCAAGAGGGCGGCCGGCTCGTTGCTATGACTGGCGACGGAACCAATGACGCCCCAGCTCTTGCTCAAGCAGACGTTGCGGTGGCGATGAATACCGGAACCCAGGCCGCAAAAGAAGCCGGAAACATGGTCGATCTGGATTCCAACCCCACAAAATTGATTGAAATTGTGGAGATCGGTAAACAGCTTCTCATGACGCGAGGATCGCTCACAACTTTCAGCATTGCAAATGACGTCTCAAAATATTTTGCGATTATTCCCGCCGCCTTTATAGGGACTTATCCTGCGCTTGCAAAGTTAAACATTATGCATCTTGCTACACCGGTCAGCGCGGTTCTTTCCGCAGTCATTTTTAATGCGATCATCATTATTCTATTAATCCCACTGGCATTAAGAGGAGTCAGGTATATGGCCACGCCTGCAAGCCGGCTTCTTAGGGACAATCTTTTGATTTATGGCGTCGGAGGATTGATCGCGCCTTTTATCGGAATCAAATTAATCGATATGCTGCTTGTCGCGCTTCATTTGACTTAGGAGGGGAATAAAAATGATCCGAGAACAGATAAGACCTACTTTGGTTTCTTTTATTTTGCTGACTCTCCTAACAGGAGTCGCTTATCCACTTCTTGTTACGGGAATATCGCAAACTCTTTTTAAGAATCAGGCGAATGGGAGTTTGATTTTTAAAGATGGCAAGCCGGTCGGCTCTTCACTCATTGGTCAGTCTTTTGATGACCCAAAGTATTTATGGGGCCGTCCGTCCGCGACGTCACCCGCTTTTAATGCGTCCGCTTCTTCTGGATCCAATTTTGGGCCCATGAATCCTGATTTTGTTAAGACCGTTGAGGCAAGGATCAAAATATTGAAGATGGCGGATCCAACTAACACAACTGCGATTCCCGTTGATCTTGTAACTGCATCGGCCAGTGGTCTTGATCCTCATATCAGTTTGGCCGGTGCTTTTTATCAAATCCTAAGAATCGCCCGCGCGAGAGGAATGTCCGAGGTTGAAGTTAAAAAAATCATTCACAAAAATACACAAGGCCGTTTCTTAAAAGTGATTGGAGAGCCGGTTGTCAATGTTTTCAAAGTGAATCTGGATTTGGACACTCATAAGGAATAACGAATGGATTTCTTTCTGAAATTCACATTGATCTCCTATGCCGCCGTGGCTTTTTTCGCGATTGGATTTGGGCTGTCGTTTGCAACTAAAAGAACTCTTAATATGGTAAAGTTAGCCGTTATTTTTATTGTGATGGCAGTCTCTTTAAGCCTATCCTTTAAAAGCGAGACGCTTCAAAACCGCCTCATTATTTCATTTGTCTGGACATCCGTTATGGGTACAGGCTTTCGTTTTGGAAGAAAAATGACCAAACGCAACGCCCATTTGTCTGGTAAAGTATCCGAATGAACTTACTGACAATTTTTGGCTTACTTGCCGTAACAGCCATGTTGGTGTGTTATGCGTTTGAGCGGCGCAGCCCATGGTTTATCTTGGCGTTTGCTGTGTCTTGTGCGCTTGGTTCTGTCTATGGCTTTCTTCAGGGTGCTTGGCCATTCGGACTGGTGGAAGCAGTTTGGTCCATCGTGGCCCTGCGGCGATGGTGGTTAGCAAAATAGCTATAACTTGATATGGAAAATAAACGCCCCAACCCTGATCAAATATTGGCCTCGATTCAAAAAGAAGAAGCCAGGCAAAAACGAGGAAAACTCAAGATATTCCTTGGAATGTGTCCTGGCGTAGGGAAGACCTTTGCCATGCTCCAAGCTGCGAGACAACGGGCCGCGGAAGGCCTTGATGTTCTTATAGGAGTTGCGGAAACTCATGGTCGGAAAGAAACCGAGGCGCTTTTGGAAGGTCTTCCCTTCGCTTCCAAAATGCAAAGGCCGTATCGTGGAACTGTCCTTGAAGAAATGGATATTGATACAATTTTAATGATCCGACCGCAGCTCGCAGTGGTGGACGAACTCGCGCATACCAATGCTCCGGGAAGTCGGCATCCAAAACGATATCAAGATGTCCTTGAGCTCCTTGCCGCAGGAATTGACGTTTACACTACGCTCAATGTTCAACATATAGAAAGCCGCGCTGAAGCAGTCTATCAAATCACAGGCGTTCGAGTGCGGGAATCGGTTCCTGATTCTCTAATCGATGAAGCAGATGAAATTATTTTGATTGATCTTTCTCCGGAGCAACTTCGTCAGCGCCTTAAAGAAGGCAAAGTCTATATGGGAGAACGTGCAGTAACAGCTGCGGATAATTTTTTCCGTGAAGAGAATCTAATAGCACTCCGCGAGATGGCGCTTCGCTTTACTGCAGAGCGCGTTAACCAAGACCTGCGCGAAATTATGACGGAACAGCGAATCGAGGGGCCTTGGAAAGCCGCTGAACGTTTGATGGTAGCGATTGGGCCAACTCCTTATTCGGAAGGTTTAATCCGGTGGACTCGGAGCTTTGCCGCTTCTCTCAATGCGCCATGGGTTGCGGTTTATATTGAAACTTCAGAGAATTTAGATGGGGAAGAAAAAAAGAGACTGATGGGGAATTTAACTCTCGCCAGACAACTTGGCGCTGAAGTGATTGTAAGATCAGCAACGGATCTAGCAGGAACGCTACTTGAAGTTGCACGTCAAAATAATGTCACCCAAATTTGTGTTGGCAAGCCTTCGGGGAATCCTTTTTGGGAATGGCTTCGAGGCGGTTCTCTTACCCACCGCTTAATTCTTCAAAGTGGCGACATTGATATTCATATGGTTCGCGTGAAAAGTTTGGGCGGGGATAAAACTAAAACGCGCCGTAAAATTTTTTCACCCGGAACTCCTCGAGAGTATGGAATCGCCTTTGGCGTTGCCGCAGTAGTGACTGTTTTTTGTCTCGCCGTTGAGAAAATCACGGGTTACTCTTCGGTATCATTGATTTATCTTTTGGCAGTGGTGCTGTCCGGAGTGTATCTGAGTAGATGGCCGGTTCTATTTTTGGGCACCCTTAGCGCTCTTCTATGGAACTTTTTATTTATTCCGCCTCGTTTTACTTTTTATATTTACAAAACCTACGACTTTATGATGTTCGCCATGTATTTTGTGATTGCCATTGTTATGGGACAAATTACAACGCGACTCAGAGAACGTGAGAAGGCCGAACGCAAACAGGAAGAAAGAGCCAATACTCTTTATCAGCTCACGCGCACAATGGCTGCAACTCCTGATTCTAAAGAAGCCATTCAGCATGCCCTAGGAAAACTCGAAGAAATATTAAAAGTTCAAGCCGCTATTTTTCTTGCGGATGAAAAAGGTAGGACTGATTTTGAAAAGCCAAAAAGTGGCACCCTATCTTTGACGGGCAAGGAAAGAAGCGTTGCAACTTACGCTTTCCAAAAGCAGCAACCCTCTGGTCGTTATACAGAGACATTGCCTGAAGCCGAAAATTTTTATCTTCCTCTTGTTTCCATGAGTAAAACTTTGGGAGTGCTTGCCATTCATCCTTTAAAAAATGAAGTTTGGTCGCTCGATCAACGAAGTCTCATGGAATCCTTTGCATCCTTAATGACGGTCATCTTAGAAAAAGATATTCTGACTCGCATGGCCGAGGAAGCTAAAATTAAGATTGAATCAGAGAGGCTTCAAGCGGCGCTGTTGGACAGCGTTTCTCACGAGCTCAAGACGCCTCTTACTGTCATTGCGGGATCTGCAGAACATTTGGATAAAAAGGATATGCCCGAAGCGTTTCGGAAGCTCGTTTCCGAAATCCGCACTGCAAGCACTCGATTACTTCAGACCGTCAATGCTCTTCTCGATATGACTCGGCTCGATTCGGGGCGCATTCAGCCAAATTTAGAATGGCATGATATGCATGATATTATTGGAAGTGCTGTTGAAAACCTGGGGCATCAAGTCAAAGTAACCTATTCGGATCATTTACCACTTGTTAAAATCGATGCTACTATGATTCGACAAGTTCTTTCAAATCTTCTTTCAAATGCCACTACTTACACTCCGACGGATAAGGAAATTTTCATTTCAGTCCAAACCGATCAAAATGCACTTGTTGTGAGTGTTAAGGATCAAGGCCCCGGAATCGTGGAAGAAGACTTAGGTAAAATCTTCGAGAAATTTTATCGGGGAAAACACTCCCGCCCTGGCGGACTCGGACTGGGACTTTCTATTACTAAGCGCTTTGTCGAAGCACACGGTGGCGAAATCGAAGTGCGAAACAATGAGAACATCGGAGCTTGCTTTACTTTTCGTTTGTCAGTAGAGTTTTTTTCTGAAGAAAAGAGAGTTGAAAGATGAACACACAACCGTTTATTTTGGTCATTGATGACGAGATCCAAATGAGGCGCCTTTTGAAAATGACTCTTGAGAACGGCGGTTACAGTTACGCCGAAGCAGAGAACGGCGAATTAGGTTTGATGGAAGCCGTTCAAAAAAAACCGGATGCTATTATTCTCGATTTAGGATTGCCGGATATGGACGGCGTGGGAGTTCTTAAAAGGCTACGAGAATGGAGTAAAACGCCCGTTTTGGTTCTTTCAGTGCGGGATAATGAAAAGCAAAAGGTTTCTGCTCTTGATGCAGGTGCTGATGATTATGTGACCAAACCCTTTGGCCAAGAAGAATTACTTGCGCGTTTGCGCGTCTTATTGCGGCGCTCACCTGAAAACCCTGAATCACCGATATTTGAAAATGGAAATTTAACGGTAGATTTCTCCGCCCGACAAGTTCTTGTTAAAGGGGAAGAAGTTAAGTTGACGTCCACAGAATATTCGCTTTTGAAATTACTTATCCAGCATGCAGGAAAAGTCGTAACACACCGACAAATTCTCCATGAAATCTGGGGGCCAGGCACAGAAGAAAGAACCCAATATCTGCGCGTTTACATGACCCACCTTCGGCAGAAAATCGAATCCAATCCCGACAAACCGCAGCACATCAAAACCGAATCTGGTATCGGCTACCGTTTTTCTCTCCTTTAATTTTGTTCAGTGAAAGAAATAACCGCCCTGTATTGTCGTGTCTCTACCAATATCCAGCTAGAAAAAGGGGAGAGAATCGGACCGGAGATTTTTGAACGGTATTGCTGAATTTGACCCAAAGAACAACGGTACGCTCTACTTCTATCAGTAAGGTATCCGCAGTAACATCCGTGCGGTTCACCCCAAGCACCTGAATTCCCCTAGTTAGCCCCTTAAAGTGCATAAAAAGCACTTATTTTTGAAGTTTAAACTTGATTTTAGGTTCAAACTCGTGTATAATTATGTTCGAATGGAGGCGAAAAGGACATGATCAAGACCAAAGAACCCGCCAGCAGGCTCGTCAAATACGCGATTCTCATTCTGCTTTCATGGCTTCTTGCCGCTTACCTTGCTTTTGTACTGACTCCCCAGAACCTTTTTGCGCAGGTCTTGGGCGGCTCAACGCAGACCTTGGCCAATCCCTTAAAGGTGCAGCAGTTTTTTGACTCGGCCGCTTTTTTCCTCATCAAGACGGTCGGTTCCATCATCGGCATCATTGCCATCGCCATTGCTGTTTTTGCCGCCAAATTCGGGCGGGGAAGCTTCAGTAATATCGCAAGCGTGTGTTTCTATATCGGGCTCCTTTTCCTTGCGCCTTCCATCGTTCAGCTTCTTGCAATTTTCGCCGGAATCGGATTTTAACCACCCTTAGTTTTATTGCCGCTTAGTGTTCCGTCACGGGCTTCTCCATGCCTATTGCTTAAAAAAGGAAACTTTCATGAGACAACGCTGCTATCCCCGGATTTCCGGGAAGGAAAAATTAGTATTGGGCCTTGAACTATGGGATCTCTTATTGCTTCAGTTCTCGCTCATGGGGTTGCTTCTTGTGACGGGAAGTCTCTTGATCACGTTGCCCGTTGTGACTGGTCTTTATTTTTTAATCCGCGGGTTTAAGCGGAACAAACCACGCTTTTATACGGAACGCTTCATCCGGTTTTTAATGAGACCGCGATATTTTAATCTCAAAGATCAAGACAAAGGAGAACTTCGCAGCGCATGATTAAAGACGCTATTTACCCCATCCGCATGCGCAACTTAATTCAAGGAAGAAACGAGGACAAAATTCTTTCCTACGTTGATCTTTGGGCGATCGAAGATGATGTTGCGGTCGGTGTTTCAGGTTCGGCCACTATGGGCTTTGAGATCCGGGGACGGAACATCCTTCTTAAAAACGATGGCGAAATCAATGCCTTCTATCTTGGCATTGCGGATTTACTCGATTCGCTGCCGCATCGGGGCCGGCTTGACCTTCAATTAAGTTATGAAGTGGAACCGGGTTCTCCTGAAATCCTGAAAGCCCATCAAGAGAGTTTTACAACCGAAGATCCGCTTGCTAAAAAGATCACTGGTGAAAGAGTGGAACTTCTTCAAAAAAGGGGGATCCGGCATACAAAGATTTATCTATTCTTTACACTTCAGCCGGAGGATCAGGGTCTTGGAATAAAGTTTGGCTCCGGTGAGCCCTCCCGCGAATCGCTTGCGTCAGAACACAAGGCCAAGGTCAAAGCTCTCGCGGAGGTTGGCGAGATCGCAAAACTGGCGCTTGACGGTATTGGGATTCCAAGCCGCCGGCTTTCCGGCTATGAGCTTGCGCTTTACTATTACAGGACGCTTAACCCGAACCGCGCCGAGCTGATCCCTGTCCCGTTTCCGGTAAAAGCATCTGCAAAAACTGCCGCCCAAAATAACAGTCACTTTTCACTCTCCGGGCCCCGGACTGCAAGAAGTGCGCTTCTATTCTCACGTGCCTGGTCGGAAAACCAGTATGTGACCCTGGACGGTATCCATCACGCGGTCGTGAATCTTCACCAGAAACCGGATCAGGTGGATGAATGGTCCATGAAACTTTTCCTCGATCACCTTCCTTTTGATTACCGGCTTATGCTCACGATCCGCACAACGGATGAAGAAAAGGTGATGGGCAGGCAGAAGATTGACGCCAACTTCAACCGGAACCTCTTTGAATATTCACCCTTTAAAAATTACGAGGCCAAGCAGAAGTATGCGGAGCTTGATAGCTTTTTGGAAGAGGCGAGTTCCACCAACGAGCGGCCCTATCAGTTCTCCCTTTCCGTGCTCTTGCGCGATCGGGATCCCGAAGCCCTCAAAGAAAAAATCAAGGAAACGCTTCTTGCATACCGGCAGCTTGGCGAAGCGGAAGCCGTCTCAGAGGATTTTGACCACTTTCCTTTATTCTTTTCTCATCTGCCGGGCCACACACGCCGCAATTTCAGGGGAGATCACCTGATCCTCACCAGGGCGCTTTCCTATTTCTTTCCGTTGTTTCAGGAGTGGGACGGAAGTCCGAACGCCCCGACGATCCTAACAACCCGCCGGCACGAACTTCTCAAGTTTGATTTCTGGAATGATGAAAACCCGGCCAATCATGGGCTTGTGGTGGGTTCCACAGGCGGCGGCAAAAGTTTTGCCGTCAATTACCTGATCAAAGATTTCCTTTTAAGCGATCCCAAAAATCATCACGTGATCGTGATTGATGTGGGTTTCAGTTACCGAAAACTCGCAAGGGCGTTCGGAGGCAAGTATTACGAAATTGATCTTTCGGGCAAGTATTCGCTTAATCCTTTTCCTGAGAAAGCCTATCTGGAACGCGGCAAGGAGACCGACTTTGAGCTTCTGACCTACCTCTCGGAGCTTCTCGGGAAAATGGTGGTGGATTCGGAATCCGAAAACCTCTCAGGCGCAGATTCGCAGCTTTTGGAACATGTGGTTTTGGAGGTTTATCGAACGATTGGTTTTCAGGAAGCGCCAAGGCTTTCGGATGTCAGGCGTGTTCTCATTGAGGCGGGAAATGGCAATGTCCTTGATTTTGATGACGAGGATAAAAAGAAGGCCGTTCATTACGGGAAGAATTTAGCACTTTATACCGAAGGGCTTTACTCAAAAGTCTTGGATCAGCCCGGGAAACTCGCGATTGATTCTCCGCTTCTTGTTTTTAACCTCCTGAAACTAGCCGATCACCCGAAGCTTCAGTCGGTCATTTCCTTCATCATCCAATCCCTTGTCCACGCGAAACTTGTAGACGTTGGTTTAAAGAAGCTGATTGTCTTTGATGAGACGCACATGCTCATGTCAGATCCCGCCTCCGTCAATCTCATCCGCACCCTGTACCGGATCGCAAGGAAATACAACACTTGCGTGTATTCGATCAGCCAAAGCCCGAATGATTTTCTTCAGAGCGCGGCCGCGGATGCCATGATCACAAACGCCCAGGTCCGCTGGATGCTTCCGTTAAATGAAGGGCATGAGAGTTTGAGTCATTTTCATCTCGCGGACCATGAGATTGAGGCTGTCCGGCACCTTCAGATGGTGAAGGGACATTTCAGCGAATGCTTCATTAAGTCCGGGGAAGAGGGCGTGGTGGCAAGGCTCTGGCCCTCGCCTTTGGAATACTGGCTTTGCACGACCAATGCCGAGGACTGGCTTTGTGAGAAAAAAGTAAGGACCGAACACCCGGACTGGGAAACGGGAGAAGTGCTTGAGTATCTCGCAAAACATTTTCCGAACGGAGCGACGGGAGGCACACGAAAATGAGAAAATCGGTTCTTTTACTGATTCTTGTAACCCTTGTTTCAACGGGTGTGGGGACTGCGAGCGCATTAGTGGTGTTTGATCCCATTAACCACGCAACAAGCCTTTTGAGGAACGCCATTTTACAGGCGCAGCAGGTTGAGAACCTTCTTGAGGCGGGAAAACGGCTTCTTGAACTCAAGAACCTCGTCAAGGAATTTGAATTTTTCAATCAAAAGCTGATCGATTCGGGATTCGGCGAGATTGGAAATCTGATTCAAAAGTTTAGGTCGTTTGTGGGAGATTCCGGGAAGCTTTTGCTGCCTTTCGAGGAAGAGGAGTCAAAGACATACCTTAAAACGGTGCAGCAGAATCCCTTTTTTCAGGGAACGGCCTCCCAAGTTGCGCAGATCGAGTTTGCTTCCAGCCGGGCGGAGTCCGGGACCACCACTCTTCCCTACTACCTCACCCTGGTCCCGGACCCGCTCTCTCCCAACCGCAAGTACATCACGTATGAGCAGGCCCAGATCGCAAGAACTTTTGACGAGTCTGATGCTTTGCGCAAGTACGCGGGGGAACTTGCCAAGGATGGAGCGGACCTTGAGGACGCGGCCGCTCAAGCGAACTTACTCGGCGCAACGCGTCTTCAGGCGGCTTCGATGGGAAAACTTTATGAGGCGTTCGGCGTGCTTCTTTCCACTCAAGGAAGGCTTGCCGAGCTTAACGCAATCTCACTTGAGCAGACCTCCCGGGATGAGAAGTTCGATGAACTGGCGCGCAGGAAAATGTTTGAGGATATGGGGGAGTTTGTTTACGGAAACCGCGCGCCCGTGATCGAGGGAGGAAGTCTATGAACCTCAATCCCTTAAACCTCATCCCGGCAATCAAGCAGTTCAAGATTTCTTCACTCGTCCCGTCTCTTGATTCGCTTGTGCAGCATGCCGACCCGAGGATCATCCCAACGACTCACTGGCTCAGGGTTTTTGTGGACCAGTCGATTATGCCGGTTGCTTCCGCCATACTTCTTTTTGCGCTTTGCTGTTCGCTCATCCAGGAGCAAAGGCGGGCCGTCAGCGGGGCCTCGGATTTTACGCGGGTCCTTTACCGGCTTCTTTTTTTCGTGGGGATTCTTGCCGCCTACCCGTTTTTTTTCCTGTGGCTTCTTGATGCCGCTCAAATGCTGGGTGATCTTTTCCTTCAAGACAGCCAGATTTCAATTTTGGCGGAGAAAATGTACAACAGTTTCGTTCACTGGGACTTGGGGAAACTGCAACTTGCGAAGGCCGTCCTTGTGGGAATCGTCGCTTACGTCACTTACCTTGCCGCCTTCATTGTCTTTATGCTTTTCTTTTTCGCCCGGTTCATGATCCTGGCAATGCTCTTTGTGTTGGGGCCCCTGGTTTTTGCTTTCAGCGTGTGGGAGGTTACGGCACGATTCAAAATCTGGCTTATTCTAACGATCCAATCTGTACTCTGGGTTGTCGTTTTGAAATTTATTATTGCGGTTTCACTCAGTTTCTCTCTCGATGAAATTTATGGAAGCGGGCAGGCGAACCTCATTTTCGTGATCGCAGCCAATATCCTCTTTGTTTATCTATTGATTAAAACACCTGCCATTACTTCCACGATTGTAGGCGGAGCGTCTTTCGGATTCCTAGCCTCCGACATGATTCATCAGACGACGGACAAAACACTTCAGGCGGCGGGCTGGATTGCGGAAAACACGCCGCGATACGGCAGCCGGGCGGTCGAGCTGATCCAGACCAAAATGGCCGAGGGCCAGGTGCAGGATCCTTCCACGGGAGTAGCGATGCACCGGGACCCTTACGGGGCGCTTAAGCGTGTCAAATCCTTTTTCGGATCGGGGGATAAAACATGAGTCTTTTCAAATCGAAAGCAAAAGCAAATCACCGGGACTCCCGAAGTTACTATGAAGTTTTCGGAGATACGGTGACGCTTCTGAATACGTTTAAAGTCATGGCTGTGATGCTTACGCTTATTATTTTCTTTCAGGCGTTTTTAATTCTGAAAGCGCAAGGAAAACCGCCGCTTGTGATTCCCGTGGACTCGCTCGGCCGGGCCCGGGCGATTGAAAACTATGAGATAACGGACAAGCGCGATGAGATCCAGATTCAGGCGTTTGTGAAAGAGTTCATGGAGGCTTATACGGCTTGGGACTCGAAGTTCGTGGAGCTGAATTTTGCGAAGGCGCTTAACTACATGCACTCGGAATTCCAGAAACACGCGCAGCAGGAGCTGATGCAATCAGACCCCAATGACCCGGATCATGGAAGCTTGCTTGAAAAGCTCATGGCCCAGAAGATCTATTCCAAACTTGAGATCCAGGAAATCCGCGTTGAAAAGGACAGCCCCCAATGGGTCAAGGTATGGGTGGCCGGGATCCGCCGCGTGTTCAGTTACCTTGATTCAAGCTACCCGCCGACTGAAACCATTTTCAATGCCTATATCACGCTTGCCAAGGTGCCGCGCACGAAAACCGAACCTTACGGGCTTCTGGTCTACGACTATCGGGAGCATCTGGTCAAAGACATCACTTCCATGGAGGAAAAAAGCGCATGAACTTTCAAAATCTGAACTTCAGGAAAATCCGTGAAAAAAAGAAGGTGATAGTAGCTTTTGGCCTGATCGGCATCTTCCTTCTCAACACCACATTTGTTTCCGCGGAGGGGAAAGCGGGAACGAATGATGAAATCACAAGCCAAGGCGGCGCGGTGGCCGGATCCGCTGACACTTCAAGAAGGAGGATCTTTAAGCGTATCCCTACACTTCCATTCCGGGATGATGAAGTACACGACATCCGGCTTGGTTACGGGATGCACATTCAGCTTGAGCTTCCTGAGAAGGTCAAGGCCGCGGTACCGCCAGATGAAAGGCTTGTGTCGCTTGATTATCTTGAAACCCGAGTTTACCTCAAAGGCATTGCCTATGCGGTGGGTGAGATTACAAACGCCACGGTAATCACGGAGTCCGGGAAGTCGCTTCATCTTTTTATCCGAATCGTGGAGCCGGAAGAAAGCGATCAGGGGTTTAAGTTCATAGTGCCTTCCAAAGAAGTCTTTTCTGAAAGCCACGTTAAAAAAGAAGTCGAGCGCGCGACCGAGAAGCGCGAAGGGGAGCTTGAAAAACGCGAGGCGAACCTTAAAGAAGTGACCGAGCAACTTGCCGAGGACAAACTTAAAGAGAAACTCCTGCATGAAGAAACAGGCGCTAAGAAAGTCCGGGTGAAGGAAGATGACCTTGAGATGAAAGACGTTCAGGTCACACGGCTCGGAGGCCGGGTGTATGTGAAGTTTACGCTCCGTAACCGCTCAAAGCAGGATTTTCCGATCGGAACTGTGATGCTCGGGCGTGGCATCACGGATCCCAAGGATTCAGATAAGGTCCTGGGCGTTGAAGACCTTCAGACCGACACTCCGACCTTTGAATCGGAACTTATCTCGGCTGGAGGCGAAACGAAAGTGCTGCTTGCCTTTGACGAGCGCCAGGTGCGCAACACGGAGAAAGTGGTGCTGAAAGTGGTTGAAGAAAGCGGGCTTGGCCGCGCTATCGAATTTAAAAATCTGAAACTTTTTACGAGGTGATTTTGTGCCAGACCGGATTTATGCCAAAGACCCTGTGCCGGTGCGCGACAACAGAAAACTTTATGTCGTGATCTTTGTCGTCGTGACCGTCTTTCTTTGCCTTCAGATCGGGCTGCGCCTGTTTTCAGGAAAGGCAAAGACCGGGACACAAGAGAATCTGGTCGAGGATAAGGGCCGGACCGTCTTTAAAGAACAGGACGTTGTGAAAGGTCTTGAGGTTTTCGGAAAAGGCGCAAGGCAGTCCGCGCTTAACAAGTTGCGTGAGAAAGAAGTCAGGCAGCCTTCCCAGGCCGCCGGACCGCAAAAAGAAAAGCTCGGGCCTGTGGCGATTCTCCGGCATGAGAAACAAAATATCGAAACTCAGGCGTCGCTTTCTGATGCGCAAAAACCTTTGGGCGTCCCGCTCGGCACCCAGGCTCTTGCGCTTCTTCGGACAAAGATTTTTTCCTTTAACATTGAAAACCACGTTGAGGCGGAGGTGATGAAGGATGTGTATTACCTGGGAAAGTTAAGGATCCCCAAAGGCACGAAACTATTTGGGACGGTTTCGGTCCTTCATTCCGAAAACCGGGTGAATGTCCGGTTCCACCGGCTTCTCCTTCCCTGGGGGGAGGAACGCACCTGTCAGGCTGTGGCGCACTCACTTGACGGATCGGGCGGGCTTAAAGGAAAAGTAAACCGGCACTGGCTTACGAAAAGTTTTTCGATCCTTGGGAAAACCGCGCTTTCGGGGCTTACTCTTTTTACCGTTCCGAACCGTCAGAACGCATTTTCAATCGACGATCAACTGCGGCTTACGGCCGCCTCGAACCTGGCGCAGGAGGGATCGCGCGAACTTGATACCCTGAAAATCGACAAGTCGATCACGGTCCCGGGTGGAATCATGATCAAAATTATTTTTCTTGAAAGTCTTTAAATGGAGGCTTTTGTGAGGGCATTTCTTGTCTCATTATTTCTGACGATGAACATTTTTACAGGATGGAGCGGGCTTCTTTTTGCGGACGAACCCGCGCCCATGTCAAAAACCATCCAGCCGCAAACTGCCGTTTCACTGGGTCACGCCATCTGGCTTGTTAAAAAAGAACATCCCGATATCCGCTTGCAGGAGATAGCTGTTGAGAAGGCGACAGAGGAAGTGACGCTCGCAACCCGCGCATTTCTCCCGGATCTTGACGTGGATTACATCGTCTCAAGCGCTTCGGGTGGATGGGGACTCATTCTCACCGCAGCAAAACTCCTGAAGCCTGTTTTTTCGTTCAAAAAACTCATGACTGAAAAGGAAGTGAAAAAGATTTTGAAGCAAAAAGAAGAGATCCTCGTCCGGTACCGGGAGCTTGAAGTCGAGCAGGGCGTGAGAGAGCTTTACGTAACGCTTCTCATTCAGCGTGAACTTGCCCAGATTCTCGCTGAGAACGCCAATCGAAGCGGGGAGAAGTTTGAGCTTGTGAAGATTCATCACACCGAGGGCGGGTTGAATGACGAAGAATTTCTTAAAGAAAAAGGCGCATACGAAACTGCGCGCATGGAAGCCGGAAAAGCAGAGACCTGGCTTCGCCAAAGCGAGTTTGCGTTTGAACGACTGCTCGGCCTTCCGCACGGTGAAGCGTTTTCTCTTGAGCCGGTTCTTTTTCATGCGGCTGGGGATTTCCCTCTGAATCTTGAAGAGTGTCTTCGCGTGGCGTATGCGAAAAACCCTATTGTGAAAGCGCTTCTTTTGGAAGAAAAAGCAAGTTTCAAACGGCTTGGGATCAAAGCCCCCATGTTTCATGCGGACGGGGCATTTCTCGGGTTTGGGGAGGCGAGCGGCGGACTTTTTTCAGGGAACCCACGGTTTGGATTCACGGGAAATCTTACCGTCTACGATTGGGGAAAAGAGCGGCTTAGGAAGAGGATCATGGGTCTTGGGCATTCCGAACTTGTGCTCAAGCATGAAAAAGAATTTCAGGCGTTTGAATCCGCGATTGTCAAATCCTACTTCGAACTCCAAAGGCTTCAAAAAGAGATCGCAGAGTCTAGCGCGAAGTCGGAACTTTTTCGTGAATCGCACAGGCGCGTGGAGATCTTAGGGGAAATGGGCCGGACGAGGCAAACCGATCTGCTTTCTCTTGAGAATGAATACGCGCTTCAGAAAACAGAAGATTGGCAAAAGCAACTCGAATACTTCCTTGTACGGAAAAGGCTCATAAAAGACCTCGGGCTCTTTAGTCTTGATGAGCTGAAGGAGGTAACAACCCAATGAGGTCCCTCCGGCATTTGTTAAATAAATACTTCGCAAACCCCGCAGTCTTTTTCAGCAGTGTCATTTTAGTCACTTATCTTCAGACTTCTCTCGTGATGCGGGCACTTCTTTTTGAGCTTGGGACAGTTTATCCCTGGCTTTGGACTCTCGGCTTTGTGATTCTGGCTTTCAATATTTCACTGGTTTTTACGCAGACCCTTTTTTCGCTTTTTGTGGAGGACCCGGTTTTTCCGGAAGTCCCTTCAAGCGAGCTTCAAGGGATCCGGACAGCCATTCTTGTCTGCGTCAAAAACGAGGACGAGGAAGTGCTTGAAAGGATCCGCTACACGCTTCTAGGGAACCTGAGGGAAGGCGTTCATTTCTGGATTCTTTCAGATTCTCTTGACGCTTTTGTCGCCAAGGAAAAGGAATGGGTCGAGAGACTTCGTGAGGAATTCGGAAGTGGCAAAATTTTCTACCGTGTGCGGCTGATTCCTTTTGAACGTAAACAAGGAAATTTGGCTGAGTGGCATGAGAGTCACGCGGACCAGTATGACTATCTTTTCGTGACGGACGCGGACTCCACGATTCCTCAAGGAACGCTGGCAAAACTTCTCTCCAAAGCCGAGCATCCGGTGAATCAGGATATCGGGATATTCCAGTCCGCGATTTATATTGTGCACGATTACTCGCTTTTTTCCCGTGCGAATGCCATCGGCCAGTATTACGCTCAAAAACTTTATTTCCGGGTAAACCAGGCGGTCTTTAGGCGCGCCATCGGATTCGGGCATAACTGCCTGATCCGTTCAAAAGTTTTTTCCGCGCTGAAACTTCCGGTGAATGTCCTCTCGCATGACAATTGGGACACGGCACTTTGTGACCGGGCGGGCTACAGGACGGTCTTCGTTTCAGATACCGTGACCTATGAGGAAGCGACGCAGAATTATTTGGAAGAGCGCAGCCGGTGTAAACGCTGGATGAAAGGAACGCTTCAGGGCTGGCCGATCCTTTTCATGTCAAAGATTTCCTGGACCACCAAATTTTACATTTTCTATCAATGCTATGTCTATTTGGTCCATCCCGTACTGCTTCTTTGGTCGATCGCCGGATTTCTCTGGAGCTCCGACTGGTCACAGGTTTCTTTATTTGTAGAAAGAAGCGCAGACGGTCTAAGACCTCTTCTTTGGGTTCTTTTCTTTACGTTAGGCACGCTTTACGGGCATAAGTTCTTTCTTTCGCGTTCATGGGCGGATTTGAAACGAATTGCCTTTGAAGTCGTGATCTCGACGCTTGTCTCACTCAACAACATTTTTTATATCTCACTTGACCTATTTTCCATCCCCTTTGAGGGAATTGTCTGGAAACCCATGTCGAAAGACCCCAATGCCCGGGTTTCTGTTAAAGATTGCGCAAAGTCTCTTGCCGGAGGAACTGTTTTTGGGTGGCTCACTTTAATCGGCGGCATCCTTTATTCCCCTTATTGGGTGCCGGCCGGATTTCCGATCTCGATGAGTCTTATTCTTTCCATCCCGGTTGTTTACTTCACGTCCAAGAATCTGGTCTGGGATCCCGGATACCTCGCGCGGTCAAGACAAAATACATCACTACTGGAGGCATAACCTTTATGGCGATCATCAAGGATTCGAAAGAAGCGGAAGAAAAGAAAATTGAAAGCGAGGAAACAGGCGCGCAGCCAGTGGCCGGGACTTTCGAGGAAGTCCAGCAAGCAAAGGCGAGGCTTTTCCACTCCAAAAAGGAGGCGTTTGACATTTGGGGTATTAAAAATCATCTGCTTCTCATCGCAGGCGCTTTGGTCGCGCTTTGTGTCTCAGCCTTTCTTCCTTTCATTACGAGTGTTGAGGATTCCCAGGCGCTTGTGGTCCCGGCCCAAATGGTGAGCGTGGAAGCCTTGAAGGAGGGCAAGATCACGGACGTCTTTGTCAAAGAGGGGGAGTCCGTTAAAAAAGACCAAGTGATCGCCAGGATCGTAAATCCTCAGGATGAAAGGGAGATGACGGAAGTAAAGGGAGAGTCGAAGCTCGTGGAAGCCCGGCTTGCTGTGTTGGATGCCAAGCGCATTTACTCACTTGAACGATACATTGAGGACAAACGCTTGCTTGAAAAGAAAGTCATCTCCCGCGATGAATTCCAAAAGACAGAACTTTCCTTCAGAACACTTGAAGAAGAAAGACAGGTTCTGAAGACTGAACTTGCCGCGTTAGGCGAAAAACTTCTCGGGCTTGATAAAGAAAGAAACGAGGGCATTGTCACGGCTCCCATCTCTGGAAATGTCATATCGGATATTCAGGAAAAATACGGGACGTTTGTCACCAAGGGCGAGTTCCTCCTGACCCTTGCAAGCTCGGAGCAAAGGCTTGAATTTTTCCTGGCCGAAGAGGACTACGGACGTGTGGATGTTGGAGACCCGGCAAAAATCAGGTTTTATCCCTTGCCGAATAAAACCTACCGCGGCCGGGTGGTGACGCTTAAACACTACGCCGAGCCGGTGGACAAACACGGCTTTAAGAAAAATTTCATCAAGGTGTCGATTGACGTGGAGGATTTCCCGAAAGGGATCCGGAACGGCATGACCGCCAAGGTCCGTATCAAAGGCAGACCCGTGAGTCTCCTAGACGGTATCCAGCGGAGGATCGGATGAAAGCTGTGATCGTGACAGGAACCTCAGCTGAGCTATTGGAAACGCTCTTTCGAGAAAGAAAAAAGCCGAATCTCGCGGGGCTTGTCTCGTCTTTGGAAAGGCTCGGCGTCGATGAAGTTCTCATCACAGGTCAGAATACTATGAAGAGCCGTCTAAGTGATTGGTTTGAGAGGGAACGAGGACGTTTTCAAATGCCTGTCACGTTCCGGTTTCATAATGACTTCGCTCACTCCGAGGAAATAGACCCGCTTTTGCGTTTTGTCCGTCACGAAGGTCTCGAAGATTCAGTGCTTTTGGTTTTTGTGAATGATGGCATCCCTCCTGATTTAAGTGGGTTGAAAAAAACAGTTTGTCTTCATCCTTATTCGCCGGTGGTAGGAGTAAGAAAACCCGGCTGTGATGCTGCCGCTGGTGTTATCTCGCTTGGAGAAAGAAACCGCATCACCCGCTTTTTATCCGCCGATGAACGCCTGGAAAGTGAATGGGAGCCTATGGGAGCGTATTATTTCCCCGAACGCTTTCTCTCAGATGGCATCCCGGCCTTTGTTAAGTTTGCATCCAAGAATGTCCCGGCCTTTGAATCATTCGTCTCCTGGTCGGTCAGGAATTTCAAGGTTTACGCCCACGTTTTTGCCGCTCGTTCGGGTTTCTAAAACCCTCTGCTGAAGTAAATCTCTTTTTGAAAGGAATCAACATTTGTGAACGAAATCAATTCTGATTTCAGTTTGTCCCGTGTTGGCCCGAGGAAAATCACAGCTTCGGATTTTCTAATGGCCCTTTTTGCGCCTTATTACGCAAGCGGGCACAGGGGTTTTATTGAAATAAGACTGATCGCAAGATCGGGCGTGAAGAGTTATTTCTTCCGGGGGCTTGAGACGCTTTGCCGCAAACATTTTGAGAGCCGGAGGTCGCATACCTATTATGGCCTTTCACCGCGTGAAAGACGGGAAGGGAAGAAAGATGCGGTGAAGTGGCTTCTTTCTTTATGGGTGGATCTTGACGCAAAAAACTTTCCGAATGGGAAGGAGGATGCCTGGGAAGCGCTTCGCCGCTTTGATCTGACGCCTTCAGCCATTATTGATTCCGGCCACGGGCTTCAAGCGCTTTGGTTTCTCAAGGAACCCGTCGCGATTCAGGAAATGGGTGAGATCGAAGGTGTACTTTCGGGTCTTGCAAAGGTTCTTAACGGGGATCCGGCGGTTTGCGAGATTGCGCGGGTATTCCGGCTTCCTGAAAGTTTTAACGTGAAGGATCCGGAGAATCCCATTCCCGTCAAAGTGAAATATTTCTCACCGCGCCTCCGTTACACGCTTTCGGATTTTGAGAAGTTCCGCGTCCCGGTCTCACCCCGTGATGAAACACCAGCAGGCGAGGGGATCAATGCAGAAAAATCAGATGGCATTGAAAAAGTCCTTGCCTGCAAGTTTATCCGCTTCGCGGAGCGAAACGCCCGCGAACTTCCGGAGCCTCTCTGGTGGTCGGCTCTTACAAACCTGCTTCCTTTTAAAGGAGGCCGCGAGAAAGCGCACGCGCTTTCTCGGCCTTATGAGAAAGGGCGGAATCGATATTCATTTAAGGAAACCGAAAGAAAAATTACTCACATTCTCAAAACCTCGCCCGGGCCGCACACCTGCCAAAAGATTGTTGAGCACGGCTACCCTTGCAGT